>SKEW01000181.1_pt1 | contig 79332 bp, 69 predicted proteins | sample 4841441 | NCBI WGS metagenome assembly SKEW01 (sample SAMN11008799, study PRJNA524170) | human gut metagenome | isolation source: fecal sample from pouch patient p41 | place: Israel: Tel-Aviv | reverse complement strand
TCCCTCCCCCTGTCCATCGTTCCTCATTCTCTCCCATCTCCCTGTCCATCGTTCCCCTCCCGCCTCCCGCCTGCCGGCGGAACAACCGTTACCGTTTCTTAATTCTCCCCTCCAAACTCCTAAAACTCTACACTTTCTACGGCTATCTTCACGTAAATCATTATCTTTGCGCCCGTCTATCATGTTAACAAATAACTAACTATAGTCTGAATGAAACAGTACAAAACCGTAAACAACCTCGTGGGTTGGATCACCTTCCTGATCGCCGCTACCGTCTATTGCATGACGATAGAGCCCACAGCCAGTTTCTGGGACTGCCCGGAATTTATCACTACCGCCTATAAACTGGAAGTAGGACACCCCCCCGGAGCACCCTTCTTCATGCTCACAGCCAACCTTTTCACGCAATTCGTCAACGACCCGGCACTGGTAGCCAAAATGGTCAACTACATGAGTGCGCTGATGAGCGGCGCCTGCATCCTGTTCCTCTTCTGGAGCATCACGCACCTGGTCCGCAAACTCGTCATCACGGACGAGAACGCCATCACACGCGGACAACTGATCACCGTCATGGGTTCCGGACTGGTAGGCGCACTGGCCTATACATTCAGCGACACATTCTGGTTCTCGGCCGTCGAAGGAGAAGTATATGCCTACTCCTCGATGTTCACCGCCATCGTATTCTGGCTGATACTGAAGTGGGAAGACGTTGCCGACCAACCGCACAGCGACCGCTGGATCATCCTCATCGCTTATCTCACAGGCCTCAGCATCGGCGTGCACCTGCTCAACCTGCTCTGCCTGCCGGCCATCGTACTGGTATACTACTACAAGAAAGTGCCGGGCGCCAACGCTAAAGGCTCCCTGCTGGCACTCGCCGGATCGATGGTACTGGTGGCAGCGGTGCTCTACGGCATCGTACCCGGCGTCGTAAAAGTGGGCGGCTGGTTCGAACTGCTGTTCGTCAACTCCCTCGGAATGCCGTTCAACACCGGCGTGATCGTCTACATCGCCCTGCTGGCAGCCGCCATCATCTGGGGCATCTACGAAAGCTACAACGAGAAGAGCCGCACCCGCATGAACCTCTCCTTCCTGCTGACCATCGCCATGCTCGGCATCCCGTTCTACGGACACGGAGCAGGCGCCGTCATCATCGGCATCCTCGTACTGGGCGCACTGGCCCTCTACCTCTTCTACGCATCGAAGCTCAACGCCAAGATACGCATGTCCGCCCGCACCATGAACACGGCGCTGCTCTGCACCATGATGATCATGGTGGGATACTCCTCGTATGCCCTCATCGTGATCCGCTCGGTAGCCAACACGCCGATGGACCAGAACTCACCGGAAGACATCTTCACGCTGGGCGAATACTTAGGACGCGAGCAATACGGCACACGCCCGTTGTTCTACGGCCCGGCCTACTCCTCGAAAGTAGCGCTCGACGTGGAAGACGGCTATTGTGTTCCCCGCCAGAAAAGCGCGGACACCAAATACGTCCGCAAAGAGAAAACCTCACCGGACGAAAAAGACTCGTACGTCGAACTTCCGGGACGCGTGGAATATGAATACGCGCAGAACATGCTCTTCCCCCGCATGTACAGTTCGGCACACGCCGCCTATTACAAATCCTGGCAGGACATCACCGGATATGACGTCCCCTACGACCAATGCGGAGAGATGCTGATGGTGAACATGCCCACACAGTGGGACAACATCAGGTTCTTCTTCTCCTACCAGCTCAACTTCATGTACTGGCGCTACTTCATGTGGAACTTTGCCGGAAGACAAAACGACATCCAGAGCAGCGGCGAAATAGAGCACGGCAACTGGATCACCGGCATCCCGTTCATCGACAACCTCATGTACGGCGACCAAAGCCTTCTGCCACAGGAACTGAAGGACAACAAGGGACACAACGTCTTCTACTGCCTCCCGCTTCTGCTGGGAGTCATCGGACTCTTCTGGCAGGCATGGCGCGGACAGAAAGGCATCCAGCAATTCTGGGTGGTATTCTTCCTGTTCTTCATGACCGGTATAGCCATCGTGCTCTACCTCAACCAGACACCGGGACAGCCCCGCGAACGTGACTACGCTTACGCAGGCTCCTTCTACGCCTTCGCCATCTGGATCGGCATGGGTGTAGCGGGCATCGTCCACCTCCTGCGCAGATACATGAAAGAAGTTCCCGCAGCAGCCCTTACGTCGGCAGTCTGCCTGCTCGTACCCATACAGATGGCCAGCCAGACATGGGACGACCACGACCGCAGCGGACGCTACGTGGCACGCGACTTCGGACAGAACTACCTGATGTCACTTCAGGAAAGCGGCAACCCCATCATCTATACCAACGGCGACAACGACACCTTCCCGCTGTGGTACAACCAAGAGACAGAAGGTTTCCGCACCGACGCACGCACCTGTAACCTGAGCTACCTGCAGACCGACTGGTACATCGACCAGATGAAACGCCCGGCTTATGACTCCCCCGCACTGCCCATCACCTGGGACAGAACCGAATACGTGGAGGGACAGAACGAATACGTACCCATCCGTCCGGACTTCAAGAAGCAGATAGACAAAGCCTACAAAGCCGCCGAAGAAGAAGTCCTGAACGGCAAGAACCCGGAAGCCCTGAACAACATCCGGGCACAATTCGGAGACAATCCTTACGAACTGAAGAATATCCTGAAATACTGGGTACGCACCAAAGACGGACAAGCGGTGATACCGACCGACAGCATCGTGGTCAAGATCGACAAAGAAGCCGTACGCCGCTCGGGCATGATGATCCCGGCAGCGTTGGGCGACTCCATCCCCGACTATATGCACATCTCGCTCAAAGACGAAAAGGGCAACCCCAAACGCGCCCTCTACAAGAGCGAGCTGATGATGCTCGAGATGCTGGCCAACGCCAACTGGGAACGCCCCATCTACATGGCCATCACCGTAGGCACGGACAACCAACTGAATATGCGCGGGCATTTCATCCAGGAAGGCCTCACGTACCGCTTCACCCCGTTCGATACGGAAGCGCTCGAAGCAACCATCGACAGCGAGAAGATGTACGACAACCTGATGAACAAATTCAAGTTCGGAGGCATCGACAAGCCGGGCATCTACATCGACGAGAACACAATGCGCATGTGCTACACCCATCGCCGCATCTTCGCCCAACTCATCACACAGCTGATGAAAGAAGGCAAGAAAGACAAGGCGCTGGCCGCATTGGAATATGCCGAAAAGATGATTCCCGCCTTCAACGTACCCTACGACTTCCAGAACGGGGCACTCGAGATGGCAGAAGCCTACTACCAGTTGGGAGATACCGCGAAAGCCGATCAGATCATCGACGAACTGGCGAACAAGTCTGTGGAATACCTCACCTGGTATCTCAGCCTGGACGACAATCATCTGTTGATGTCGCAGCGTGAATTCATCATGCACCTCAGCGCACTGGATATGGAAGCCAAAATGATGGAGAAATACAAGTCGAAACTGGCCGGCAACTATACTCCGAAAGTGAACGAACTATATAACATTTACGTAGGACGCATGAAAGTCCATCAGTAATCTGTAACCGAAGAAGATGTTTATAGAGCAACCGCCTTGGTTTTTCCGTGCAATCTATCCCGACGCTATCTTCCGGATGGACCCTGACGAGAAGGCAGTTTACCTGACCTTCGACGACGGCCCCATTCCGGAAGTGACGCCCTGGGTACTGGAGTTGCTGGACAAACACAACATCAAGGCTACTTTTTTCATGGTAGGCGACAACATCCGCAAGCATCCGGATGTGTTCCGTATGGTAGTGGAACGCGGACACCGCATCGGCAACCATACGTTCAACCACATCCGCGGCTTCGAATATCTGTCGGTAAATTATCTGGCCAATACAGACAAGGCCAACGAGCTGATGAAAACGGACCTGTTCCGTCCGCCTCACGGGCACATGCGCTGGATGCAGTACATGACGCTGAAGCGCCACTATAAGATCGTCATGTGGGACCTCGTCACCCGAGACTACAGTAAGAAGCTCCGCCCGCCGCAAGTGCTGGCCAATGTGATGAGATATGCCCGCAACGGGTCTATCATTACCTTCCACGATTCGCTGAAGTCCTGGAACAACGGAAACCTGCAATACGCACTTCCCCGTGCCATCGACTTCCTGAAAGAGGAAGGATACGAATTTAAGATCCTATAATGGAAACGAAGATAAACAGTAAAGCCCTGAAAGCCGAAGCCTTGCGCCTCGGCTTTTCTGCTTGCGGCATAGCACCGGCCGGGCCGGTCGATCCCGTACACCGGGACTTTCTGAAGGAATGGCTGGGCTCGGGCAGGCACGCCGAAATGGCTTATATGGCCAACCATTTCGACAAGCGCTGCGATCCGGCTCTGCTGGTCGAAGGCACCCGTTGCGTAGTCTCCGTAGCCCTGAACTACTACCCCGCTACCCGTATACCTGAGGAGGAATATCAATTCGCATGGTACGCTTACGGGAAGGACTATCACGATCTCATGCGTGAGAAGCTGACCACCCTGTTCCGCTTCATACAGGAATCAGACGTACCGGAACTGGACGGACGTGTGTTCTGTGACACCGCCCCCGTACCCGAACGCTATTGGGCCTGGCGTGCCGGCCTCGGATGGATCGGGAAGAATACCCAGCTGATCATCCCCCATGCCGGATCTGCCTTCTTCTTGGGAGAACTCTTCCTGAACACGGAAGCCGACACATACGACCGCCCCCGGCCGAATCGCTGCGGGACGTGTAACCGCTGCCTGCAAGCCTGCCCCACGCAGGCTTTAGAAGCCCCGTACGGCCTGGATGCACGCCGTTGCCTTTCATACCTCACTATAGAGAATAAAGGCGAAATTCCGGCCTCTATTTCCCCTCTGATGGGAAACCGTGTTTATGGATGTGACGAATGCCAGAAAGCTTGTCCCTGGAACCGGTTTGCCACTCCTTGCCGGACACCGGAGCTGCAACCCTCGCCGGAGTTTATGAATATGAAGAAAGAAGACTGGCAACAACTAAGCGAGGAGAAATACAGAACCCTCTTCAAAGGCAGTGCCGTGAAGAGGGCTAAGTATAGCGGACTAATAAGGAATATAAAGCAGATGGAAGACTAAAAGTCGGGCTATGACCGGTTCTTCAAAGCCTTTCGCTCTTCACTGGTCAATCTTCTTCCCACCTTCTTCACGTAGCCCAATTATTATCCGCATGTTCTCGCTATATCATCTACCTGCAACCCCTTCCCGACATAGCGATCATTTTGCTGACGCCAGCAAAATGATCGATTATTTGTCAGGTAACTCTTTTATTTCACCGTTACCGTCAGCGGATTACGTATCTTCCGGGCAAAATCGGCCATATAGGCATTCCAGGCAGCAGCGTCTTTTATATCGGCTTTATCCCAGGCAGCTCCCCAGTAATAAGTAAAGTGAGCTCCCGGTTCATACTCGCTGATAGCCAGCACATGCCCGTCGGCACCTCCGCGCAGCTCTTTCTTCTCTTTCTCCGGGAACAGAACAGGTTTCGCCTCCTTCACCAAAGTAGGGAACGCAGCACCCACAAAGATTTTACCGTTGTCATTACCCGCATTATCCGTCGGGTCCACATAAGTGATGTATCCCTCTGCCGCATTCGCCACCACAGCTCCATCGGGTTCATGCAATACGATGCCGACGGCCAGAGGCATTGTCTCTTTCAGATTGGTATAAGAAACAATCGTTTTGTTCAGATGCGAACCCGCATCCAACGTAATCACACGTGTTTCGATCACGCCGGAGTCTCCCCTTACCACCAACGGATGATACACCAGCCTCACAGTGAAACGCAACGGACCATTATCCAGTATCTCCTGGGTAGCGTAACAATACGGATAAATAATTGTATCACCTGCCATTAACGCAGCCGTGCCCCCTCCCAAAGTAGGACCGACCTTATAACAGTCCAGTCCGTTGCCATGGTCCACATGATAAGAAACCGACCGGTAAAGCTCCTGCGCGGCTTTAGGATCCGTCTTCCCGAGTTCTGCTATTTTAGCTTTTGTATCCGGGTTCAATTCGCCTTCATAGCGAGCTTCCACCACCGGCTCAGTGGTGTTGTACTTCGTCCAGATATCATATCCGAAAGCACGCTCTCCGGTTTCCTGTAAAGCAGGTCCGTAGGTACGGAAAGCCACCAAATCGTTCTCCCAGGCCACGTCATCCACCCGTTCGGGATAATATCTTCCGCAAGCCTTCACCGGACACTCCTGGGGAATGCCCGCCTTTATCGTGTAAACAGTCGAACCATTCGCCTGTACACTGACCGGAAATATCACTTTCTCGTCGGAAGTTATCTGATAGGGTACTTGCTGCCCTTCGGCATCCACCACGACTATCTGCGCGGTATCGGGTAACTGCAATTTAGAGAAAACCTCGCTCATGGATACTTCTGCCATCTCACCGTCACGTTCCAGCGAAGTGGCATTGGATACCGTAACAGAAACCGACTTACCCGCTTCATTACAAGCCAGACACAACAAAGCGAGTGCGGCAAAAAGAAAAACTTTCTTCATTAATTCAATTGTATTGATCAGATTCATTTAGGTTGTTTACCGATATAAGCCAAAATACCGCCATCTACATAAAGCACATGACCGTTCACGAAATTCGAAGCATCCGAAGCCAGGAATACGGCCGGTCCCATCAGGTCTTCCGGTGTTCCCCAACGGGCAGCAGGAGTCTTGGCTATAATGAATGAGTCGAACGGATGGCGCGAACCGTCCGGCTGCACTTCACGCAAAGGCGCCGTCTGAGGTGTGGCGATATACCCCGGGCCAATGCCATTACACTGGATATTGAACTCACCATACTCGGACGCAATGTTGCGGGTGAGCATCTTCAGCCCGCCCTTGGCAGCGGCATAAGCAGATACTGTCTCACGCCCCAGCTCACTCATCATCGAACAGATATTGATGATTTTTCCATGCCCCTTCTTAATCATTGAAGGAATCACGGCTTTCGACACAATAAACGGGGCATTCAGGTCCACGTCAATCACCTGCCGGAACTGCTCCGCTGTCATCTCACACATCGGGATGCGCTTAATGATACCGGCATTATTTACCAGAATATCAACCACTCCGACCTCTTTCTCGATCCGTGCAACCAAAGCATTTACCTGCTCCTCACTCGTGACGTCGCACACATATCCACTGGCCTCAATCCCCAGTTCCTTATATGCAGCCAGCCCCTTGTCGACCAGCTCCTGACTGATGTCATTAAAAACGATCTTCGCGCCTGCCTCTGAGAAAGCAGTAGCCAACGCAAAACCGATACCGTAAGATGCACCCGTGACCCATGCCACTTTGCCCTTTAATGAAAAGTTTACCATACTTATAATGTTTTAAAAAAACTCATCTCACTTCCATTCTCTAAAAAGAAATATTCATATCAAACACCTTATTTCAAGTCCGTGATTAACGAAAAATCCTGGTCACCATAATCAAGGTTCTCACCCCCCATGCCCCAGATAAAAGTGTAACTGTGAGTTGCCGCTGCCGAATGAATGGACCATTCCGGTGACAATACTGCCTGATCGCCCTTCATCCATACATGACGGGTTTCGTCAACCTCACCCATGAAATGGCATACGGCATGCTCCTCCGGTACCTCAAAATAGAAATAAGCCTCCATACGGCGGCTGTGAACATGTGCGGGCATCGTATTCCACACACTCCCCGGAGCCAGTTCGGTCATTCCCATCTGCAACTGGCAGGTAGGTAGCACCTGGTTTACAAGCATCTTATTAATATTGCGGTGATTCGAGCCTTCCAACGTACCCATTTCAGCAACCACCGCATCGGCTTTCGTTACTTTCTTATCTGGATAATTGCGGTGAGCGGTCAGCGAATTAAAATAAAATTTAGCAGGATGTGCGGCATCTACACTCTCAAAAGTTACTTCCCGATCGCCCGAACCCAAATAAAGCGCCTCTTTATAAGCTAACTGAAATATCGCATTCCCCGCTCTCACAACGCCGGGACCTCCGACATTGAAAATACCCATTTCACGACGGGTCAGGAAATAAGGAGCTTTCAAAGGATCGATAGCTTCCAACTTCAACACTTCATTTACCGGCATGGCTCCGCCCACTACCATACGATCATACATGGAGTATACCATATTCACTTCATCGGCCGAAAAAACCTTCTCTATCAGGAAATCTCTCCGGATTCTCTTGGTGTCATAGCTTCTTGCGTCTTCCGGATGGGCAGCATAGCGAATCTCATAGTTTGTTTTCATATTTCTTATTTATAAGTTTACATTAGGTGCCGCTCAGACAAACATCGTTTGCGTACACGACACAAAAATAAGAAAAGAAAACGGGATTTGAGAATAAATTGCGCCCAATTATCCTGCACAGATAAATAACATTAATCTTTTGGATAATTAGGGCTATAAAGTAAAGTCTGATCTCTTACTACCAGCTTTCCATCTTTTACAAAATCTGTTCCCCTCTCTTGCAAGTGACAAACCATTGCTTTACGCATCTCAGCCAACCGGTCTGCATAACGACTGTCTCCAAAAAGATTCTTCCGTTCTCCGGGATCTGCACTTAAATCGAACAATTGCTCTTCGCCCGTATGAATAAACCAGATATACTTCATTTTACCGTCAGTAAGCGCACACCAATAATTATCGGCACTATAGCAGGTGGCATGTTCCAGATCAATATATTTCCGCCAGCCATCATTATTTCCTGAAACCAGTGCAACCAAAGACTTGCCGTCCATATCATCCGGTACCGTTCCCCCTGCAAGTTCGATGAAGGTAGGCAAAAAATCACGTAACTCTACCGGCTGTTCTATTCGTTTTCCTTTAATAGCCTGTGTAGTCATGGCAGAAGGCCATTTTATAATATAAGGAATCTTCGCCGAACCTTCATAGGCATAGGTTTTCCGCCAATGATAATGGTCACCCAACATATCACCGTGGTCGGCCGTATAACAAATAATTGCGTTCTCGTACATTCCTTTCTCTTTCAGGGCCTGAATAATCTGCCCAATCTGATCATCAATAAACGTCACATTCGCATAATAATGGCGTCGGGAATTGACAGCGTATTCTTCTCCTAAATTCGCGAAAGGGGCGTCTTTCGCAACCTTTTCCGGATCTTTACGTTCAGCATACTTTCCACACCAATCCCCAACAAACGGTACAGGGATATCTGCCTTTTCATACATATCCAAATATCGCTTCGGAGGATCATACGGACTATGAGGGCGGGCAAAAGAGACTTTCAGGAACAGCGGCTGATCACTTTCATAATTCCGTATTAATTCACAGGCTGTTTGCCCCGTCCAGGCCGTAGGATGTAATCTTTCCTCAAGTTTATAAGTTCCGGCATTATGATTGTTCCACCCGATTCCCGTTAAATCCGGGTTCTTCCCGGGCGCCTGCAACTGAAACCATTCCCGATAGTCACTAATAAAATCACGGGTTTCACTACGCCCGCTCTCGTCTACCAATGTAGCATGAAAGCCATGCAAGGCTTTCTGTGGAAACCAGTGCATCTTCCCTATTCCAAAAGTATAGTAGCCCAAATCGCGCAACATCCGGGGCATTTCATATTTATATTTGGAAGCGACCTTTCCATACCCCAACATCCCATGGTGCCATGGAGACATCCCCGTAAGCAAGCCGGCACGCGCGGGCGTACTACTGGGGGCAGAACTATAACCACATACAAACAAGCTGCCTTCCTGAGCCAACTTATCTATGTTAGGAGAAATGACGGCTTTATTCCCCATGCAATGTAAAGCATCTCCACGATGCTGGTCACTCATAATAAAAATGATATGTGGTTTCCCTCCTTTTGTGGCAGGAGCCTTAGAGGAGCCGGACGAATCATTGTTTGACTCTTGGTTTTCACCATTAAATGCATAAGTCAACGGAGAGGTTGCCAAGCCTGCTCCTACAGCAAGTGAACACTTCAGAAAATCGCGACGTTTCATTGATTATTAGATTTTAGTATTAACGAATAGGCAAAAATAGGCAAAAAGAAAGAGAAAGAAGAAAATTTTTTCCCCAATTTACCCACTCATACGGAAAAAGTATTTCCATCTTCCATCTTCCACCTTTTTGTAGTTTACCATCTGATATTCCGCAATTTATCATGGTGGAAGATCGTCTTTTTAGGCTATCAATCTTCCACCCTTATCTTCCATCTTCCACCCTCCATTTTTGGCAGAAAGCATATAGTAAACTGCTGTTATATAGACATATAAAGTTAATTCCCTATCTATTTATACCTTGAAAAGTATTTCATTTTCCTTGCTATCTTTTATATAAATGGTCAAGGCTCTATCTCGTCCCGCATACCCGTGCCAATGGGCACGCATACCAAGGCTAATGGGCACAGGTACACGGGCTAATAAGCCTGCGTACACAGGACGAGATAAAGAACGTACCATCTCAATTAATTATTAAGGTAAATAGCATAACATGAATAGGAGATGATGGATAATACAAGCTGACCTAAAGGAAACTCGGCCATACAAAAAGAAAAATGCCTTGGAAGTAATTTACTTCCAAGGCATTTGGGGGTTGTCCTACCAAGATTCGAACTTAGACAAACAGAACCAAAAACTGTTGTGCTACCATTACACCATAGGACAAGCTCATGCGCTTTCTGTTAAAAAGCGATGCAAAGATAATGCCATGCAAGTTATTTTCCAAATCTTTTTAGACTTTTTTGTATAATAAGTCTCGTTAGCCGCAGCTAATTGCTACCTTTGTACTTACAGAAATCAATAAAGTAAACGAATAAATTCAGTAAGTATGAGAAAACTTTTTGTATGCATTGCATTGGGTCTCACCACGCTTACCGGCAATGCCGCATCACCGCTATGGATGCGTGACGTACAGATTTCGCCGGACGGAACAGAAATAGCATTCTGTTACAAAGGAGATATTTACAAGGTACCTGCCGGAGGAGGGGTAGCCACCCAGCTTACAACACAACCATCGTATGAATGCACACCGATTTGGTCACCGGACAGTAAGCAAATCGCTTTTGCCAGTGACCGTAATGGCAATTTTGACATTTTTATAATGCCGGCGACAGGAGGTACGGCACAAAGACTGACTACCAATTCTGCATCCGAACTCCCTTCAACTTTTACACCGGACGGAAAATATATTCTATTTTCAGCATCCATCCAGGATCCCGCACAAAGCGCCATGTTCCCGACAACAGCCATGACAGAGCTCTACAAGGTCCCTGCAAACGGAGGACGTACGGAACAGGTGCTGGGCACCCCGGCCGAAGCAGTTTGTTATGCAACATCGGGGGAATTCTTCCTTTATCAGGACCGTAAAGGTTTTGAAGATGAATGGCGGAAACATCACACTTCGTCCATCACCCGTGACATCTGGATGTACAACACTCAAACAGGAAAACATACCAACCTGACCAATCATGCCGGAGAAGACCGCAACCCCATCCTTTCACCGGACGGAAAAAGTGTATATATATTAAGTGAACGCGAAGGCTCGTTCAATGTCTACAACTTCCCATTGGACAACACACAGTCTCTTAAAACGGTGACATCTTTCAAAACACATCCTGTGCGTTTCTTGTCAATGAGTCATGACGGAACATTATGCTATGCGTATGACGGGGAAATATATACTCAAAAAGGTAATGCCACTCCACAAAAAACGGACATAGACATTGTCCGCGATGATCAGGATAAAATAGCAGACCTGACTTTTACAAACGGAGCGACATCGGGAACCGTATCGCCGGATGGAAAACAGATTGCGTTTATCGTACGGGGAGAAGTATTTGTGACCTCGACAGATTATGCCACCACAAAACAAATCACCCAAACACCTGCACGCGAAGCCGGACTCACTTTCGCCCCGGACAACCGTACCTTGACCTACGCAAGCGAACGTAACGGCAACTGGCAACTTTTCCTGGCTAAAATAGCCCGTAAAGAGGAGGCCAACTTCCCGAATGCCACTATCATCGAAGAAGAAGTGTTACTGCCCTCCACAACCGTGGAACGGGCTTATCCGCAATTCTCACCGGACGGTAAAGAACTGGCGTTTATAGAGGACCGCAACCGCTTGATGGTAGTTAATTTAGACACGAAAAAGGTTCGCCAGATCACCGATGGATCCACTTGGTTCAGCACCGACGGAAATTTCGACTACCAATGGTCACCTGACGGAAAATGGTTCACACTCGAGTTTATCGGTAACCGGCATGATCCATATTCAGACATAGGATTAGTGAGTGCACAGGGTGGCAGCCCGATCATCAACCTGACTAACAGTGGTTACATGAGCGGATCTCCCCGTTGGGCACTGGACGGCAATGCCATCTTGTTCACGACCGAACGATATGGGATGCGTGCACATGCTTCCTGGGGTTCACAAAACGATGCCATGCTGGTATTCCTCAATCAGGATGCTTTCGATAAGTTCCGTCTGAGTAAAGAGGATTATGAATTGCAGAAAGAACTGGAAAAGGAGCAACAGAAGGATAAAGAAAAAGCTTCTGCTAACCTGAAAAAAGACAAAAAGAAAGATCCCAAAGCAGAGACTGAAAAGAAAGACGAGGTAAAAAACATCGTAGTGGAGCTGAATGGGCTCGAAGACCGTATCATCCGCCTCACTCCCAATTCTTCGAATCTGGGCAGTACCATCATCTCAAAAGACGGTGAAACCCTCTACTATCTGTCAGCATTCGAAGGTGGATTTGACCTATGGAAAATGGATCTCCGCAAAAAAGAAACCAAGCTGCTTCATAAAATGAATGCCGGATGGGCTTCTATGAATATGGACAAAGAAGGAAAAACCCTGTTTGTCCTGGGAGGCAACACCATGCAGAAAATGGACCTCAGCGGAGAGACTCTGAAGCCGATCAGCTATAAAGCAGAGATGAAAATGGATTTAGCCGCAGAACGAGAATATATGTTCGACCATGTATATAAGCAGCAGCAGAAACGTTTCTACAACACCAACATGCACGGAGTAGACTGGGATGCCATGTCTGCTGCTTACCGCAAATTCCTGCCGCACATCAATAACAACTACGACTTTGCCGAATTGCTGAGCGAATGGCTGGGTGAACTGAATGTATCGCATACCGGTGGCCGCTTCTCTCCATCCATTCCGGGAGATGCCACAGCCAGTTTGGGAGTGCTTACAGACTGGAATCACAAAGGAAAAGGTGCATTGATCATGGAAGTGATTGAAAAAGGGCCGTTCGATCACGCCCGCTCGAAGGTGAAAGCCGGAACTGTCATTGAAAAGATCAACGGGCAGGCAATAACTCCCGAAACAGATTATCTGACGTTACTGAATGACAAAGCCAATAAGAAGACGCTTGTTTCGCTATACAATCCGCAAAACGGTGAACGGTGGGAAGAAGTAGTAATCCCGGTCGGCAACGGAACCCTCAACAATCTGCTTTACAAACGCTGGGTGAAACAACGGGCGGCCGATGTAGACAAATGGTCCAATGGACGTCTGGGATATGTACACATACAGTCGATGGGTGATGGCAGTTTCCGTTCCGTCTACTCGGATATTTTAGGAAAATACAATAACCGCGAAGGTATCGTTATAGACACCCGTTTCAATGGTGGTGGCCGCCTTCACGAAGATATCGAAGTATTGTTCAGCGGCAAGAAGTATTTCACTCAGGTTGTTCGCGGACGCGAAGCATGCGATATGCCCAGCCGCCGATGGAACAAACCATCTATCATGCTGACATGTGAAGCCAATTACTCGAATGCGCACGGTACACCATGGGTATACAGCCACCAGAAATTGGGTAAATTGGTAGGTATGCCCGTACCGGGAACTATGACCAGTGTTTCATGGGAACGCCTGCAAGACCCATCTCTGGTATTCGGTATTCCTGTCATAGGCTATCGACTCCCGGATGGAAGCTATCTGGAAAACACACAGTTGGAGCCGGACATTAAAGTTGCCAACTCACCGGAAACAATCGTCAAAGGTGAAGATACGCAATTGAAGACGGCAGTAGAGGAATTACTGAAAGAACTCCCGGCAGATAAAGCAGGAAAGCATTAATCTGCCACCCCACAAAGAAAAAGGATGTCTCACAGGGTCAATTTGCCTATTACATGGCACCCCCTTTTGAGACATCCTCTTTTTTATATTAAAGTTTCACTCAACCCGCCCCCTGAATGAAAGGCGGAAAAGAAAACTCCTTATTTAGCGATAATCAAATAATAGTTTTTCTTACCACGCTGAACCAACAGATACTTTTCATCAAGCAGATCAGCAGTAGTAATCACCTGATCAAAAGCAGCCAACTTCTCTTTATTCAAAGAAACACCGCCACCCTGAACCAGTTTACGCATTTCACCTTTTGAAGCAAATACAGCAGCATTGTCAACGAACAGGTCAACTGCTTTCACTCCCTCTGTCAATGCATCACGTGAAATCTCAAATTGAGGAACACCTTCGAACACAGCCAGAAGTGTGTCTTCGTCCAGCTTTCTCAACGCATCGGATGTAGCATTGCCAAACAAGATATTAGATGCATCTACCGCAGCATTATAATCCTCTTCAGAATGAACCATTACAGTTACTTCCTTTGCCAAACGTTTCTGAAGTGCTCTCAAATGCGGAGCTTCATTATGTTCAGCAACCAACCCGTCGATTTCTGCCTTATCAAGCGAAGTAAATATCTTGATATAACGTTCTGCGTCAGAGTCACTCACATTGAGCCAGAACTGATAGAATTTATAAGGAGATGTATAACGAGGATCCAACCAGATATTACCGGATTCTGTCTTACCAAACTTTCCACCGTCAGCTTTGGTAATCAACGGACATGTCAGTGCATAAGCCTCACCACCATTGGTACGGCGAATCAACTCAGTACCGGTAGTGATATTTCCCCACTGATCGGAACCACCCATCTGCAATTTACATCCTTTGGTTTCATAGAGGTGAAGGAAGTCATAACCCTGCAACAACTGATAAGTAAACTCTGTAAACGACAATCCGTCACGGGCTTCACCGTTCAGGCGCTTCTTTACTGATTCCTTAGCCATCATGTAGTTTACAGTGATGTGTTTACCCACTTCACGAACAAAATCCAAGAAACTGAACTCCTTCATCCAATCATAGTTGTTCACTAATTCGGCTCTATTAGGAACATCAGATTCGAAGTCCAAAAACTTAGCCAGCTGCTTCTTGATACAAGCCTGATTGTGGCGTAAAGTCTCTTCATCGAGCAGATTACGTTCTGCCGACTTACCCGAAGGATCGCCAATCATACCTGTTGCACCACCAATCAAAGCCAATGGTTTATGGCCGCAACGCTGGAAGTGTCGCAAGATCATCACACCGCATAAGTGTCCGATATGCAACGAATCGGCTGTCGGATCAATACCCAAATAAGCAGTAACCTGTTCTTTCGCCAATAACTCTTCTGTGCCGGGCATCATGTCATGCACCATTCCACGCCATCTTAGTTCTTCTACAAAATTCATCGAATGATAATAAGTTTTAAAGTTTAATTAGGGCAAAAGTACGACTCTTTATCGGAACAAGCAACTCTTATTGCCTAAAAAAGACGTTATTAATGTTTTGCTGTACTTGTTGCATGAGTTTGCAAACAGGCATCTCCAGAAGTAAAGCAGCTCGCTCATAAAGGCTATGGATATCTATCAGACTTTCATCTGTCTCCAGAAACAAGTATTCCGAAGGTATCTGTCGAAGCGCTTCCTCCTGATACTTCTCTCCCAGTGAAAGATAAATTCCCTCCCGGATATATTGCAGAGCCAATTCTTTTTTCCCGCGGAAACCATGTATAATCCAGGGGTTAGAAGGCTGCATTTTCCTTTTAAAGCGGATAATTTCATCTGCTGACCGCACTGCATGAATTACTAACGGATATCCCATTTCGTGTGCAAGTATAGCCTGCTTCTCAAATGCTTCTTGCTGCAACACATAGTCCGTCTGTGCCAACTTGTCGAGACCTGCTTCGCCAATTGCAAGAACCTGAGGAGAATGGATAGCTGACAACAACAGTTCCCACTGGCGGACGAAACTCTCACGGGTCAGGTACCAGGGATGAATCCCCACAGAATAGTAAGCACCGGCCAGCGGAATAAATTCTGCCGGCTGACAATTTTGTATTGCCTGCCCCGGTTCTGCAGGCAGCCGATGTGTATGTATATCCAGAATATTCATAAATCACTAAGGAACGGGATCATACCCAGATCCACCCCACGGATGACAACGAAGTATCCGCCTGACGGCAAGATAAAGCCCCTTAAAAGGACCATGTTTCTTAATCGCTTCAATAGCGTACTGCGAACAAGTAGGCGTAAAACGACATGAAGGAGGGGTCATGGGCGAAATACAAGCCCTGTAAAAGTATATGGGAAGCAATAATATATATGAAAGCAGACGTTTCATACCAATCTCTCGCTGATACGGGCCAGCAGAGTCTTCATTTTCTCCTCTATTTCGGCCGAGGACGTTAATTCGTCCGAAAGATAGATGAAAGCAATAGCCAACTGTTGCTGTTTATCGGTTAAAGTCTGCAATAGTAGATGCTTATGCAACCGGTACGCCTCACGCAATTGGCGTTTCACTCTATTCCGCTTTACCGCGCGTTTAAATCGTTTCTTCGAAACGCTCAATAAAACAGATGCCTGAGCATCCTGATTTTCCACAGGCATATACACCACACGCAACGGAAAGATGGAAAACGACTTAGAGCCGCCTGCAAACATCTTCTCAATCAGAATCTTACTATTCAGCCTTTCGGCCTTGCACAGGGTATTTGCCATAATAATTATAAACGGCAAACAACAAACAGTAAACAATGCTACAGATAAATATGCCTGTTCATTGTTTACCGTTTGCTGTTCACCGTTTCATTTATTTTCCTTTATTGTTTTCCTTAATAAACAAATCGAGAGCAGCCGTCATTGAAGGAGACTTCACATTAGGTGCTTCCAAATCCAGACGGAGTCCTGCATCACGAACAGCCTGTGCTGTTGTCGATCCAAATGTTCCGATCTTGATATCCTTCTGATCGAAATCAGGGAAGTTCTTTTTTAATGAAGAAACTCCCGCAGGGCTAAAGAATACCAGCATGTCATAATCAAACTCCTCTCCTTCCATAAAGTCGTTACTAACAGTACGATACATTACGCATTCCGTATGCTGAATATTATTCTTATCCAACAGATTCTTCACGTCATCGTTATGTACATCCGACATCGGAACGAGATATTTCTCTGTTTTATGCTTCACAATCGAAGGAATCAAATCTTCAATCTTACCCGTAGCTCCGAAGAAAATCTTACGCTTACGATACTGCACATATTTCTGAATGTAAAGAGCAACAGCTTCTGTTACACAAAAATACTTCATCGTCTCAGGGATCGTCACACGCAACTCCGTACATAAATGGAAGAAATGATCAATCGCATGGCGTGAGGTAAATATAACAGCCGTATGATCAAGAATCGATACTTTCTGTTGTCTGAATTCTTTCGCAGAGACGCTCTCAACCTTGATGAAGGGGCGGAAATCTATTTTTACACCATACTTTTCAGCAATGTCGTAATAAGGAGATTTCTCTGAAGCAGGCTTAGGCTGCGACACTAATACTTTCTTAATTTTCAACGTCCTAAAAATTTATTATCAAAACATTATTTAGCTGAATCAGACCCTGATAGACTATTAAACAAGGTATGATTTCAAGGGCACAAAAGTATAAAATTAAAAGGAAAACCCCATAAATATTACAGGAAAAAAGCTTTAGCCACTTGTAAAACATCAATATTTTAGTAAAAATTACCAAAATGCAACCAATTGAAACTAAAAAGGTAACATTCAGATCAAAATAAACCAGAAACAAAACAAACGGAAATAAAGCAAATCCAAGGTAGTAAATCAGCGTAGAATAAGACTCCAGCCATATATCTGTTTTACTTTTGTCAAAAAACACCCATCCCAAAAACGAATATATAATCCACTTGAATAAAAAATAGAATATGCACACAGCAACATAAACTCCCAAGAGCACATGAGGCGAAACGCGCTCCATCAGTGAGGGCCGGACATCATTAAAATAGTTAAAGATACATACACCTCCAAGAACACAAGTCTGCACAGTCAACAATAACAGATAACGCATATCAGCTGCTGTAGAGGAAGCAAAAATACTTGTTCTTTCACGATGCAACATAAAATCTTTAACTTGTTGCAACAGGAATTTCTTACTGCGCGCCAATACATACGAAGAAATAAAGAAACATCCCAGCAGTATCATTGCCAACCCGTCATCCGTCCTTGGAGAGTAAGGGATCGATATGCCATCCACTCCCGTAACCGTCTCGCTCACCGCCTGTAAATCAACCGCCGCCAATGTATCTTTCGGAACACAAGCTTCATGGAAGGTCGGCGGCAAAGTATCTGCCACCTGCACACCAACAGAGTCCCGAGGAGAAATCATATAGCAGCAAACTTACGGATGGAACTGTCCCATACGGGTATTGAATAAACCAGATCCACAGCCTCTTCCGGAGTATGGGCTACATGCCAGATATCTCCATGCTGTTTCCTCATGAAATTACCGTCTATGGCTTTGTCGAGCATTGTCAACAAAGGATCGAAAAAGCCATTGGTATTCAATATCACGATCGGTTGAAGATAAAGCCCCAACTGTTTCCAGGTGATAATTTCAAGTAACTCTTCCAGAGTCCCGCATCCTCCGGGCAATGCAATCACAGCATCACTCTTTTCAGCCATCAGTCGTTTACGTTCGTGCATACTGTCCACCTCGATAAGCTCCGTCAAACCGGTATGATGCCATCCTTGCTCTACCATAAAGTGAGGGATCACTCCGGTCACTTCGCCTCCGTTCTGTAATACGGCATCAGCCACCGACCGCATCAACCCTATATTTCCCGCTCCATTTATCAAACGGATATGCCGGGTTGCCAACAACTGTCCTAATCGCACAGCTGCATCAAAATAAATCTGATCTATTTTCGTACTTGAAGCACAATATACACATACGGAAGTTATTTGGTTCATTTCTTGCATGGGTTTGGTTAAACACGATGCAAAAGTACCAAATTTCAAGGAGAAAAGAAGAAGGCCGCCTTGTTTTCTCCTCATATGGGATAAAAACAAGTACGGCCCCCTATAATAAATAGCTGTAAAGCTACGCTGATTACAAACCGAAAGCTTCTTTTACTTTGTCCACATAGTCAAGTTTTTCCCATGTAAACAACTCTACCTCCATAGTCCGGTCACCTTCATAACGAGAGTGGAAATGCTTAGTCACTACCTGAGGTTCGCGCCCCATGTGTCCGTAAGCGGCCGTTTCACTGTAAATCGGATAACGGAGTTTCAAACGATCTTCAATAGCCTTTGGCCGGAGGTCAAACAACTCATCAATCTTTTCGGCGATTTCACCATCACTCATTTTCACATTACTGCGGCCGTATGTATTTACATAAATATTAATCGGACGCGCCACCCCGATAGCGTAAGAAACCTGTACCAACATTTCGTCGGCAACACCGGCAGCTACAAGGTTTTTAGCAATATGACGAGCAGCATAAGCAGCACTGCGGTCTACTTTACTGGGATCTTTACCAGAAAAAGCACCACCACCGTGAGCCCCTTTACCACCATAGGTATCAACAATAATCTTACGTCCGGTTAACCCTGTATCTCCGTGCGGACCGCCAATAACGAATTTACCGGTCGGATTTACGTGATAAACAATATTATCATTGAACAAGGCAAGAACCTTCGGGTGATTGATAGACGCAATGACACGCGGCATCAATACCTCAATCACATCTTTCCGGATTACCGCCAGCATCTCTTCATCCGCCTTCAGTTGGGCAGCAGCAGAACCATCAGCCGGCAATATAAATTCATCATGCTGTGTTGAAACAACAATTGTATCAATACGCACGGGAGTACCGTTATCGTCATATTCAATAGTTACCTGGCTCTTTGCATCCGGACGGAGATAAGTCATTTCTTTACCTTCCCGGCGGATATCGGCCAATACAAGAAGTATTCTATGTGCCAGGTCAAGCGACAACGGCATATAGTTCTCAGTTTCGTTGGTTGCATAACCAAACATCATTCCCTGGTCGCCTGCCCCCTGATTCATAGGGTCCTCACGTTCTACACCACGGTTGATGTCGGCACTCTGTTCATGAATGGCAGAAAACACACCGCACGAATTACTTTCGAACATGTATTCGCCTTTCGTGTAACCAATCTTTTGGATCACTTCACGTGCTATCAGTTGTAAATCAACATAAGCACCTGTTTTCACTTCTCCCGCAAGTACCACCTGTCCGGTAGTCACTAAGGTTTCGCAAGCTACTTTCGAACTGGGATCGTAAGCCAACAGTTTGTCAAGCACAGCGTCCGATATTTGATCGGCCACTTTATCGGGGTGTCCTTCAGACACCGATTCGGATGTGAATAAATATCCCATAATAAAATTATGAATTATGAATTATAAATTATGAATGCGGACAGAAATTAAAAAGAGTAGAAAACGCATACAGAAGGGAATGTTGTTTTAGCATTTTTTTCTGTGGTTGCAAGCTACTCAAATCTTTCCACACTTCATTTCATTGGCAAAGGTAGATAATATTTTGGATTTATTGCTACTTTTGCTTCGTATTAACAGACTATCTTATGAAAAATAAACTAAAAACCGCTATTATACTATTGGTGTATATTGCTGTCACAGTGGGTATTTATGCCTTTATTTGTTATCTGAACCATCAACCGTTTGACGACTTGCGCATATTGTATGCCGTATTGATCGGCTGTGTGGCTTACCTTCCACGGCATTTGATGATCCGTAAATTACGAAAGAACCAGAAATAGCTCTCTGATTGTTTTATGAAGTACCGGATGGACAACGTCCGGTGCGATTTCGGCAAGCGGCTCTAAAACAAATTTTCGTTCGGCCATCAATGGATGAGGCAATGAAAGCCTTTCGTCCTGTAATATCTTATCACCATAAAGCAAGAGGTCAATATCAATCAGACGGTCGCTATATACCCCATCATGTGATTTATGTAAACGCCCTATTTCCTGCTCTATCCGTTGGGTCCTTTCAAGTATATCGAAAGGAGACAGAGACGTCTCCACTCCCGCCGCAGCATTCAGAAAGTTATTATCAGATTGAAATCCCCAGGGGGCAGTAGCATAAAAAGCGGACAGGGAAATCACTTTCCCTATCCGCTCTTCTATTTTCTGTACAGCGACACGAAGATTCAACTCCTTATCACCCAAATTAGTACCTAATCCCAGATATATTCTCATCACTTATCCAAAATCAGCATCGCATCTCCATAAGTACCAAAACGGTAGCCTTCTTTCAATGCTATGTGATATGCATCCATTACCTGCTCGTAACCACCAAAGGCAGCCACAATCATCAACAGAGTAGAAAGTGGCATGTGGAAGTTGGATACCATAGCATTAGCCACTGTAAAATCATACGGCGGGAAAATAAACTTATTCGTCCATCCTTCATATTCTTTCAAATGCCCGTCTGTGCTCACCGTGCTTTCAATGGCGCGCATCACAGTTGTTCCCACAGCACATACATTCCTACCAAGATCCTTGGCACGGTTCACAATCTTAACAGCTTCTCCGGTTACGAACATCTGCTCAGAGTCCATCTTATGCTTTGTCAGATCCTCCACGTCGATGTCACGGAAGTTACCGAGCCCTGCATGCAATGTGATATACGCAAAGTCTATGCCTTTTATTTCCATACGCTTCATCAATTCGCGGCTGAAGTGCAGACTCGCAGTAGGTGCTGTCACGGCTCCTTCGTTTTTAGCGAAAATAGACTGGAAACGTTCTGCATCTTCTTCTTCCACCGGACGGTTAAGAATTGTATGCGGCAGCGGAGTTTCACCTAACGCATACAATGCTTTTTTAAATTCGTCATGAGGACCGTCATATAGAAAACGGAGCGTACGTCCACGTGAAGTAGTATTATCAATTACCTCAGCCACCATTGAATCGTCATCACCGAAATAAAGCTTATTGCCTATACGGATTTTACGTGCCGGATCCACCAATACGTCCCACAAACGCAGCTCTTCATTCAGCTCACGCAGTAAGAACACTTCGATACGTGCACCGGTTTTTTCCTTATTTCCGTACAAACGGGCAGGGAATACCTTGGTATCGTTGAATACAAACACGTCTTTATCATCAAAATAGTTCAGGATGTCCTTAAACATCTTGTGCTCAATCTCTCCCGTACGCTTGTGGAGTACCATCAAGCGCGATTCATCCCTATACTTTGTAGGGTGCAAAGCAATCTTTTCTTCGGGTAACTTAAATTTAAATTGCGACAGTTTCATGATAATAATGTGCGTTTATTAATTATTTTATTTCTTACTTTTCTATTTCAATCAGATATCTCAACTTCCTGCTGATCTATCCATTCTGCAAATTTTGCAGGATCCAGGCATTGCTCCAACTTTATCTCCCCCACACGGGTACGTATCAATCCGGTCAGATGTGCACCGCTTTGCAAGGCTTCCCCGATGTCGCGTGCCAATGCACGGATATAAGTTCCCTTGCTGCATACCACCCTGATCTTAATTTCCGGTAAGTTACATTCCAGCAGTTCTATCTCGTCAATCACCAGCAATTTGGGCTTCAACTCCACTTCCTGACCTTTACGGGCCAAATCATAAGCACGCGCACCATCTACTTTGCAAGCCGAGAATGCCGGAGGCACTTGCTGTATTTCACCAACAAATGTTTTCAACGTCTCTTCCACCAACTCCCGGGTGATATGCTCCGTAGGATAGGTAGCATCAATCTCATGTTCCAGATCGTACGATGGAGTAGTGGCACCCAACTGAATGGTAGCAATATATTCCTTTGTATGATACTGAAATTCCTCTATTCTCTTGGTAGCTTTACCTGTACAAACAATCATTACCCCTGTTGCCAGCGGATCGAGTGTACCTGCATGCCCCACCTTCAATTTCTTCACTTTCATCCGTCGGCAAATATGGTACCGGGCATGCCCTACGACCTTAAAAGACGTCCACCCCAACGGTTTATCAAAATAAAGTACTTCTCCTTCTTTAAAATTCATCCGTTACTTATTGCAATTGTGAAACAACGATGGTGACCACTCCTGCTATTGCACAATAAATAGCGAAATAAATCAGTTTTCCTTTTTTGACGATATTAATCATCCACTTGCAAGCCAGGCACCCTGAGACAAAAGCGGCAATAAAACCCACTATCAGTGACAAAGCCGGAATATCTCCCGCAATAGCCTCACCTTTTATCATCTTCATAGCATCCAGCAAAGCTTCTCCCAATATAGGCGGTATCACCATCAGGAAGGAGAATTGCGCCAGTTTTGCTTTATTATCACCTAATAATAAACCTGTAGCAATTGTACTGCCCGAACGAGACAGTCCCGGCAATACGGCACAAGCCTGCGCCAGCCCAATGATAAACGCATCTTTCATCGAGATGTTCTCTTTCTGACGTGGTTTTGCATAATAAGAGAACGACAGCAAAGCAGCCGTAAGCAACAACATGCAGCCAACAATCAGCAATCCCGAACCGAAAACAGCCTCAACTTCATCCTTGAAAAACACACCGACGATACCAATAGGAATCATCGAAATTAAAATATTGATCACATAACGTGTTTCGCTGTTCATCTTAAACTTAAACAGGCCACGGAATATCCAATCTATTTCTTTCCAGAGAATGACCAATGTACTGAACACGGTTGCAACATGTACTACAATGGTAAATGCCAGATTCTCTTCTCCCTCTATACCAAACAAAGCCGAGCCAATAGCCAAATGCCCGCTACTGCTCACCGGTAAATATTCAGTCAGTCCCTGAATCAATCCAAGGATCAGTGCTTCAAACCATTCCATCCTGTTTTATTCTTTTGTTTTAGGTTTGCGCATTACGCCATATATCATAAAGATAAAACCCAGGAAGCAAACCACCGGAGCCACTTTAATTCTTCTCACACTGAAAATATCCGCCTGAAACACCGCTTCCGACGATGAAGGTCCTGTCATCAGGATAAAACCCAAGATAACCACTGCCATGCCGATGGCAAGCAAAATGAAGTTCGTTTTATCGAAGGCAAATTTCTGTTTATCACCCATTGTTATTTACAATTAATTTATTTACATCTATAAATCCAGAACTACACGTAGTACAGCGTGCTTGCTTTCATTCTCAGATATTTATTAATAGAAAGATAAGCACACAAGAAAGTGATGACCACTCCGAATACCAGTACTGCACCCGATACCAACAACATGACTTCAGGTGTAATCACCCGAATTAATTCCGGCTCGTACGACACAAGCCAATAAGCGGCTCCCATCAGGATTGTATCTGCAATAAAAGCAGCTAAAACCCCACTCCATATATTTCTTTTCAAAAATGGCCGACGGATAAATCCCCAGCTTGCTCCCACCAGTTTCATGGTATGAATCAGGAAGCGTTTTGAATAAATAGCCAGCCGGATCGTATTATTAATCAGCGCGAAAGAGATAAATGTCAGCATAATGGCCAATCCCAGCAGCACCAAGCTGATGTTACGTATGTTTTCATTGACCGCGTCAATCAGATCTTTCTGATATAACACATCTTGTATGTTGGTATTCCTTTTAATCAATTTCTCAATCTTCGCGATACTGTCAGAGTTCGCATAATCAGAATGCAATTTAATCTCTATTGAGGCCGTAAACGGATTATACCCTAAAAACTCTTGCGGATCGGTGCCCATAGCCTCGGTCTGCTCTTTCAATGCTTGTTTCTTTGAAATATATTCCGTCTCTTTCACGAAAGGTTCATTATTCAGCCGTTTCTGAAGCTTCAGAATATCCGTTTCTTTCATATCATCGCTGATCAATACAGAGAAATTTATATTTTCGCGTACATAAACAGACAAGTTATTGGCTGCCAACACAAAGAACACCACAAGCCCCAGTAACAGCAATACCAACGTGGTACTGATGCTGGAAGTTATGAACTGCATATCAAAATATGACACAGCGTTATTTCTGCTTTTACTCTTCATCAGCGTTTCTTTCTGAATACATAAATCATTGAACTGCTTCGTTCCTTTTTGGCCTGGGCACTCAACCAAGCCGCCGATCCGGTCCACATACCTTTTGCAAAAGAGTAAGCACTCCCTTTATGTTTCTCAGTCAGCATCGACACATAAAAAGCATCGAATGGCATCGGATGACGGGCTGCCAGGATAAATCCATGTTTCGACCCAAACTGCTGAATCGTGGCAGGCGTAAAATGCCATAAATGACGGGGTACATCATAAGCAGCCCAATATTTCCCATATTTCATTGCATCGTATGACGAACAATTGGGCACAGCCACTATCAAGACACCTTTCTCGGTCAATAATTCGCGCAACAACTCCCACGTTTCATCCAGATGCTCCAAATGTTCCATAACGTGCCACAGCGTAATCACATCAAAAGAACCGGGAACGAACCCTTTCAATGCAGACTCCGGCTTTACATCCAATCCGAAATGTTCGCGGGCAAACCCACGGGCCTGCACACTCTTTTCCACGGCCTCCACTTCCCATCCCCTATTCTGCATCGTATGGGCAAAATAACCTGTTCCCGTACCAATATCCAATATTCTACCGGTTTTACGATGCGACTCTTTCATGACCAAACGTGCCTTACGACCAAGCATATACTGACGTACATGATGGTAAATGGCATTCATGGCACCTTTCTTCGTGTCCGAATGGGAAATATAATCAGGTGTTTCGTAATATCTGCCTATCTCCGCCTCTACCGGGACTCCTTGTGTAAAAGTAAATCCGCAATCTTCGCAGGTGTACAAGTCAAACTGTTCACCGGAGGCATAAAAATCAGTACAGGTCATAGCACATTTCAAATGTGTGCTCCCACATAGCGGACAGGCATTTATAGTGAGTTTATTCATTGGTTTTATCTGCATATTTAAGCGTACCCCGAAACGTCAGGACACACTCCACCCGAATTTGGTGCAAAATAACAAATAAAAAGTGACGGATAGGCATTTCCTTAAGGAGGTTTAACAATAATGGCAAGGCAACTGTTCGTTCATAGCAATCATTCCCACTTCACATCTCCTTTTTCATAAGTAAATATACGCTCCGCCGTCTTTCCTTTCCAGCGGCAGTTCTTCAACATCAACAATGCTCCCCGGGGTACTTTCTCAAATACAAGATACCCTTTATGATCGGCTTGCTTACGCTCCACAGTCTTCCAACCATTGTTCCAATATCTTAACTCAAATTCATCCGGACAGAACAATTGTGTTTTCAGGTAAGAAGTCATTCCAATATGACTGACCATATACTCTTTTCCCAGATCTATATCTACCAGCCTTTCTGCCACCCTACCTCGATAGCCCGTCGCCCCCAAACCATCGGTTATCATCCCGGGCACTTCATTCCTTCCGGTAGCCCTCATCGGAGTAATTATCCTCACATTCCCGATCCGTCCTTCTTCCGTATAAAAAGAAAGCTCCCCCAAAGCAATGCTATCCGACGGTAATAATAACCTTACAAAGCGGTAAGGTAATCGTGCGGACACCTTCCGTACAACCGGCTCCAGAGCCAGCGAGTCCGTCCATCTGCACAGTTCCTCTTCTGATTTTCCATCAAGTAATCCTACTATCCGGCTTCCTTTCATACACCCCAGATATTCCCTATTCTGATCATAAGCCGGCGCTCCCGTCACCATCCTCACGGCAACCTCCTCTGTTTCTTCATTTCCGCTCAGCTTCTCCATCGTTCCGTCATTCCGCAATCTGAAAGGTTCTGCTGCGGGCAATAATCCCCCCCGCTTGTAATAAACGGGTAAATAAACCATGTCCTTACCCATTTCCCGAAAGACAGCCCTCCCGTTTTCTATCTTTGCCCACTGCACAGGGTGCCAGTCCTGATATCCGAACACAGCCAAATAAGCATATTTCACCCCTTGAGGCGCCTCACCTGTCAACTCCACCGTTACGTCGGCCGTTTCAAAATACTCCGAAGAAACATCCACCTTTTTCACACTACGAAATAGCTCCGGAATATCAGCTTTATCCACCTCTACATCTGCCAACGGTCCTTCAATATGATTTGAGTAGGTATATCTGTATACCTTCGGAAGGCGGAATCTTCCCCAAAGCTCATCATCATCCCGGTTATTATAAATCCGCTTATATTTCCAGCGATCATTATCCCAAAACGCCTCAAAAGCATGCGATTTCCCGTCTATTAGCACCACATTCCAGGTATGCGAATTATTTCGGTTTCCCCATGCCGGGACAAAGTCAATGGCAACCGGAATCCCCAACGATGATAATAACAAAGAGTTATACCAACAGCGCTGTGCACATAACCCATGACGCATCTTCTCAAAAGTCGCCGCATTCCATATCGGAATCTTCGTCCCCCAAAAACCGGAATGAGTCAGATACTTATATTCGTATAACAACGAATCGATCTCTTGTTGCCAATCCTTTCCCTCTTTCACAAAATACTTTCCCTGATGCCGTTTGTTGAACTCCCGGCGTGCATTGTCAATCGATAAGCCATTCTGTCGCCTATAAGGCAGTATATACTCACAAAAGTCTTCAAACGAACAGTTTCTTGAATGCACATTCTCCACCCATACCCGAAATGCCAGATCAATTTCCCGGATTAAATCTTCCGCCTTCATGCGGGTAATATCATAGTTAAGTTCCTGCCTCACCCGATGTCGATTACTAAAATCTTTCCAAAGACTATCTACCTGTTTCCCCCATTCCGTTCCTACCCGATAGCCATACTTTTGTCCCAATGAATCATAAGCCTCGTAAAAAGCAGAACAATCCTGCTCTACTATCGGATTAGCTCCATAACTTCCGGGCATATTGCCAATCAAGAAGCGTGCCGCCTCCAGCTTCCGGCCATCTCCTTCATAATGCTTCAGCACCGCTTCAAGTTCATTACGATTATTGCCCGAAAGGGATAAGGCTTCCTCCACTTGCCTGTCCCGATCCCCACATGAGGAAACAAGGCAAAACAAACCGATCGCTATAAATATTCCACTCCTTTTCATTCTATCTTTTTAGCAATAAACTCTAAATAGCATTGTGTCAACTCAAGGTGGTCCTTAAGAGGATAAAAAGGATACTTACAATTTCCTTCCTTATCTATAAAATAAAAGTAACGTTGTTCCATTCCAGTCCTATTATGCTTAGGAAAAACAAGACAAGAATAATCTATATTCCTATATCGAAATTTTCGCAATAAATTACTCAATCTAATATGATTATTCCGATTATCAGCATATGCCGTAAGTATTAATATCCTATCTGCACCAATTCGTTTCTGAATATCCGATAACGCACGTAAATCCTGTCGCACACATTCCTCACACATATACTCGGAAAAACAATATACTAATTGCACATTTTTTAAAGTATCAATAGGTTTAATATCAAAAGTAAGGTCACTATTCACATCTATATAATTAAATAATGAATCTCCACAACTATCAACTTTTTCTTTTAGATCATTTATCCTATCTAAACCGTCATATACTTTTACCCTTTGTATTACAACAATCCATACAAGAAAGAAGTTACTGATAACCAGTCCTATTAATACTATCTTAATCTTTATATTCATAATACAATAACACCGGATTTGCATCACCATCCAAAGAATCCAAATCATTTTTCCCAATCACTTCATCCTTCACAAGGCCTTGAGAGATAAAATACTTCATCTCAGGCAAATGACTGGGTTTAAGAGAATAGAAAACACCTCTATCACTCGCATACAAAAAAGTAGGTATCTGCCTGTGTGATGGTTGCTCTTCGAACAACATATCATCTTTAGAGCGATCAAACACCATAGTTTCACCCGTACTCTTATCATACAACGCATCCGTCCCCATCATTCCTTGCATATACGAAAACCCAATAACAGAGTCGTTCACAAACACATCAGATAGATTATAGGCCCTTCTTTGTGCCCCTAAATGCTGAATCAGCTTCATCATAGCCAATCCTTTGGCCGAAGGATTATCAGTAGTCCCAAGTATTTCTAAATCTGTTTTACACACCCAATCCTGACTCTTCACTACCATATAAGGAATAACCTGATCCCCATTCACATAGATAATCGTATCCATAAAGTCCTGAACAAAAAGAGCAGACTCAGTTCCTAAATTAAAAAACATATTCCCTTGAAGAGCTATCCCGTCCCAACCCTTTTTGTAATCAGCTACTTTAAAAAACATTTCTACATTACCTTCATTATCAAAGTCGATTCTTTGTAATAGGTAACGCTCTTGTCCAGGTTCATCTTCCAATTGATAATCAATATTTGCGTACAAGTACCCCTTTGAGAAAAACATCCGATTCAATCGATGTTCAACATTGCAAACTCCTAAATACTTTCCCGAAGCAATATCATACTTAAATATCTTTTTTTGATTATAATCGAATATATATATTTCCCCTTTTTTTGTATCAATCGTAAAATCTGCCGGCTTAGAATATTCTCCCGGTCCACTGCCCACATCACCTATCTTACGGATAAACCGCCCTTTAGAATCGAAAAGATATACTCCGCGTGCTATCTCTTCATCAAGTACAATATAATGACCTTTATAAACCTGCATTTTATTAACGTCTCCCAGCAACACAGATTTATCCATTGCCAAAGGAATCACTCTTACAGATTTAAACACATCAGAATACAAATACCAATCTTTCTGAATGGCACTATCCAGATCAGCTATATATATTTCGTTCTTTGAGGGAGCATTCTGTTTCTCCCCCAAAGAACAAGAAGAAAAAGCACTAAGAAACAATAAAACCGATACTATACGGTACCAAGCAATCTTTTTATTGACAAGGTATTGATCTCGTAAAATCATTTTCTGCAATTTGTGCTCCATAACAATCATAAAAATAAACCGCAGTTCCACATCCACCCGGACTGCCCCCTATTTCATCTTCAGCCAAAGCTTCTAAAGCTTCAATAGAAGCCAACCAGTCTTCTATCAGAAGACTTCTCCGCTCTTGTAAACATTACATTTGTAACAGTACCTAAAATCAATAGAACACCCATCACACTTAAAACAAGTTTTTTCCTCATAATAATCAAATTTAAAGTTCAACAAATATATTCAATTAACTCTTCATTTCAAACTATTTAGCATTCCCCATTATCTTTAATCGCAATGGAGACGCGGAAGAGTTACAGTATACCGTAATAGTTTTATTAAAGTGCTCCGGATGATCCGCTTTATAAGTTACAATGATATCCAAAGACTTCCCTGGTGAAACCGGTTCTTTTGAATACTCCACGGAAGTACACCCACAAGAGGTAACCACATCATCAATAACAAGCATATTCTCACCGGTATTATATAAAGTAAAAATACAATGCTGAGCCTTCTCCCAAGAAAACTCTCCAATGTCGATAAAGGAGTTAGAAACAGAGACTTCCGTCATTTTTTTTTGCAATTTTCCCCATTCTACATTTTTCCCTGAAATAATGTTAACATATAATTCTGAAATTTTAGAACTATAAACTGGATTCCCCATCGCCAACACTTTATTGTTCTCATTTAACAAAAATGTTTGAAGCATTATTTCATGTGGAAAATGATTCAATTTATTAAGAGAGTCGTTCTCATCAATATAGACAAACTGATTAAACTTATTCCTCTGCAAAATTGAACGCAATTCTTCCACATCAGAAGGATATGCATAAAAGAGAAACCTAACAGAAAAATCTCCTAAAGAATCTATTAAAGCCATAAATAACTTCCATTCAGACAATTTCATTTTACAATTTAAGCATCCAGCAGAATCTACATACGTTAATATCGTATAATTTACACTATCATTTAAACCCATTCCCAAATGAGAGAAAGCTTCATTATCAGGGAATACAATTTCTCGACCAACCCAATCATTTACAATTTTTTCAGCCCGAAAATCAGAACATCCCATAAACAAACAAATGCCCCAAAGCATGACTGCGGCTCTATATCCCATTACTCTTAAATATTTATTTGGCCTAAATCAATATAATATAAAGCAGGATTTAAATAGGTATCCAAACCAAGGCATATAATCATATTCTTATTTCTCCAATAGGACAAACTTCTTATTTTTTTATCCAAATTTAAAACCTTATATGGCATTCCTTCCCAATCGAAAATTAAAATTTTATTAGAATAAAACACTTCATCTTTTAATTTTATCGCATCTTCTAAAGTGTTTTCGTTATAAAGGGCAAAAAGAAATTGATCATTAGTCGCTACGGAAGAAACTCCCAGTTTTGTTTCTTTTTCTAAAGCAGCACTATTCATTCCTCCTACAGTAGAAAAGACAGGAAGTGTACCAACAACAGACCTGATCAATCTGATATTTTCAAAATCCGTAAAGTCATAGACTTCAAAGACATCTCCATATACTGAAAACCACGCCATCCTCTTTTTAGCAGGAGAAACTACAGAAGGTCCTTGCAAAATTTGGGTAACAGCTTCAGGAGTTTTATTCTCAAGGTAAATGTCATTACCAAAGTCTATGAACTTATTCAAGTTAGTTCTTACAGCAAAGTGCTTAACCGTACCTGCTTTAGTAAAAAAAGCCAAACTATCATCATAGGAGATCGAACAAATTCTTTCTTCAGGCAAAATGGCATCTTTCGTTAGAATAGAAAAAGTATCCTTCAAAAGAAATGTTGAAACAGATTGCCCCATAACATCATGAACATAAAACCCTTTCTCATTATTACAATATCCCATTGTTTGCACATTAATAACTTCATTTGCACCTTGTCCTTTAGATAAGAAACGTTTAAAATAGGCTGTTTTATAATTATAACACGATAATAGAGAATTCAATTTGGGTTCAGATAAAATTATATAATCTCCAACTCCTAGAATCATGTCTGGAGCTTGTAGCGAATCCATTGGATATCCTTTTATTTCAAACAATTGTACCTCTTGATTTTCAGCAAACAAATCTAAAAATAATTGACTTTTCTCTTGCTTACAAGAAATTAGTAACAACAGCAATAATACACTCACATATTTCATAAAATTCAAATTATTAGAAATTAAAAACAAGAGGTATCCGAAAAGTTAATATTAGCCTCTCTCTTTCAGAAAAATCGGAAGCACGATTGACCTTAGGGATACCCCACTTTCTCACTTATTAATTCGATGTAATGGTACACGTTACTTCAGGAGCTTTTACCTCATCGTGACAAGTTCCCCACAAAGCAAGACAACATGTATATGTTGTTTCAGTACCGGCTAATGCTTCAGCATTAGCTAGCACTATATTCGACATTGTCATTTCTGCTCTCTGTGACTGATATATATTGTAGCCTGCAAAAGTTGCGACTACAGCGACTATCAGGGCCGCAAAAACCTTTTTACTCATAATCTACTTTTTTATGATGTTAATTATTCTGTTGTTTGTCGTGTCTCTCTTTCGGGGAGCCACCTCCTCCGTAGAAAAAGTAAATGCTACATTTACTCATTCCAATTAATTTTTTGCTATCTTCGTACCGGGCAACCTCCTTTTTTAAAGGTTATCCGGGAGTGGACAATTCTAAGACTTTTCCCAGGACGTAGATCGTTCCACTCCCTTTCTAACCCAAGTTAATAATGCAATGAATGATTATAATGTGATAAGATTTATATAAAAGAGTCCTCACTCCCCAAGACTAAATCCTTGAACCACATATTCTACTTTGATATGGTTAATAGGACAATCTACAGATCCGTCACCTAAGCAACCTAAATTGGTAACGTGTTCACCACCGGCAAGCGCCTCTACATTTTGCAAGAATAGGGAATTCACTCTCTTAGGAGTTTTCGCGGCAGGCCAATACCCGATCAAGGCTATTAAACCAAGCCCAAAGATCAATTTCATATAGTTTTTCATGACTTCAAAGTATAAGTGTTAATAACTGGCAACAAAGGTAAAAAGAGATTTTGGATAAACCGCTATCAATTTTATTGCCATTTATTGCCATTTATGTCAAATCATTGTCAACAAGGTCGTCTATGAACAACATACGATAACGATCGCTTCCAAAACGCCTGAAACAAACACCACAACCAGTTTGCTCTAACCTCTTCCCTAATTTGTTTCCGGCAGAACAAAACATATTTATCTGAACGTTCGATTGACCTTTCCAAATAAACTTAATGATATCCTCATCAGTCACAGTATAATCGGGAGCATCTAAAAAAAGCTTTAGAATCTGACACTGTTGGGGGGACAAAGACATTTTCTTGCCATTACAATTAAGAACTCTATTCTGGGCATCAAAAACAACTCCATGACGTAAACTATATAGTTGTCCTTCTACTTTACAAATCTGCTTTATTAGAGGTACCTTTTCTTCCGGAGATGTTTCTTTTTCAACTATTATTTCACGAATCACCTCTTTCTCAACAATAACTTCCTTTTCAACGACAACCTCATAAGGAACCTCCTTTAATTCCGGAGGCCGATTTACCATTTTATAATAAAAGCAGATAAATAAAAGCATCAATAACAAACAAATTACAATCCATCCAAAAGGTTGCCAATGATACCATAATATTGTTTTACAACTAAAATCTAAAAGACCGATGACCTCTATCTCACAACGATTACCTATATATGAAGTCACAACCTCCAAAGAAGTATCCCACACACCATCGTGACTGGATGAACTAATAATCTTTCCTTGAAGATTTTCCATCCGCACATGTATAGTGGACTCTGTATCAATGTGATCTTTCTTAAGCATACTCTGCCAATGTTCATTTAAAGAATCCGGCAATAAATGGGATTTCTCACATAGGATAGAGTGTATTGACCGGTTTCTCAGATTCCGAGAAATGTTCTTTTTACTTTTCAAAGAATCAACCTCGTACGCTTTTTTCCCTTCTGCTGTTGTAATGCAAATTTTCAAAGGTAGAGTATCGGATGAACTCTCAGCAAACAAGTGAAATAGATTTAAATCTCTTTCTTTTCTTTCCATCTCTTCTTGAAGCATCTGTACGAATAGTCTCTCCGCCTGTTTATGTATGCCCATCTTATTTCGTTGATAGAAATAGGCTCCAACCAATAGTGATAGGATTATCACTCCAATAACACACGAAAGCAATTCATTTTTTGTCATTTCGATTTATTTTACTGACAAAAATAATATTATTTCCTAACAAGAAGCTAAAAGACAGAAAAAAATTAAATAACAAATTTAGAGATATACAAAACAGTTTGTAAGCATTCTGTTCATTTCACACGCAAACAAGAACTCTTGCACGAGTCAACTAATTCCAATATTCCTCCAAAATAGATTGTATTCAGTACCGTTTCAAATTCATCACGGTTATTGCCCGAAAATAACAAAGCCTCCTCTCGCTTGTCTGTTCCACCCCTGCATAAAGAAAGATTTGAAAAACAAAAAATATACATATCAAGCAAACTCGTAACATCCTAACAAAAAAGTCAGTTTAACTGATAACAATAATAATGATAGCGCTCTTCTCCACCATCCGCTTCCTTTGTCATCAGGCAGAGTCGTTCATCATTGCTATCCACCGAGATACATATACCCCATCCATCTAATATCACTTTCTTCACAGCACGTCCTTCCCAATCAAATACATAAACTTCATTTGCTATCGGCTTATTTTTCCCAATTTGCCCACTGTAAAGTGCATAAACATAGTTTTCAGTTGCTACCCCACGAAGAAATCCTTTCGGAGAATCGGCAGAGACATCAACAGAAGACACTTCGTTAATAGATTGATTCTCAAATACTGCCGCATACGCATTCAAATGTACTACACTTTCCAGGCACGTGTCATTTACCACTTTCTGAATAGATAATAAATCGCACTCATACGCCAAGTAAGCAAAACGTTTTTTATCCGGCTTCATAATAAGATCCCCCTGGAACAACAAATAGTTTACATCCCGATTTACCGCTTGCTCTGTTTGTGGAAAAGGGAGATATTGATTTAAAATCTCTTTCTGATTGCATTTCGCTATCAGGCCACTTTCAAAAGTCCCACTCCCGTAAAATATGGAATCCGAATATGCATATACCCTATTCATTCCTAACTTAGGAGCTGAAACACAATCTATCTTTGAAAGACTGCCTTGAGCTAAACTATCAATTCGAAAAGAACTTATAGTTTGCAAAGACTGATTATACAGTACCAAGGTATTTGATAGCCTACTATAGAATCCGCATATTTCATAAACTCCTTCCATTTAGGTAATTGCAATTTACAACTGGAATAAGCCAACGAATCGACATAGGTCACGATCTTATAATCCGAAGCAGGGATTTTAAAATCGACAGGAGTTTTTCCATATAACGTAAAACTAAGATTTGTCGGAAATAGTACCTCCTTCCCATTCCAATTTTTAACAAGTTCTTCAAGTTTTTCCTTCTCGGTCTGCTGACATGAGATTAGAAAGAGAAAGCAACCCAGTATAAATATAAGATTTTTCATTTAAAATAAAATTTGATTAAACAGGGGTTATCATCTTCTAAACGCTCTTCCAGCTTCTGATATTCCTCTGGAGGAAGCACTTTTTCATAGTTTGGAAAGTCTTCATTGAAAACAATACAAGTCAGGAAATCTTCATTAAAGGCTAAAGGTTCAAAATGAATGTCTTCTGTTGTTTTTTCAAAAAAGAAACTTTTGCCGTCTTCCTTCCGGTAAAATAGATTTTTCGAATGCTTAAGCCCAAACACCAACATGATATAATAGAATTTATCATTCTGATATTGATCGCATAAAAAATAAGGCACAGTAGAATCACGTAAATACTGCAACATTAATTTATATTCTTCAACCTTTTTATCCTCTAATAAAGTGAATCCATACTCCTTCAAATCAAGATTATCTTTTCCAAAATCCCAACGGTATGCAACCCGTAAGCTATCTGTCCTTACTTCATATACTTCATTTTGATAAGGATTGGAAAAATATACTTTATGTTCATAATTATAGAAAGGTTTAGAATTCAGAATAGTGAAAACGGGAGGCACATGCCAAAATTCTTTCACATTCTTGGAAGACTCTTTAGAAATAACGCTGATACAATTATCATTCTCAGAAGCAGGTAGTGTCCATGTAATGAAATACTTACTCTCCAGCTCCTCTATCAATTGATAATTTGCCCTCGTTGGCAGTTCTATTTCTTTTATGAATTTTCCATCCAGAGAATACACATAAAGAGAGCCAAATGGAGATAGCATATACACTGCATTTTCTTTTTCTTTAATAACGGCATCGTATATTTCACGATACTCTCCGGGACCTTGTCCCTTTTTACCTATTTTATGCAAAAGATGCCCTTCTTCATCAAAAGAAAACACAGCCGGAACCCCTTCATCGACAATATAATATCTGTTATCTTTAATAATAACTTTCACAGGCCTTACAAGAAAGGAACTATCATTGGTTTCCAATGGAATGACAGATATTTTAGAAAATAATTCTTCCATTGGAACAGGGCGTTCAACCAAATCGACATGTAATACTTCACAGTCGGTTTTATCTCCAGTACTTTTACATGAAAAAAGTATAAACAAGAGAAGTGTTAACAAGATATTCTTCATAACTTTATTAGATTAGATTAACAATGCAGGAAGCTATACCAAAGTGTTTTTCATGTCTATATACGTTTTAAATACGTGCAAATATAAGCCATATTTTTCTTATACTCACCATATAGTGCGTTACAAAGCGTTACAAGACCTCAATTTCCGGCAGTTGCAACTGAAAAAGATCCCTATTGTGCTGAACAATAGAAATAGAAGGATCAATTTGAAGTACCTTAACTAAGCGGTGCTTAGCTGTCCGGAAACACTCCCGGCTCCCTCCGGATAAACACATCTCGATTTCCTTACGTGTCAATTGACAATCAGTAGCATTTAAGAAAACCAGCAAGAGAGTATAGGACTGGAGATTAAGTGAAATTATTTCCTCATTGCACTCCAGTGTCTTTTTATATACATCAAAGGTCAGTATAGGACTCAATTTATAGATCAAGGATTTTGTTCCCAACAGTTCTTTTGCCTTTTTTAATTCCGCTATTTGCCCTTCGTACGCCTTTGACTTTTGCTCCAGATCCTTCAACAGCATGTCCTTTTCCCGAGCATCAGATTGCTCCATTTCAACCTGTTGCGCATATTGATCCCATATACTCTCTAACTCTTCTAATTTTTCTTCTTCTTTGTTTAGCTTCTCCACCAATAGTCCACACTCAGACTGTGTTTTAAACAAGTGCTTTCTCACCCTAAACAAATAGATCAAAAAAACAATCAAACACAAAGCTATACCAACAATCATTCCGAATGGAAAGAAATGATATCTACAAACCGACCACCAAGTATAAAATAAAAAACCGGAAACCTCTATTTCACATCTCTCCCCCAAATAAACAACAAACTTCAACTCTGGAGACAGATTGACAGTTTGGCTTTTTCTATATAAGATCCTATTTTCCAAGTCTGTAGTTACTATTTCTATCGCAACTCTTGCCAGAATATGTCGTGTTTGCAGGCTATCCGCCCAGGTCTGACTCAAAGTCATGGGAGATAACTGCTTCTCGGAACAAATAACAGAGTGTAATGAACGTTCTCTCGATATCTGAGAAAGATTTTTCCGGCTCTTCGCAACATCCACTTTATACTGTCTGGATCCGGTTTCGGTCATAATCGAAATACGTGTCACTTGATATCCCTGAAAAAGAATAAAATAAATCCAATGCTTCCCCTTTCTTTTTCATTTCATCTTTCAACACTTGTATAAATAGGTTTTCTGCCTTTATATGCATCAACTTCTTATTCCTTTGAAAGAAATAATAACTAACATACTGCCTATTCATGACAATATATGTATTGTACGGATTTAGAAGAAGCACAATGGCAAGTTATTGAAGTTAACACTCAAATTCCACAAGATGCAGATTAAAGTATCTTATGATTCTTAGAAAAATATTTTCTTCATACAGTCTAAGTTCATCTTGACAGCCAAGATACGCATCTTAAGGCGCAAGATGTCTATCTTGGCGCGTAAGATGTACATCTTGCGTGCTAAGATGAACTTTAATTACTGACCTGAGCAAGTTTACCTCTCGCGTTTTAGAGCTTTTAGTAAAGTGATTTGCCGTTTTAAGATTGGTTTCTCAACTTCTTTCTGTTTTTTAGTAGCATCACCCCGTAGTGAATCTATTTAAGCGGAAAACCGTTTATAGACAGCTTGCTTTATTCTTGAAAATTGTAGAATACACATCAATTTAAAGATAAGCAAGACAGTTCATAAGCATTCTGTTCATTTTCCGCAATTACATAGATTAGATTGTTTTTCTCATCCACAGCTATATTTACAAGACCGTGATTAGCCTTAATTTTACTTGTTGGAAGTCCTTGCCAACTAAATACAGTAATCTCTGAAGGTAAAGCTTCGTTTCCTCTATTATGCAATAATGCATAAATACTATTATTTGTTGCATATACATCTTCGAAACCAATCTGAGTCGTTTCATTGGAAACTACATACGCCGGAATTGCTCCTTCAGCAATACCATATTTAGGTTCGTAAATATAAAGCGTTTTATTCAATGACAAACGACAATTTTCGTCCAAGTCAAATAGCTCCAGGATCCCTCCCAGATAGGTCGCATTCAACATCTTCGTCCTGTCCGGTTTTAACTTGGTTTTGGTATTACTACAGAAAACCGACCATACTTCTTCTTCATTATTTGTATTTAAACAATCAGAGAAAGAATTGTATAATTGAGTAATCTTTCCATCTTTTAATAATCCAAACCGAAGATCCTTATGGTTCGCTTTTACAAGAAAATCCGAATCTTTAAGAGAAAGCATATCATAGATTATTGTGGGTACTTCAGAGTGTGGTAAGCTACCATAATTCACTTGCATAACTTCAGATTTCAATGAATCTTTTAAAAAAGAAGAGACATCATATTTCACTATTTTACGCATTGAAGAGTCGTATGCATACATGTTTTTTCCATCTTCAGATAAATTGAATGCCCCCACATTTATAAAATCAGCAGGCCCCTGACCTTTTTCTCCAAATGATTTTACAGGTACTCCCTTTAGAGTAAACAGATGAAAGAAGTTATTATTAACATTATCCAACACCAGTAGCATTGAGTCTATAAGTTCTATTTGCAAAGGATACGAAAATAAAAACGTATCATTTAAAACAACCAGTTCCCGTGATATGCTATCGCTACAAATAACTTCGTTTGAAAACTCAACCTTCTCTTTTGCCGGATGACACCCCAAAAGAATAATCCCTATTAAGATTAATACACTGACATTTTTATTCATAAGCATCCGATTTTAGGCGGACTAAAAGCTTTACTTAGCTTTCAGACCCAAAGGTTTCTACTTTAAAGTCCTTTAGGAAGTGACTGATTTGCCTGTTTTAAAGGGAATAGAAATACTTCCACTCCCTTTGATAAATTCATCTTCAAAGATTAAATACTGAATACTGCTTTAATCTCCTATACTGTATGCGTCATATACAATATCGACCTTGTCATGACTAACAGGACAATCTACTGATCCGCGTCCATAACAATGAGTTTGCGAAGATTCTTCTCCACTTGCCAAAGCTTCTACATTCTGCAATAAAAGAGGATCTACATCCTGAAATTTCTGCACCGGTTTTAAATACCAAATCGAGACGATAGCAACCAAAAGAAAAGTTGCTTTCAAATAGTTCTTCATTTTCATAAGATATATGTTTTAATTATTCACTGCAAAGTTAAAAGCCATTACTTAATAAAATATCATATATTGCATTACAATTTATTACATAGTATAAAAGATTCCCTAAATTATTCCTTTTCCGGCAGTACTAATTGATATTTATCAATATCCCTCTGAAAAACAGTAATCTCAGGATCTACACTCAACACAATACGCAAACGAGAAATAGCTACACGCAAACGAACCATGCCTCCACTACCATCTTTCCACAAACATTCCAATAACTCTTCGTAGGTTAAAATATATTCAGGAGCATTCAGAAAAGCATCCAAAAGTCTACAGGCCTGTGAAGTAAGAGGAATTGTTTGATCACCACAAATTAATAACTTTGCATAAGAATCAAAAGTGACCTTCGGACTCAATATATAAAGTAATGGTTCTTTTCCGGACTCTCTTAATTCTTTAAGCTTTTGAATTTGTATCTCATACTCTTTCAGTATTTTCTCCATATTTTTTCGTTCTTCTTCACGCTCTTCGCCTCTTGCTGAAAGGTCTTTAATCCGTTTTTCATATTCTCTTTGTTTTGCCTCCAACCTTTTCTGATCCTTTTCCAATTGTATTCGAACTTTTCTTTCACGATCCCGATCATTAGCTAAACGTCTTTTATCATTTCGGATTTTAGTTATATACTTCTTCACCAGATACCAACCACAGAAAATAATGATAAGAGCGGCTGCCACAATCCCTATTACTTCAAATGGAATACTATCATATTGATATACAGCCCACCATGAATAGGACCAGAAACCAATAATCTCAAGTTCACATCTATTACCTACATAAAAAGTAATTTTGTGTGTCCCGGAACAAAGGTCATTGCAATTCTTACATTTAAAATGGGAGATAGTATTATCCAAATGAGTTATTGATATGTGTACATCGGTTTTAGCCAAGATTTTATGTCTTTTGAGTACTTTATTCCAAAGTTGTTGTAAAGTGTCTGTAGATAGGCAACTTTTTGTGCAGACAACTGAATGCCAAGACCGCTCTGCCATATTTTGTGAAATATTCATTTTGCTTTTCTTTGCGTCCACGGTATAAGACTTAACTCCTTCACTTGTCGTAACACGAATTATCAAAGGAACCGTATCGACTACTACTCTAGAAACATAAAACAGATTCAACTCTTGCTGCTTTCTGTGCAACTCTTTCTCGAGCACTTCTACTAAAAGGTCTTCCGATTCGGTGCGCATTGCCTCCACATTTTTCTGATAGAAATGAATGCTGACCAAAAATGCTTGCATTATTATACCCAAAATCCATAAAAATAATCTAGAGCGTTTCATCGTAGTTTGTTTTTGCAAACAAATGTAATACTTTACAATATTATCTCAAAATCTCACTACCAATTTCACTGATTAACAGAGGATAAACATACAATCGCCCGGTTATTGATATAAAAAATAGAACCCTAAATGTTTACCTCAAACAACAATAATCAAAAGATTATTTATTTCACCGCATTTCCCATATTAAATTCTAAAATAATTTAACGATTAGGCTAAAAAAGAAATTTTGACATAATACGTCCATTTCAACGCATTACAATTTATTACATACCATCACATTATTAAAAACCAACCCATTAACAGGTAATAAAAAGTAATACATTCTTTTTAATTAAAAGAAGCACATACAATTAACAGATAAGAAATCGAGGCCGGGTGTCAGGGTAATATTGTTTTAACAGCCTCACTCTCCCCCAACTCAATGTATAAAACAAAAAAATTGTCTAAGGAAAAGATCTCGACATTAAGCAACCGTCTAAATATCAAATATTTAGAAAATGATAAAACATTCATAAAAGCATCTGCAAACATAAAGGGAGCTATTCTGACATTACGATTATTCCACTATCAGAAGGTACCATAAAGTATGTAACCAGGAGTTATTTTTATCCCTGGGAGTTATTTCTACCATTTTTTATGTAATCAATCAGTATCTAAATATAAATAATAAGCGGGCAAAATCTGATAAGTGAAGCATAGACCATGAAAATAAACCTGATTACCTCACAACTATAAAATCCCCTCCATACGGCAAAGTCTAAAACAATCGTAAATATATACATTAAAATCCGTTACCAGATATTACCCATATCTTTTAAAAGATTATACCCAATCAAGCTGTACAAAAAGCCCTATAATTGCAGCACCAACGACTAATTGGGAATTCCCCCCAAAAAAGAAGTTTGAAAAAATGATGGTTTAACTATGAAAACAAAATTAATAATTATCTAAATACAGTTATGGAACCAGTTATTCTATTTTTACAGTTGATCTTATTGGACACACAATTTAATGATGTATGTCCTTGTATGCAAACCGATGTACAACTCGACCTTACAAGTCAGTACCAAACAGCTACTTTTATACCTGCTTTCTTATGGCAGATATCATGGGTATACCCGATTGAGGGTTTGGTAATAGGGTTGTTTATTGTTCTCATGATACGTTATAGAATCATGTATAACACGAAACTCTTTTCCCACGAAAAACTGGGCATTGTTCAAAACATAGCTCATAAAACTCAAACCCCACTGACTCTGATGCATCACTTACTGGAAGAAATCGCCTCTGACAACCTTCCTGAACCTACATCTCAAAAGTTAAAGCGAGTGCTTGGCTACACCAGCCACATCATGAACAGCTACCAGAATATTGGAATATTCAGCAATATAGAGAATGAAATATATCCTGGTTCTCCCATTGAGTTTGAACTTTACACTTTCATTACCTCAATCACCAATCAATGCCAGAGTTATGCCAATACTCGCCAGATACAATTAAACGTCAGCAAAGATTTCGGCTATATCAGTTGCCGGGTAGACGAAATTACCATGACTGCAGCCTTACAATGCCTATTGAGTAAAATAATCGATGCCACACCTTGCAAAGGTTGCATTAATATGAACGTGTCTCACCTGAACAACCATTGGAGCCTCCGGATTACCAATGGACCAGAATGCAAACAGGACAATAAAAAGTTACTTTCTCTACTCTCTGCCCTTATGTTGATATACCACTGTGGGAATCTTCAAATCATAAAGAAGATAATCCGCTTACATGGTGGAAAATTAATCGGGGATTGCCATAGGCGAATTATTACTTTTCAAGTTATCGTTCCCATAAACGGTTGCTGCAATACAATCCAATGTCCGGAAGTGGAAATTCCTACCATAAAAGATGGCAAGATGGGCCGTTCTGATAAAAATAGGTCACACGTACTGTTAGTCATGTCAGACAATGAGTTGAGCAGCTACTTAAATGGAGCCCTCTCAACCCTCTTCCGGATAACTATTCTTAATAATCCGGAACGTTTATCCAATTTCTCCGGTCAGCGAACACCAGATATTATCATTATTGATGAAATAGTGAACGGTATAGGCGGAAAAGAAATTTATTCCCGGATAAAATCAAATGCCAGCATGGTTCAAACTCCCGCCATTCTCCTGATGAACTTCAATGATAATAGGAGTTATCTCACCCATATCCATTGTGGAGTAGATAAATTGGCACCACGTGCAATCAGTATTTGCAGGCTTAAAGCGGATATACAAGTACTTATAAATAAGCATAAACGTATCAAACAGCTTCTGGAAACCAATTTGCCTGCCGACCTCCCTGAGACAACTTCGAAGAGTGAAGAGAACACTCTATTTATGGATAAAGTAAATAAGCTTCTGGAAAAGAATCTCTCATCAGACAATTATACGGTCGACATGTTAAGCGCCGATATGGGAATGTGCCGTACTACATTCTATACTAAATTAAAAGAGATTACAGATAAAGCACCTGCAGAGTACATGTATTATTTTAAAATGAATAAAGCCAAAATTTTACTGGTTACACAAAAATACACCGTTACAGAAATAGCAACCTATTTAGGCTTTTGCGATGCTAAATATTTCGGAGCAAGATTCAAGAAGTTCTATAAAGTGCCGCCTACGCGCTATATCAAAGAGATTTTATAATGCCCGTAAGGGTTTATAACCTTTTCATGATCTCGTCACACATACCTGGGCTCATAAGCCCGGGTACGTGGGACAAATCTATTATCAAAAACCTGAATGTTCATTCTTATTCTCATAAGAATCTACTTCCCGGTTTTTCTCACCGGAATAGTTCCATACGATTTCATCGGTATACTCCTTTCCTTTGATTGCGGCTACAGCTTTCAGAACATTTTTCCCATCAGCAAGTACCACATTATCGAAGATGTAATGCACATCGGTATATCCTTTGCGAATACCGCTCAGTTCTTTTCCATTCAGATATACTTTAGGAGTCCCGATATTAGAATAGACAGTAACGGTAGTCATTCGTTTTTCACGATCGACATTACGACGTTGCGTGAGATAAAGAACCGGATTCTCACTCCAGTTGGCCTTGTACCAGAAATAAGAGTCTTTCTTTATTTTACGGTCAAAGGTAACCAGGCCTTTCATATTACGTGCGGGAACACCGCCACGTGTCCACATCGGTACGGCAAAATCAAACATATTCCAAAGATAAGAAGCGATGATATATGGATGGTCTTTGATGACACTCCACTGATATTCGTGTGTCTTAGTCTGGAATGTTTCCGGATAGAACGGCTTGCCCCAATTGAGGGCGTCACCCAAATATTCGGTTTGATGGGCCAGGTTGGCATCGGCACCATATTCAGTCAACATCAGCTTCTGATAAGGATATTCTTTTTCAAGTTGTTCTACCCAAGGCTTGATGTCCTGTATCTTCTTCTCGTACCAACCGAAATAACGGTTCATACCCTGTATATCCGCATTCAGATTGACCGGATGTTCCATATGTCCGTATCCATTGACCGAAACGGTATAACGATCCGGATCTTCCGTCTTAGCAAGATCATGAAGAGATTGGGTCAAGGCAGCTGTATATTCATGAGGCTGATATACTTCGTTATGAAGCCCCCATACGTAAATAGAAGGGTGATTGAAGCTTTGACGGATCAGTTCACGAAGCTGGCTTTGGGCATTTTCCGCTTCGTATCCGGTCACCCGGTTTACACAAGGTATTTCGGCCCAGATAATCAGTCCCAGTGTATCACAACGGGAGTAGAGATAATCTGACTGTTGGTAGTGGGCAAAACGGACAGTAGTAGCCCCCACATCCATTATTGTAGCCAGATCGAAGTCATGATGTTCATTCTTAAGCGCACTGCCCAGTCCCCACCAGTCCTGATGGCGGGTTACGCCATACATCGGATACTTCTCTCCATTCAGAAAAAAACCTTTCCCGGCCACAATCTCATATTTACGCACACCAAGAGGTTGCACCACCTCGTCAATTACTTTTCCATCTGCCATCAGCTTGCAGACAACCTTATAGAGATAGGGATCTTTGCGTCCGTGCCAGAGGTGCGGGTCTTTCATCTTAAAAGTAGATGTATAGGTCTGTGTTCCTTGCGGAGTCAGGTCGAGCGACTGGCTGTGTACACTCACTTTACGCCCATCCTGCGTATAAATAGCATTTTCAAGAGTCAAAGCAGCAGGTTGGAGCCCGGCATTATCCAATTTTACCTTCACAGTTATATCGGCTGACTTTTTTGAAACATTCTTTTGGGTAATATAAACACCCGGAGAGGCACAATCGGTAACCGTAATGTTATTCTGCTCAGTTACAATCAGCCATACGGGACGGTAAATACCACCATATACTCCGAAAAGATTCTGATTGACCGGAATTACGTCGGGACGAGCCTTATTGTCAGCTTTAACAACGATCTCGTTCTCTGTTCCGAACTGAAGGACCGTACCTATTTCACAGGCAAAAGCAGAGTAGCCCCCCTTGTGAGTGCCGACCAATTTTCCATTGACGTATACTTCCGAACAAGCCCCTACTCCTTCGAAACGCAGAAATATACGTTTATCTTTCAAATCTTGAGGAAAAAACTGTGTTTTCCGATAGTAACCCACCCCTTCATAGAAAGAGCCCGATTGAACTTGCATATCCTTGGCATTCCAGGTATGTGGAATCTCAACAGTCTCCCACTTTCCGTCCCATTGTGAAGCAGCCCGCATCGGATCGGCTGCAAAAGGACCTTTCTTAAATTGCCAGCCGGTATTGAATGCGGTAACCTGTCGTGCCATCAATGGAAAAACACTACTGCACAGGCATAAGCATGCAATAATTAAATAAGATAGTTTTCTCATAATATTTTATTTTAATGATTGGTCACCTTTTTGCGGGTGAACACACAGATAAGGAAATTCTACTATGTCAATGCATCCCGGTACTTGTCTGTCGTAGCGGAAGTTTCTTTAATTTGCAATTTGATTATAAAGGGTTCTCCCGGATTTTGCGAAGGCATAGCTACATTATATTCATTCCGGGTGGTCTCGACAACCTTCAGTTCCTGTCCGTCCGGTAAAGCGGCTTTCTCTATTTTTGTGCCTTTCGGAACCTTTACATCAAGGAAACCCGAATAGGGACAATTGAATACAACCATATAAATCTCTTGACCTTTACGGGTATAGTATCCCCAGTCTCGTTTATCCCATCCGGCATAGCCACAGCCATAAATACACTCACCATACTTCTTCATCCATTTACCCAAAGCTACAGCCAACTCCTTCTCTTCCGAACGGAAATCACCATCGGCCTGAGGACCGAAATTGACTACCATATTCCCTCCCATCGATACAGCATGCACAATACGGTCGATTACTTCTACCGGAGTCTTGACATAACTCAGTGACCAATCCTTATGATATCCCCACTGATTTTCGGGAAGGGTCATACAAGCTTCCCAATCCCATTTAGTCACCTGCAAGTCCTCCAACGGATCAGGAAGACGACGTTCGTACCCCGATTCATAATCTCCCATAAGACAGCCATTGCTATCGAAGTGTCTCTTGCCATAATCATCGGCACGAAGCCGGCTATTGACAGTGACTCCCGGCACAAGATTCTTCAACATCTGCTCTACATGAGCCGTCCACCAACCATTCTTCTTAATACTTGCATCCCAAGTGCCGTCGAACCAAAAGTCCTTAACCGTCGGATAGCGGGTAGCCAATTCCTTCAACTGATTATCGGTGAAAGTGAGAAAACGGCTGAAAGCAACGCTATCTTCTTTCGATGAAATCTCATAACGATAATCCGGATGGCTCCAATCCATTACCGAAAAGTAGAAATGCACGTCGATACCTTCATCATTGTAGGCTTTTACCAACTCGCCTAAGATATCTTTCTTAAATGGAGTCTGCGCTACGGTATATTCACTATACCGGCTCGGCCAGAGACAGAATCCTTCGTGATGTTTCGTTGTTATCTTGACGTATTTTACTCCCATCTCTTTGGCCATTCTCGCCCATTGGCGTGCATCAAATTTTACCGGATTCCATTGTTTCATCAGCCCCAGCCATTCAGAAGCAGGAACTTTAGCCCACGACTTGAGCCATTCGGCAGCTCCATTATATACTTTACCTTTCCACTCGCCACCGGGAATGGCATACAGTCCCCAGTGAATGAATTCTCCCAAACGATTGTCGCGAAACCGCTTCATAGCTTCGTCCTGACGCTTGCCGATGTTAGTGGCACCATATTTTAAAGGAATTTCCTTTTTAGGTTCTTGGGCTAAAACATGGATTGAAATGCAGAGTGCAATTAAAATAAATAGTTTGTTCTTCATGGTGTTCTATTTTCTAAGGTACGCACAAAGATAAAACATTGTAGCCATATAACAAGCAAGGTGTAGCCATACGTTCTCAATGACTACACCTTTTATTTTATATGCAAAACTACGGATTATCCGAAAACTTCTTCACCTTTCAGCGTGGCAGAACTGGCTTCCGTAATTCTTACGTTCACAAAATCGCCTATCCGGTGAGTACCACGATCGAATACAACCACCCTGTTCTGCTCGGTACGGCCGAACAACTGATCGCGCGAACGTTTCGAAACACCTTCTACCAATACTTCATAGGTCTTTCCGATACAGCGGGTATTGGATTCAGCAGACAAACGATTCTGTAAAGCAATTATTTCATTCAGACGACGAACTTTTACCTCCTCGGGAACATTGTCTTCCAGATGTTTAGATGCATAAGTACCGGGACGCTCGGAATATTTAAACATAAATGCCGCATCATAGCCACAAGCCTCCATCAGCGAAAGTGACTCCTGATGATCTTCCTCTGTCTCGGAGTGGAAACCGGAGAATATATCCGTAGTAAGCCCGCAATCGGGGACAATACGCTTAATAGCCGATACACGATCCAGATACCATTCACGCGTATATTTACGATTCATCAACTTAAGAATGCGCGAGCTACCGCTTTGCACGGGAAGGTGAATGTGTTTACATACATTAGGCACTTGTGCAATCACCTCCAAAGTTTCATCACTCATATCTTTGGGATGCGAAGTTGTGAAACGGACACGTACATCCGGCGCCGCCTCAGCTACCGCACGAAGCAACATTGGGAAGGTAACCACTTCTCCTCCCTCCTTCTCAAAACGATAAGAGTTTACATTCTGCCCCAACAAAGTAATCTCTTTGTAACCTTTTGATACCAGATCGGCCACTTCGTTCAGAATACTTTCCACATCCCGGCTGCGTTCACGACCACGGGTGTAAGGCACTATACAATAGGTGCAGAAGTTATTGCAACCACGCATGATGGATACAAATCCGGAGATATGGTTACCGCAGATACGTGAAGGAATCACATCCCGATAGGTTTCCGTAGTCGAAAGCTCTACATTCATTGCCTTCTCACCCGCTTCCACAGAAGCGATCAGTTCCGGAAGAGTCAAATAAGCATCCGGCCCCACTACAAGATCTACATGATGATGTTCAATCAAATCATCTTTCACTCGCTCGGCCATACATCCCAACACGCCTACAATCAGATGCTTCTTCTTTTTCTTCATCGAATGAAAAAACTCCAGACGATTCAGAATCTTCTGCTCGGCATTGTCACGGATAGAGCAAGTATTCATAAATACCGCATCAGCCTCTTCCAGCGTTTCGGCAACCGAATAACCGGCCATTTGCATCACAGAGGCAATTACTTCACTATCGGCCACATTCATCTGGCAGCCATAAGTCTCGATAAACAACTTCTTGTTGTCATCAGCAGTTGCGGATTTAAAGTCCGCTCCCGTCAATTCGTTCATAAATTCAGAATTTAAATTTGTACCTGCAAAGATACAGCTTCATCCTCAAAAAGTTGTGAAATGAAACCAAAATAACACTTTTGCTTATCGATTCAGAGGCAAAAGGATAATTTATGTTAATAGAACAAACATTTATAGCGTAAGGATTTGGCACTATTAATTTTATTTCACACATTTGTGCAATGAAAGAAACATTAGATTTTTTCATAGTTAAGGTTTAGGTTAAAAAAATTAAGGGGAGCTGTGAAGCTGCCCTTTTTTCATGCCAAAATATTGGTATCAATCAGATTAAATGTATAACTTTGGCGGACTGTAGAAAATAAAAGTACTATGGATGATATTTTAAAAGTCCTCGTCATTATGGCTGTTTTCGCATTACCTCTTATCAGACAGATCAAAAAGAGCAAAACGGAAAGATCTGCCCAAAAACCTTTCGTACCCATTCCGGATACGGAAGAGGCCGAAGTCCTTCAAACACCGCGAAAACATCAAACATTCCGTTCCCAACCGCTCCCTCCGAAAGCGGAAGTGAAGAAAAATAAAACAATTCCTCCGAAAATGGAAACATCCCCGACAGATGATCCGGAATTTACCATTCGCTCGGCTGAAGAAGCCCGAAAAGCCATTATCTGGTCCGAAATTCTGAATAGAAAATATTGAAAGATTATTCCTAACACGAAAATAATACTATAATTATGGCATTCAAATCCATTTCTGCAGCAGAAGCTGCCAGCCTTGTAAAACATGGCTATAACATCGGCCTCAGCGGTTTTACCCCCGCAGGAACGGCCAAAGCTGTCACTTCCGAAATAGCGAAAATAGCGGAAGCGGAACATGCAAAAGGAAACCCTTTCCAGATCAGCATCTTTACCGGAGCTTCTACCGGCGACTCATGTGATGGCATATTATCACGTGTAAAGGCTATCCGTTATCGTGCCCCTTACACAACCAATCCCGATTTCCGTAAAGCAGTGAATAACGGTGAGATTGCCTATAATGACATTCACCTTTCACAAATGGCACAAGAAGTGCGCTACGGATTCATGGGAAAAGTGAATGTAGCTATCATCGAAGCTTGTGAAGTGACTCCGGATGGAAAAATCTATCTGACAGCTGCCGGTGGAATTGCACCAACCGTCTGCCGACTGGCCGATCAGATCATCATTGAGTTGAACAGTGCACATAGCAAAAATATGATGGGAATGCATGACGTGTACGAACCGCTCGACCCGCCTTACCGTCGTGAAATTCCAATCTACAAACCGAGTGACCGCGTCGGACTACCTTATATACAAGTCGACCCGAAAAAGATTATAGGTATCGTAGAAACAAACTGGCCGGATGAAGCCCGTTCATTTGCGGCTGCCGATCCTATTACTGATAAGATTGGTCAGAATGTGGCCGACTTCCTGGCTGCCGACATGAAACGTGGCATTATTCCTTCCACATTCCTTCCGTTACAATCGGGAGTAGGTAACATCGCCAACGCAGTTTTAGGAGCCTTGGGACGCGATAAAACAATCCCTGCTTTCGAAATGTATACCGAAGTTATCCAAAACTCTGTGATCGGATTAATCCGTGAAGGTCGTGTAAAATTCGGAAGTGCCTGCTCACTGACCGTAACCAATGACTGTCTGCAAGGCATTTATGACGACATGGACTTCTTCCGTGATAAACTGATTCTCCGTCCGTCTGAAATCTCTAACAGTCCGGAAGTAGTTCGCCGTTTAGGAATCATCTCTATCAATACCGCCATTGAAGCAGATATTTATGGTAACGTAAACTCTACCCATATCGGTGGAACCAAGATGATGAACGGTATCGGCGGCTCGGGCGATTTTACACGCAATGCTTATATTTCCATCTTTACTTGTCCGTCAGTGGCTAAAGAAGGCAAAATCAGTTCCATCGTTCCGATGGTTTCTCATCTGGATCACAGTGAGCACTCCGTTAATATCGTTATTACCGAACAAGGAGTAGCCGATTTGCGTGGCAAAAGTCCGAAGGAAAGAGCACAGGCAATCATCGAAAACTGTGCACACCCGGATTATAAACAAATCTTATGGGATTATCTGAAACTGGCCGGTAATAAGTCACAGACTCCTCACGCCATTCAAGCCGCTTTGGGAATGCATGCCGAACTGGCTAAAAGCGGAGATATGAAAAACGTGAACTGGGCAGAATACGAAAAATAAACGATAAACGATGAACGATGAACCGACTGTGACTTCTGCAAAGTGTTCATCGTTCATCATTTACAATTTACCAGTATTTCGCATACTTTATTTTGAAAATTCCTTGCTTTGGCTGCCGACAATACATTTTGGTTCATAATGGCAAAGGCCACCTGATGACCGTTAGCCATCTTTAGGTAACCGGCTAATGTGTTAATGGCAGTATAAGATCCCGTTTTGGCATGTACATTCTTAAATGCCGACCCTTTTTTCATACGATTCTTAAGTGTTCCATCAATACCTGCAACCGGAAGAGCTTTATAGAGCTTCCGAAAAATATCCGTTCTCGAATAAGCAAACTTCAAAAAATCAACCAACAGGGCAGGAGAGAGGTAATCGTAATTTGACAATCCACAACCATCAGCTATTTTATAATTGTCCGGATCATGCCCCAAATCTTTAATCAGCCGATGGATCTCATCAATCCCGTCTTTAGCCGAAACTTGCTTTTTGCCTGTAGCTTGTGCTCCTAAACGGCAAAGTAATGCTTCCGCACTCAAGTTATCACTTTCTTTCATAATCTGGTCTACTACTTTCTGAACGGGACATTCCCAACGTGCCATGCGGGTAGAAAGACTGTCGGGCTGAAAGCTGTCGAAAGCATACTGCTCCGAAATCTCTATCCCTCTATTACGTAAACGTTCGGCAAAGGTATGCAGAAAGAAGTCCTGCGAAGAATACACATTCACATCACCAATTCTTCTATTCTCTACATTTCCACTGACAATAATATTATTTTTATTCTCTAACCATCCTCTCGAAACAGAAAATTTACCGGCAGAAGGAGTGCGTGTCTCAGTTTCATTGATCACAGTATAATAAGAGGACGATGGTTCAAAACTCAGGCGCGCCGAGTCACCACGTATCGTTCCCGGTACAGCCGTTACTTTCACTACACCTTTATGATACATCAATGGCGACAAATAAGGCTGAAAAGAATAGGGAGTATCATCCCATGCCCAACCGCTTCCCCAATAAAGAGAATCTTTCATCGATATATCTCCATAGATTCTCCCTTTCAATACTGAAAAAGGAAAAGTTATCACTTCCTCCACCAATGCATTCATACCTTCATCGTCAAACTCCGGGTCGAATCCGCCAATCACATAAATGTCTCCGCGGAGCGTATCATGTTCTATAGTACCTTTATACCACACTTCGGTCCGGAAAGGTTCATCTGCATCCGGCCGGGCAAGCGCGGTTATAGTAGTTAAGAGTTTCATGGTAGATGCCGGACGCGAAAGCTTGGCATCACGGTATGTATAGAGTGATTTCTTTGCAGTCAGATCATACACGGAAATACCAACTTCGGAACCTTGGGGCAATTCCTTCTTAATAAGTGAATCAATTGCGGCGAAATCTACCTGCCCCCGGATAATAATTGAAAAACAAAAAGAGAATAAAATAAATAAATTCAGTTTCTTCATAATGCTTATAAACAACGAATGACAAGTCATAAATTACGGGTTACGAGTAATTGCGCCATTATACGCATGATACTTATAACCCGTAACTTACAACTTGTAACTCTTACAATGCTTCACGGAATATTTCGGCAACAGTAGGATGGGGAAAAACAATCTTCTTCCATTCGGCCGCTTTTAGTTTCATTTCTATGGCCATACCTGCTAATGTGATAATTTCAGAAGCCGGATTGCCTAAAACATGTGCTCCCAAAATCGTATCATCATCTCCAAGCAACACTTTACATACACCGTTTACCCCTTCATTTTCGGCAACAAAACGTCCAGAATATGCCATAGGAAGCTTTACAGCACGATAAGCAATACCTTTCGCAATAAGGGACTCTTCTGTTTGCCCGACTCCGGCTATTTCAGGATTGGTATACACTACACCGGGAATAGCACGATAACTCATTGTATCTGTTTTACCGAGAATTGCATGTACGGCTACTTCCGCTTCACGAACTGCCGTATGTGCCAATAAAGAAAATCCGGTTAAATCCCCACATACATATACTCCGGGCAATGAACTTTCCATCTGCCCGTTTACTAAAATACTTCCGCGCTCTGTCCGTTGAAGATTCAGGTTCTCAAGTCCGAAACCTTTTGTTACCGGACGGCGACCTACACTCATTAGCAATTTCTCCGCAGTCACATTTCCGGCACCATCTGCATTCTCATAAGAAACTAAGACCCCCGCCTCTGATTGTGCCAACGAGACAACTTTAGTACTCAACAGAAATGTAATGCCCCGTTTGGCATAGTCAGCACGCAACAGAGCAGAAAGCTCTTTATCCATGCCTCCCAAGATCTCGTCCATCATTTCAATGACGGTCACTTTCACACCCAGACTGTTGAAGAATGATGCAAACTCCATACCAATCACTCCACCACCTACGATAGCAAGCGAAGCGGGCAATTCCTTATTGTCTAATGCTTCCCGATGTGTCCAATAATTTACCGTATCGATTCCGGAAATAGGAGGAATGAAAGTCTCGGATCCTGTGCAAAGAATTAAGTTATCACATTCATAGATTTCTTCGCCACAGCAGATTTTGTTTTTGTCCAAGATTGTTGCTTCTCCATTTATGATAGTAACATTATTAGACGTTAATTTTGATTTAACCCCCAAAACTAACTTGCGTACTACCTTCGACTTACGAGCAATGATCTTCGAAAGATCAAACGAAGCCTCAGAAACTGTTACAGCATACTTTGAAGCATGTTTAGCCCCATCATATGTCTTTGCCGAATAGAGCAATGTTTTTGTAGGTATACACCCTTCGTTCAAACAAACTCCTCCTAAATTCTGTTTCTCAAAAAGCAACACGCTTAAACCTGCTTTTCCAGCAGCTTCGGCAGCAGTGTAACCGGCAGGTCCCCCGCCGATAATAATAACCTGGTATTTCATATTATTCTATATTAGTAAAGTTATCAGGATTAAATTCAAGATAATTTTGAGTATGCCTTTCCCATGACCATAAACCTCCCAAATACCTATCCCGAAGATATTTAGCCCACGCATGATTGATAGAGAAGATAACCTCTTCCTGTATTTTACGACTATCCACTATTTTAAACTTTTCAGGATGTTTGAGATTACTCTTCCAAATAGTCTCAAAGTCTTCCTTCGAAAAAAGATAGCTATTACCTAAAAAATCTTTGTTATCTCCCGGAATAATCAGAATATGCAAAAAATCATCGGCAACACGTTCTTTAACCATGCCTTCCACCAGCAACGTCTGCCGCATCAATTCATAAAATGGCTCGTAATAATAACAACTATGGACCATATCAGTGTAATCTTTCAGTTGCCAGGAATGTTTGATAAGTTCATTATATCGGGACTGCCGCTTGGTCCCGCCGTGAAGTTCCAACGCCTTATTTGCTCCCATCAGATATTGCTCCGTATATTTCCATTCGATCGGAACAAGAATCTTTTTGTCTTCACGCCCAGTAATGATAAAGGCATCAATCGATGTACACATTACTCCCCGTTTTGCTCCTTTGTCGTTTTCACCCAAAATACGTTCATTGTGATAGGTAAATTCAAATTCAATAAAATCTCCCGAGGGAAATGGATACACCCTGTCGATGCGCTCGTCAAACATCTGGAGCAACTGCATTACCGCCCGTTGATTTTTCCGCAAAGGAAACAAATAGTTGAGGCATTGTATCTGGGATGATACCATGTGTGTAGTAGGTACTTGCGGTGATTGATTCCCAAAATGCCACCAATCAATCTGATTTTCTTTAAAATACCGGATAGCCTCAGATGCCTCCTGATATAAATTATCAACTCCTTTCTGCAATATATATTGCTTCCCCGCCAAACCGACCTCATGTCTATAGTAGGCTTGACGCACCTCTTCTTGCAATTGTAACCCACCTTTTAAATTCAGCAATGTGAACCGAAAGGAGTCTTTTTCCATTTTATAGTTAAGATTAAAAAAACGAATTCCATATTGATTGGTATTCAACAAAGCCGTCACCCCCTTTACCAAGGGATGCAACTGATCAAACAAGAAGTAAGCACAGATACCCGAAAGAGAACTGACAGTGTACAGTATTTCTTCATCACGCACATTTTTCAACTTCCCAGGTTTGCTTATACGCCCTGACACAAACAAATCGTACATGACTTCCGAATAGAACATCAATTCGGAAATAATACCTACTTTAAAGTTTTTATATTTCAGTTCAAACAAATGCAGGACACTGCCAGAATCAAGCCCCCAAATGTCAATAGCACTTCCCCGTCCGGTAAAAAAGCTCTTACCGTTCTTTTGAACTCCAACAGGGAATTGATGGTTGATGGCTGACAGCCCGAGTTTATTCTTTATTGTTTGCAAATTTTCCGGAGCATGCTCTATCAATTTCTCCTTTGCTCCTCTCTCTGAAGGTTTACTTGCCATACTCTGCGGAGCATTATTGGCCAAACCAACCAATTCTTTACTAAAATTCTCAAGATATACTCGCTTGTCATCCGCTATTGTAAACCAAGGAAACATTTCGCTCATGCGGAGAACCCGATATAAAAAACGATTATAATGACACTTTTCACTTTCACTCAAATCTGTCAGTATGGGTATATCCCATTGCAATACAACAAATTCAATAAGAAACGGCAAGTGATGTTTCAAAGAAAGACTCCAGCCTTCAAAACAAGATTCATCCGTTTGCATGTTCATCACACAGGGAAACAACACTTCTCCGGTGGACGAAACATGGCTGTCTAATGATAAAAAAAGAGTATTGGTATGATCATCAATCCGAAAATGAAGATTAGAGGGTAATTTCAATCCTCGATATCTGACCACTCTTTCAAGCCAACAGAGTATAACTTTATTATCAATCGGACTTTCGAATGGATATGGGAGCACATTCTGCATATTCAATTTTTGCACATTCAATTTTCTTAGCATATCTTTATCCTTCTATTTTTGGCTGCATCTTTTTTCAATCAGTTCTATAAATTCCTTTTCTTTCACCGGAAGTACAGAAGCATATTTTCCATTTCCATATTCTATCAATAAATAGTTTGTCACTGCAAAACTTCCGAATTTCATAGAATGGACTTTGCGGACTGAAGTGATTTCTGCTATCGGAATAGTTTTCTTACGGATAAACCGCCCATAGTTAAGTATCAGCAAACCGTCAGTGGTAACAGTATAAACTGTATGTATGATCTGTTCGATGATAACAATCAGAAACAACATCATCAAAGTAGCCAATATAATATTCTTACACCATAAGAAACCAAAAGCATTAATGCCCAATACAACCAGCAGAAAATACTGGTACCAGACAATGCGAGCATGAAAAATACGGTTCATTTTGTCAGATTTTTGGCGGAAAGTTAGTAAAATTATGAATTAATGGCAACGAAAAGCACAACGAAAAAACTTATTTTGTAGCTTTGCGGTGATAAACACTAAAACTTATGGTTAAAAAGTTCGATTTCCTCGTAATCGGTTCCGGTATCGCCGGAATGAGTTTTGCCCTAAAAGTGGCACATAAAGGAAAAGTTGCCCTTGTTTGCAAAAGTGGGCTGGAAGAAGCAAACACTTATTTTGCCCAAGGAGGAGTGGCCTCAGTGACCAATCTGCTGGTAGACAATTTCGAGAAACATATTGAAGACACAATGATTGCTGGTGACTGGATCAGCGACCGTACTGCTGTAGAGAAAGTCGTGCGTGAGGCTCCTGCGCAAATACAAGAACTGATCAGCTGGGGTGTAAACTTCGACAAAAATGAAAAAGGGGAGTTCGATCTACACCGGGAAGGCGGTCATTCGGAATTTCGTATTTTACATCATAAAGATAATACTGGCGCTGAAATTCAAGACAGTTTGATTCAAGCTGTACAACAACATCCCAATATTACGGTAATTGAAAATCATTTTGCCATAGAAATCCTGACACAACACCATTTAGGAGTAACTGTCACCCGCCAGACACCGGACATAAAATGCTACGGAGCTTATATACTCGATCCCCGAACAGGTAAAGTGGATACATATCTGGCCAAAGTGACACTAATGGCAACAGGTGGAGTGGGGGCTGTTTACCAGACCACTACCAATCCGCTTGTAGCGACCGGAGACGGTATCGCCATGGTATACCGGGCTAAAGGAACCGTAAAAGACATGGAGTTCGTACAATTCCATCCGACAGCTCTTTACCATCCGGGCGACCGTCCTTCTTTCCTTATTACGGAAGCAATGCGTGGATATGGCGGTGTGCTCCGCACAATGGACGGAAAAGAATTCATGCAAAAATATGATCCACGTTTATCTTTGGCACCCCGTGATATCGTGGCACGTGCCATTGACAATGAAATGAAAAATCGTGGGGACGACCATGTTTATCTGGACGTAACACACAAAGATCCTGAAGAAACCAAAAAACATTTTCCTAACATATACGAAAAATGCCTCAGCTTAGGAATCGACATTACCAAAGAATATATTCCCGTGGCACCATCCGCACACTACCTGTGTGGAGGTATTAAGGTAGACTTGAACGCCCAATCCTCTATTGAACGTTTGTACGCTGCCGGCGAATGTTCGTGTACAGGTTTACATGGAGGCAACCGGTTAGCCTCAAACTCGTTGATAGAAGCAGTGGTTTACGCAGATGCTGCCGCCAAACATTGTTTATCGGTGATTGACCAATATTCTTATAACGAAGAGATTCCGGAATGGAATGATGAAGGTACCCGCTCACCGGAAGAAATGGTACTTATTACTCAAAGTATGAAAGAAGTAAATCAAATTATGAGCACTTATGTTGGTATTGTCCGTAGCGATCTCCGGTTGAAACGCGCTTGGGACCGCCTGGATATCCTATACGAAGAGACCGAAAGCCTGTTCAAACGCAGCGTGGCATCTAAAGAAATATGTGAACTGCGCAATATGATTAATGTAGGTTATCTGATTATGCGCATGGCTATGGAACGTAAAGAAAGCCGTGGTCTGCACTACACGGTTGACTATCCACACGCCGGTAAATAAAGAAACAGTATTATTAATGCATAGAAAAAAGGTGGGGCCATAATTAAACAGCTCCACCTTTCTCCAAAATACAGTCTGATTCTATTAATAATTTTCTTTCTTAATTTCGAAATATGCTTGTGGGTGCAGACATGCAGGACATACCTCAGGAGCTTCCTTACCTGCTTCGATATAACCACAGTTACGGCACTGCCATATAACTTCTCCTTCTTTGGCAAATACAGATGCAACTTCAATGTTCTTCACGAAAGCAAGGTATCTTTCTTCATGACCTTTTTCCGCAATAGAGATATTACGATACATAGCGGCGATCATCGGGAAACCTTCCTGCTCTGCAACATCTGCAAAATGAGGATAATCCATAGACCATTCTTCGTGTTCGCCTGCTGCAGCAGCCTGCAGATTCTGAAGAGTGTTGCCGATAACACCAGCAGGATAACTTGCAGTGATTTCAACCATACCCCCTTCAAGGAACTTAAACATACGTTTTGCATGTTCTTTTTCCTGATCGGCAGTCTCTGTAAAGATAGCTGCAATCTGTTCGTAACCTTCTTTTTTAGCCACGCTTGCAAAATAAGTGTAACGCATTCTTGCCTGTGATTCACCTGCAAATGATGTCAGCAAATTCTTTTCTGTCTGAGTGCCTTTAATACTTTTAGTCATAATCTGATATATTTTAGATTGGTAATTACGTTTGTCGGTTACTTGCCTTTATTAACAACGCAAATATAAGGATTTAGTTCACAAAACCCGGAATTTTATTCATTAATAATATCTATTGCAATATAGACAAAACTGATCAAAAATAAATAAGATGTTCAAAAACATCTTATTACCATTTATTTTATGTAATTTTGCAACCTCGACTTTGCAAAACAAGGATTATAACAACATTTATCACATTATATATAAGTAAAGAAAAAAATGAAAGTGTTTGATTTCAAACCAAGGTTATTCTCAGCCTTGAAGAACTACTCTAAAGAAACGTTTATGGCCGATTTGATGGCAGGTATCATTGTAGGTATCGTAGCCTTGCCTTTGGCCATCGCATTTGGTATCGCATCAGGCGTATCACCCGAAAAGGGAATTATTACGGCTATCATTGCGGGATTCATCATCTCGCTGCTCGGAGGAAGCAAAGTACAGATCGGAGGACCTACCGGAGCATTCATTGTCATCATTTATGGCATCATCCAGCAATACGGAGAAGCAGGATTGATTGTAGCTACCCTGATGGCCGGCATACTCCTTATCTTATTGGGAGTTTTTAAATTGGGCGCAATTATTAAATTTATTCCTTACCCGATTATTGTAGGTTTTACCAGCGGTATAGCCGTCACCATTTTCACAACACAGATTGCTGATATTTTCGGATTAAACTTTGGTGGAGAGAAAGTACCGGGAGACTTTATCGGGAAATGGATGATTTATTTCCGCCATTTCGATACAATCAATTGGTGGAACACTATTGTGAGTATTGCCAGTATCATCATTATTGCCATTACCCCCCGGTTCTCAAAGAAAATTCCGGGTTCCCTTATTGCCATCATTGTAGTAACGGCAGTAGTATATTTATTGAAAACATACGCCGGTATTGACACCATCGATACCATTGGCGACCGTTTTACAATCAAATCCGAATTACCTGACGCGACCATGCCTGCACTCAATTGGGAGGCCATCAAGGACTTGTTTCCGGTAGCTATTACCATTGCCGTTTTGGGAGCAATCGAATCGTTATTGTCAGCAACCGTAGCCGATGGTGTAACGGGCGATAAGCACGATTCAAACACCGAACTGATTGCCCAGGGAACAGCCAACCTTATCACACCGTTATTTGGTGGTATTCCTGCTACCGGAGCCATCGCCCGTACAATGACAAACATCAATAATGGCGGTAAAACACCGGTAGCCGGTATAATCCATGCTGTAGTTTTATTGCTGATCCTCCTTTTCCTGATGCCTTTGGCACAGTACATCCCAATGGCATGTCTGGCAGGAGTATTGGTTATCGTATCTTATAACATGAGCGAATGGCGCACTTTCAAGGCATTACTGAAAAATCCAAAATCGGATGTAACAGTACTGCTTATCACTTTTTTCCTCACCATCATCTTCGACTTGACTATCGCCATCGAAGTAGGCCTGGTGATTGCATGCATCTTGTTCATGCGCCGTGTAATGGAAACTACCGAAATATCTGTCATCAAAGACGAAATAGATCCGAATGACGAACTGGACATCGCGGTGCGAGAAGAACATCTGATAATACCTGCCGGAGTGGAGGTATATGAGATTAATGGTCCGTACTTTTTCGGCATCGCAACCAAATTTGAAGAGACAATGGCACAACTGGGCGACCGTCCCAAAGTACGTGTCATACGTATGCGTAAAGTTCCATTTATCGATTCAACCGGTATTCATAACCTGACCAGCCTCTGCAAAATGTCTCAAAAAGAAAAGATCACCATTGTGCTCTCGGGAGTAAATGAAAAAGTGCACAACACACTTGAGAAATCCGGCTTCTATGAATTACTGGGAAAACAAAACATCTGTCCGAACATTAATGTAGCACTGGACAGAGCCAAAGAAATTATGAATTTATAATCTGATACTATCTGCACACAACAGGCGGGTGGAAGTGGACGGAGGTCACTTTCATCCGCTTTCCTTATTTTTAATAATCACCAATTCTATGGATTTTGTGTTGCATTATACCTTTTTATAGGTATTGTAGACTCTTTCATGTACACATACCTTTGCGGCTCACTAATTTTTAATATTAATTTAATGCCGTTAAATGTATGAAGCAAATGTATAGTGCCCTGCTTGTATTAGTTTTACTAATATTCCCATCGTTACTTTTTGCCACAGAATCAGAGTCCGCCGATAGAGTGCCCACCATCCGTGGAGTAGTCTACGATGAAACAGATACACCATTGGCTTCGGCCACTGTCCAAATAGAAGGAACCACCATCGGAACAACAACCAATAGTGAAGGCCGTTTTATTTTGCGCAATCTGGCTCATAAAGTTTACAAGATAAATATCAGTTTTGTGGGATATGTCACTCAGACGCGTACTGTTGATCTCACTTCAAGAAGTGTAGCACAGCTCTCTTTTACACTTTTACCGGACGAAAATTTGCTATCGACTGTAGAAGTATTCGGAGAACGATATAAACAACCGAAAAAACTGGATGCCATCACCCGCATGCCATTACGCCCCAGTGAACAGATACAGAGTATTTCTGTAATCTCAGAAAAATCGATTGCCGAACAGGGAGCACTCACCGTAATCGATGTTACAAAAAATGTACCCGGAGTTACTCTTTTCGGATCGTATGGCGGAGTAAGAGAAAGTATGTCCATCCGCGGATACCGGGGAGTACCTATTTTAAAGAATGGAGTCCGGATAGATTCCGATTTCCGTACCGGATCTGCTTTATCCGAAATGCAGGGAGTAGAAAGTGTACAGGTTATCAAGGGTTCTGCAGCCGTCACACAAGGTATCGGAAACGATCTCGGAAGTGCAGGCGGAGTAATCAACGTAGTAACCAAAACACCCAAGTTCACCAATGAAGGAGAAATATCTTTGCGTGCAGGCAGCTGGGGATTGTTCCGTCCCACATTCGACGTACAGTCCGTTCTGGATAAAAATCAGACGATCGCTTTCCGTATGAACGGTGCCTTCGAACGTTCGGATAATTATCGCCCGGTCATCCATTCCAATCGAGTATACATCAACCCTTCATTAGAATGGCGTCCGGATGACAAAACAAGCGTTACCGTAGAAATGGATTATCTGAATGATAACCGTACTCCTTATACCAGTTCAGTCAATCTATCGAAAGATACGGAAGAGAATCTCTACGACATGCCACACAACAAATTCCTGGGATTCAAAAACGATAATGTAAACAACAAGACGCTGACTTATGCCGCACGCATCACCCGCCAGTTGACAGATAATATCAGTGTACGGGCAGCATACTTCGGCTCTTCATATAAAGTGGATAATACAAGTACTTCCGTAAAAACCGTAGTCAATAAAGAATATAACATGCGTAGAAGAACGATTTCACGTTCATTACGCGATGACCGCAACTCAACTTTCCAGCTTGACTTTATCGGCAGAGACATTTTCACCGGTCCTGTTAAACATACATTCCAATTGGGATTCGACTACAAAAACACCGATCTGTCGATCACCAATTATACCCCTGTCAATATAGACACTATCAACGTACTTGCCCCGAGCATCTCGAATGTGCTACCTGTCGCGGTTAAATTTGTTCCCGAGACCCCAGTAAAATCCAATTCTTCAAGTTATGGAATAATGGCACAGGAGGTAATGACTTTTAATAAGTATATAAAGGCTATTCTGGGACTGAGGTACAGTTATATCAGCAGTCAGGACGATACAAGTGCAGGTCCCACTACCGGAGATGCCTGGAATCCGATGTTGGGCATCATGTTGACTCCTATAAAGAACATTAATTTGTTCGGTTCATATACAACCACTACCAGCCTCCTTCATGCGGCCAGACGAATGGAGAACGGAGACGAAATAGGTCCGTCGAATACCCGCCAATTTGAGGTAGGCATCAAGTCTGACTGGCTGAATAACCGCCTGCGCTTTAATCTGACATATTTCGATATCCTTACTAAAAACCTCTCTTATAGTACTTATCATCCGGGAACTACGCAACCTACCGGTTATTTTGATAAAGCGGGAAGTCTGAAAAGGAAAGGTATTGAAACCGAATTAAGCGGAAGTATACTTGAAAACCTCCAAGTAATGATGGGTTACGCTTATCTGGATGCAAAATACGAAAACAGCCCGGCCTTTAAAAATGGCTCAGCCCCGATGAATACCCCTAAACATACTGCTAACGGATGGATTCAATACCGATTTGACAAAGGAGTATTAAAAAGACTATCAGCCGGTATAGGAGTCTATTTCGTAGGTAAACGTCCTGTGAATGATTTTGCAATCAAACCGGACGGACACGGTTCCATGACCAACGAAAAGCCTTTTGACATGCCCGGTTATACTACAATAAACGCCCAGTTGGCCTATAGTATCCACAAGTTTACTGCCCGTGTATACCTGAACAATTTGTTCGACGCATTAGGATATAATTCTTACTATCGTGGAGGATACATCAACCAGATCGATCCACGTAATTTCTCAGCAATAATCTCTTACCGTTTTTAAATGAAGATAAAAAGATATTGCCGTTATATTCATCTTTGGCTCTCCCTTCCGGCAGGGATTCTGATCAGTATTATTTGCTTTACAGGTGCCATCCTCGTATTCAAAGAGGAACTCCTGGCAATGATGGGATATGAATCTATCCGCGAAAGTCCGTTAATGATAGTGATGAAGCTGCATCGGTGGCTTATGGATGATACCCGGACGACAGGCAAAATGATAGTAGGCATCTCCACTCTTTTTTTCATCTTTATATTGATCAGCGGGCTTACAGTTTACTGGCCACGCAAATGGAAAAAAAGCCGACTGACAATAGAACACCAAAGAGGAAAACGGAGATTCATGTTCGATCTACACTCCGTACTGGGATTCTATGGAGCACTTATCTTGCTGGTATGTGCACTGACCGGATTAATGTGGTCCTTTCAATGGTACAGAGATGTAGTAAGTTTTATCTTTGATGTGGAAGTAAAACGGGGGGCTCCCGTCTGGAAAGTAGTACGTGCCTTACATTTCGGAACCTATGCAGGAATGTTTTCAAAAATCATCACCTTTATTGCTGCTTTGATAGGAACTTCATTACCTATCACAGGATATTGGATGTATTTGAAAAGAAAAAATCTGGTTTAACTTCCTTCCTTCAATAAAGGAAAGGTACTTTTCCGGATAAGAAAATATAAGAGGATGTATCGAAACTCACCACAGAGGACACAGAGTAACTTTAGAGTAAATCTAAAGTAATATTCTTAGTCTATGATAATCTGTGTAATCTATGATGAAAGAGTTTTGATACAACTCCTCTTACTTACTTTACTCAAGTATTTAATCTTTCCCGGACTGATCGGGATACAGCGATTTATAATAATTGATACGTTCTGTCCATGGCCTGTATTCAAATGGAAATACGTGTTGCTTCTCTGCCCATTCATCCCATTTTTTCTCCAGTGTTTTTACTTTTTCCGGATAATTGGCAGACAAATCGTTTTGCTCAAACGGATCCTGCAATAAATGGAACAACTCCCAGGGTTGCTTACCATTGGCCCTGACTAACTTCCAGTCCCCGGATATGATTCCACAAGATGTCTGATGTTCGAAAAACAAATCTCTTTTCGGTAGCTTCTTTCCTTTTAATGCCGGAAAAATGGTTCTACCTTCCGGAGCATTAATCGAATGATTCCTAAACTCCCGGGGATATTTCACAGAAGCTATATCCAGACAAGTGGGAAAAAGATCGATAATGTGAGTGAATTCATGACAAACCACTCCTTTCTTCCCATCAGGTTGCCCGCCTCCATACATTACAATCAAAGGTGAACTGGTACCTCCCTGAAAACACCATTGTTTGTAACTGCGGAAAGGAGTATTGCTCAAATCAGCCCGCAGCTGTGTGATCAGATCACCTTCATTGGTGGCTCCATTATCACTTAAGAATAAAAATACGGTATTATCAAATATACCTTTTTCTTTAGTGGTCTTTATTACTTCTCCAATACCATCATCCATAATTTCAATCATAGCGGCATAAGTAGCCATCTCCGTAATCCAACGTTCCTGTTGCTGCGGAGTAAGACTATCCCAGGCCGGCCGTTTTCCTCTGAATTCCCTCTCAAATACCGGCAGCTGTTTTTCGGAATCCGTTAAACCATTTTTCCGGATGCGCTCGAAACGTTGTTTACGCAACACATCATATCCCACTTTATATCTTTCACGGCAAGCGTCCACTCTTTCTTTAGGAGCCTGCAAAGGTAAATGAGGGGCATAGTGGGCCAAATACATAAACATAGGCTCATCAACCGGATGCTGACGGATAAAACTAACGGCAGAGTCGGTAATGGCTGTGGTATAATAATAGTCTTCTGAAAACTCTGCAATATGCTGTAACCCGGAATATACGGGTTTCGGAGTATAATAACTTCCACCTCCAGAAAGACAACCATAGTATTTTTCGAATCCCCGCTCAACCGGATAGCTTCCATTCGGCTTGGAGAATGCACCGTCAACGGTAACATGCCATTTACCACTCATATAAGTATGATATCCGTTTTCTCGAAACACTTCTGCGATAGTAGGATATTGCTCTGATATTTGACCTCTATATCCGGGACGATGTTCATCTACAGCAGTCATCCAACCCATACCTACTTCATGTTGGTATCTGCCTGTCAACAAAGCAGCTCTGCTGGGACAACTGCGCCCTGTGTTCTTAAACTGGCTGAAACGTATTCCGTTTTCCGCCAAGAAATCAATATTGGGCGTATGCACTTCTCCCCCATAACACGATAAATCAGAAAATCCCATATCATCACACAAAATCAGAATAATATTGGGTTTCGTTTTATCCGGATTTGTTTTATGGTTTGTCGCTTGGGCTCCCCAAGCATTCTGCATACCCGTGGTAAACAGCAGGGAACATATCAGATAATTGTTTTTCATAGGTTCAAATGATTTAAAATTTACTCTTTTATCCACACTCCTGTAATCTCTGCCACATAGACATGATGCAGACCTCCATGGGTAGTATACCACTGTTCATAGACAGACGGATCCAGAAAATTTTCTTTCTTCAGCACATCTGTGTACATTTTCCGACATTCCATATTAAGTCTTCCCTGTTCAAACAGAATATTACCTTTATCCGTAATAATTGGCTTTAATCCGGTTTCTTTTATCTTATCTACTTCACGTCCCGACTTAGAACCGCATATTTTATGTATGGCCTTATTCTCCTGTCCTAAAAAAGAAAGAGTAAAATAATCGTTATTTTGTATAAAATCGAACGTATATCTTTCCGGACGAATAAAAACATAAACCACTGGTTTATTCCACAAAAAACCAATACCTCCCCAATTGGCGGTCATGGTATTAAACGCATCTTTATTACCGGCAGTTACCAGCATCCATTCTTTACTGATGGACTCAAAGAAATTATCAGTAAGTTCGTTGATATCAATTGATTTCATCCTATTAAAATCTGTTTATAAATGACATATTAAGAATAATTCTCAATAAGAAGCAGATGCCGAAAGCCCCTCTTTCGTGAGAAGGGTCACAATACGATCCAACTCTTCATGAGTAGCTTTTTGCAAGTCCTGATCGGGAGTTTCCCGATCGATCGTATAAATCATCACCTGTCTCGGGGCGATATCCTTCACGACTTTCAGCCAGGGAAGTACATACTTGTCAGAAGTATTATCCACATCTTTCCCCTTATATTTTCCTTTCATAAACATAGTCTGCACGATACAATTGCCTTTAAAAGCTTTTAAAAGTCCGACTGTTCCATTCAGATCGTATCGTCCGTTCGGACGATCTACAGTCCGAATATACTCTTCATCCACCGTGTCCAACTTCAAAATATTATTATCCACCCTATTCAATGCATCGAATACAGCCGGACGGTTGATAAAAGTAGCATTACTGAGCACACTCACCTTTGCATCCGGAAAGTAAGCATCACGCAAAGCAAGTGTATCCTTGATAATCTCCGGAAAGTGAGGATGAGCAGTCGGCTCACCGTTTCCGGCGAAAGTCAGTACATCGGGAGCAGGTCCGTTACTTTTCATTTCTTTCAATTTATCTTCCAGAGCCATACGGACTTCTTCGCGGGTCGGTAATGAAGATTTAGGACGATGTTCGCCATTGTAACCACATTCACAATAAATGCAATCGAAAGAACATACTTTTCCGTCGGAAGGAAGTAAATTTATTCCAAGTGAGACCCCTAAGCGACGTGAATGAACCGGTCCGAATATGGGAGAAGGAAAAATAATAGTCATACTTAATTCTGTTTAATCGTTCAATCTTAGAAACTGTTTTGAATTTCTACAAAATTACTAAAACTTTAGACGCAGCTGCATTTGTATATCCATTTTTTTATTTCCCCTGATCAGGTCGTTGCCGGAACCTATTTCATCACGATCAAAATATGTGGTTTGTCCGAGCTTGGCAATTGCTGTCCAATGCTTGTTCATATCATAGCGAAAATGAATAGCCAGTCGAATACCTTCTCCCTGAAAAGATGGAGTATAAAAAGAATACAGCAACCCTTTCTCGTAGATATAAATACGTGAATCATAATCGTCTGTATGAAAATAACTACCTTGCAATTCTGTTGTCAGAGGCAACCGGGAAAGTTTCCATCCGGCCTTTTGCGTCAGTTGATAACCTTTCCCCGCCGTTTTCCCGGATGAATGAAAATGGTTATAATCTACCGTTGTCCGGAAAGATAACGAAGAACAGGGTAAATAGTTCAAACGATAACGCAGCCGGTGATGATAGGTAGACAGAATCACCTTTCCCTTCGTACCGGTCACATCACGCTCTTTCTGTTTATAACGGTAATTCACATACATATCAACTGTTTTTGACGGAACGTAATCTGCCTGAAAGAACAGATCCACTCCTTTCGAAGCCTTACTTATCCGGTACCTCCACCAGGGAAAAGAAAACAGATCGGCAGAAATGAAAAACGTCCAGCGACTAAAAGGATTTACAGAAGCAGCTAAATACCATCCGTTTTCATTCTGAACACTACTTCCTTCACTAAATGAATGAGCAAACATAGCCCAATAATCATGTGAATAATAACGGTGAACCAACATCAACCGTATATCTTGTAAAGGAGAATAAAGTACCTGATTCATAAAAGCCATGCCACTGATCCCCAAAGCTGCTTCTCCTTGTATAGAAAAACGATGAAAACGATATTTATAATCCATACCCAGATTATAAAAAGAACGACCATGCAGATTGTATTTTGAATAGTCTTTAAGTTCCGGTTCATAAGACCTGTTAAAACAGTAGTAAACACCGGTTATACCCAGTTGATAACTATTCCCGGTATAGCTGATATTTCCTCCGCCCATCTGCATAACCAATTGATTCATTTTATCAGCTTCCTTTTTGCTCCGATGTAAACCTGTTTTATAAATCGAGGTAATTTCACCGTCTTTTATCACTCCATCCAACGAACGATGTGAATAAAATACAGAAAGTGTCCATTGTTTCCATTTTAAAGCTATGGCACTCCCACGGAAATAATTATATTCATCGGTAGAAGCATGTCTGCGTATCCCTGTATTTCTGAAAGTGAAAGACGAAGAATAAGCTGTTTTTCCAAACATAGAACCTTGTCCGAGTACCAGTCCCTGACCGAAATTCAACCGATAGTTTCCTACAATTCCCGTTTTCAGTATTCCTATATCATGAAGGAGTAGATAGAAAGAGTAGTAATCGTATCCCTGCTTATTATGTAAAGCTCCGAAAGGTTCGCCGCTATCTTTCTCGGCAACTATGCCTGCATAAACTTTTTCCCGATAGTGAAATCCGTATTTCACCGAGTTATAAACAGCAGGACCCAGGTAATTTTTCTCATATCCCTTACGCCTATACAAAGGCACATCCATACGAGTCACCACTTCATGTTTTCCATATTTTAAAATCTGCTTTAACGTAACAGACTCTTTCTTATCAACAGGCTCTACACAGACAAAAGGAAGCAGATATTGAATAGTCTGCCGATCCAACTCCTCCACTAACTGAAGTTCATAGACAGTCTGCATCGATCCGTGAATATAAATGTACGCAAGTAAATTCTCAATCTGAACATCATTAAGAAAAGGAAACCGCTGTAGCTGCTCTTTGGTGGCAGAGTTTATATTAACAGGGTTGTTAACAAGATCGGTTAATTCCTCCAATTCATTCTCCCAATTGCGCGTATCCCCTTCTTCATCGGCTATTGACAGGTTTTCCATTATGTCCTCCCAAGGATAATCCGAATTATTCTGAGCATGGCAAGTAGAAGTTATCAACGCTATATTAACAAGTAGAAATACACAGAATATAGATATATATCTATTCATTTCATGTGTGATTATTGTGTTTTAAATAGTAAACGAATTGTCGAAGATAATTTAAATAGGTTAATGCTGCAAGGAAAATCATAAATATAAATTTATTCCCTTATTTTTGCAAAATGAATATGAGGCTTATCATAGGACTACTGATGTTATCCATCGCCTTATTGTTTTCTTCTGCATCACAGGCACAGGAAAAAACAAATCTCGGTGGATATCTGGTACCTATGTGTGTTTATAACGGTGATACAATACCTGCCTTTCAGATTCCGACCATCCACATATTCAAGCCTTTAAAATTCAGGAATAAGAAGGAGCAGATGGAATATTACAAATTAGTGAGAAACGTAAAAAAGGTATATCCCATTGCCAGAGAAATTAACCAGACTATCATTGAAACTTACGAATACTTACAAACTTTACCCAATGAAAAAGCCCGGCAACGCCATATTAAACGAGTAGAAAAAGGGTTGAAGGAACAATATACTCCACGAATGAAAAAACTCTCTTTTGCACAAGGCAAGCTGTTGATAAAGTTGGTAGACCGCCAAAGTCATCAGAGTTCTTATGAACTGGTAAAAGCATTCATGGGGCCTTTTAAAGCAGGCTTCTATCAGACATTTGCCGCTCTTTTCGGAGCCAGTTTAAAAAAACAATATGACCCCGAAGGAGAAGATAAGCTGACTGAACGCGTGATAGTATTAGTGGAAAGCGGACAATTGTAAATCCGCTGCTTAATAACCAAGCAATTAATAGCTTCGAAACCAACTATAAATTGTTTATCAACAGCCTACCAATATCCTATTTCAACTTCTTAAATAAGTCCCAGATAACAATTCCCGCTGTTACCGACACGTTCAATGAATGCTTTGTACCATATTGAGGAATTTCAATGCAACCATCCGAATGGTCAATAACCTCCTGCTGCACTCCTTTTACTTCATTTCCCATAACTACAGCATATTTCTTCGAACGGTCCAGTGTTAACTCATCCAACATGATACTCCCTTCCGCCTGTTCGACAGAGTATACCACATATCCTTCACTCCGGAGGTTATCAACCGTTTCAACTGCGTTATTAACATACTTCCAATCCACTGTAAACTCGGCGCCCAAAGCTGTCTTATGCATCTCGGGATGGGGAGGAGTAGCCGTAATTCCACACAGATAAATACATTCAATCCGGAAAGCATCTGCCGTACGAAACACAGAACCGATATTATGCAAACTCCGTATATCGTCCAACACTACAACTAAAGGCAATTTATCAGCTTCTTTAAACTCTTCTATACTTATCCGGTTCAGCTCGGTTATTTTCAATTTTCGCATGATGATGTCGTTTCTGTTAGTATGTTGCAAAAGTAATTCTTTTCTTGTTAACATAGGTGTTGATAACGGTTTAAAACCTGTCAAAAGAATCAGCATATATTTTGAAAACTAATTCTTGCATTATTCAAATGAAGGTATAAGAGCAACGGGATATGAACAATACAAAAAAGTTAGCTTCAACTTTCCAAGCATACTTCAACAGATTTTTCAGTACTAATTAGCCTGTTTATATCCATAAAGTTTTTAACTTTGCACTTTATCAACAAGGTGTTAATGAAGTTAGCAATATAGCTTATTATCAATAAATAGACACGTTCATAAACTGATTATAAACTTAGATAAGTAACTAATAACTTATCCGGCAAGAAAAAGCCGATTTATTTGCTAACACTATTAACAGGCTATAATCACTAACAAAGGATTTCTTTTTAAAAGAAGAGAAAAAATAAGAATATAATGAATCGAGAAGAATGGGTGAATAAGGGATTCGTTGACGAACCCGTAGACAAAAGCATTGATCTGAAAGCAGCCATCAATGAACTGAAAAAAGAAAAGAATGCGGTAATCTTGGGACACTATTACCAGAAAGGCGAAATACAAGATATTGCCGACTACATTGGAGACAGTTTGGCTTTGGCTCAAATTGCAGCCAAAACCGATGCGGATATTCTTGTGATGTGTGGCGTTCATTTCATGGGAGAAACCGCAAAGGTGCTTTGTCCGGACAAGAAGGTACTGGTGCCCGACTTGAATGCAGGATGTTCGTTGGCAGACAGCTGTCCGGCGGACAAGTTTGCTGAGTTTGTGAAGGAACATCTGGGATATACGGTGATTTCGTACGTAAATACAACGGCAGCAGTCAAAGCAGTGACGGATGTGGTGGTTACTTCGACTAACGCAAAACAGATTGTGGAAAGTTTCCCGAAAGATGAAAAAATTATTTTCGGACCGGACCGTAATCTGGGGAATTATATAAACTCGATCACAGGACGTGAAATGCTGTTATGGGACGGAGCTTGTCATGTGCATGAACAATTCTCGGTGGAGAAAATAGTGGAGTTAAAAGCTCAATATCCCGATGCCGTAGTACTGGCACATCCTGAGTGTAAAAGTGTAGTATTGAAACTGGCCGATGTAGTGGGGTCTACGGCTGCCTTATTAAAATATGCAGTGAACAGTGACAAGCAACGGTTTATTGTAGCTACCGAAGCAGGCATCATACATGAAATGCAAAAGAAGTGCCCGCAAAAAACATTCATTCCTGCCCCTCCTAACGATAGTACCTGCGGATGCAATGAATGTAACTTCATGCGGCTGAACACGCTGGAAAAGCTCTATAATTGCCTTAAATATGAATTCCCTGAAGTAACTGTTGACCCGGAAGTTGCTAAAGAAGCAGTGAAACCGATTAAACGAATGTTGGAAATTTCAGAGAAACTGGGTTTATAAACAGGCTGTGAATAAATAGTTAACTTTACGGTTAATAATTGATAGATCTATGATATGAAAGAGTTGTATTATACTTATATATAAAGGTATAATACGGCTCTTTGTTATTAACAGAGATAGTTGAAATCTCTGTTAATAATAGAATATAGATAATTTGATAGAGCAGGTTCATTCAATCGGAAGCTATTCTTTAAAGAAGGGATGAAAAAGTTGGTAAAGAATGATAGAGAAGTAATGGTATTAAAAGAACTAAAGTTAGAATTATAACGCAAAAACATGGGGATGTTTTATATGAAAAGATCCCCATGTTATATATCAAAACATCCGGATGTTATACCTAATAACATCCGGATGTTTTGATAATGGAGATTTAAAGTTTTGGACTGGATAAAGTGCAAAAAGAGTTCGTTATATACACGCTGTTGTGTTATACTATAATCTCTCTTAGCAGGAGATAGATAAATAGAATCCTCCGGAGGAAAATTACATTCCTCCGGAGGATTCATTTATCTATCCGTTTTTATCAATCAGATGGAGCGGAGAAATTCGCATAATTTGTTTACGGCTAAAGCACGATGACTGATTTTATTTTTTATTTCATTTCCCAGTTCTGCAAAAGTCCGGTCATATCCTTCGGGGATGAATACAGGATCATATCCAAAGCCTGAATTACCTCTTTTTTCCTTGATTATTTCGCCTTTTATCACTCCTTCAAAAAGATACTCTTTTCCGTCCAGAATAAGCGAAATGGCAGTACGAAACTGTGCTCTGCGGTTTTCTTTTCCTTCCAGCTCCTGCATGAGTTTCAATATGTTGGCTTCTGCATTATGTCCTTCTCCTCCGGCAAAGCGAGCCGAATATACACCGGGAGCCCCTCCCAATGCTTCAACTTCCAATCCGGTGTCATCACCAAAACAGTCCAATCCATAGTTTTGGTAAATAAAGGATGATTTCAGATACGCATTACCTTCCAGAGTGTCCGCTGTTTCGGGAATATCTGTATGGCAGTTTATATCGTCAAGGCTGAGCAGTTCAACTTTATCTGCTAATATGGATGATACTTCTTCCAGTTTATGTGCATTATTAGTGGCAAAAACAAGTTTACGTTTCATTGTCTGTTATTTATTTTAGATTTTAATCGACTTGACTTAACCGATTGAGAATAATTAGTGAGGTTCTTGAGAAACAGAGATAACAAGTTAGCAATGGTTCGATTTTCAGCGATTTGCGGTGCTTGCTATACTGTCAAATAACTCTTTCTGGATACAAAAGTATAACAATTCTCTGAATGTACAAATATTGACTTCTTAATTTAGGTTATTCAATTCTTCATAGATATCTGCTGATGTGTAAGCCTAACAATAAATGTGATACCTTTGTGTTGGAATTTTAGATGTATATTTTATGAAATTAGCAGAATTAATTATAATTAGAGAGTACTTGCCGGCAGATAAGGATGCAGTGATGAATTTAATCAGACTGAATATTCCTGATTTTTTTGCAGCAGAGGAAGAATCTGATTTAAGTAAGTATTTGGAGAAAGAAATAGAATTTTATTACGTTTTACTTGTAGATGGACAGATAGTAGGTTGTGGTGGGATAAATTTTGCTGAAAACAGAACCATTGGGAAAATAAGTTGGGATATTATACACCCTACATTTCAAGGAAAAAAGTTAGGGACGAAACTGATAAAACATAGAATTTCGGTATTGAAAACTATTGATAGTGTTCAAAAAATAACCGTCAGAACTTCGCAATTGACCTATAGATTTTATGAAAAACATGGATTTGTTTTGAATGAAATCAAAAAAGATTATTGGTCTGAAGGATTCGATATGTACAGTATGGAATTTAAAGGGAGGTTTAAATAATGGACTTTTGGTCTGTTTTCTATTTAAAGATTTTCGTAAAATGCGAATTCATTTGAGTATGTGCCTCTTGTGATAAGGTTTCGTGTTTATTCATTTTGCAACTCCTTTTAGGTTACAAAATAGTGTATAATGACTTATTGATAGCTATAAAAAATGTGTAATATATTGATTACAACATATTTGGCAGGAAATACTGTGCTGTTTGGCTTTAATGTGGCTTTTCTTTGGCCCTCAATCAAATAAAAATAGAGCGTAACGAATATAGTTTCAAACTTCTTCGCTACGCTCTATTTTCATCTGTTTTTTCGCTCTGGATTTATTTTATTTTCAAGCGGTCGAATCCTTCGCCGTATACACCGATTACTGAGCTTTGTGAAATGAAAGCATTCGGATCGATATCCTTCACCAGGCGGAAGATGTCGAGAGACTGGCGTTTATAGGCAAGCACGACTAATACTTTTACATTGTTTTGGCTATACCAGCCTAATCCGTCAAGTACGGTTACCCCCCGATGGGTTTCTTTCGTTATGCGGTCGGCAATCTTTGCATAATCTTTCGAAAAGATAAAGAATTGTACAGACTGGCGGGCGCTGTTAACCACGTAGTCCAGCACAAAACCAATGATGAACAAGGTAACAAAACCGAATATCACTCTGCGCCAGTCATTGAAGATGAAGTAGCATGAACTGATAATGATGATATCACAAAACATAATCATTCGTCCAAGAGTAACATCCTTGTATTTATTAACAATGGCTGCAATGATATCAGTACCGCCTGTGCTGCCGTTATTATTGAATACTACCCCTAATCCGAGTCCACACATGATGGCACCGATAATACAGGCCATGAAGTCTTGACCTTCTCCTACCAACTGAAGCGGAGCTCCTTTATCGTCCACAATAACCAGTTGGAAGAACCATAAGAAGAAAGTGAGCATAAAGATGGCATATGTCGTCTTTATACTGAACTTCGGACCAAGTATCTTAATGGCAAATGTCATCAGCACAGCATTGATGATGAAATAAGACCATTGGATAGGAAAGCCTGTTGCATAATAGATGATGGCACCGATACCGGTTGTTCCACCTGTAGTAATCTGATAAGGAATAAGAAAGGCTGTCCAGCCTAACGCATAACTTATCAGTCCGAGAGTGATAAAGATATAATCTCTCAACTCTCGCATTACATCGGATTTTGTGGGTTTGCTTATCATTTTGTGTGTAGGTATTAAATAACAACGTTAACAATCTTCTTCGGAACTACAATAACTTTTTTCGGTGTTTTACCTTCTGTCCATTTCAACGAGCGTTCGTCAGCAAGTACGGTGGCTTGAATTACATCGCTGGCGGCATCTGCAGGAAACTCCATATTGAAACGGGCTTTGCCATTGAAAGAAATCGTGTAATTAACCGTATCTTCTACCAGGTATTGTTCATTAAATGCCGGCCATTGTGCATCACATACGGAAGTGGTGTTTCCTAATGTATTCCATAATTCTTCGCAAACATGGGGAGCGAAGGGAGCGAGGACCACAACGAGCTGCTCCAATATTTCTTTTTTGCTGCATTTCAAACTTGAGAGTTCGTTGACACAGATCATGAAAGCACTTACCGAAGTATTGTAGGAGAACTGTTCAATATCACCGGTTACTTTCTTAATGAGCTTATGAAGTGCCTTTAGTTCGTCTTTGGTAGCCGGTTCGTCTTTTACCAGATACTCGCCGTTTCTGTCATAGAATAGCGACCAGAATTTTTTAATGAAACGATGTACGCCATCTATTCCGTTCGTGTCCCAGGGTTTGGATTGTTCAACCGGTCCGAGGAACATTTCGTACATACGAAGTGTATCGGCGCCATATTTCTCGACAATCATATCCGGATTAACTACATTGAACATAGATTTACTCATCTTTTCAACAGCCCATCCACAGATATATTTACCGTCTTCCAGGATGAATTCGGCAGTTTCGTATTCGGGTCTCCATGCTTTGAAAGCTTCCAGATCGAGAATATCGTTAGATACAATATTTACGTCGACATGAATAGGAGTTACCTCATATTGATCCTTCAGGTTCAGAGATACGAAAGTATTGGTATCTTTGATACGATAAACAAAGTTGCTTCGTCCCTGTATCATTCCTTGATTGACCAGTTTCTGGAAAGGTTCTTCAGCTACAGATATGCCTAAATCATGCAGGAATTTATTCCAGAAACGTGAGTAAATCAAGTGTCCGGTAGCATGTTCCGTACCGCCCACATACAGGTCTACATTTCTCCAGTATTGATCTACGGCAGGAGCAACGAGTGCTTCGTGATTACGTGGATCCATATAACGCAAATAATAGGCAGAAGAACCTGCAAAGCCTGGCATTGTATTCAGTTCCAATGGGAAAATGGTTACATTGTCGATTTTGTCATTGTCTGTCACACACTTGTTGACAGTATCCCATGCCCATTTGGTAGCATGTCCCAATGGGGGCTCACCTGTTTCTGTAGGAAGGAATTTAGCTACTTCCGGCAACTCTAACGGGAGACAACTTTCATCGATCATGTAAGGCATTCCGTCTTTATAGTAAACCGGGAATGGTTCGCCCCAATAACGCTGACGCGAGAAAATGGCGTCACGTAAACGGAAATTTACTTTTACATGTCCCAATCCGGTTTCTTTGATGTATTCTTTGGTTTTAGCAATGGCTTCTTTTACAGTTAAGCCATTCAGTACGAGGCCCCCTTCAGGAGTTCCCGGACGGGGAGAATTCATCATGATGCCTTCTTTGGCGTCGAAGCTTTCTTCACTGACATCGCAACCTTCAATCAACGGGCGAATTTCCAGATTGAAATGTTTGGCAAAAGCATAGTCACGGCTGTCGTGTGCAGGTACAGCCATGATGGCACCAGTACCGTAACCTGCCAGTACATAATCACTGATCCATACCGGTATAGGTTCATTGGTTAATGGATTAATGGCATAACTTCCGGAGAATACGCCACTAACACTGCGATCGGCGATGCGTTCGCGTTCGGTACGTTTTTTGGTACGGTCCAGATAAGCGTCTACTTCTGCCTTTTGTGCAGGGGTCGTTAATTGGGATACCAATTCGCTTTCCGGGGCAAGCACCATGAAAGTAACTCCAAATACCGTGTCGGCACGGGTTGTAAAGATAGTAAATTCAATATCCGAATCTTTCACTTTAAAGTTCATTTCAGCACCTTCGCTACGTCCAATCCAGTTACGTTGGGTCTCTTTCAGCGAGTCGGTCCATTCTACGGTTTCAAGTCCGTCGAGCAAACGTTGTGCATAAGCGGATACGCGCAGGCACCACTGACGCATCACTTTTTGAATAACGGGATAGCCGCCTCTTTCAGAAACACCGTCAACCACTTCGTCATTGGCAAGTACGGTACCCAAGGCCGGACACCAGTTTACCATCGTATTGCCTAAATAGGCTATACGGTAGTTCATTAAAATTTCCTGTTGTTCTTTTTCGCTTTTAGCATTCCATTCGTCGGCTGTGAAATTCATTTCTTCGCCACAGGCTACGTTCATACCTTGTGTTCCGTTGGTACTAAAAGCTTCTATTAACTCTTCGATGGGACGTGCCTGTTTTTCATCATTGCAGTAATAGCTGTTGAACATTTTTATAAATGCCCATTGAGTCCAGTGATAATATTCGGGATCACAAGTACGTATTTCACGGTTCCAGTCGAATGAAAATCCTATCTTATCCAACTGTTCACGATAACGGTTGATGTTATTGATGGTAGTAATTGCAGGGTGTTGTCCGGTCTGGATAGCATATTGTTCGGCTGGCAGTCCGTAAGCATCGTAACCCATCGGATTCAGGACATTAAATCCTTGCAGGCGTTTATAACGTGCATAGATGTCCGAAGCAATATATCCGAGCGGATGGCCTACGTGCAGTCCGGCTCCCGAAGGGTAAGGGAACATATTGAGTACATAGAATTTTTGTTTGGATGCATCTTCATTTACCTGGTAGGTATGGTTGTCTACCCAAATTTTCTGCCATTTTTTTTCGATCTCCCTGAAATTATATTCCATAGCGATAACCTTTTGTTTATAGTGATTTATAATATATACTTTAATATGAGGGAGCAAATTTACATGATTATTTTCAGATAACCACGAAGATAGCTAAAAAACAAAATAGGTATGAAAGGGAAGGATCAGAAAATAAAAATCTTATATTTGTTGATAATTTAAATTTTAGTGTTTATATTTGTAATCATCGATTAGACATATGATTACTCAAAAGATAAAAATGATGACATTCATTCAATAGGTTTGAGCACGAAGATGTGCTGAAAGGATGACGATCGGGATATAATCTTTATGGAATATATCCCGATTTTTTTATTTTTCGGCCAATATGATCACTGGATTCTCATCATTTTCTTGTATTTCATACGAGATCAGATATTTTCCGTCATCAGACATGGATTCAGGTATGAATGAGTGTTTTTCCGGTATGGCGAATGAATATTGCGGATAGGGGAGTCGGATATTACCGGATTTCTTTTCTTTTAGATCATAGTAAAGAAGATAATTCTGTTTATTGGCTGTTGCCGAAAAGAAGAGTTTATTATCCCATTTTCCGATAAGAGTCAATATCGCCGCATTATCAAAAACACTTTTTCTGGGATCTGTCAGTGTGTATCGTGCATCTTCCGCTACTTTATATTTTCCTAATTCAATATGCCATTGCGAGACGGGTTGATATTGATTATCAATGGAAAAAATAATCTCTCTTTGAAGAAAGTGTGACCATCTGTGTGGAATGAATTACATTCATTTGGAAGGGAAATTATTGGAATCTGTGGAGTAAGGACATAAAAAAAGGAGCAACGCCTTGCTCCAACCTTTGTTAACCTTAAATCTAATACTATGAAAAACACATTGCAAATGTACGGCTTTTCATGGGAATAGCAAATAATCCAAGAATAAAAGCATGTTTTATAACACGTTTTAAGAAAAAAGTGCGGTTTATTAAATGTTTTAGGATCTTTAATTACTATTTTTTGTGGTGAATCGGATTGAAACGATGTTTATCGTGATTCCGGATCAATGAATAACTCTGAGGGGTAAAATTATAAATTCTTATCTTTGCCTTCAAATTTATAGAAAATGGAGTTAAATGGTTATCGCCTTCTTCTTCCTGAAGGCACCTTGGATTGCTTTGCTCTTGTTGATGTGAAGGAAAGCGTGAATGAGATTGTGATTTACCTTGAAGAGAAGAATCTGGTTCCTGAGCAGTATGCCGGTGAGGGCACTGAGAGCAAAGGCTTTTATGATCCAGTGGTT
>SKEW01000175.1_pt1 | contig 80267 bp, 65 predicted proteins | sample 4841441 | NCBI WGS metagenome assembly SKEW01 (sample SAMN11008799, study PRJNA524170) | human gut metagenome | isolation source: fecal sample from pouch patient p41 | place: Israel: Tel-Aviv | reverse complement strand
ATATAATGGTAACAGTGATATGAGAATTTTATCATAAATAAAAAGAAGGAGGAAGAGGGATTGAGTTTCGAGATTCTGGGAGTTGATCTGTATCATATTCTCAGTTGGTTTATTGTATACAGCTTTATGGGATGGATCTGGGAAAGCTGTTACGTATCAGCCAAAAGCAAAAAATGGGTAAACAGGGGATTTGTATCCGGACCGTTTGTAACAATCTATGGAGTGGGGGCGGTGACCGTCTACGTGATCTTACGTCCGGTGGCAGGAAACATCCTGGAACTCTATTTTGCAGGGGTGGCAGTCGCTACGATTCTGGAATATGTGACAGGTGTACTGATGGAAGCTATTTTTCACACCAACTGGTGGGATTACAGCGATAAAAAGTTTAACTTTCAGGGAAAAATCTGTCTGGGCAGTTCTGTAGCATGGGGATTTTTTACATTGATTCTGTTTTATATATTTCAGCCGTTCGTGGGAAATCTGGTGGAAATGGTTCCGAGAAAAACAGGAATCGTACTGGTTTATGTATGGCTGGCAGGATATACCGTGGATTTTGCATTCTCTGCAGCAGCCGCTTTCGATCTGCGAAACAAGATGAAGAAGCTGGATGTTGTCTGGGACGAATTCCAGGAGAATTTGCGGGATACCAAACTGTATGAGGTGGCAGAGGAAGCCCGTGCGAAAGCAGAAGTTTACCGGATGGGACTTCCGGTTGGCAAGTGGAACGATATGATCGAAGAACGTAAGAAACTGTTCCGCGAGACGGTAGAGCGCTACAGTGCAAACGACAGCAGACTTCTGGAAACGAAAGATAATATCCTGGGTAAATACGAAGAGTTTGTACAGAAGTATGGGGATGTGAAAAAGAGTATCCGTCATATCTCCAGGAGACATCTCCGGGCGTATCCGAATATGGTCAGCAGTTTTGAACGTCGTCGGAGACTGACTCTGAAAAAGAACCGTAAACAGAACAAGAAGAGTGCGTAAAAGCTGACAAAATGCGCAAGAATGAAAAGGGAGGACTAGTGTATGGGGTCTGGAACATTTAGAGGAGGTATCCATCCGTATGACGGGAAAGAGCTGTCAAGAGACCGGGTGATCCAGGATATCCGTCCGGGAAAAGAACTGGCCTATCTTGTATCCCAACATATCGGGGCACCTGCAAAACCGATTGTAAAAAAAGGTGATCGGGTTCTGGTGGGACAGATGATCGCAGAGGCAGGGGGCTTTGTATCCGCTCCGGTTTATGCATCGGTATCCGGCGTGGTAAAGGGAATTGAAAAACGTTTGACAGCAACCGGAGGCTATTGTGATGCGATTATAGTGGAAAACGATGAAGTGTACGAATCAGTAGCGTTTGAAGAAACAAAAGATATCACACAATTATCCAAAGACGAGATCCGTGGGAAGATTCAGAAAGCGGGTATCGTAGGTATGGGTGGTGCAGGATTCCCTACTCATGTAAAACTTTCACCGAAAGAACCGGAAAAGATCAAATACATTCTGGTCAATGGTGCAGAATGTGAGCCATATCTGACTTCCGACTACCGGATCATGCTGGAACAGCCGGAAAAACTGGTCGGCGGACTGAAAGTGATGCTGCAGCTTTTTGATGGTGCAAAAGGATATATCTGTATTGAGGACAACAAACCGGAGGGCATCGCAAAACTGCAGGAGCTGGTAGAAGGCGAAGCAAATATCGAAGTACAGCCATTAAAGACAAAATATCCACAGGGTGCAGAGCGTATGCTGATCTATGCAGTGACCGGAGAGACAATCAATTCTTCCATGCTTCCGGCAGATGCCGGATGTATCGTGGATAATGTGGATACCGTGGTGTCGATCTATGAGGCAGTGGCAGAAGGAAAGCCACTGATGCAGCGGATCGTAACAGTCACTGGAGACGGTGTGAATACACCATCTAACTTCCGGGCACCGGTGGGCATGGATTTTCAGGAACTTCTGGATGCGGCAGGTGGTCTGAAGGGTACAGTAGAGAAAGTGATCTCCGGTGGTCCGATGATGGGATTTGCCATGTTTGATTATCATGTACCGGTAACCAAAACCACATCCGCGCTCTTGGTACTGACAAAAGATGAGGTCAGCCGTTCACGGTCTACCGCCTGCATCAACTGTGGAAGGTGTGTCAGTGAATGTCCGGAGCATCTGCTTCCGACTAAACTTGCAACCTTTGCAGAACACAGAAAAGAAGAAGCCTTTGTCAAATATAATGGTATGGAGTGCTGCGAATGTGGCTGTTGCAGCTATGTCTGTCCGGCAAAACGACCGCTGGTACAGGAAATCCGTTCCATGAGAAAAATGGTTATGGCCAATAGAAAGAAAAAATAAGAGGGGGATGTGAAATATGGGAGAGTTATTACATGTATCCTCATCGCCGCATATCCGTTCAAAAGTGACCACAGATTATCTGATGAAAATGGTGATCGTGGCTCTGATGCCGGCAACAGTGGCAGGTGTGTGTTTCTTTGGATGGAAGGCACTGCTGCTGGTCTGTCTGTCAGTGGCAACCTGTGTGGCGACAGAGGGAATCTATGAAACTTTGATGCATAAACCGTTGACGATCTGGGATGGAAGTGCTGTGATCACAGGATTGTTACTGGGTCTGAACCTTCCGGCATCCGCTCCCTGGTGGATCCCGGTGATCGGTGGCGTTTTTGCTATTCTGATCGTAAAACAGCTGTTTGGTGGTTTGGGACAGAATATCATGAACCCGGCGCTGGCAGCAAGATGTTTCCTGCTGTTATCCTTTACCGGACAGATGACTAATTTCAGCGCAGATGGCGGTCTGGTAAAACTGGTAGATACGGTATCCGGTGCCACACCGCTGGCAGCAGTAAAAGCAGGAGAAAAAGTAGATCTGTTAAGCCTGTTTCTTGGCAATACACAGGGAACTATCGGTGAGACTTCTGCACTGGCGATCCTGATCGGAGCAGCATTCTTATTGATTCTCAAAGTTATTGACTGGAGAATCCCGTGTACATATATCGGAAGTTTTGCTATTTTCGTAATTTTGTTCGGCGGACATGGAGCAGACGGCTATTATCTGTTAGAACAGCTTCTGGGCGGTGGACTGATGCTTGGAGCATGGTTCATGGCTACTGATTATGTGACGACGCCGATTACCAAACGGGGACAGCTGGTATACGGCGTGATCCTGGGATGTCTGACCGGACTGTTCCGTATCTTTGGAGCCTCCGCAGAGGGCGTGTCCTATGCGATCATTTTTGGCAACCTGCTGATTCCGGTTATCGAACGTCTGACCGTACCGACGGCATTTGGAAAAGGAGGGGTGAAGCATGAAAAATAAGATTATCAAAGATGCCCTTGCCCTTACACTGATCACTCTGGTGGCAGGTGTGGCCCTTGGCGGTGTATATGAGATCACAAAAGATCCGATTGCAAAACAGGAAGCGCAGGCAAAAGCAGAGGCTTATGAACAGGTATTTACGGATGCAGCAGCTTTTGAGGCAGTAGAGATGGACGATACATTGACAAAGACGATCCGCGATCAGCTGGATCAGGAAGGGTATAAAGCACAGTCCATAGAAGAAGTTATGCGTGCGGAAGACCAGAGCGGAGAAACACTTGGCTATGCCTTTACCGTTGTAACTTCAGAAGGATATGGTGGAGATATCCAGTTTTCCATGGGGGTACAAAATGACGGTACCCTGAACGGAATATCGATCCTGTCCATCGGAGAGACCGCCGGGCTTGGTATGAATGCAGATACTCCTGCTTTCAAAGATCAGTTCGTCGGAAAACAGGTAGAAAAACTACAGTATACAAAAAACGGGGCAACACAGGATGACGAGATCAATGCCATCAGTGGTGCCACAGTTACGACCAATGCCATGACCAACGGTGTCAATGCCGGTCTTTGTGCATTTCGTGTGATGGAAGGGGGAGATCAGTGATGAAAGCAAATTCACCTCTGGAACGTTTGTATAATGGTATCATCAAGGAGAATCCCACCTTTGTGCTGATGCTTGGTATGTGTCCTACACTGGCAGTTACCACATCTGCAAAAAATGGTTTTGGTATGGGTATGACGACAATGGTGATTCTTGCCCTGTCAAACCTGATGATCTCGATGCTCCGGAAAATGATTCCGGACAGTGTGCGTATGCCGGCTTATATCGTAGTCGTTGCATCCTTTGTAACCATCGTACAGTTCTTATTACAGGGATTTATTCCGAGCCTTTACGATTCTCTGGGAATCTATATTCCGCTGATCGTAGTTAACTGTATCATCTTGGGACGTGCAGAGGCTTATGCATCCAAGAATGGGCCAGTTAGTTCTCTGTTTGACGGAATCGGCATGGGACTTGGATTTACCGTTGGGCTTACCAGCATCGGTATCGTCCGTGAGCTGATCGGTTCCGGTAAGATCTTTGGTATGACTGTTTTCAACGGTGGAGCTACCATCTTTATTCTGGCACCGGGAGCTTTCTTTGTCCTTGCGATGCTGGTGGCACTTCAGAACCGTGTGAAGATGAAAAAAGATCCTGCCGCAGCTCCGAAGGCATGCGACGAGAGCCTCTGTGCGGGCTGCACCAATCATATGTGTGCAAGTAAGAAGAACGCTGAGAAAGGAGGAACTCAGTCATGAGAGAATTGTTAATGATTGCCGTCGGTTCGGCATTGGTGAATAACGTAGTCCTGAGCCAGTTCCTTGGCCTGTGTCCCTTCCTCGGTGTATCGAAGAAAATGGATACGGCAGCAGGTATGGGTGCGGCTGTAATCTTCGTGCTGACGATTTCTTCATTCTGTACCAGTCTGATTTATAAATTTGTGCTGGTGACTACAGGAATGGAATATATGCAGACCATCGTATTTATTCTGGTGATCGCCGCTCTTGTACAGTTGGTTGAGATGTTTCTGAAAAAGACGATGCCGGCACTGTACAAGAGTCTGGGTGTGTATCTTCCTCTAATCACCACCAACTGTGCAGTACTTGGTGTTGCACTGTTAAATGTACAGAATAATTACGGAATCCTGGAAGGCACGGTCAATGGTTTTGCTACCGCAGTCGGATTTACCATCTCCATCGTGCTGATGGCAGGACTTCGTGAGAAGATCGAATATAACGATATACCGAAACCTTTCCGGGGAATGCCGATCGTACTTCTGACCGCAGGTTTAATGTCCATTGCGTTCTTCGGATTTTCCGGAATGATTTAAGGAGGGAGTTTTATGATTACAGGAATACTTATTGCTGCGGCTTTGGTAGGCGGCACAGGACTGGTGATCGGACTGCTCCTTGGGGTAGCCGGAAAGAAATTTGCAGTGGAAGTTAATGAAAAAGAGATCGCCGTCAGAGAACAGCTTCCGGGCAATAACTGCGGTGGCTGTGGATATCCGGGATGCGACGGACTGGCAGCTGCAATCGCAGCCGGAAAAGCACCGGTAAAGGGCTGTCCGGTAGGCGGCAACGAAGTGGCAAAAGCCATTGCAGCTATCATGGGAGAAGAGATAAAAGAAGGACGCCGCATGACAGCCTTTGTAAAATGTGCGGGCGACTGTGAGAGCTCCAGAAATAATTATGTATATGATGGTGTGGAAGATTGTTCGGTTATGGCATTTATCCCGGGCGGCGGTGAGAAAAAATGTCATCATGGATGTCTCGGCTACGGTACCTGTGTAAAGGCGTGTAATTTTGACGCGATCCGTGTCATCAACGGCATCGCCCATGTGGATAAAGAAAAATGTAAAGCCTGCGGTCAGTGTGTGGCTGTCTGTCCGCATCATCTGATCGAGCTGGTTCCTTACGAGCAGACAGTAAAAGTAAGCTGCAGCTCTCAGGATAAAGGTAAGGCTACTATGAATGCCTGTGACAAAGGCTGTATCGGCTGTAAAAAATGTGAAAAGAACTGTCCGGTACAGGCTATTACGGTGACAGATAATGTGGCACATATCGATTACGATAAGTGTACCAATTGCGGACTTTGCAAAGAGAATTGTCCGAGACATTGTATCATCTGATACTAGAGCGTGTCTGAAAAATCATTTCCGCAATCTGCAAGCCCCACTTTGCGGTATATTTTACCCTCATTCGGTTGTCGTAGCCCGCTACGCCGCCCTCATTTGGATAAAATCTTCCACAAACTGAGACTTGCAGCTCACGAAAAGCCTTTTTCAGACACGCTCTAGGGTTCCAAAGTGAAAAGCTTTTCGTGCTTGCACGAGAAAGCTTTTTGCCTTGGAACCCGCCAAACATGAGAAAGTAGCGATTTACGAAGTAAATCAGCGGATTTTGAATGGTTGGAGGATTGTGGGAGCAGCAACGCTGCGGAGCAATCCGTAGGTATCCGTAAATTATAATTTGAAAGGTCGGCCACCTTGTGGTATGATAGAACGTAGACTAAGGGAACTGTTGTTTGGGGCAGTTCCCGAAAAAAGGAGTTTATTATGATAGGATACGTGAAAGGCATACTGGAGGAAGCGGACGACCAGTGTATTATTGTAGATAATCACGGAATCGGCTATCGAATCTTCGTACCCGGTTCCGTTTTTTCTGGCGCGATTCCCATTGGTCAGGAAGTAAAAATATATACATATCTGAATGTAAAAGAAGATGCCATGCAGTTATATGGCTTTGCGACAAGAGACGATCTGAGAGTGTTTAAATTACTGTTAGGTGTTAACGGTATCGGACCGAAGGCAGGACTGGGGATCCTCTCAGCACTGTCGGCGGATGATCTGCGGTTTGCGGTTCTGGCAGATGATGCGGCGGCAATTGCCAAGGCACCCGGTATCGGTAAAAAGACTGCACAGAAACTGATCCTGGAACTGAAAGATAAACTGGATCTGGAAGATGCTTTTGAACAGAAACTGGCAAATCAGTCAGCAGCAGGAATACCTGAGACAGAAGGAGACAACCAGCTTCAGGAAGCAGTACAGGCACTGGTAGCACTTGGCTACCCGAACACGGATGCGCTCCGCGCAGTGAAGAAAGTGGAAGGTGCGGAGACGATGGATGTAGAAACCCTACTAAAAGCCGCACTGAAGAAGATGATATAATGAGCGCAAGAGAGCCAGAGGGAGCTTGCTCACTCTTGGCGAACGGCGAATGGCGATCATGATAGCTGCGAAAGCAGCGTCAAGCACCGCAGGTGCGAATCATGATATAATGAGCGCAAGAGAGCCAGAGGGAGTCTGCTCACTCTTGGCGAACGGCGAAGAACAAGTAAGCTATAGTGAGTAGAGATATGTATATGGAGAAAAATAAAGTATGGAAAGACGTGTTATCACAACCGACATGATGGAAGAAGACATCCGTATCGAGGGAAGCCTTCGTCCCCAGTGTCTGGATGATTATATTGGTCAGGAAAAAGCAAAGAAAAATCTGAAAATATATATAGAAGCTGCAAAACAGCGAAACGATGTACTGGATCATGTATTGTTTTACGGACCACCCGGGCTTGGAAAAACCACACTGGCGGGGATTATTGCCAATGAAATGGGAGTTCACATGAAAGTGACTTCCGGTCCGGCTATCGAAAAACCGGGAGAGATGGCAGCTATCTTAAATAATCTGCAGGAGGGGGATGTCCTTTTTGTGGATGAGATTCACCGTCTGAATCGTCAGGTGGAAGAGGTTCTTTATCCGGCGATGGAAGACTATGCTATTGATATCATGATCGGGAAAGGTGCCACTGCCCGTTCAATCCGTCTTGATCTGCCACATTTTACTCTGGTGGGAGCAACCACAAGGGCAGGACTTCTGACGGCGCCGTTAAGAGACCGTTTTGGTGTGATCCACCATCTGGAGTTCTATACGGAGGAAGAACTGCAGACGATTATTCAGCATTCTGCGAAAGTGCTTGGAGTGGAGATCGATGCGGATGGAGCCAGAGAGATGGCAAAACGTTCGAGAGGAACTCCCCGTCTGGCAAACCGTCTGTTAAAGCGTGTGAGAGACTTTGCTCAGGTAAAATATGATGGAAAGATCACGAAAGAAGTGGCTGATTTTGCACTGGAACTTTTGGAAGTGGATCGGTATGGTCTGGATCAGACAGACCGGAAGATTCTGGAGATGATCATTCACAAATTTAACGGGGGTCCGGTAGGACTGGATACTCTGGCAGCAGCTATCGGAGAAGATGCGGGAACCATCGAAGATGTGTATGAACCGTACCTGATCCAGTACGGATTTTTAAATCGCACACCAAGAGGACGTGTGGCAACTGAGCTGGCATATCATCATTTGGGAATCTAAGGGGTTGTTTTTTGGAGGATTTTGTTTATAATAGAAGAGAGTCATACTGGCGGAACATATTGATAATATGTAAAGCGGGGTATGAATCATTAACAGTAACCTTCGGAGAAATCACAGAAAATAACTGTAAAAGTACGAGGTATTACTGTCTGCAAAAACGTAGTTTGTTTATGCAGAGCATACATAAAATGGAGGAAATGCCGTAATGCCAGCAAAAAATACAATTAAGGTATTAATCGGAGGAAAGATCATCACATTAAGTGGATATGAGAGCGAAGAATATCTGCAGAGTGTGGCTTCTTATATGAATCATAAACTTGCCCAGCTTTCCGAACTGCCGGGATATAACCGACAGCCGGTGGAAACAAAAAACACACTGCTCAGCCTGAACATTGCAGATGATTACTTCAAGGCAAAACATCAGGCGGAAGTTTTTGAAGAAGATTCCCAGCTGAAAGATAAGGAAATGTACGATCTGAAACACGATCTGATCGAAGCCCAGATCGAGGTTGAGAATCTGAAGAAGGAAAAAGAAGAACTGGAACAGCAGGTGAAGAAGCTGGAACAGGATATGGAGAATCTGCTGAAATAGAAAAGAAGACTGTCGCAGTATCTGCGATAGCCTTTTTTGTAAGGAGGAGTATATGAAGGTAGAATTACTGGCACCCGCCGGTTCTTATGAGGCTCTGGAGGCTGCATTTGAAGCCGGGGCGGATGCTGTCTATCTGGGCGGTCAGAAATTTGGAGCCCGTGCCTATGCCGACAATCTGGATCAGGAACAGCTGATCCGGGCGATCGATCTGGCACATCTGAAGGGAAAACAGTTGTATCTGACCATCAATACACTGTTGAAAAACCGGGAACTGGAAACGGAACTGTACGAATATCTGGCTCCGCTTTACGAGGCGGGACTGGATGCGGTTATTGTACAGGATCCGGGTGTGATGGACTTTGTCAAAACATATTTTCCGGGGTTGCACATTCATGCCAGTACGCAGATGACGATCACCGGTGTGGAGAGCGCAAAGCTTTTACAGAAAGCCGGGGCAACCCGTGTGGTGACTGCGAGGGAGCTGTCACTGGAAGAAATTAAAAAAATTTACGATGCCACGCATATGGAAATCGAGAGTTTCGTTCACGGAGCCCTCTGTTATTGTTATTCCGGTCAGTGCCTGATGAGCAGCATGATCGGAGGAAGAAGCGGAAACCGGGGAAGATGTGCACAGCCCTGCCGTTTGCCTTATCAGGTTTATCGGGACGGAAAACGCCTGAATAATGACCGGACCGAGTATGCGTTGAGTCCGAAAGATATGTGTACGGTAGATATCCTGCCGGAGATCATTGAAGCAGGCGTATATTCCCTGAAAATTGAAGGGAGAATGAAAAAACCGGAATACACTGCCGGTGTGGTGTCTGTTTACCGGAAATATCTGGACAAGTATCTTTCCGGGGAAAAAAGGCCGGTCGTCACCAAAGAGGACAAACAGATGCTGTGGGATATTTATAACCGGGATGGTTTTCACCAGAGCTATTACAAGCAGCGAAACGGACGGTCCATGATGGCACTTGAAAATGAAAAAAGTGCCGGTATCATTCGAAATGAAGAATTATTTACCAGAATACGGAAAGAATATATGGACAAAAAGACGCCGGTTCTGATACGGGGAGCCATGAGCCTGTATAATGGATGTCCTGCGATTCTGGAAGTACAGGCAGGTGACTGCAGAGTGACAGTAGAAGGGGAAACTGTGCAGACAGCCATGAATTGTCCGTTGGGGGAAGAAAGGATCCGCAGACAGATGGAAAAAACCGGAGGATCCGGCTTTATGTTTGAAAAACTGGATATTTTTATGGGAGATGATATTTTTCTTCCGATGCAGCAGCTGAATCATCTGAGACGACAGGGGCTGGAAGCCCTGGAAGAAGAGATGCTTCGTCCGTGGAAACAGCGAAAAGCAAAAGAACGAGATCTCAAAGATATACCGGAGACAGAAAAACAGACAACCAAGGAGTTTCTCACAGCTGCTGTGGAGACAGAAGAACAGCTTGCAGCAGTGGAAAAGACAGATGGAGTTAAGAGAATCTATGCGGACTGTGGAATCTTTCCGGTGTCTGGTTTTGTTCAGAATGTGGAAAGATGGATTCACAGACTGGAAGAAGAGGGAAAAGAACTGTTTCTTACATTGCCGCGAATCGTTCGAGACCGGGAACTTGATGGAAGGAAAGAGACTTTTCAAGAACTGGTTCAGAAAGGTCTTGGAGGCTTTCTGGTGCGGAATATGGAAAGCTATGGAATCCTGGATGCGATGGGACTTACCTCCCGGATCGTTCTGGATGCGAATATTTATACAATGAACAACCGGGCAGAAGCGTTCTGGATGAAAAAAGGAATTCTCGGAGATACGGTTCCGCTGGAACTGAATGCAAAAGAACTGGTACACAGAAACAATAAAAACAGTGAACTGACCGTATACGGTTATACACCGATGATGGTTTCCGTGCAGTGTGTGCAAAAAACGATGGATCACTGTAACCATGCCTGTGTACAATATGTTTTGAAAGACAGATATCAAAAAGAATTCCGCGGTGTATGCAGCTGTGAGTTCTGTTATAATACAATCTACAATACGTTGCCAACTTCGTTGCTGAAAGAAAAGGAAAAAGCAGAAAAACTGGGTGTAAAGGCATATCGTCTTTCATTTACGATAGAAACACAGCAGGAGACAGAAAAGATTGTCCGGGCATTTGTGGACGTATATCTGAGAGGACAGAAGCCGGATGGGCAGATGCAGACAGAAGAGACAACCAAAGGACATTTCCAGCGAGGTGTGGAATAGACAGAAAGTGGAGGAGATGCAGTGGAAAATGTAATCACAGAAGTATCCAAATATCTCATCATTCTTCTGATGATGATCTATACATTTTCCTGTTTTACCGTATTTCGGAAACGGGATAGTGAAGATCAGAAAAATGTGCTGCGCAGACAGATCGTATTGATGCTGTTTATGAACCTGGTAGCATATACAGTGTTGTTTTTGCAGGACAACGATATGAAGATGCTGATGATGTACGGAGCAGTGTTTTTGTTTATTGTCGTGGTACAGATTCTGTATCGGGTGATTTACAGAAAAGGAAATATGCTGATTGTCAATAATATGTGTATGCTTTTGAGTATCGGGTTTCTGATCTTAAGCAGACTGAGTTTTGGTAAGGCAGTCAAGCAGTTTGAAATCGTGGTTATCGGTATGGTACTTTCGTTTATTGTACCGGTGATCGTAAGAAAGGTAAAAATCTTAAAGGATCTGACCTGGCTGTATGGAATCGTGGGACTTGCTCTTTTGATGGTGGTACTTGCCATGGCGGCGATCTCCGGAGGAGCCAAGCTATCCATTGAGATTGGCGGTGTTACCTTCCAGTTTTCGGAACTGGTAAAGATCACCTTTGTATTTTTCGTGGCAGGTATGTTGAGAGAAGATACCAGCTTTAAGAGGGTTGTGATCACAACTGTGGTGGCAGCGGCTCACGTGCTGATTCTGGTTGTGTCAAAAGACCTGGGAAGTGCGGTCGTTTTCTTTGTGGCATATATTGTCATGTTGTATGTGGCAACAAAGAAAGCACGGTATGCGCTGGCAGGTCTTGCCGGCGGCACTCTGGCTGCGGTTGTGGCGTATTTTCTGTTTAATCATGTACGGCAGCGTGTGATTGTATGGCAGGATCCCATTGCGGTATATGATAAAGTCGGAGGGGGATATCAGGTTGCACAAGGACTGTTCGGCATCAGTGCCGGCGGATGGTTCGGTATGGGACTTGGAAAAGGAATGCCGAATATCATCCCTGTAGTGGACAAGGATTTTATATTTGCAGCGATCTGTGAGGAACTGGGAGCGATCTTTGCAATCTGTATGCTTCTGGTCTGCATGAGCTGCTATCTGATGATTGTCAATGTTTCCATGCAGATGAGCAAACCATTTTATAAGCTGATCGCGATGGGACTGGGCGCAGAGTATGCGTTTCAGGTATTTCTGACAGTCGGCGGAACCAGCAAATTTATTCCTATGACAGGAATTACCCTTCCACTGGTAAGCTATGGCGGAAGCTCGGTAATCTGTACGATTCTGATGTTTGCCATCATCCAGGGACTGTATATTCTCAGAGAAGACGAAGGTGAAGAACTTGAAAGAAAGAGAAAAGAAAAACGTAAAAAATCAAAGAAACCACCAAAACAGAACCCGCCTGGAGGAAATGGACTATCAGGAGGAACTGGATATCGAGAGAAAACCCTCGAAGAAAAAATCCAGGAACAAACAGAAAAAAGCCTCAACTGGTAAGGAATATACGATCATTGCCTATTGCTTTGTGGGGATTTTTCTGGCGCTGATCGGCTATCTGGTTTATTTTAACGTGGAACTGAGAGATGAATATGCAAACAGCCCATATAACAGCAAACGGCAGGGAACATACCAGGAGCGGGTAACAAAAGGAAAGATTCTGGCTTCCGACGGAGATATTCTGGCAAGTACAGAAACAGATGCGAATGGAACTGAATTTCGGATGTATCCGTATGAAAATGTATTTGCTCATGTTGTGGGATACTCGGATAAGGGTACCAGCGGTCTGGAACAGGTGATGAACTCCCAGTTACTGACCTCTCATGCCAATGTAGCAGAACAGGTGCAGAAAGAATTTCAGAATCAGAAAAATGTTGGGGACAATGTCTGTACAACGCTGAATACAAAATTACAACAGACAGCATATGATGCGCTGGGTGATCGGAAAGGTGCAGTTGTGGTAATGGAGCCGGATACCGGTAAGATTCTTGCCATGGTAAGCAAACCGGACTTTAATCCGAACACGATTTCAGATGACTGGGATCAGATCAATGCAGATGCAAACAGTTCGATTCTCGTAAACAGAGCAACGCAGGGGCAGTATCCACCGGGGTCAACCTTTAAAATTATCACGGCACTGGCATACTGGAGACAGAACAATACGTTTGATAATTTTTCCTTTGACTGTGTCGGTGAAGTGGAGAATGGTGGGTATACGATCCACTGCTATCATAACAGCGTACATGGGCATGAAGATTTTGCAAGTGCGTTTGCACATTCCTGTAACTCGGCATTTGCACAGATTGGCGTGGATCTGAATCGAAGTGAGTATGTAGAGACAGTGAAAGGGCTGTTATTTAATACACAGCTTCCGATCGATCTTCCATATCGCAAGTGTAACTTTGATCTGGAGGCAAACAGTGCAGATGCGCTGACGATGCAGACTGCGATCGGACAGGGGGATACCCTGGTATCTCCGATGTATATGGCGATGCTGACAAGCGCGGTGGCAAATGGCGGCAATCTGATGACACCATATCTGGTAGAAAAGATTGAAAGCTATACTGGAACAACAGTAAAATCCTATACACCAAAGATTTATAAAAAACTGATGACCACACAGGAAGCTTCAAAACTGACAGAACTGATGACTGGTGTTGTGGAGAGCGGAACCGGATCGGCACTTTCCGGAAGAGGTTATACGGCTGCAGGAAAGACAGGAACAGCAGAACACGGAGATGCCAGCAGCACCACACCGCACGCATGGTTTGTTGGATTTTCCAATGTGGAAGACCCGGATATTGTAGTCAGTGTTATCGCTGAGGAATCCGGTTCCGGAAGCGAAGTGGCAGTGCCGATCGCACAGAAAATCTTTGATGCGTATTACAATAACTAAAAGGTTGCAGAGTTTTCAGAAAAGAGGTATACTTTAGGCAGTGAGAATGTTGCTGAAGCTGGAAAACAGCAGCAAAAAGATACACAACGCATTACAGGAGGATTTGCAAATGGTCGAGGCAACGAGCTGTGGCGGAGTGGTAATATATCGGGGAAAAATCCTGACTTTATACAAAAGCTATAAAAACAGGTATGAAGGATGGGTTCTGCCAAAGGGAACTGTGGAAGAAGGAGAGGAATATCATGAGACGGCTCTCCGTGAGGTAAAAGAAGAAGCAGGAGTACAGGCTTCCATTATCAAATATGTGGGAAAAAGTCAGTACAGCTTCAATATTCAGAATGATGTGGTGGAAAAAGATGTACACTGGTTTTTGATGTCAGCGAACAGCTATCACAGCAGACCACAACGGGAAGAGTATTTTGTGGATTCCGGATATTACAAATTTCACGAGGCTTACCATCTGCTGAAATTTTCCAATGAACGTCAGATTCTGGAGATGGCGTACAACGAGTATTTGGATTTGCGAAAATCTAATCTCTGGGGAAACCGCAAGTATTTTTAAAATAAATGTAACTGTTCAGTACCTTCACAGTTACGTGCAAAAATGCATTTAAAATCACCTTCGGTGATGGCATTTTTGCTTGTATGTCTCGGGATTTTGGCATATTCATGCCAAAACACCTCGCGGTACTGTGGCTACTGAATAGTTACAAATAAATACATGTTGAAAAATGGGGAGGGATGAAAGATCTCTCCCTTTTCCGCATAAGAAAGGGGTGTTTTTGAAAACAGGATGCTGAACTGGTCGAAGAACTTATACTATGGAGAGCAGGCAAAGAAAAAAGCAACCAGGATCCGCTGGCGTGTGGAACATCGAAGACCCCAGTATGAGGTGTACCTGATCACTCTGGCACAGAATCCGGAGAATCAGCTGGAAATTATAGGAGCCAACCAAATGTTGCAGAAAACCGTGTATCGAAGATGTCCGGAGATTATCGGAATTGCATGCGGCTATGGAGAAGCACTGGAACTGGTCCGGCAGCTTGCCGAGGCTACATATAAAATGCAGAAAAACGGAGACATCCGCCGTTATCTCGGCAGACAACAGGAGGATGAATCATGTATGTAATACTGACAATTTTAAAAATTCTGGGAATCATCCTGCTGGTGTTACTGGGATTGTTATTGGTTATTGTGTTTTCGGTGCTGTTTGTTCCGGTAAGATACCGTCTGGAGGGAGAAAAATCATCTCCGGGATGGAGCGAAGCAAATGGAAAAGTGAAGGTTTCATGGTTACTGCATCTGATTCATCTGCGAATACAGTACCAGGAGAAAGAACTGGACTGGGAGTGCTATCTTTTTGGTGTACCACTGAAAAAAGCCGGAGCGGCTGTCAGAGAGTGGAAAAAGAAGAGAAGAAAGAAAAAGGTACAGGAGCAGAAAGAACGGAGAAAAAAAGCAGTACAGCAGAAGAATGAACCGGAAAAAAGAACAGCTGCGAAGAAAAAAGGGCAGGAAAAACCGTTACAGATAGAAGAAAAGACACGAACGGCTGCGAAAGAGCAAAAATCGACAGAAAAACAGACGAAACCAGAGAAATCAAAGACGGCTGCGCCGGAGGCGAAAAAGACAGAAATAAAGACAGCAGAACGAAAACAGCAAGAAAAGGAAAAAGTCTCCGACAAACTGTCACGATTCTGGAACAGATGTAAAAAAATCGTCGGTTCGATTTTGGGATTTCCGGGAAAACTAAAGAAAAAGCTTACAAATATCAGGTTAACATTCCGGGGATTCTATGATAAAATAAAGCAATGGCAGACGCTGTGGAACGAAGAGAGTACGCTGGCTGCACTTCATTTTCTGACAGAAAAGGGAAGAAAACTGATCCGCCATGTTCTGCCACGAAAAATCAGAGGATCCATCACCTTCGGATGCGAAGATCCGGCACTGACCGGACAGATACTCGGTGCAGTGGCGATCGCCTATCCGCTGTACGGAAAAGGCGTGGCAGTGCATCCAAGATTTGAGGAAAAGATTCTGGAGGGACAGCTTCAGATGAAAGGACGGATCGTGGTAGCCTGTCTGCTGTGGGCGGCATGGAAGATCTATCGCAACCCGGATGTACGAAAGACTTTGAAAAAGATCAGATAAAAGGAGGTTTTTGCTATGGCAGAAAACAGTTTTCAGAATACAGTAGAAGCACTTTTTAAAGGAATGGACAGCTTTATCACCACTAAAACCGTTGTCGGTGATGCGATTACCGTAGGAGATACTATTATCTTACCTCTGGTAGATGTATCTTTCGGCGTGGGAGCCGGAGCATTTGCAGAAGGCAATAAAAACAACGGAGCAGGTGGTATGGGTGGAAAAATTTCCCCGTCAGCTGTTCTGGTGATCAATAAAAATGGAACGAAGCTGGTAAATGTAAAGAATCAGGATGCAATCACCAAGATCCTCGACATGGTTCCGGATCTGGCAGATAAATTTACAGGAAAAGACAAGGACGATGCGAATACCGCCGACGATATCGAGCATATACTGAATCAAGAGGAGAAAAAGCAGGGTGAGTAATCACGAGAGTCCTGGGGTTTGTACTTTTTTGGATCGGTGTGGGTATGCTGATCCAGCTGCTGATTCCCACCTGTGTGTGGACGGTATTGATTGCAGCAGCCCTGATGATCATCGGATATAATTTATTTTGCAGTTGTTAAGAGGGTGTCCCGCTGCGCAAGATGGCGGGGCACTTTTTATGCCAAAGAACAGGAGAATAACATTTATGAGTATATTAAACGTAGAACACCTGTCCCACGGATTCGGTGACAGAGCCATTTTTCAGGATGTATCTTTTCGGTTATTAAAGGGGGAACACATCGGACTGGTAGGGGCCAATGGAGAAGGAAAATCCACATTTTTTAAGATCGTCACTGACCGGATGATGCCGGACGAAGGGAAGATCGAGTGGGCGAAAAATGTGCGTGTGGGTTATCTGGATCAGCACGCGGAACTGAAAAAGGGAATGACCATCCGGGAGGTGCTGTCTTCTGCATTTTCCTGGCTGTACGAAATGGAAGAAAAGATGAATACCATCTGTGATCAGATGGGAGAGGCTTCCCCGGAAGAGATGGAACAAATGATGGAAGAACTGGGAACGATCCAGGATCTTCTGACAATGCATGATTTTTATATTATCGATGCGAAAGTAGAAGAAGTGGCCCGGGCGCTGGGACTTCTGGAGCTGGGGTTGGAAAGTGATGTGACGGAACTGTCCGGCGGACAGCGTACCAAGATCCTTCTCGGAAAATTACTGCTGGAAAAACCGGATATCCTGCTTTTGGATGAGCCGACCAACTATCTGGATGTGCAGCATATCGAATGGCTGAAGCGGTATCTGAATGAGTATGAGAATGCATTCATCCTGATTTCCCATGATATTCCATTTTTAAACAGTGTGGTGAATATCATATATCATATGGAAAGCCAGAAGCTGGATCGCTATGTGGGAGATTATCATCACTTTGAAGAAGTATATGCTGTGAAAAAAGCCCAGCTGGAGGCGGCCTATAAGAGACAGCAGCAGGAAATCAGTGAACTGAAAGACTTTGTGGCAAGAAATAAAGCCAGAGTTTCCACACGAAACATGGCGATGTCCCGTCAGAAAAAGCTGGATAAGATGGAAAAGATCGAACTGATGCAGGAACGTCCGAAACCACAGTTTCTGTTTAAAGAAGCAAGAACTGCCGGAAAACAGCTGTTTTGTACGAAAGACCTGGTGATCGGATACGACGAACCGTTATCTTCTCCACTGAATCTGGAGATGGAGCGGGGAGAAAAGGTAGTACTGACCGGAGCCAACGGTATCGGTAAGACGACCCTGTTAAAAAGCATTCTGGGAATGATCAAACCGTTGGATGGGTTTGCCCAGCTGGGAGATTACCTGTATATTGGCTATTTTGAGCAGGAATCTTCCCAGGACAACACGAAAACCTGTATCGAAGAGATCTGGGAAGAATTCCCTTCTTACACCCAGTACGAAGTTCGTTCAGCCCTGGCAAAATGTGGCCTGACCACCAAACATATCGAGAGCCAGGTACGTGTCTTAAGTGGAGGAGAACAGGCGAAAGTGCGGTTGTGTAAACTTATTAACCGGGAGACGAACCTGTTGGTTCTCGACGAGCCGACCAATCATCTGGATGCGGACGCAAAGGCAGAATTAAAACGTGCGCTGAAAGACTACAAAGGAAGTATCCTGATGGTCTGCCACGAACCGGAATTCTATGAAGGACTGGCTACCGGTGTATGGGACTGTTCTGCATGGTCCACAAAACGGGGATGAGATATCATATAAACTGAATACATAATAAAAAATCTCTCTGAAAAATTGGTCGACAGGATCAAGAGACAACAGGGAATACAGTAAAAAAGAAGCGGTATGCAATGGTAGGAGTTTGCATATCGCTTCTTTTCAGCCACGCTCTAGCAGACTTCGGTGACGTGACGGATCAGCATATCCTGTATTGCAGGGTATTCACCGAGTCCTTTCATACGACATTCCACATCGTATCCTGCTGCCCGGAACTGATTTTTCCAGGAATCCTCGTCATCGCCGGACATATCGTTTCGTGCATGATCTCCCGCTACGATCATGAAAGGTGTGAGGATCACTTTTTTTGCTCCCTGTTCTTTTACCATACGGGTTACATTTTCCAGTGTCGGATAGCCTTCTACGGTAGCCAGATGGATATTGGAAAATCCAAGATCCTTAAAACGATAATCAAGTGCTGCGTAGACATCATTGGCATAGTGGCTGGTTCCATGTCCCATAAGGATCAGTGCACAGTCTGCCGGGAGATTGGAGAACTCCTGGCAGATGGCATTGACGATCTCCACATGATCCTGCTGCGTGGTAAGAAGCGGATCACCAAAAGTGATGCGTTCAAAATGATTTTTGAACGCAAGAGCATCTTCTTTCATCAGATCATTTTCAATACCATTGATCACATGGGTAGGCTGTACGATCACTTCTGTGATGCCGTCTGTGATCATCTGTTCCATGGCCTCGGTTACGTTGTTGATCCGGATATTGTCCCGTTCCAGAAGTTTTGCCATGATCATTTTACTGGTCCAGGCACGGTAAATCTTATAATCGGAGAAATGTTCTCCGATGCGCTGTTCAATCACATCGATGGTCTTTTTGCAGGTATCCGGAAAACTGGTACCGAAACTGACCACCAGAATCGCTTTTCTTGTTTTAGACATAAGGTTTTGTTCCTTTCATCAATAGTGATAATTCCTCTCTATGTAGTGTACCTTTATTAATCACTTTTTGTCAATTGTCTGTAGAAAAAACAGTGTAACTATTTTCTAAAAGCGAAAGATGTGGTATGATAACTCGTAATGCATTTTGCCCTGTAACTGTGAGAAAACTGAACAGTTGCGATAAAATGCTGTCAGGGAGGAACAAAAAATGAGTATATCGATGATCGGAATCGATTATAATAAAGCGAATGTAGATATCCGTGCCATGTTTTCATTTACAAAGAAAAATGCGACAGCGGCGATGGAACGCCTGAAGAAAATACCGGGGATCCAGGGATGCGTGATCCTGTCCACCTGCAACCGTATGGAACTGTGGGCGAGTACGAAGGCTGACTGGAACGGAACACTGTTAGAAGAACTTTGCAAGATAAAAGAAGTGGATCCAACCCAGTACGGGGAATATTTTGTGGAGCGAAACGAGGAAGAAGCCGTGGACCATCTGTTTCATCTGACCAGCGGGTTAAAATCCATGATTCTGGCGGAAGATCAGATCATCACACAGGTCAAGGATGCGCTGACGCTGGCGAGAGAGGCCTTTGTGACGGATAATGTACTGGAAGTGCTGTTTCGAAAAGCGGTGACGGCCGGAAAGAAAGTAAAGACAAATGTTATTTTCACCAGAGCAAATCAGACTGCGATGGATCAGGCGATTGAGATGCTAAAAGAACGGAAATTCCCGCTTCCGGATGCCAGATGTATGGTTATCGGAAACGGAGAGATGGGAAAACTGGCGGCGCAGTCTCTGAAACGAACCGGTGCGGATGTGACGGTTACCGTCCGGCAGTACCGAAGCGGTGTGGTGACGATCCCAATGGGATGTTCCAGAATCAATTATGGAGAACGTCTCAATTTTCTTCCGGGCTGTGATCTGGTGGTCAGTGCCACAGCAAGCCCGAATTATACATTGACAAAAGAACAGGTAGAACAGCTGTCACTGAAAAAACAGATTGTTTTTATTGATCTTGCCGTTCCACGGGACATGGAACCGGGACTCAGTGAGATCGAAGGCGTGGAACTGTATACCATCGATGATTTCAAACTGAGCGGACCGAGTGCGGCAACGATACAGTCGATGGAACAGGCAGAAGCCATCATTCAGGAAGAAATCGATGATTTTTATGTCTGGTATCAGGGACGGGCGCTGATTCCGCGGATTCAGGAGATCAAAGAGGACGCGGTGACGGATCTGAATCTCCGGTTACATAAGATTCTTGGCAAACTTCCGCTGAGCGAACAGGAGCGGAAAGACCTGGAAGCATCTATCGATACGGCAGCGGGAAAAGTAGTGACGAAGATGATCTTCGGGCTGAGGGATACCCTGGAGACGGATGCGTTTATAGATTGTGTGGAAGGACTGGAAAAAGTATATGAAGAATAGCGCTTTTTTTCCTTTATTTGTGGATATCAGTGAGAAAAAGATCGTGGTGATCGGCGGGGGAGCTATTGCCACAAGACGGGTAAAGACCTTACTTTCGTTTGAACCACAGATCGTCGTGGTAGCACCGGAAGTGACCGGAGAGCTGGAAGAGTTGGAAAAAGAAGAAAAAATTACGATTTTCCACAGAAAATATCAGAGAGAAGATATTTATGATGCCTGGATGGTGCTAGCTGCCACCAATGATCCCGAATTAAATAATGGAATCTACAGTGTGGCAAAGTGTCTGGGTGCTCTTGTGAATGTGGCAAGCAATCAGGGAAAATGTGATTTTCATTTTCCGGGAGTGATCCGGAAAGATCCCTATGTGATCGGCATCAATGGATCGGGTAAAGACCATAAAGGAACTGCCGAACTTCGAAAACAGATCGAGGCTATGGTAAACAATGCCATCTGCATCGGAAGCCGGGAGAGCCGTCTGGCGGTGATCCAGAGTGAGATGGTGATGGAATATCTGAAAAAAGAATGTCCGCAAAAAGAGATCCGTCTGCTTACGATGAAAACAACCGGCGATAAGATTCTGGACCGGACGCTGGATAAAGTAGGCGGAAAAGGACTGTTTGTAAAAGAACTGGATAAAGCACTGCTGGAGAGAAGAAGTGATTTGTCCGTACACAGTCTGAAAGATATGCCCATGGAAGTTCCGGAAGAACTGCCGATCGTGGCATTTTCAAAAAGGGAAGATCCCAGAGATGTGCTGGTGCTTCCGGAAGGTGCAGACAACCTGGATCTGTCGAAACCTATCGGATGTTCCAGTCAGAGGCGAATCCTGCAGCTGCAGCAGATGTACCCGGAAGCGACCTTTAAAAGTATCCGCGGAAATGTGCTGACCAGATTGAACAAACTGGATGGAGGAGAGTACAGCGGGCTGATCCTGGCAGCAGCAGGATTAAAACGACTGGGACTGGAAGAACGGATTTCCAGATATTATGAACCGAAGGAAGTGATTCCCGCAGCAGGACAGGGTATTCTTGCAGTACAGGGACGACAGGGAGAAGATTATTCATATATGGAGCATTTTGCAGACAGAGAGGGAACGATTGCAGCACTTTGTGAGCGTGCCTTTGTCCGATATCTGGATGGCGGATGTTCCTCTCCGGTGGCAGCCCATGCGGTAATCGAAGGTGATGAAATTTTCCTGCGCGGTCTGTATTATCAGGAAAGTACCGGAAAGCATAAGATTGGAACGATGAGAGGCTCTGTGAAAGATCCGGAGACCCTGGGTGTAAATCTGGCAAAAAAACTGGTCTGGGAGGTTGGAAAAAATGAGTAGACAGGGAAAAGTCTGGCTGGTAGGGGCAGGTCCGGGTGATGTAGGACTTTTTACCATCAAAGGAAAAGACATCCTTGAAAAAGCGGAAGTTGTGGTATATGACAGTCTGGTAGGTGACGGTGTACTGACAATGGTACCGGAGACTGCGGAGAAGATCAACGTGGGCAAACGTGCCGGGCATCATACGATGAAGCAGGAAAATATTAATAAAGTTCTTCTGGAAAAAGCACAGGAAGGAAAAAGGGTGGTACGGCTGAAGGGTGGCGATCCGTTTCTCTTCGGACGTGGTGGAGAAGAACTGGAACTTCTGTGCGAACATAAAATCCCATATGAGGTTGTACCTGGTGTAACTTCCTGTATCGCGGTTCCGGCCTATAACGGAATTCCGGTCACACACAGGGATTTCTGTTCCTCTGTTCATGTGATCACCGGTCACAAACGGGCAGGAGAAAGATATAACATTGATTTTGAAGCCCTGGTCAGGACAAAAGGAACATTGGTATTTCTGATGGGAATCACGGCGATGGAAGATATCTGTAAAGGGCTTCTTGAAGCCGGTATGGATCCGGAGACACCTGCGGCTGTTTTACAACAGGGAACTACCGCGGGGCAGAAAAGAGTAGTGGCTACGGTGAATACATTAAAACAGGCCTCCGATGCGGCGAAGATCCAGACACCGGCAATTATTGTGGTCGGACAGGTCTGTCAGGTGGCAGATACTTTTGGCTGGTATGAAAAACTGCCGCTTGCCGGTTATAAAGTTCTGGTAACCCGTCCGAAAGAACTGGTTTCCGGCATGGCAAAGAAACTGCGGGAACAGGGAGCCGAGGTGCTGGAACTTCCGGCGATCGGTGTGAAACCGGTGGAAGACAGAACAAATCTTTCCCGGGTATTTGAAAAACTTGACACCTATCAGTGGATTGCATTTACCAGTCCGAGCGGTGTAAGAATCTTCTTTGAACTGCTGATGGAAGCCGGAAAAGATATCCGCGCACTGGGACAGATAAAAATTGCCGCCATCGGAAGAGGAACAGAAAAAGCATTAAAGAAACATAATCTGTATCCTGATCTGATGCCGGAAGTCTTCGACGGGGCATCTCTGGGAGAAAAAATGGCAAAAGAATGTGAGCCGGGAGCGAAGATATTACTGGCAAGAGCGGCAATCGGCAATAAAGAAGTGATCGAAGAACTGGCAAAAAGAGAAGACCTTATAGTAGATGATGTGGCAATTTATGATACATTCTATGAGAATCAGGATCTGATCGATGAAAAAGGACAGTTTGAGAGCGGGAAGATCGACTGTGCCGTATTTACCAGTGCATCAACGGTAAAAGGCTTTGTAGCTGCCACAGAGGGACTGGATTATACGAAAGTTCTTGCAGCCTGTATCGGAAAACAGACGCAGGAGGAAGCGTTACGATACGGAATGAAAACTGCAGTCGCAAAAGAAGCATCTATTGACAGTCTGGTGGAACTGGTAATAAAATTGAAAGGGCAGATATCCGGAAGTTACTGATGTAATGAGGAGAATATCTGCAGGGAATTCACTCTGTAGCGAAAGCAGGAAAACAGCGGACGGCAGAGAGAAAGAAACCAAGCTAAGATAGAAAGTGACAGAAGAAAAGAGGAAGAACAGTCATGGATATGATAAAGAGACCGAGAAGACTCCGCGGAGGAGAGACAATCAGAAAGATGGTACGGGAGACCCGGATGGACAAGTCTTCCCTGATTTATCCGATGTTTGTACAGGAAGGCACCGGAAGAGAAGATGAGATTCCGTCCATGCCGGGACAGTTCCGCTACACGCTGGATCGTCTGCCATATGAACTGGAACGCCTGGCGAAAGCAGGTGTGGGAAGTGTGATGCTTTTTGGTATCCCGGATCACAAAGATGAGATTGCCAGTCAGGCGTATGCCCAGGATGGCATCGTACAGCGGGCGCTGCAGGTGGGAAAAGAAAAATTCCCGGAGCTGTATTATATTACCGATGTGTGTTTGTGTGAATATACCAGTCATGGGCACTGTGGCATGCTTTGCGGGCATGAAGTGGAAAACGACAGCACTCTGGATCTGCTGGCCAAGACAGCCCTTTCCCATGTACAGGCAGGTGCGGACATGGTGGCACCTTCCGATATGATGGATGGCCGTGTTCTGGCGATTCGCAGGATGTTAGATAAAAACGGTCACAAAGAGATCCCGATCATGTCCTATGCAGTAAAATACGCATCTGCGTTCTACGGACCGTTCCGTGAAGCGGCAGATTCCGCTCCGGCATTCGGAGACAGAAAGAGTTATCAGATGGATCCGCACAACAGCCGGGAAGGTGTGAAAGAAGCCCTTCTTGATGTGGACGAAGGGGCAGATATCATCATGGTAAAGCCGGCACTTTCCTATCTGGATATGATCACAAAAGTAAAAGAGGTGACCAACGTTCCGGTAGCAGCCTACAGTGTCAGCGGAGAATACGCGATGGTGAAAGCAGCGGCACAGAAAGGCTGGATCGATGAAGAGAGAATTATGTGCGAGATGGCAGTGAGCACCTATCGTGCCGGCGCACAGATTTATCTGACGTATTATGCAAAAGAACTGGCAAAATGTATGGACGAAGGGAGAATCGGATAATGAGCAGATCAGATGAATTATTTGAAAGAGCAGTGAAGGTTATCCCGGGAGGTGTCAACAGCCCGGTACGTGCCTATGGTTCTGTAGGGATGACTCCAAGATTTATCGAGGGCGCATCAGGCCCATATGTAGTGGATGCAGACAGCAAAAAATATATTGATTATATCAGCTCCTGGGGACCGATGATTCTCGGACACAACAATCAGGAAGTTCTGAACGCCGTGATCCGAAAAGCAGAGAGCGGTCTGAGTTTCGGTGCGGCTACCGAGATCGAGGTGGAGATGGCGGAATTTATCTGTGAAAATATTCCGTCCATCGAGATGATCCGAATGGTCAATTCCGGAACAGAAGCCGTGATGAGTGCGATCCGTGCCGCAAGAGGCTATACAGGAAGAAATAAAATCGTCAAATTCGCCGGATGCTATCACGGACATTCCGATGCTCTGTTAGTAAAAGCAGGATCCGGTGTGATGACGGCAGGAATCCCGGACAGTGCCGGCGTACCGGCGGGAGCAACCCAGGATACCCTGACGGCTGTATACAACAACCTCGAAAGCGTTAAGATGCTGTTTGAAGAAAACGAAGGACAGATCGCAGCCGTGATCGTGGAACCGGTCGCAGCTAATATGGGTGTGGTACTTCCAAAGGAAGGCTTCTTAAAAGGTCTTCGTGAACTCTGTACGAATCATGGTGCAGTTCTGATCTTTGATGAGGTAATTACAGGTTTCCGTCTGGCATTCGGTGGTGCGCAGGAGCGGTTCGGAATCGAGGCGGATCTGGTAACTTACGGAAAAATCATCGGTGCCGGTATGCCGGTAGGTGCTTTTGGCGGAAAACGGGAGATCATGGAAGTGATCGCACCGGTAGGCCATGTATATCAGGCAGGAACTCTGAGCGGTAATCCGGTAGCTATGGCCGCAGGTCTGACACAGCTGAAAATCCTGAAAAATCATCCGGAAATCTATACTCATATGAGCCAGATGGGAGAAAAGCTGTATGAAGGTATGAAAGAACTGGTGAAAAAATACGGAAAACCATGGAAAGTCAACCATATCGGATCTCTGGGATGTATCTATTTCACCGATCAGGATGTGGAAAATTATGAAGACGCAAAAACTTCTGACACAGAGGAGTTTGCACGTTACTTCCACTATATGCTGGAACATGGTATCCATCTGGGACCGTCCCAGTTCGAGGCAATGTTCTTATCCAATGCCCATACCGAAGAGACAACCAAAGAGACACTGGGAATCTTTGAGGGATTCCTGAAACAGGAGTAAGTAGAGGAAACCGTTCAGAGCCTGCAACTGCGAAGGCATGAAACGGTTCATCAAAGAGGATATCAAATAAATGAAAAGTGAATGGATGATAACCCTGCTCACGGCAGGGGGCATCCTGATCCTGTGCGCTGCCATGATCATCTGGGATAAGATCCGGCAGCGCAAATGGTTTCTGCGGCATCTGAAACAGCGGTGGGGAACCGTACCGGATCGGGAATATACCCAGGAGGAACTGGAAAGCATCTCCCATTATGCGAAACGGAATGAGGGAGAGCAGTTTATGATCGATGATATCACCTGGAACGATCTGCAGATGGATGAAATTTTTATACGTATCAACAATACACTTTCTTCCTGCGGCGAAGATGTACTTTACCAGATATTGCGCCAGCCGCAGATGGATCGAAACGTGTTGGATGAAAGAGAACGGCTGATTGCATATTTTCAGACCCATGAAGAAGAACGGATTCAGGTGCTGACACGGGTAAATGAGGTCAAAAAGATCTGGAAAATGTCTATTGCGGATTATATCGATGCATTGAAAGACGTGGATCGCAGAGGAAGAGGAAAATACCCTCTGCTTGCAGGACTTTCGGCAGCGGCAATTGTCGCTACGCTGATCCGCCCGATCCCGTGTATGTTTCTGTTGCTTCTGATGCTCTGCGTCAGTGCGGTGGTTCATACACGGGATTCCAAAAGGATTGAACCGTATCTGAACTGCTTTGTCTGTATCCTTCGTCTTCTGCGGGCAGCGGATCAGTTTGAAAAACTGGACAATCCGGTGATTCAGACCTATCTTGACCGGATCCGAACAGGCAGAAAGAAAATGAAAAGTTTCCGCCGGGGTGCTTTTCTGGTGGCTTCGACGAATTCTGTACAGGACGGTCTGGAAGCAATCATTGTCTCCTATCTTCGCATTATCTTTCAGGTGGATTTTATCAAGTTTTATTCGATGCTGAAACATGTAGAAGGGAATGAATCCACCATCGAAGATATGTATCAGGCGATGGGAGAGTTAGATGCTTTGATTGCGGTTGCTTCGTTCCGGGAGAGTCTGCCTTATTACAGCCAACCCGAATTCGCGGAAGTGAATGACCGGGAGGGTGCATCTTTGAAAGTGGAGAAACTGTATCATCCGCTGATCGGCGATCCGGTTGCAAACAGCATACAGATGCAGAGGGGAGTGCTGATCACCGGATCCAATGCTTCCGGAAAATCTACATTTTTAAAAACCATTGCGATCAATACGATTCTGGCTCAGACTGTGCACACCTGTATTGCAAAGGATTACTGTGGAAGTTTTATGAAGGTTCTTACTTCTATGGCATTGCGGGACAATCTGGCAGGTGGCGAGAGCTACTATATGGTAGAGATCCGTTCTCTGAAACGAATTCTGGAAGAGTGTGAGAAACCAGAACCGGTGCTTTGTATCGTGGATGAGGTTCTTCGCGGAACCAACACCATCGAGCGAATCGCCGCATCCTCACAGATCCTGCATTCTCTGGCAAAACCGAAAGTTCTTGCCATGGCGGCAACGCACGATATCGAACTGTCCTATGTCCTGGAAAAAGAGTATGATAACTATCACTTTGAGGAAGAGATTCAGGAAAATGATGTGGTATTTGACTATAAACTCCGCACCGGCAGAGCCATGACGAGAAATGCGATCCGCCTGCTTGCTATGATCGGTTATGATCCGAAGATTATCGAGGCGGCACAGGAGAGCGCGAAACACTTTGAAGAAACCGGTGTGTGGAAATAAAAGGAGAACTGTTATGTTAGTGAAAATCTATACCGACGGCGCAGCCAGAGGTAACCCGGACGGACCGGGAGGATATGGCTGTGTCCTGCATTATACCGATCGAAATGGAAATCTTCACGAGAAAGAACTTTCCGCAGGATATAAAAAGACGACAAATAACCGGATGGAGCTGATGGCAGCGATCGTGGGTCTGGAAGCCCTGAACCGTCCCTGCCAGATTCAGTTATATTCCGATTCCAAGTATCTGGTAGATGCCTTCAACCAGCATTGGATCGACGGCTGGATCAAAAAAGGCTGGAAACGCGGAAAGAATGAGCCGGTAAAAAATGTGGATCTGTGGAAACGTCTGTTACAGGCGAAAGAACCACACCAGGTGGAATTTATCTGGGTGAAAGGCCATGACGGCCATGAGATGAACGAGCGGTGCGATTATCTGGCAACCTCCGCGGCGGATGGAGACAATCTGTTGGTGGACCCGGGGATTGCATAAAGAAAAAGAACATGTATTTTAATTATATTAATAGTTAAAATACATGTTCTTTTTTGTATATAAAACGCTCTAGCAGTATCAACCGGGAAGATCTCCACGAATCCGGCAGCGGTAATCACTTGGTGTGATTCCCATGATACGGTGAAAGATTTCTGTATAATAGCTGGCACCGGAAAACCCAACCTGTAAAGCGATCTCTGTGATGGTATACGAGGTATTGACAAGCAAAGGAATACTCTGTTCGATACGGTAAGTCATCAGATAATTCATCGGTGTCTGGTGGAGAAGACGTTTGCAGAGTCTTTCACACTCCCCGGGACTTACAGAGACCGCATCTGCAAGATCTTTCAAAGATATTTTACCGGTATAATGAGAGTGAATATAAGTAAGAAACGTATCCAGTGTTTTTCTGTCTCTGGATATTTTTTTGGCGGGAGCGATCGTAAAACCAGGTCGCTGACTCATTTTCCAGAGAAGTCCCCAGGTGGTGGAAAGATGGGAGAGAATCTGCAGTTCCCAGGTTTCCGGTTGTTCCTGGTGAAGAATCCCACACTTGTAGAGGATATTCAGAAGTATCTGCTGTTCAGGATCTTCCGGACGTATATAAAGTGCAGGAATTGCCGGGTTACCGAGCAGAGGTTTTACGTATTTTCGGAAAAGAATATTGGACTCGGTACCATAGATAAAAGCAGGATGGAAGATAATGGAATGCGCTACTGCGGTTTCATTTCCCACAGGATGACAGTCGTGCAGCTGTTTGGCGTTGATCCAGAGCACCTCTCCGGGGTGGAGCACATATTCTGTTAATTCAACCTGAATCCGCACAGATCCCTGAAGCTGATAGTGAAATTCCACTTCCGGATGCCAGTGCATGGGAACATACAGGGTATGTTCCCCGCTTTCCGACACTGGAAAATAATCCATGTGGATATCAACCGGAAAATCATGGCTGCCATGAAGCTGATTTTCTTTCAGATTTTTCTGGGTGGAAATGACAGGACAGTTTGTTGACATAAGCGGTACCTCGGATTATGTTGATTTTGTTATAGAAATTGCAGATATTGTGATAGCTGAATTCCTGTGAAATTATTATACTGTCTTTTGTGTTAAAACACAAGAAAGGAAGTTCAGAATGATTTTGTTATAAAAAACAGATGAAAATCTGATTTTCAGGAGAGAGGAAGAGAAGGAGGATCTTTTATTATGGGAACAAAAAAGAATAATCTGGGGGTTCGTATCGCGATGGCGGTAATCGGAATAGCACTGACTGCTGTTTCTGTGGGGCTTCAAAAGATTTCGGGACTTGGAGTGGATCCGTTTAGTGTTATTATTTTCGGGTTTTCCAATGCCTTTCATGCGACATATCAGACCGTATACATTGTGGTGTGTGCCGTTTTGCTGAGTATAGCATTTGTTTTTAACAGAAAATTACTTGGAATTGCAACGATTGTCAATCTGTTTTTCAGCGGATTTGTTACAGACGCCACCAGAAAAGCAGCTGTAAAAGTGGTGGGAGAACATCCCTCAATGGCAGTCCGTGTGATTTTATTGCTGATTGTGGTACTGTTGATTTCTATTTCTGCTGCTTTGTACTATTCTTCAGAACTTGGGGTATCTCCATACGATGCACAGGCACTGACACTTGCAGAGAAAACAAAATTTCCGTTCCGGGCAGTGAGAATCGGTACCGATGTGGTATGTTGCACTGTCGGGTTTGCTCTGGGAGGAGATCTGGGACTGGCTACCCTGGTGTATGCTTTTTGTATGGGACCGTTTATCCAGTTTTGCAGGGAACATTTTACGGATAAGATGGCAGCAGGAGAAATGTTTCGCAAATAAAGAACGAGAATAAGGGAAAATCAGCTGGTGTCCCAGCGGATTTTCTGTGAGCACGGAGTATATTTGAAATCATATTTTGAAAAACGGTGTGAGAGCAGACAGCACAGCATCCGGTGTATTTTTTTCGTGAGTTTTTCCGACAATCACGGAATAATGATTGACAGTATGCACGCAGAATGATATACTCATTCTGTTAAAAAGATAACGGTAAAAATTACCGAATATCGACCACATAGAAAAGCGTAAGGTGTCGGATGACAGAAGATTTCTGTTATTCGGTGAAAAGGGAAACAGGTGTGAATCCTGTACGAACTCGTCACCGTGATTCGCGAGGGAAGACAAAAACCACTGGGAAACCGGGAAGGTGTCAAACCGCTTGAGCGATCAGCCGGGAGACCTGCCTTTGCGCAGTACGGGAACGAAAGTTCAGGCCACGAGGAATTGGCAGTACGAAAGAAAAACCTGTTTGCTTGTATAAAATGGTTTTTCCGGCACTTATGGTGAAAGAAACATCTACAACCGTTAAACGGTTCTGGTATCCCTGAAACTGATTCTGAAACTATAAGAAGAATTCCAAATGTAGTACCTACTACCTTCGTCTCCGGACGGAGGTTTTTTACGTTTCATGCGGGCAAGACCCCAGATAACCTTCTTCGGAGAGCCGTCCTGTACCACCGTGGTACACAATCTCAAAAGGACAAAGACAGGAGGAACCATGAGATGAAAAAGAAAATTGTAGTGATGATGCTTTCAGCAGCTATGACCATGTCCATGATGACAGGATGTGGAAACACAGCAAAGGATGACAGTGCATCCACAACAACAGAAACAACACAGGATGCAGAAACCACAGAAGAAGCAGAACCGACAGAAGAAGCAACAGAAGAAGCAACAGACGACAGTGCATCTGACCAGGAGGCAGCAGATAAAGTAGCAGCTCTGATCGATCAGATCTATGTGCAGGAAAGAAACGACAACACTGACGAACAGTGTAAAGAAGCCAAAGAAGCCTGGGATGCTCTGACCGACGCACAGAAAGAACTGGTAGAAGGTGAAAATGCAGACCCTGATTACTTCGGAAGAGATACCGGTGATGCATCCAAGGACGATCCGTTAAACGGAGATGACATCGGTGACAACGAACTGCTGGTAGTAAGTTTCGGTACTTCCTTCAACGGCAGCCGTGCAGCAGATATCGGAGGTATCGAGAAAGCCCTGCAGACCGCATATCCGGACTGGTCCGTAAGACGAGCCTTTACCGCACAGATCATCATCAACCATGTACAGGCCCGTGATGACGAGAAGATCGACAATATGGATCAGGCTCTGCAGCGTGCCGTAGACAATGGTGTAAAGAACCTGGTGGTACAGCCGACCCATCTGATGCATGGTGCTGAGTATGACGAACTGACAGAAGCAGTAGAAAGCTACAAAGATAAATTTGAATCCGTAACCATCGCAGAACCACTGTTAGGAGAAGTTGGGGACAGTGACGATGCAGTCAATGATGACAAAAAAGCAGTAGCAGAAGCCATCACAGCAGAGGCAGTAAAAACTGCAGGATATGATGATCTGGATGCGGCAGAGGCAGACGGAACTGCATTCGTATTCATGGGACACGGAACTTCTCACACTGCAAAGATCAGCTACAGCCAGATGCAGAGCCAGATGAACGATCTGGGATACAAGAATGTATTTATCGGAACTGTAGAAGGCGAGCCGGAAGATACCGCATGTGAAGCAGTGATCGAAAAGATCAAAGAAGCGGGATACAAAAAAGTAGTGCTTCGTCCGCTGATGGTAGTAGCCGGAGACCATGCAAATAACGATATGGCCGGAGATGATGAGGATTCCTGGAAGAGCCAGTTCGAAGCATCAGGAGCATTTGACAAGATTGATACCCAGATCGCAGGACTGGGAGAGATCTCTGCTATCCAGGATCTGTATGTAGCACATAGTAAAGCTGCAATTGATGGAAAGAGCGCTTCTACAGCAAACTAAAACATATCAGATACGTAACTGCTCAGCACCCACTGTGAAGGTACTGAAAAGTTATGACAGATGAATAAAAGGAACAGCCTGTCCGATCAGCTGCTATTCAGTGACTGGTCAGACTGGCTGTTTTTTGCCAAAATCCAGAGACATACAAGTCAAAATGCCATCACCGAAGGTGATTAGAAATGCATACTGCATCGTAACTGTGAGGGTACTGAACAGTTACGATGCAACATTGACAAGTAATCGGAGCGGTGCTAGAATAAACAGGAAATACAGCATAACTGAATAAAATGTGTAAGGTGCCGGACGAAAAAATGTCCGGTGAAAAGGGAAACCGGTGAGAATCCGGTACGAGCTCGTCACCGTAATTCGCGAGTTGAGGCTAATAACCACTGGAAAACCGGGAAGGGAGCCAAAGTGTCAGAGCGATCAGTCGGGAGACCTGCCTTTCGCAGTACGGGAATAAGAACAGTTACTGTGCTCGGTAACTGAGAATTCAGGCCACGAGGGACTGGCAGTACAAAATTAAGAAAGTCAGAATCATACTGGCTGATTCTTGTGTAACCTGTGCCTCCGCCAATTGGCGGAGGTTTTTCTTGTATTGGACATTAATAATTGGTCCGGTGGATCAATTATGATTTTCTTTTTTATTCATTTATGTACTCATATCTGAGAACAGGAGGATTTAACATGAAAAAGAAACTGGTAGTATTGATGTTATCAGCAGCCATGACAGCAACACTTCTGACTGGCTGTGGCGACACCAAAGAAACAACATCCGAATCCACAGCAACCGAAACAGAGGCAGAAGCCACCGAAGAAACCGCAGATGACAGTGCATCTGACCAGGAGGCAGCAGATAAAGTAGCAGCCCTGATCGATCAGATCTATGTGCAGGAAAGAAACGACAACACTGACGAACAGTGTAAAGAAGCCAAAGAAGCTTGGGATGCTCTGACCGATGCACAGAAAGAACTGGTAGAAGGTGAAAATGCAGACCCTGATTACTTCGGAAGAGATACCGGTGACGCATCCAAGGACGATCCGTTAAACGGAGATGACATCGGTGACAACGAACTGCTGGTAGTAAGTTTCGGTACTTCTTTCAATGACAGCCGTACAGCAGATATCGGAGGTATCGAGAAAGCCCTGCAGACCGCATATCCGGACTGGTCCGTAAGACGAGCCTTTACCGCACAGATCATCATCAACCATGTACAGGCCCGTGATGACGAGAAGATCGACAATATGGATCAGGCTCTGCAGCGTGCCGTAGACAATGGTGTAAAGAACCTGGTGGTACAGCCGACCCATCTGATGCATGGTGCTGAGTATGACGAACTGACAGAAGCAGTAGAAAGCTACAAAGATAAATTTGAATCCGTAACCATCGCAGAACCACTGTTAGGAGAAGTTGGGGACAGTGACGATGCAGTCAATGATGATAAAAAAGCAGTAGCAGAAGCCATCACGGCAGAAGCAGTGAAAACAGCCGGATACGACAGTCTGGAAGTTGCGGAAGCAGACGGAACCGCATTTGTATTCATGGGACACGGAACTTCTCACACTGCAAAGATCAGCTACAGCCAGATGCAGAGCCAGATGAATGATCTGGGATATGACAATGTATTTATCGGTACCGTAGAAGGAAAACCGGAAGATACTGCATGTGAAGCAGTGATCGAAAAGATCAAAGAAGCGGGATACAAAAAAGTAGTGCTTCGTCCGCTGATGGTAGTAGCCGGAGACCATGCAAATAACGATATGGCCGGAGATGATGAGGATTCCTGGAAGAGCCAGTTCGAGGCATCAGGAGCATTTGACAAGATTGATACCCAGATCGCAGGACTGGGAGAGATCTCTGCTATCCAGGATCTGTATGTAGCACATACCAAAGCTGCAATGGATGGAAATGATGCAGCTGTTTCCGAAGAGTCAGAGGAAACAGCTGGCACACTGGAAGATGGTACTTATGAAGCAGAATTTGACACAGACAGTGGAATGTTCCATGTTAACGAAGCAAATGACGGAAAAGGTATCCTGACAGTAAAAGACGGAAAAATGACGATCCATATCAGCCTGGTATCTAAGAATATCGTAAACCTGTATGTGGGAAAAGCAGCAGATGCACAGAAAGACGGTGCAGAACTTCTGCAGCCAACAACCGATACGATCACCTATGATGACGGAAGTACAGAAGAAGTATATGGCTTTGATGTTCCGGTAAAAGCACTGGATGAAACCTTTGATCTGGCACTGGTGGGTACCAAAGGAAAATGGTATGACCACGAAGTAAGTGTAAGTAATCCGGTGAAGGCAGAGTAAGGAAATAGTTACTGAGAACGGAGTGGACAGTAACTTTGATGGTAAATCAGCCCCTTGACAAAAAAAGCAGAAATTTGTATACTACACAGGTATGATTGATTCATAAGAAAATGCATGGATAAGAACCAGTAGCAGCAAGCATCCGTACAGAGAGGCGCCGGTTGGTGAGAGGCCCGCGGGAAACTTCCTGTGAATACATCTTTGAGCTTTGCACCGAACGCATCGTGCTGGTAGGCTGCAACGGAAGGACCTCCGTTATACGGGTCAGAGTATAGATTTTCTGTACTTACAGAGGCAGAAGGTGCGAGCCTTCTGTGAAATTAGGTGGTATCACGGAACCTGGCTTCCGTCCTATAAAAAGGACGTGGCCAGGTTTTTTGATGCCCAGATTTCCAAGCTCAAAAGCTGTTCGTGCTTGCACGAAAAGGCTATTGAATTTGGAAATCGTCAAACATGAGAAAGCAGCGATTTACGAAGTAAATCAGCGGATTTCGAATGTTTGCAGGATTGTGAGAGCAGCAAAGCTGCAAAACAATCCGGGGCATCAAGTCATGGTCAAAAGTTTTTTGACCATGACTTCCTTCTAATAAACACGAAAAGGAGAATTTTATCATGACAATTTATGACGAATTAGTTGCCCGTGGTCTGATCGCCCAGGTAACCGACGAAGAAGAAATCAAAGAACTGGTCAACAATGGAAAAGCAACATTTTACATCGGATTTGATCCGACCGCCGACAGCCTTCATGTAGGACATTTTATGGCACTGTGCCTGATGAAACGTCTGCAGATGGCAGGAAACAAACCGATTGCACTGATCGGTGGAGGTACTGCCATGGTTGGTGATCCGTCCGGAAGAAGTGATATGCGTCAGATGATGACACAGGAAACTATTCAGCACAACTGTGACTGCTTTAAAAAACAGATGGAGCGTTTTATTGATTTCTCTGACGGAAAAGCACTGATGGTAAATAATGGAGACTGGCTGTTAGGATTAAACTATGTAGATTTCCTGCGCGAGATCGGACCGCATTTCTCTGTAAACCGTATGCTTACCGCAGAATGCTACAAACAGCGTATGGAAAAAGGATTAAGCTTCCTGGAGTTCAACTACATGCTGATGCAGAGCTATGACTTCTACATGCTGTACCAGAAATACGGCTGTAACCTGCAGTTCGGCGGAGACGACCAGTGGAGTAACATGCTGGGTGGTACCGAACTGATCCGCCGTAAATTAGGAAAGAACGCATGTGCCATGACCATCACCCTGCTGTTAAACTCTGAAGGAAAGAAAATGGGTAAAACACAGTCCGGTGCGGTATGGCTGGATCCAAACAAAACTTCTCCGTTTGATTTTTATCAGTACTGGAGAAATGTGGCAGATGCCGATGTCCTCAAATGTATCCGTATGCTCACTTTCCTGCCGTTAGAGCAGATTGACGAAATGGATAAATGGGAAGGAAGCCAGTTAAACCAGGCAAAAGAGATCCTGGCTTACGAACTGACTGCCCTGGTACATGGTGAGGAAGAAGCAAAGAAAGCACAGGAAGGCGCAAGAGCACTGTTCTCTGCTGGTAATGCAGCTAATATGCCATCCACAACACTGGCAGCCGAGGATTTTCAGGATGGTGCCATCGACCTGATTTCTCTGCTGTGTAAAGCCGGTCTGGTAACTTCCCGTTCTGAAGGACGTCGTGCCATCGAGCAGGGAGGTGTATCCGTAGACGGAGAGAAAATTACAGATATCCGTTACAACGTGAAAAAAGAAGATATTACAGAAGAAGGTCTTATTGTAAAACGTGGTAAGAAAAAATTCATGAAAATCTGCTTATAAGAAGGGTGTCACTTGCATGGGCATCACAATTGTGCTAAAGTAGAAAGATAGAGAAAAATTGTGGAAGCTCCGGAATGTTTCTGGAAAAGCTCCGGAATCGTGGAGCTTCTGACAGCAATAAATATGAGGAGGAACATACAGTGAAAAAGTATGGAGTAAACGAACTTCGTCAGATGTTTCTGGACTTTTTCGAGAGCAAAGGTCATTTGGTAATGAACAGCTTTTCCCTCGTACCCCAGAATGATAACAGCCTTCTGCTGATCAATGCAGGTATGGCACCATTAAAACCGTATTTTACCGGAGCAGAGATTCCGCCGAGAACCCGTGTGGCTACCTGCCAGAAATGTATCCGTACCGGTGATATCGAGAACGTAGGAAAGACAGCCCGTCACGGTACTTTCTTCGAGATGCTTGGTAACTTCTCTTTTGGTGATTACTTCAAACACGAAGCCATCGCATGGTCCTGGGAATTTCTGACCAAAGTGGTAGGTTTGGATGAGAACCGTCTGTATCCGTCTGTATACGAAGAGGATGATGAAGCCTTCGATATCTGGAATAAAGAAATTGGTGTTCCGGCTGACAGAATCTTCCGTTTCGGAAAAGAAGACAACTTCTGGGAGCACGGCGCAGGTCCTTGCGGTCCGTGTTCTGAGATTTACTATGACCGTGGAGAAAAATACGGCTGTGGCAAACCGGGCTGTACCGTGGGATGTGACTGTGACCGTTATATGGAAGTATGGAATAACGTATTTACCCAGTTCGAAAATGACGGGGAAGGTCATTATGAGACTCTGAAACAGAAAAATATCGATACCGGTATGGGGCTGGAACGTCTGGCTGTTGTTGTTCAGGATGTAGATTCTATTTTTGATGTAGATACACTGTGTGCCCTGAGAAATAAGGTCTGTGAAGTTGCCGGAAAAACTTATGGTGTCAATCACGAGGACGATGTATCCATCCGTCTGATCACGGATCATATGCGTTCCGCTACCTTCCTGATCTCTGATGGGGTTATGCCGACTAATGAAGGAAGAGGATATGTTCTTCGCCGTCTGATCCGTCGTGCAGCCCGTCACGGACGTCTTCTTGGTATCGAAGGACCGTTCTTGGAGAAACTGAGTGAGACTGTCATCGAAGGATCCAAAGATGGATATCCGGAACTGGAAGAAAAGAAAACCTTTATCCTGAACGTTTTGCATAACGAAGAAAGTCAGTTCAACAAGACCATTGACCAGGGACTGAAGATTCTCGCCGATCTGGAAGCTGAGATGAAAGAAGCAGGAAAGTCCGTCCTTGGAGGCTCCGATGCCTTCCGTCTGTATGATACGTATGGATTCCCGATCGATCTGACGAAAGAGATTCTGGAAGAAAAGGGATACACTATTGATGAAGACGGCTTCAAAGAAGAGATGGAAGTGCAGAGAAAACGTGCAAGAGAAAGCCGTGCAGTCAGCAACTATATGGGCGCAGATGCAACCGTATACGATGAGATCGACCGCAATATCACAACCGAATTTACCGGATATGACAAACTGGAAGCTACCTCCAAAGTAACCGTTCTGACCACAGAGACAGAAATCGTGGATTCCCTGATGGAAGGTCAGAAAGGAACCATCTTTGTAGAGAAGACACCGTTCTACGCTACCATGGGTGGACAGGAAGGTGACACCGGTGTGATCACCACTGCAAACGGTGTATTCCGTGTGGAAGATACCATCAAACTTCGCGGCGGCAAATACGGTCATGTCGGTGTGATGGAATCCGGTATGATCTCCGGTGGAGAAGAAGTAACTCTGAAAGTAGACGAGCAGGAAAGAAAAGATACCTGTAAGAACCACAGCGCAACCCATCTGTTGCAGAAAGCTCTGAAAACAGTTCTGGGTGCTCATGTAGAACAGAAAGGTTCTCTGGTGAATCCGACCAGACTGCGTTTCGATTTCGCACACTTCCAGGCAATGACTCCGGAAGAGATTGCAGAAACAGAGGCTCTGGTAAATAAAGAGATCCAGGCTGCACTGCCGGTAACCACACAGATCATGGGTATCGAAGAAGCTAAGAAAACAGGTGCTATGGCACTGTTCGGTGAGAAATACGGCGATGAGGTACGTGTGGTATCCATGGGCGATTTCTCTGTAGAACTCTGTGGTGGTACTCATGTGGCAAATACAGCGAATATTACATTGTTCAAGATCGTATCCGAAGCAGGTGTTGCGGCAGGTGTTCGTCGTATCGAAGCACTGACAGGTAACAACGTGATCGAATACTATCGTCAGATGGAAGAAAATCTGCATACAATCGCAAAAACACTGAAGACCAGTCCTGCTGAGATCACAGAAAAGATCACACATCTGCAGAAAGAAGTAAAAGAACTGCAGAGTGAAAACGAATCTCTGAAGAGTAAGATGGCTCAGGATTCTCTGGGAAATGTTATGGATCAGGTTGTGGAAGTAAAAGGTGTGAAAGTTCTGGCATCTGCCGTTGATGGCGTAGATATGAATGGACTGCGTGACCTGGGCGATCAGCTGAAAGAAAAACTGGGTGAAGGTGTGGTAGTTCTGGCATCTGCCAAAGATGGCAAAGTAAGCCTTCTTGCCATGGCAACACAGGGTGCTATGGATAAAGGAGCACATGCAGGTAATCTGATCAAGGCAGCGGCTGCAATCGTCGGAGGCGGCGGTGGCGGACGTCCGAATATGGCACAGGCCGGCGGCAAGAACCCGGATAAGATTCCGGAAGCTATCGCAAAAGTAGCAGAACTGGTAGAGGGACAGCTGAAATAAATCCAGTCCGGAAAAAACAACAAAAAAACCGGAAAAATTTCAAAAAACCAGTTGACGAAATAAAAAAATCTGTTATAATAATTACCAGTGCAATAAAATACCCAAACAGTTGTATTATGCACAATCTACAACTGGAGGGAGGTTAGGTGTGAGACTATGTCAAACGTTATCGTAAAAGAAAACGAAACTTTAGATAGTGCTCTGCGTAGATTTAAACGTAGCTGTGCAAAAGCAGGCATTCAGCAGGAAATCCGCAAAAGAGAGCATTACGAGAAACCAAGTGTTCGTCGTAAGAAAAAATCTGAAGCTGCAAGAAAACGTAAATATAATTAATATGTGCACATTGGCGTAAGCCATGAGAAGAGGGATACTGCGAGCAGGATCCCTCTTTTACGTATATATTTTTCAAATCTTATAATTTCTTTAAGATTTGAAATCTGTATAGTCTTTTGCAAAGGCATATGATATAATTTTCGCAGAATAAAAATCTGCTTATAAGTGCAGGAAAAGAAATGAGGGGAAATTTCTATGTGGACACATGCAGTGTATGGCACGGATCTGTATCATTTTATCCAATGGTTTATCCTGTATAGTTTCATGGGGTGGGTAGTGGAATCCATCTATATGTCATTTTGTAACAGGAAACTGACTAACCGCGGATTTGCGTTTTCACCCTTTTGTCCGATCTATGCAGTAGGAGCTCTGTCAGTGTACGGAATGCTTCGTCCGCTGGCAGGTCAATATGTGGTGCTTTATCTGGCGGGCGCGGTTCTTGCTACAACGCTGGAATATATTACGGCAGTGCTTATGCGAAATCTGTTTGGACAGGTCTGGTGGGATTATACGGAGAAACCTTTTAATTATAAAGGTGTGATCTGTCTGGAGAGTACTATAGCATGGGGATTCTATACAATTTTTATGTTTGGCTTCCTGCAGAGATTTGTAAACTTCGTATCCGACAGCTATTCTGTTCGATTTGGCAGAGACCTGGCGGCAGTCGGGGTTGTGATCTATACATTTGATTTTTCATTGCATCTGTTCAAAGCGAAAATGAACAGAATGCCGAGAAAAGTGGAAGAAATGAAAGAGCGTGTCAGTTTTTATATTGGAAAACGCTAGGAAAAATGAGGTAACTATTCCGTAGGTAACTGTGAGGGTACTGAACAGTTACAGAATGAGTAAAAAACGGGTGCCAACCCAGGGTGTGATAATCCTGGGTCAGCACCTTTTTATATTGTTCCTGTAAAGTTTCCAGAGTGAAAGGCTCTGTGCTTTCGGCATGAACACCATGGGAGGCAGCGAGCTCCTCGGTGTAATCGGAAAGCTTGTAAACGGTATAAATATTCTGATCATGATTATAATGAGTAACCAGAGGGACCAGATCAGCATTACGGATGGAAAGAGCATCGGAGACCGGATCCCGAACAATGGTAATATCTGCCATGCCGCCAAGGAGACAGACAGGGTCTTTCTGCGTGGAAATAAAGTTTCCAAGAGAGTAATAGACCAACATCTGATGTCCGCTGTCATCTGTCAGTGTCTCAAAATTCTGTAGCGTATGGCTATGGGCACAGATGGCAATATCGACACCCTGATGTAACAGCAACTGGAGAAATGTTTTCTCCTCGGTATCTGGTTCAGTGGAATATTCTGCTCCGGTGTGAAGAAAGGCGATGGTCATATCACTGATTTCCTTTGCTTTTTTGACATCGGATATTACCTGATCTGTGCGGAGAAGATCAACTGCATAATCCGGAAGTTCATCGTAAGGTTCATTGTTTACTGTAGTTGTGTAGTTGAGAAGGGAAAAAGTAACATCCTTACAACTGATGGTAGTGATTTCACCGGCACTTTCTGCGGAATCATGGATACCGAGGAGAGCAACTTCCGGGTGACTGGTTTCCCAGTATCGGATAGTATCGGTAATACCGGTGATTCCCTTGTCAAAAACATGGTTGTTTGCCTGTTCCACGATATCGAATCCGGCGGTAACAAGTGCATCACCGATTTCCACAGGGGATCCGAAAGCGGGATAAGAAGAAATGTTTGCGTGATCGGATACAAAGATGCTTTCTTCATTGACTGCGGCGAGGTCTGCGGCAGAGATATCATCCCGGATGTGTTCATACAGGTGATCATAATTCCATACGGTCTGTGTGGTATCTGCAGATTCATAGATTCCCTGATGAATCAGATTATCGCCGACGGCGACAAAATGAATGGTATTATTTTCCAGTTCCTGCTGTTTTTGCAGCTCAGCTTCCTGCTTTTGTTTTATTTGTTTCCGGAGTTCGGCCTCTTGGGCGGCGGCCCTTTGATGATTGTGATGGAGTGTGACGAATAAACCGATTCCGGCAGTCAGGATCAGACAGGAACAGGCAAGAAATATCTTTTGACGCCGGACCTGTTGCTGGCGTTTCCGTTTTTGTTCCAGTTTGCGTGATTCCCGCACCCGGCTGGTATTGTTTTGTGTGTTAGGTGTATCCATAAAGTTCCTCGTTGTTTCTCATTCTGTAATAATCATCGTAACTATTCAGCAGGTAGCATTCCGCAAGGTGTTTTGGCATGTGTTTTACCAAGATCCCGAGACATACAAGTCAAGTATCACCGAAGGTGATTAGAAATGCATATTGACTCGTAACTGCTAGAGCGTGTTTGAAAAATCATTCCCGCAATCTGCACGCCCCAGTTTGCGGCATATTTTGCCCGAATTCAGTTGCCGTAGCCCGCTACGGCGCCTTCATCCGGACAAAATCTCCCACAAATTGTGACGCACATCTTGCAGAAAGCCTTTTTCAAACACGCTCTAGGGTACTGAACAGTTATTGATTTTCTTTAGCTGACATATAAATATAACTATTATACACAAAAAGAAAGAAAGTGGCAAGAAAATCTCAAGCAAATTGTATAAAAAAAGTAAAGAACAGGTTACTGTTCACATTCCCGTGCAAAAAGCAGATGTTCCGGCATATAGTGAAACAAAGATCCGAAACGGGCAAAGATGATGAAGAAAAGAATTATCACATGGGTATTACTTCTGATGCTGATAACGGCTGAACTCTGTCCGGTGAAAATCCAGTGTGCGGTACAGCCGGCGCCGGAGATCAGCGCACCGGGAGCGGTACTTATGGAACCATCTACAGGAACTGTTTTATACGAAAAAAACGGAGAAGAACAGCGAAGTCCGGCAAGCATTACCAAAATCATGACTCTGCTTCTGATTTTTGAAGCACTGGAAGACGGACAGATTACGTTGGAGGAAGAGGCGGTAACCAGTGCCTATGCAAAAAGCATGGGGGGATCTCAGGTTTTTCTGGAAGAGGGAGAAAAACAGACAGTGGAGACCCTGATCAAATGTATTGTAGTTGCATCGGGAAATGATGCATCCGTGGTAATGGCAGAACATCTTGCGGGAAGCGAGGAAGAATTTGTCAAAAGAATGAATGAAAAAGCCGGAGAGCTTGGCATGCTACATACACAGTTTGAGGACTGCTGCGGACTTACAGATTCCGAGGAACATTATACCACGGCTTCTGATGTTGCAATTGTCTCGAGAGAACTGATTACCCGCTTTCCCCGTATCCTTGAGTATTCCTCTATCTGGATGGAAAATATTATCCACAGAACGGCACAGGGAGAGAAAGAATTCTGCCTGACCAATACCAATAAGCTGATTCGCAGTTATGAAGGGTGCGTTGGTCTGAAAACCGGAAGTACCAGTGTGGCAAAATATTGTGTATCAGCAGTTGCACAAAGGGGAGAGATGACGTTGCTTGCGGTAGTCATGGGTGCGCCGGATGCCAAGGTGCGATTTAAAGATGCGGCAGCCTTGCTTGATTATGGATTTGGAAAGTGTAATCTTTATCTGGATGAAAACAGGAAAAATCCGGATCCGGTACCTATAAAAGGAGGCGTGAAAGCGGAGGTGTCATGCCGGTATACAGGGGAATTCCGGTATCTGGATACAGAAGGGAAAAATCTTTCGCAGATAGAAAAGAAGATTGTGTATATGAAGAATCTGCAAGCACCGGTAAAAAAAGGAGATATCGTTGGCGAAGCACAGTATTTGCTGGATGGAAAGGTGATTGGCAAAACGGATATAGTGGCTGCAAAATCTGTAAAAAAGGCAGGTCTGTGGGATTATATCAAACATATCAGAAAGAGAATGATAAAGGGCGATGATTATTTGGCAGACAGGTAACTGCTTGATACAAAAACTGACGGGAATGAAACAGAAAACTGTTTTCCCGTCAGTTTTGAAAATGTAACAGTATCGGTTCCTGGTTTACATTACGATCTGCGCAGAACGTATCGGAATCATCACATCTCGAAAATTACTGCCTGATAACCTGGCATATGAAGGATATCTCCGTTAAGATCCAGTGTGTCCAGATTGTTCATCAGCACTTTTTTGTAAGTTCCAGGAAGAACAACGTCCTGAGCATCGTGCTGATAATTGGCAACTACCAGCAGAGTTCTGTCTGTGCCTTTTCTGTAATAAGCCATCAGATTGGTCTGTTCTTCTTTGTATGGGACAAATTCGCCGTATACAACCACATCTTTGTATTCCGGATTCTTGCGGAGGGCGATCAGCTCTTTGTACCAGTGATACATGGAATCCGGGCGATTTGCCTGTTCAGCGGCATTGATATCGGTATAATTCGGATTCACTTTCAGCCATGGGGTTCCTGTGGTAAATCCTGCATTAGCAGTTGCATCCCACTGGAATGGAGTACGGGCATTGTCACGGCTATAAGGAACAACAGCTTTGAAAGCGGATTCCGGAGTCAGTCCGGCGTCCAGTGCTACCTGATACTCGTCGAGGGTGCTGCAGTCATCAATTTCATCTATGGAGTGGAAAACAACATTTGTCATACCAAGTTCCTGTCCCTGATAGATGAAAGGCAGTCCGCGGAGCATAACGTTGACAGCGGCAAGCATTTTCTTACTGGTGTCGCTGACGTCTGCTTCCGGGATATAGTGGCTGACACCGCGAGGCTCATCATGATTTTCGATGATATTGGAGATGAATCCGATATCCCCCAGGCGTTTCTGGGTACCGAAAGCAGCTTTTTTGTATTCCTCACCCCATACAACCGGTTTGCATTTGTACCATCCGTCATCGGATTTGCCGGCGATGGTTTCGGCAAAATCAAACATGGAAGAGAAGTGACCATTGTTTCCGATAAATGCTTCCAGAGCATCCGGGCGATCGGTAAATATTTCACCTACAGTAAATGCTTGATGTTTTTCGAATGTTTCTGTTTTCATCTCATGCAGAAAGTCATCGATACCTTCCGCATCATGAGGCATGTTATCGATGCTTGCCAGCCCGTCATCACGGTCTGCAGGATAGCTGGTATAAATATTCGGCTTTTTAATGTTCATGATTGCATCGATACGGAAGCCGGCTACACCGCGATCCAGCCACCAGTTGATCATTTTGTATATTTCTTCCCGGAGTTTGGGATTCTCCCAGTTCAGATCCGGCTGTTTTTTGTGAAAGACATGCATGTAATATTTGTCGGTGTGTCCCGGCAGAAGATCCCATACAGGACCGCCGAAATAAGAACGCCAGTTGTTTGGTAATTTGTAATCCTTGGCATCTGCAATATAAAAATATTTACCGTATTCGCCGTCCGGATCTTCGCAGGCTTTTTTAAACCATTCGTGTTCGTCGGAACAGTGGTTGACAACCAGATCCATAACGATATACATATTACGGGATTTTGCTTCTTTTAACAGTTCGTCCATATCCTCCATGGTTCCAAATCTTGGATCGATATCATAATAATCGGAGATATCATATCCCTGATCTGCCAGTGGAGAACAATAGATCGGGGAGAGCCAGATAATATCGATTCCCAGATCTTTAAGATAATCCAGTTTGCTGATCACACCTTTCAGATCACCGATACCGTCGCCATTGGTATCGTAAAAACTTTTTGGATAAATCTGATATGCGGCTTTTTCGTGCCACCATTTTTTCTCTAACATTGTAGAATCCTCCTTGTGTATGGCCTGTGAATTATTTAGTGACATTATAGACAATGCTGAGGAGAAAAACCATCGAAAAACTGATTAAAAAGTATATTATTCTGACTTTTTGGAAAGATATAATTTTCGGTATTGCAGAGGAGTGATTCCGGTTTTGCGCTTGAAAAGTCGCTGAAAATTCCCCATATTATTGAATCCACATTCCAGACAGATTTCTGTTATCTGTGCATCACCTGTCTCTAACAGCCGGATGACCTTATTCAAACGGTAATCGTTAATATAATCGATGGGAGTTTTCCCGATAGAACGTTTGAAAAAGCGGCAGAAATACTGCTCGTTCATATTTACCTGGGAAGCCAGATCCTGCACATACAGTTTTTCATGGTAATGATCCGTGATATAAGAAAGCACGGTTTTGATGGCTGTGATCTTCTGACTTTCTGTTCTGGGCGACTGGCACATCAAACCGGCTTCCATGAGAATCCCGATGAGTTGAAGTATCCCTGCCTTGATCTGCAGCTGAGAGATGACATCATCCGTAAGAATCTGTTCGCCGGTGAGCAGAGTTTCTTTGCTTTGCGAAAAAATATGACTGATCTGTTGATAACAGCTACGGAAGACAGAAAAAAAGGGGCTGGTCTGATCGAGAAAACGGGGAAATGTCAGCTTATTCTGCGTCAGTGGAAGTAAAATGGATTCATCGATCGAGTCATAATCCTGGAAAAGGAGCATAGATGGTGAGAAAACAACTGCCTGTTCATCAAATTCCATACTCAGGGAACGCAGAGAATGAAGTTCTCCGCTGTTAATAAATAAAAAACATTTTCGGTCAGTTCCGTAAGGTTCCATATTGATATCCAGTTTGAAAGAACCGTGATGAAGATAAACGATTTCAACCTCCTCATGCCAATGATGGCGGACACGAAGGCGGTGACTGGGATTGCAAAAATGATAATAAGCACAGGGAAACAGGCGTGTACCGTGGGACTGCTTTTCTTTCAGAGACGGTTGCTGAGATGTCTGATTCATATAAAGTTCCTCCTGCTGATAAAATTATTTGGTAATTATCCGGAAGATAGTATTCCACTAAAAACCGAACAGTTGCGATACGTCTATCTTATCATACTAAACGGGTCTTTTCTATCATAGGATACATAGGAGGGGTAAAAATGAAAAGAATCTGGGAGCGGGAGATGTGGATAGTGCTGGGATTCCTTACCGGATGTTTTGCTCTTGGAATGGCAGGCGGGATCCTGTTTGCCAATCTTGCATATCCGTGCCGAAACGGACAAAATCAGATATTAGAATTGTATGCACTGACGCAGATTAAAAAGAAAGAAGGAAAATCAACAGAATATTTCTGTTATCTTCTGGAAAACAGAATATTTGCAGTTTTGTTTTTTATACTGACGGGACTTACAGGTGCCGCGCACTTTATTGTGGTGGCAGCGGCAGCCTGGATGGGATTTCTTGCAGGTGCGGTGGGAAGCCTTTTGATTCTGGAACTTGGACTGGAGGGATTCCTGATTTTTGCAGGTTCTTTATTTCCACAGGCTTTTGTATATTTTCCTGCAGTTGCACTGTTGATGACAAAAATTTACAAAGAAGGGGGAAATATCTGGAAGAAACCGGTAAAAGTAATAAGAATCTATTTTTTGACCGGTTTGATCGCAATGATTCTGTGTCTTTCAGGTGTTGTTTTTGAAGCATATATTAATCCGGTATGGATGAGATGGATTCTGGGACGATTATGCTGAGAAAATATTTTACAAGATATGGTAGACATAAGATTTAAGCGCTCGATATGTTGTAGTTTTGGATGAAAATTGGGAAATGTAGAGATAAATCTGAAAAATAAGGGTTTGCTTTTCTGAAAAAACACAGTTATAATAAATTTACATGCAAAAACAGGTGAGGTTTTTGCTCTATCATTATACAATGAGGACACGGGAAAATATGGAAACAGAGATAAAAATATTTATATCTTATTTACATAATACAAAAAGAATGTCCGGCAATACGGTGGTGTCCTATGAGAGAGATCTGAGGAAAATGATGCAGTATTTTCAGGAAGCACATCAGATTACCCGGGTACAGGATATCACGGAAACCAGTCTGAATTCTTATATGTTGTATCTGGAAAAGAATCATTTTGCAGCGTCTACGGTATCGAGAAGCGTAGCTTCCATGCGTGCGTTTTTCCAGTATCTGTATCAGGAGCATCTCATAGAAAATAATCCGGCAGATCATCTGCATCCGCCCAAGGTAGAAAAAAAGATGCCACAGATTTTGTCTGTGGAGGAAGTGGATCTGCTTCTTCGTCAGCCGTCGGACAGGACGCCGAAAGGATTGCGGGATCGGGCAATGCTGGAACTGTTGTATGCCACCGGAATCCGGGTCAGTGAACTGATTCATCTGGAAATGTCGGATGTGAATCTGGCGATGGGATATATTAATTGTCGGGATACGGACAGTGAGCGGGTGATCCCTTTTGGAAGCCAGGCAAAAAAGGCATTACAGCAATATATGCATACAGTGCGGAACGGGTTCCTGAAGGAGCAGGAAAGCGAAGTGCTTTTTACAAATTGTTCGGGAAAACCGATGAGCAGACAGGGATTCTGGAAAGTACTGAAACACTATGCACAGACTGCCGGGATCGAGAAAGATATTACGCCGCATACTCTGCGGCATTCGTTTGCTGCACATCTGATCCAGAACGGAGCAGACTTAAAAAGTGTGCAGGAGATGTTGGGACATTCGGATATATCGACAACGCAGATGTATCTGAATATGAATGTGTATAAAATCAGGGATGTTTATACCAAAGCACACCCGAGGAAATAAGAGGAGAGAAATTATTATGAGTATTCAACTGTTGAAAAAACTGCCAACACCGACGGAGATCAAAGCTGATTATCCGGTGACACAGAAAGTGGCACAGATCAAAGCGGAGAGAGATGAGATGATCCGAAAAGTATTTACCGGAGAGTCCGATAAGTTTCTGGTCATCATCGGACCTTGTTCCGCAGATAACGAAGAGGCAGTTTGTGAATATATCAACCGTCTGTCCAGGGTACAGGAAGAAGTGGCAGATAAGCTGATCCTGATTCCGAGAATCTATACAAACAAACCGAGAACAACCGGAGAGGGTTACAAAGGGATCCTTCATCAGCCGGATCCGGAGAAGAAACCGGATCTGCTGCATGGTCTGATCGCTATCCGTAAGATGCATATGCGTGCCATCGAGGAATCGGGTCTGACAGCAGCCGACGAAATGTTGTATCCGGAAACCTGGAGATATCTGGATGATATTCTTTCTTATGTTGCTATCGGAGCTCGCTCTGTGGAGAATCAGCAGCATCGTATGGTAGCAAGCGGTATGGATGTTCCGGTGGGTATGAAGAATCCAACCAGTGGGGATCTGTCTGTGATGCTGAATTCTGTTGTGGCAGCACAGATCAAACAGAACTTTATCTACAGAAACTGGGAGGCTGAGACGGACGGCAATCCGCTGGCTCATACAATTCTTCGCGGAGCAGTGAATAAACATGGCAATGCGATCCCGAACTATCATTATGAGGATCTGCAGTTCCTGCTGGAAAAATATAATGAGAGAGATCTGCAGAATCCGGCGACGATCGTGGATGCGAATCATTCGAATTCGAACAAGCAGTTTAAGGAGCAGATCCGTATTGTGAAAGAAGTGCTTCACAGCAGAAATGTTTCCGGGGATATTAAGAAGCTGGTGAAGGGCGTGATGATCGAGAGTTATCTGGTTGAGGGCAGCCAGAAGATCGGATGTGAGAATCACGTGTACGGAAAATCGATTACGGATCCTTGCCTGGGCTGGGAGGATTCGAGAGAGCTGCTGCATACGATTGCTGAGCTTTGTTAGGATAAAAAACAAAAAAATAAGAGTAGTTGGCTAAGGGGACGTGGCTGGCTTGCAATCCATGGGTGGACAACTTGGGCAGGGCAACTTTGAACTAATCACTAACTTCGACTAATTGACGCTGGTCAGCTGACCAGCGCCAAAGTCTACGTAAGTGCTGGATTTCAAAGCTTGCCCTGAACGCCCAAAAAGTGTTGTCCACCCATGGATCGCAAGCCAGCCACTGGTTTTGGCAAACGACGTTAAGTTTGGTTTATAAAGTGGTTTCGAGAATTTTGGACTCGGTGAATCCAAAATTGTTGTGATGCTTTTAGAGATAAACGAAAAGTCGTTTGTGAATGGTGTGAAAAAGAAGGCACAGAGTAAATCTGAAAAGTTCGTGTGTTATAAAAAACTGTTTTATGATATGTAAGAGAAACATGGCTAGAGCGGGTCTGAAAAATCATTTCCGCAATCTGCAAGCTCCGCTTTGTGGTATATTTTACTCTCATTCGGTTGCCGTAGCCCGCTACGCCGCCCTCATTCGGATAAAATCTCCTACAAATTGGGACTCGCAGCTCACGATAAGCCTTTTTCAGACACGCTCTAGCGTGGAGTTTTTTGGTTGAATAATTTCATCATCAGCAGGAATATTCCTCCGGTTATAAGAACGCTTCCGAACAGTGCGATATATCCACTCATTTTCATTTCAGACAGTATGCGGTAGAGAAACAGACCGCATCCACATCCAAGGATCATTCCACAACAGGGCAGGACGATCCATTCTACTGCCGGAAATCGAAATTTTACACTTTTATGTAAAAAGATCAGGTTTAATCCCGTAATGATAAGCTGGCTTAAAAGCAGTCCGGAGAGGTAGCCGCGGATTCCCATGTGGGGGATTGCGAAGGTCACGAAGAGGATTCGGATTCCAAGGCCGGCGATGTTCTGAATCAGGCATTGGACGGTGTGTCCCAGGCCGTTCAGGATCCCGGTCAGAGTGGCGGTGAGATAGAGGAAAGGACAGAGGAATGCCAGGATCTGTAAAAAGATGCCGGCGTCCTGGTTTCGGTAGAAGATCTGTGCCAGCTCTTTTCCGAAAAAGAAGAAGATTCCTCCGGATAAAAAGCCGAGCCACAGACAGTACTGAATGGTCTGTTCGGTAGAGCGGATGATTGCATCTTCTTTTCCGGCTGCCTGCTGTCCGGCGATGGTTGGGAGGAGCATCGTGGAGAGGGCGGACGTGATCGCAGAAGGAAATAAAATAAAGGGTAATGCCATACCGGTCAGTGCGCCATACAGACTGAGGGACTGTGCGTTTGTAAGTCCGGATGCTTCGAGTTTTCCTGGGATGAGGATGGCTTCGGTACTCTGTAAGAGGTTGACGAGCATGCGGTTCAGGGTGAGCGGGACGGATAAGGTAAGGATTTCCCAGAGGCAGGAACGGACGCGAAAGTCGGTAGTGCCTTTATAGGAAGGTTTCTGGAAAGCGAGACAGACAACGCAGAAGAAGCATGCCGCCAGTTCTCCGAAAAGCATGCCGCCAACGGCGAGAATCGGTGTCGGAGCAAGGTTTTGCTCCAGGAAAATCAGGTAAATGACATAAGAAGCACCCACCCGGGCAAACTGTTCCAGTAATTGTGATACAGCCGGAACCGTGGTTCGGCGGGTGGAAAAGTACCAGGCGTGGATGCAGGTGTGTATGGAACAGAGGGGCAGACTGAAAGCAAGCAGCTGCAGAAGTTCACAGCATCGGATCTCATGTAAGATATGAAGGCTGATCCAGGGTGCGCGGGTGTACAGAAAAAAGGACACGATCAGTGAAAGTCCCACAGAAAGTCCGCTGCCACTCAGGAAAAATACCCATCCCTTTCTCGGATTTCCCTTGGATAAAGCGGCGGAGCAGCAGCGGGATAAGGCACTCTGAATGCCGGCGGTGACACCGGACAGGCAGAAGGCATAGACCGGGAAAATCATCTGGTAGATTCCCAGACCCTGTGCACCAATGGTGCGGGATAGGAATATCCTATAAAAGAAGCCAATCAGGCGGCTCAAGATACCCGCACAGGTGAGGATGGCAGTACCGGTGAGGACAGGATGCTTCGCAGAAGAAAACATAACAAGCTCCGGGGCTTTTTTTTAAATATATGAGGCTGCCAGCCTTGACAGAACCGGGGAGTCGTGTTATATTGACAAAGGGTCATATCCCAGTAGATTACTAGGGAATCTGAAAGACCAAAGGAAACTTCCGGAAGGGAGGCAACATGAAATTATCAACGAAGGGCAGATACGGTCTCCGAGCGATGATCGATCTGGCTGTATATAGTGAAAAAGAACCGGTGTCTATACAGAGTATAGCGGATCGGCAGAACATCTCCGAGCGTTATCTTGAACAGCTGATGGCCAGTCTGAAAAAGGAAGGACTGGTGAAAAGCATCCGGGGAGCCAACGGAGGGTACCAGCTGGCAAGACCGGCAATCGGTATCTCGGTTGGAGATATCCTTCGTGCACTGGAAGGAGATCTGCGGGCAGTAACCTGTCCGGCAAACGGCGAAGAAGGAAACGGTGGCTGCGAAAATGCAGATCTGTGTGTGACGCGATATGTATGGCAGCGCATCAACGAAGGAATTACTCATGCAGTGGATACCATGTATCTCAACCAGTTGGTGGAAGAGAGTAAAAAACTGAAAGAAAAAGGACAGGTACAGCCTGCAGGCTGTCAGGGATAGGAGGCAAAATCATCATGAAGAAAATTATTTATCTGGATAATGCGGCAACCACAAAAGTTGCACCGGAAGTAGTAGAGGCGATGCTCCCGTATTTTACGGAGTACTATGGCAATCCGTCCAGCGTATATGAACTGGCAGGAATCAGCAAAAAAGCAGTGACAGAAGGAAGAGAAAAAGTAGCTTCTGTCATCGGAGCGAACCCGAATGACATCTACTTTACCGCAGGCGGTTCCGAGTCCGACAACTGGGCACTGAAAGCTACTTACGAAGCATATAAATCAAAAGGAAACCATATCATCACTACCAAAATCGAGCATCATGCCATACTGCATACCTGTGAATGGCTGGAAAAACAGGGTGCAAAGATCACATATCTGGATGTGGATGAAAATGGTGTTGTAGATCTGGATCAGTTGCAGAAGGCTATCACACCGGAGACCATCCTGATCTCTGTAATGGCAGCAAACAATGAAATCGGCACTCTGCAGCCAATCAAAGAGATCGGTGCTATTGCAAAAGAACATGGTATTTTATTCCATACAGATGCCGTACAGGCATTTGGTCAGATCCCGATCAATGTAGATGAGTGCAATATTGATATGTTAAGCTCCAGCGGACATAAGATCAACGGACCAAAAGGTATCGGATGTCTGTATATCCGCAAAGGACTGAAACTGCGTTCCTTCGTTCACGGTGGTGCTCAGGAGAGAAAAAGAAGAGCCGGAACAGAAAATGTACCGGGTATCGTAGGATACGGTGTGGCAGCAGAACGTGCACTTCGTACCATGGAAGAACGTACCGCAAAAGAAATCGAAGTAAGAGATTACATGATCAAAAAGATACAGGAAGAGATCCCGTACTGCAAACTGAACGGACATCCAACACTGCGTCTGCCGAACAATGTAAACTTCAGCTTCCAGTTTATCGAGGGAGAATCTCTGCTGATCATGCTGGATATGGCAGGTATCTGTGCATCCAGTGGTTCCGCCTGTACTTCCGGATCTCTGGATCCTTCTCATGTACTGCTGGCCATTGGGCTGCCTCATGAGATCGCACACGGATCTCTGCGTCTGACGCTGAGTGAGGAAACCACAAAAGAAGATGCAGATTTTGTTGTTGAGCAGATCAAAGGTATCGTAGCGCGTCTGAGAAGCATGTCTCCGCTGTACGAAGACTTTATGAAAAAACAGAATAAATAACAGAAAAAAATAACATACGAATATACGGAGGAAATATAGATATGTATAGTGAAAAAGTAATGGATCATTTTCAGCATCCGAGAAATGTAGGGGAAATCGAAAACGCCAGCGGTGTAGGTACCGTAGGTAATGCAAAATGTGGAGATATCATGAGAATGTATCTGGATATCGATGACAACGGTATCATTCAGGATTGCAAATTCAAAACATTCGGTTGTGGTGCAGCTGTCGCAACCAGCAGTATGGCCACGGAACTGGTAAAAGGAAAAACTATTCAGGAAGCACTGGAAGTAACTAATAAAGCTGTTATGGAAGCACTGGACGGACTGCCGCCTGTAAAGGTACACTGTTCCCTGCTGGCTGAGGAAGCCATCCACGCAGCACTGTGGGATTATGCGGAGAAACATCACATCAAGATCGAAGGCTTAAGCAAACCGAAGTCCGATATCAGTGAAGGGGAGACCGAAGAGGAAGAATATTAATGAAAAAAAAGGTAGTTGTAGGGCTGTCCGGAGGAGTTGACTCCTCTGTGGCAGCCTGGCTGTTAAAAGAACAGGGTTACGATGTGATCGGAGTAACCATGCAGATTTGGCAGGACGAGCCGGAGCTGATCCAGGAAGAAAACGGGGGATGCTGCGGCCTTTCTGCCGTTGACGATGCCAGAAGAGTGGCACAGATCCTTGATATTCCATATTATGTTATGAATTTCAAAAAAGAATTCAAGGCAAATGTCATGGACTATTTTGTGGACGAGTATCTGCACGGCCGCACACCGAATCCGTGTATCGCCTGCAACCGCTATGTAAAATGGGAGTCCCTGCTGCAAAGAAGTCTTGCCATCGGTGCGGACTATATTGCCACCGGGCATTATGCAAGAATCGAGCAGCTGCCAAATGGCAGATATGCGATCCGCAATTCTGTGACTGCGGCAAAAGATCAGACCTATGCACTGTACAATCTGACACAGGAACAGTTAAAGCGGACACTGATGCCGGTAGGTGAGTACTCCAAAGACCAGATCCGTGTCATGGCAGAAAAGATCGGACTTCCGACCGCACACAAAAAAGATTCTCAGGAGATCTGCTTTGTGGATGATAACGATTATGCAGGATTTATCGACGGGTACGGTCAGGGAAAAGTGCCGGAAGGCAATTTTGTGGACAAAGACGGTAAAGTTCTCGGACGTCACAAAGGAATCACCCGTTATACGATCGGACAGAGAAAAGGACTGAATATCGCGCTTGGGAAACCGGTATTTGTACAGAAGATATGCCCGGAAACCAATGAAGTGGTTCTTGGAAGTAACGAAGATCTGTTTACGACCACTGTGCGGGCGAACCGCCTGAATTTTATGGCAGTGGAAGACATTCCGGAAGAGATCGGAGCTCTCGGAAAGATTCGTTATAATCACAGAGGGGATACCTGCAAAGTAAAACGAATCGGTGAAGATTTACTGGAATGCCACTTTGATACTCCGGTCAGGGCAGTGACACCGGGACAGGCACTGGTACTGTACCAGGGAGAGTATGTGCTGGGAGGGGGAACCATTGTATGACGAGCCGAAAAGGAACCATTCCATATGAAGGAAGAATAACTGCAGACTGTCATATCCACACGGAATTTTCGTCGGACAGCGAGACAAAAATCACAGATCAGGTAGAACGTGCCATCGCACTGGGACTGGATCATATCTGTTTTACAGATCATATGGATATGGATTATCCGGAGGGAGAATTCAAACTGGATACGGATGCCTATGTAAAACGGGTACTGGAGCTACAGGAAGAATACAAAGACCGGATCCGCATCTGCCTTGGTGTGGAACTGGGCATGCAGGAGCATCTGAAAGACCGCCAGCAGGCCTACATTGAAAAATATCCTTTTGATTTCGTCATTGGTTCCATGCATCTGATCCACGGAGAAGACCCTTATTTTGGAAAAATATATGAAGAAATGGGGGATGAAGAGGCGTATCGTGAATACTTCCGGGCAACTCTGAAAAACTTAAAAAGAGCACCGAAGATCCATACACTGGGCCATCTGGACTATGCGGTGCGCTACGGGAAAGAGAAAGACAGATATTATTCCTATGAGAGATTTTCACAGGAAATCGATGCGATCCTGCAGTATCTGATCAGTCATCAGATTGCACTGGAAGTAAATACAGCAGGTCTTCGAATGCTTGGCTTTACCAATCCCCACCCGGATGTGATCCGCAGATACCGGGAAATGGGCGGAGAACTGATTACAGTCGGTTCCGACGGTCATGTGCCGGAGTATCTGGGCTATGGATTTGACCGACTTCCGGAATTACTGTCTGACTGTGGATTCGATTCTTATACAGTGTTCAGAAAGGGAAAACCGGAATTCAGAAAAGTTTTGGTGAAAATTTGAAAATATGCTTGAATTTTTCAGGCAAATTAGGTAGAATAATTACAGGTTGATGTTTCTTTAACAATCTTATAGAAACCTCACAAATTTTATTTACTTTTTAGGAGGAATGAAAATCATGGCAGTAAAAGTAGCAATTAATGGTTTTGGACGTATCGGTCGTCTGGCATTCAGACAGATGTTTGGAGCAGAGGGATTTGAAATCGTTGCAATCAACGACCTGACTTCCCCAAAAATGTTAGCACACTTACTGAAATATGATTCCACACAGGGAAAATATGCTCTGGCTGACACAGTAAAAGCTGGTGAAGATTCTATCACTGTTGATGGAAAAGAAATCAAAATCTACGCAAAAGCTAATGCAGCTGAACTTCCTTGGGGAGAAATCGGTGTAGATGTAGTTCTGGAGTGTACTGGATTCTATACATCCAAAGACAAAGCTCAGGCTCATATCGATGCTGGTGCTAAACATGTTATCATTTCCGCTCCGGCTGGAAACGATCTGAAAACAATCGTTTACAACGTAAACCATGAAACTCTGACAGCAGATGATCATATCATCTCTGCAGCTTCCTGTACAACAAACTGCCTGGCTCCTATGGCAAAAGCTCTGAATGACCTGGCACCGATCAAATCCGGTATCATGTGCACAATTCACGCTTACACAGGAGATCAGATGACTCTGGACGGACCGCAGAGAAAAGGCGATCTGAGAAGATCCCGTGCAGCTGCAGTTAACATCGTTCCAAACAGCACAGGTGCTGCAAAAGCTATCGGTCTGGTTATCCCGGAACTGAACGGCAAACTGATCGGTTCTGCACAGCGTGTTCCAACTCCTACAGGATCCACAACTATCCTGACAGCAGTTGTTGAAGGTAACGTAACAGTTGATCAGATCAACGCAGCTATGAAAGCAGCTTCTAACGAGTCCTTCGGATACAACGAAGACGAAATCGTATCCAGCGATATCGTTGGTATGAGATTCGGTTCTCTGTTTGATTCTACTCAGACAATGGTTCTGCCACTGGAAAACGGTACAACAGAAGTACAGGTTGTTTCATGGTATGACAATGAGAATTCTTACACAAGCCAGATGGTAAGAACAATCAAACACTTCGGAAAACTGCTGAATGCATAATCCATAGGCTCATTGGGGGTCCGGTCTCTTTGGACCGGGCTCCTTTTTTATACAGCTGCGGCTGTAATTGCACAGATGTGCGAATAATAAAAAGGAGGCATATGCCAATGCTTAATAAAAAATCTGTTGATGATATCAACGTAAAAGGCAAAAGAGTTCTGGTTCGTTGCGACTTCAACGTACCTCTGCAGGATGGAAAGATCACAGACGAGAACCGTCTGGTAGCAGCACTTCCTACTATCAAAAAACTGATTGCTGATGGTGGAAAAGTAATTCTGTGTTCTCATCTTGGCAAACCGAAGGGAGAGCCGAAACCAGAATTATCTCTGGCACCGGTTGCAGTAAGACTGAGCGAACTGCTGGGACAGGAAGTAAAATTTGCAGCTGATCCGGAAGTTGTCGGACCAAACGCAAAAGCAGCTGTAGCAGCTATGAATGACGGCGAAGTAATCCTTCTGGAGAACACCCGTTACCGTGCAGAAGAAACCAAAAACGGAGACGAATTCTCCAAAGAACTGGCTTCTCTGTGTGATGTATTCGTAAATGATGCATTCGGAACCGCTCACAGAGCTCACTGCTCTAATGTAGGTGTTACAAAATATGTAGATACTGCAGTAGTTGGATATCTGATGCAGAAAGAAATCGATTTCCTTGGCAATGCAGTAAACAATCCGAAAAGACCATTCGTTGCTATCCTGGGTGGAGCAAAGGTTTCCAGCAAGATTTCCGTAATCAACAACCTGCTGGATAAAGTAGATACTCTGATCATCGGCGGTGGTATGGCTTATACTTTCGCAAAAGCAGAAGGTGGTACCATCGGTGTATCCCTGTGCGAAGATGATTATCTGCAGTATGCTCTGGATATGAAGAAAAAAGCAGAAGAAAAAGGTGTAAAACTGCTTCTGCCTGTAGATAACAGAATCGGTGATGAATTCTCTAACGACTGTAACATGAAAGTTGTTCCATGTGGACAGATTCCGGATGGCTGGGAAGGTCTGGATATCGGACCGGAAACAGAAAAACTGTTTGCAGACGCTGTAAAAGATGCTAAGACTGTAGTATGGAACGGACCGATGGGATGCTTCGAAATGCCGAACTTCGCACACGGTACCGCAGCAGTAGCAAAAGCTCTGGCTGAGACAGACGCTACAACCATCATCGGTGGTGGTGATTCCGCAGCAGCTGTTAATATCCTGGGATTTGGTGACAAGATGACTCACATCTCTACCGGTGGTGGAGCTTCCCTGGAATTCCTGGAAGGAAAAGAACTGCCAGGTGTAGCAGCAGCAAACGATAAATAAGAATCAGATCCTGGAAAGGATACAAGAAAAGAGGAAACGTAACATGGCTAGAAAAAAAATTATTGCCGGTAACTGGAAAATGAACATGACTCCAAGTGAGGCTGTTAAACTGGTTGAAACTCTGAAACCACTGGTAAAGAATGACGAAGTAGACGTAGTATTCTGCGTACCTGCTATCGACATCGTTCCTGTAGTAGAAGCTGCAAAAGGAACTAACATCCAGGTTGGTGCTGAGAATATGTACTTCGAAGAAAAAGGTGCTTACACCGGAGAAATCTCCCCGAACATGCTGGTAGATGCAGGCGTAAAATACGTTGTTCTGGGACATTCCGAGAGAAGAGGATACTTCGGAGAAACAGATGAAGATATCAACAAAAAAATGCACAAAGCATTCGAACATGGACTGACACCTATCATGTGCTGTGGTGAATCTCTGGAACAGAGAGAGCAGGGTGTAACCATGGACTTCATCCGTCAGCAGGTTAAGATTGGTTTCCAGGGTCTGACAGCAGATCAGGCAAAGAAAGCCGTTATCGCTTACGAACCAATCTGGGCAATCGGAACCGGAAAAACAGCTACTACTGAGCAGGCTCAGGAAGTATGCGGTAAGATCCGTGAGTGCATCGCTGAAGTATACGATGATGCTACAGCAGCAGAGATCCGTATCCAGTACGGTGGATCCGTAAACTCCAAAACAGCAGCAGACCTGTTTGCTCAGGCAGACATCGATGGCGGACTGGTTGGAGGCGCTTCCCTTAAAGAAGAATTCGGACAGATCGTAAACTACAAATAAATCCTTACATTTGTAAAAAGTAAATAAAGAAACGTGTTAAAACGCCACGAAACGCAAGAAGATCTGGTGATATTCAGCAGATCCAATGCGCTTCGTGGCGTTTTATAATTTCATCACGATCACTTTTAAATGAAAAATACACGATTTCTTAAAAAGTGATCGTTTCACAAAATATTATAACTGTTCAGTACCTTCACAGTTACGAGCCAAAACACCTCGCGGTACAGTGACTACTGAAGAGTTACAAAATATCAATATATTCTCCGGCGAGGGCTTTGTTCATGCTTCTGACAGCACAGAATTTGCCGCACATGCTACAAGTATCGCTGTGGTCATCTTCCGGCATTCTGCTGGCGCGGATGGATTTGGCAGTTTCCGGATCTAAAGCACAGGCATACTGGGCATCCCAGTCGAGCACACGACGTGCATCTGCCATTTTATCATCTATATCACGGGCGCCGGGGATTCCTTTGGCAATATCAGCTGCATGAGCTGCGATTTTGGAGGCAATGATTCCTTGCTTGGTATCTTCTACATTTGGAAGAGCCAGATGTTCGGCTGGTGTTACATAACAAAGGAATGCAGCACCATTCATGGCAGCAACTGCGCCACCGATGGCTGCGGTAATATGGTCATATCCGGGAGCAATATCGGTGACAAGTGGTCCGAGTACATAGAAAGGAGCTCCCATACAGATGCTCTGCTGGACTTTCATATTGGCAGCTACCTGATCCAGAGGAACATGTCCGGGACCTTCCACCATAACCTGTACATTGTGATCCCATGCACGTTTTGTCAGTTCTCCGAGACGGACCAGTTCTTCAATCTGGCATACATCGGTTGCATCTGCCAGACATCCCGGCCGGCAGGCATCACCTAAAGAAATGGTCACATCATATTCCTCGCAGATATCAAGAATTTCATCATAATATTCATAGAATGGATTTTCCTCTCCGGTCATACTCATCCAGGCAAAAACCAGACTTCCTCCACGGCTGACGATATTCATTTTTCGTTTGTGCTTTTTGATCTGCTCGATGGTTTTTCGTGTGATTCCGCAGTGGAGAGTGACAAAGTCCACACCGTCCTCCGCATGCATCCGGATCACATCTATAAAGTCTTTTGCGGTCAGAGTTGCAAGATCACGCTGATAATGAATGACGCTGTCATAGACAGGAACCGTACCGATCATAACCGGACATTCACTTGTCAGTTTACGGCGGAAAGGCTGGGTATTTCCATGGCTGGAAAGATCCATGATGGCTTCGGCACCGAGTTCCACAGCGCTCATTACTTTCTTCATTTCGATATCATAGTCTTTACAGTCACGGGAAACACCGAGATTGACATTGATTTTTGTGCGGAGCATACTTCCCACACCTTCCGCGCTTAAACAGGTGTGATTTTTATTGGCGCAGATCGCTACTTTACCTTCTGCAACAAGCGTCATCAGTTTACTGACATCCATATGTTCCTTTTCGGCTACAAGGCTGATTTCGGGTGTGATGATTCCCTTGCGTGCCGCATCCATCTGAGTGGTGTAATTTCTCATGTTGTTTTGCCTCCATTCTTTTCACATACATAATAAAAAAGTATCTGTTTTTGACGTCAGCAAAACACAGACGTATCCATGCAGAACAAAAATCCATACGTCCGGACAATATATAGGAGTAGTTGCTGACGCCTGCATCAGAAAGCAGGTTCCGGGTTTCTGATGCTGAACAAAATCATAAGATCTTGTCTTTTTTACAGCGGTACAAGGTGGTGTCCCCGATGTATCGCTTTTGACAGCCGGATATATTGCGAGAAGGAACAGCTTGGCGGCTTCTTGTGGAGGACTTTTTACTATGCAGTAAAAAAGGACCCTTACCTGAGTAAGGATCCTGTGATCTGTCTGATGGAAAAAAGAAACAGTGTGTGTATGTCTACCTCTTTTATCCGGTATATCCTTCCTACGTTGGCATTATCCAAATCAGGTTTTCGGGTCGAAACGGAATCACGTCTCCTCTCAGCCGGCTTTCACCAGCTCCCCGTCAGCAATATAAAGGTTGTCTGGTACATCGAAAACGATGCACTTAATGTTATTATGTATCAGAACAGGTGAAAATGCAAGAGAGAATTCGGAGAAATTTCAGTGTATCCGGAACTTCACACTTCACAAGTTCACTTTAGTGTGGTAAAATGGGCGAAAAGTGATGTTGCCCTGAGAAAAGAAAGTCAGGAAACTTTCTTGGGCGGAAAAGGAGAAACATATGGCAGACAGAGTCATTAAAGCAGCCCTGCTTGGTTTAGGTACCGTAGGCGGTGGTGTTTATAAAGTGCTGAAAATGCAGGAAGAGGAAATGATCCCGAAATTGGGTGCAAAAGTGGAATTGAAGAAAATTCTGGTTCGGAATATTGAAAAAGCATCCCAAAAGATTGACGATCCGTCCCTGCTTACCAATAACTGGAAAGAGATCGTGGAGGATCCGGAGATCGAGATCGTTATTGAGCTGATCGGTGGCATGGAACCGGCAAGAACATATATTCTGGAAGCCCTGGAAGCAGGAAAAAATGTGGTAACTGCCAACAAAGATCTGATCGCAGCTGACGGACATATTCTGCTGGATACCGCAGCAAAGAATAAGAAAGATTTCTTACACGAAGCGGCAGTAGCCGGTGGTATCCCGATCATTCGTCCGATCAAGCAGTGTCTGGCAGGAAATCATATCTCAGAAGTGATGGGTATCATGAACGGAACTACCAACTTTATCCTGACTAAGATGAGCCAGAATGGCATGGAATTCGCCGATGCCCTGAAACTGGCACAGGAACTGGGATATGCGGAAAGTGATCCGACCGCCGATGTAGAAGGACTGGATGCGGGAAGAAAGGTTGCAATCCTTGCCAGCGCTGCTTTTAATTCACGGGTTACCTTTGATGACGTATATACAGAAGGAATCACCAAGATCACAGCGACGGATATCCAGTATGCCAAAGAGATGGGTTGCGTGATCAAACTCCTTGGTGTGGCAAGAAATACACCGGAAGGTATCGAAGCAAGAGTGCATCCGATGTTGATCGATGTCAATCATCCACTGGCATCTGTTAATGATGCATACAACGCAGTTTTTGTACAGGGGGATGCCGTACAGGATGCCATGTTCTATGGCCGTGGTGCCGGAGAACTGCCGACAGCCAGTGCAGTTGTGGGCGATGTCTTTGATATTGTAAGAAATATTTTGAATGATTGCTGTGGACGAATCGGATGTACCTGTTATAAGAATCTTCCGATCAAGCACATGAACGAGATCAGCAGTAAGTTCTTCATTCGCATGTTTGTGGAAGACCGTCCGGGTGTACTGGCCAATATTGCCAGCGTATTTGGCAACAGTGGTGTCAGTCTGGCGCAGGTTATCCAGAGAAGAAAGAAAGACCAGTATGCAGAGATCGTAGTGATCACAGATGATGTGAAAGAGAAGAATCTGAAAGATGCGCTGGCAGTGGCAAAGGGCATGTCTACCGTGAAAGAAATCTCCGGAATGATTCGTGTGGCATAAAAAGAAAACAACTGTGTTGAGTCACAGAAAGTGCACACAGCACTTGAAAGTCCTCTCATATCAAGTTATAATGTAACTATTCGTTCAAATGTAACGAAAAAGACATGAAAACAGGACAAAATATCATGCAAAATGCTGATAAAACACCTGAATCACTTGATATGGGAGGACTTTTTACATGGAACAATCAAGAGCCTGGGTGCAGGCATTAAGAGAAAATATCGGAAAAGTACTGGTAGGAAAGGAGGAGACTATCGATCTGGTGCTGACCACACTGGCAGCAGGCGGACATGTACTGCTGGAGGATGTGCCGGGAACCGGAAAGACCATGCTGGCAAAATCGCTGGCAAAATCCTTAGATGCTGAGTTTGGAAGAATTCAGTTTACCCCGGATCTTTTGCCGTCCGATATTACAGGTCTGAACTATTATAACCAGAAAGCAGGAGAATTCCAGTTCCGGCCGGGTCCTGTATTTGCCAATATCATTCTGGCGGATGAGATCAACCGTGCCACACCGAGAACGCAGGCCAGTCTGCTGGAGTGTATGGAAGAACGTCAGGTGACGGTGGATGGTGTGACGAGAAAGCTGGAAGAGCCATTTTTCGTTATTGCAACGCAGAATCCACTGGAAACTACCGGAACTTTCCCGTTGCCGGAAGCGCAGCTGGACCGTTTCTTTGCGAAGTTATCGATGGGCTTGCCGGATAAGAAAGAAGAAGTGGGAATTTTAAAGCGGTTTATTCTGGATCAGCCCTATGAGACACTGCAGGCAGTGTGTAAAAAAGAACAGATCCTTGCGGCAAGAGAAGAAGTGAAGAAGGTTCATGTCCATGAGCTTTTGTTAGATTATATGGCAGAGCTGGTACAGGCTACCAGAAAGGACAAAGAGATTCTTTCCGGTGTGAGTCCGAGAGGAACGATGGCACTGCTGCGGGCATCCCAGGCATATGCATGGATTCAGGGAAGAGACTATGTGGTGCCGGAAGATGTCAGGAAAGTAGCTGTTCCTGTGATGGCGCACAGACTGGTATTATCCAGGGGATTTGGCGGAGCTGTTACCGGAAAGATCAAGATAGAAGAGATCCTGTCGAAAGTCAGTGTTCCTACAGAAGAATGGGAGAGATAACAGATGGTTATTATAGTGATCATAATTGGCGCTTTGGTGATGAACTATGCGCTGGTGAAAATCTACGGGCATCTGTGGGGAAAGAACCTGGATGCCCAGGTAGAATTTCAGAAAGAGCCGTCTCTGGAAGGCCGGGATGCCATGCTGACGGAAACCATCTATAATCGGAAATGGTTATTTCTTCCGGTCTTGCAGGTTGGATTTCAGATGCATCGGAATCTATGGTTTGCAGACGGGGAAAATACCAGTGTTTCGGATCAGTGTTATAAAAGAGATATCTTTTCTGTCGGCGGATATCAGAAAATCACGAGAACCATTCCGTTTCACTGTTCCAAGCGTGGGTATTATGAGCTGTCTCAGGTAGAATTGGTAACCAGAAGTCCGTTGATGAACAAAAAATTCTATAAGACGCTGGAGTCACCGGATCATTTTTATGTCTATCCGCGTATGGTAGATGATACAAAGCTGGAGATTCCGTTCCAGAAGATCATGGGAAGTGTGTTGTCACACAAGAACCTCTATGAAGATCCCTTTGAATTCCGGGGAATCCGGGAATATCAGCCTACAGATCCCATGCATAAGATCAACTGGAAGGTATCAGCCAGAACAGATCAGTGGATGGTTAATCTGTACGATTCCACATCGGCCCAGGAAGTGATGATCTTGCTGGACGTGGAAGATGAGACCATCTGGAAATTCGATGAGATTCATGAGGAAGGAATCCGCCTGGCGGCTGCTCTGGCTTCCCGGCTTTTGCAGCAGGGGATCCCGGTGGGAATCCGTACCAATGGACGGGATCTGAAAAGTGACGAATGTTTCAGTCTGAACGGAGGAACAGGTCCGCAGCAGGTGCGCTCTCTGTATGAGGGTCTGACAAGACTGGATCTTACAAAAAAGGCAGAACATATGGAAGTGATCCTGGATCGTCTGCGGGAAGAAAAAGAGAATGGAAACCGGACGTATGTGATGATTTCCAAGAATCAGAGAGAAAGCTGCTATGAAGGATTTGACAGCCTTTTGCAGGACGGTGGAACGGGAGCATGGATCGCAACGTTATACGATGATATGGAGTGGAAATTACCGGAAAACTGGAAGGTGACTACGATCCGGTGGGAGGTGGCGAAATGAAAAAGTTAAAAATGACGAAAAGAGAAGCTGCCATTACTTTCCTGGAAATGTGTCATGGATATCTGGTTTTATTTGCCATCTATGCCTGTGCGGTCGTAACCTCTGGCCATGGGAATGAACCATTTATCCAGGTGGGACTGTTACTGTTTCCGGTGAATGCGATTTTGTTTGCGGCTGTAAGATGGGCCGGACATTTCTGGCAGTATGGGTTAGTCGCTGCGCTGGCAGTTGTTGGCGCTGTTATGGTGGCAGGAAACGGGGTGCGCGGAATCTGGATGGGTATTCTGGGAGTTCTGGCTGCTATTTCTTATTTTTATGCCAGAGCGGCCAGGAACACTTGCTGGTTGGAATCGTCGGTATATCCATGGATCGGGATCGATGTGATTTTGTATTTTCTTGGCGGTCATTTTGCATCCGATATGGCAGTACGGATCGCACCGATACTGGCGGCTGTATATTTTCTGATCTGCAATTTCCATACGAATCTGGAAGAAGTGGATACCTTTTTGAAAAATCATGCAACAATGGAGCGTCTGCCGGTGCGACGGCTGGCCAGAATCAATCAGGGTATGATGTGGATCGTATCGGGACTGACGGCGGCTGCGATGATCGTCGCGCCCTATCTTGGCTTAGATCAGCTGATACGGCAGCTGGGAAATACTTTGAAGACGGTGATTCGCTGGCTGTTGCTTCTGATTCCCAACTCCCCTGTGGAAGAGGAGACCATGGCGACCGAACAGGCGCAGCAGGCGATGCCGGCTGCCGGCAATCAGGCACCTTGGTTTCTGGAACTGTTCTATAAGCTGCTGGATCTCATTGGCTGGATGATCGGTATCGGACTGGTGCTTGCGTGCGTATTCCTTGTGATCCGGGCATTATACCGGCTGTATCTGCGGTTCAACGAAAAAATGGAAGAAAACGGGGATACCATCGAACGGCTGATGCCTGCTCCGGCGGCAGAAAAGAAGAAGGGACTGGAACATAAAAAGAAAGAGCATCTGTTCTGGGATCGTTCCACAGATGGAAGGATTCGGAAACATTACCGAAAGAAAGTGCTGGAAAAACTGAAAGAATCGCCGGATGAAGCCTGGACTCCCACACAGACTGCCAGAGAAATGGAACTGGAGCCGGGGGAGGCAGAAATCTTTGCACGGATTTATGAGAAGGCAAGATACGGAAAAGATGATTGCAGCAGGGAAGAGATGGAGAAGATGCTTAAGATTCGGTAGAAACTTGGGGCAGATGGATTGGATTTCGAAGCAGTGCGGCGGAAATATGATGTATAGAGCGTTAATTGAGAAGAAAAATAATCAAAAAGGCAATCGTATTTTTTACGATTGCTTTTTTGCGCACGCATTTCAAAATGAAAATTCAAACTCTGTATTAGAGCGTGCTTGAAAAATCTGAACATTCAGAAAAGGGCAAGCTATAAACTGCTTTCGGAGGTATAAAAATTCTTTTCATCTGCCACGGCAATACGTGCAGAGACCGCTAAAAGTACAGTAATATCAATGGTTTTCGGGTTCGCAGATGGTGTTACTACACCACTACTACACCAATGGGTCTCGATGCGACATAAAAATCAAGAATCGAGGTTACGGATATGAAAGACAGAATTAGTGAAAATGATATTGTGTATAAATTAGTAGGAGACTATTATGTTTGGGTGCTCGCGCTTCCAGATGAAGAACGCACTATTGGCAAATATGATCGAATGCACCGTGATTATCTGGAAGAACATAATCAGATGATCTTCAATGATTTGATTATGACCGGTCGGCTCTGGACTTATCTTGCTGATTTGAATGAGCAGGCACAGAACAGATTGAAGTTGATTATCAGGCAGATGCAGGAAGCGGAGATTGTGGTGCATGAGTTGGTTCTGCCGTAAAAGAAAATAGATGGGACTGGATATGGCTTAATAAGAGCGGCATCCAGTTCTTTTCTTTAAAAATTATGGATTTCAAAGAAAATTCATACACAGAAATTATGGAAGTGTGTATGAAATTATAAAAATTCAAGAGTGTTTTGATTGACCGCAAAAAATAGAGGTTTGTTAATGCACTGATGATATCAGATTGATTTTGTTCGCACTTTGGCGTATAATAAATTTGATTATTTATGACCTGATGAGAGTGGTTGCAACATGAAGAATGAGGTTGACTATGGATTACTTATCGATTAAACAACTATCAGAAAAATGGGGGATTTCAAAAAGGAGAATTCAAACCTTGTGTTCAACAGATCGGATTCCTGGTGCTAAAAAAGTTGGCTACTCATGGATCATACCTGACAATGCAGAAAAGCCTATTGATGCACGCATTAAATCAGGCAAATATCTGAAGAACAAAAGATGTTCTGAGGCTTCGGAATAACAAGGTTTAAGGAGGCAGCATACAAATGAAGATCTTTGATAATATTTCTGAAATCGTGCGCGATGATATGGCCGATACGATCAAAAAAGGAAGCAAGGTATCGGTTGCAGCTGCCTGCTTTTCCATGTATGCGTATAAGGAATTGAAAAAGCAGTTGGAGGGTGTAGAAAATTTCCGATTCATCTTCACCTCACCAACTTTTACGACCGAAAAAGCCTCGAAAGAGAAGAGGGAGTTCTATATTCCGAGGCTAAACCGTGAGAGCAGTTTGTACGGAACAGAATTTGAGATCAAATTGCGCAACGAGATGACGCAGAAATCCATTGCAAAAGAATGCGCAGATTGGATCAGAAGGAAAGCTGTTTTCAAATCCAATATCACCGGGGAAAACATGCAGGGCTTTATGACGGTGGATTCTTCGGCAGAACAGGTCGCCTATATGCCAATGGCTGGTTTTACCACGGTCGATATAGGCTGTGAGCGGGGCAACAACAGCTATAATATGACTAACCGAATGGAAGCACCGTTCTCCACTCAGTATATGCAGCTGTTTGAGACGATCTGGAATGATCGCAGCAAAATGCAGGATGTTACCGATGTGGTGATCGAGAACATCTCTTCTGCTTATAATGAAAATTCTCCGGAGTTTATCTATTTTATGACTCTGCATCATGTGTTCAGCGAGTTCCTGGATGATATTTCGGAGGATGTTCTTCCCAATGAAGCTACAGGATTCAAAGAAAGTAAGATCTGGAACCTGCTTTACGATTTCCAGAGAGATGCCGTTCTTGCAATCATCAACAAACTGGAAAAATACAATGGCTGTATTCTGGCAGACAGTGTTGGTCTTGGTAAAACGTTCACGGCCTTAGCCGTTGTGAAGTATTACGAAAACAGAAACAAGTCGGTTCTTGTTTTGTGTCCGAAGAAACTGGCGGAAAACTGGAATACTTATAAGGGTAACTATGTGAATAACCCGATCGTTGCAGATCGTCTGCGGTATGATGTGCTGTTCCATACGGATTTATCGAGAACGGGCGGTATATCCAATGGTATTGATCTGGACCGCTTGAACTGGGGCAATTATGACCTTGTTGTCATTGATGAATCTCATAACTTCCGCAACGGTTCCGGTACTCATGCGAATACAACCGAGAATCGGTATGTGAAATTGATGGAGAAAGTTATTTGTACCGGTGTGAAAACGAAAGTTCTAATGCTTTCGGCAACGCCGGTCAATAACCGATTTGTAGATCTGCGGAATCAGCTGGCGATTGCTTATGAGGGCGACAGCGAGCAAATCGACAGTAAGCTTGCAACAAAAAAATCCATTGATGATATTTTCCGCCAGGCACAGAAAGCATACAATGCCTGGTGTAAGCTGGAACCGAAAGATCGCACAACGGATGCACTTTTAAGAACCTTGGATTTTGATTTCTTTGAGGTGTTGGACAGCGTAACGATCGCCCGCTCCAGAAAGCACATTTCCAAGTATTACAGCACAGCGGAAATTGGTAAATTCCCGGAGCGATTGAAGCCTATTTCGATGCGGCCGAGCCTTACCAACTTAAAATCAGCCATCAACTATAATCAAATCTATGAAGAGTTGATGAAGCTGACCCTTTGCATTTATACGCCGTCAAACTATATCTTTCCCAGCAAGCTGGATAAATATATGGATCTAACGCACAACAAGGGTATCAATCTTACCCAGCGTGGTCGTGAGCAGGGTATCCGCCGCCTTATGAGTATCAATCTACTGAAACGGTTGGAAAGCTCGGTGTTTTCGTTCAACCTGACGCTTAGCCGTATTCGTGAGCTGATTACAAAAACTATCGATGCGATCAATCGTTTTGAAAAGTACGGTATTTCTGATCTTGATATGTATGAAGCATCCGATCATGACTTTGATATGGATGACAGCAACACAGATTTCTTCACAGTGGGTAAAAAAGTAAAAATCGATCTTGCCGATATGGACTACCGTACATGGCGAGAAGAACTTCAAGCTGATGCGGATATTCTGGAATTGCTGACGCTTATGATTGCCGACATTACCCCAGAGTACGATACGAAGCTGCAAACATTATTTGCTCTGATCTCCAAAAAAATCGAGCATCCAATCAACGGGGACAACAAGAAGATCCTGATTTTCTCGGCGTTTTCGGATACAGCAGAATACTTGTATGAAAATGTCAGTGCATTTGTGAAAAAGAGGTATGGGCTGGATACGGCGCTTATTACCGGAACGGTTGACGGCAAGACAACCGTTAAAGGGCTGAAAGCAACACTGAACAATGTATTGACCTGTTTTTCACCCATCAGCAAGAGCAAAGCGGTGCTTATGCCAAACAGCACAGCTAATATTGATATTCTGATCGCTACAGATTGTATTTCGGAAGGTCAGAACCTGCAGGACTGCGACTATCTGGTAAACTATGATATTCATTGGAACCCTGTGCGCATCATCCAGCGCTTTGGGCGTATCGACCGTATCGGTAGCAAGAACGGGTATATCCAGCTGGTGAACTTCTGGCCGGATATGGATCTGGATGAGTACATCAATCTGAAAAACCGTGTGGAAACCAGAATGAAGATCTCGATCATGACCGCTACGGGCGATGATGACCTGATCAACGCGGAAGAAAAAGGTGACTTGGAATATCGCAAGGCTCAGTTGAAACGGCTGCAGGAAGAAGTGGTTGACATCGAGGATATGTCGGAAGGAATCTCGATCATGGATCTGGGGCTGAACGAGTTTCGGCTTGATCTTTTGGAATATCTGAAAACACATCCCGATATGGAACGAAAGCCGCGCGGCCTTCATGCCGTTGTACCGGCAACGGAAGAGCTGCCGGAAGGCGTGATCTTCGTACTGCGGAATGTAAACAACAGTGTGAATATAGACAATCAGAACCGTATCCATCCGTTTTACATGGTGTATATCGGTCGGGAGGGGGATGTGATCTGCGATTACCTGAACCCCAAGCAGCTTCTGGATGATGTGAGACTTCTGTGCCGTGGCAAGTCGGAACCTATCAAGGCGGTTTATACAAAGTTCAACGAAGAAACGGACGATGGTCGGAACATGGCAGAAATGTCGGAACTTTTGAGTATGGCCATTGATTCTATTATCGATACCAAAGAAGAAAGTGATATTGACAGCCTGTTCTCGGCTGGCGGTACATCGGCATTGATGTCGGATATTTCCGGGCTGAGTGATTTTGAGCTGATCTGCTTTTTGGTCGTAAAATAGAGGAGGGATTCTATTGTTAGGGCTTCCAAAATCAACCGAGTTTAATAAGCGCCTGCCAAAGCAGAAGTTCTACGAGAACCTTACCATTACGCCTGCTTTAAAAAAGAGTTTTACTGATGATATTCGTATGATCTATTGGCGCAATAAGATCGCTGCTTCCACGATGAATCTGGCAGCAGGGCAAACGGTGACAGAGATTGAAGTGTTTGAAATTCAGCTGACCACGCAGATGGTGAATGAAGCAATGTTGCGGCAGATCGACCGTGAGATCCCGTACCATATTTTATTCCTGCTGGAATATGGCGGCAAGTATCAAGCGTGGATCGGATACAAAGAAGCGACTGTCGGAAATAATGCTTTCAAGGTGGAGCGCTACTATCACACGGATTGGATGGAAGAGGACGAGCTTCCGCTGAAAGCGGAGGGGCTTAGCCTGGATGCTGTTTATGAGAATTTTGTCCGCCAGCTGGCAGGCGCTGCGCTGGAGCAGGTAGAGGACGGGCAGGAAACGCTGCAGAAATCTGTGCAGCGGAGTGAGCAGAGAGCAAAGCTTCAAAAACAGATCGAGAGCTTGCAGGCAAAGATACGAAAAGAAAAGCAGTTGAATAAGCAGATGGAAATGAATGCGGAGTTGAAGAAATTAAAAAAGTTTTTAAGCAAGATTGACATATAGAAAAAGAGGTGAAACTGGTGGGTTATTTTGAGTATAGAGATTTGGCACCAATTGATAATATAGAAAACGGCGACAAATACATAGAAGCCCTTAACTGGGCGTTTCAAAATAAGAAAGTTAAGAATATTGCCTTGACAGGCCCTTATGGTGCAGGTAAGAGCAGCGTTATTGAAACTTTCCTTGCGCAGGACGATAAAAAGAATAACAAGGGCTTTCCTTTTCGTGCGAATACCATCAGAAAGAAATCTCTTAAAATATCTATGGCCACATTCTTTAAGGGAAAGGCTTTGGAAAATGCTGAATCGGGAGAAAAAATTGAAGTAGATGCAGACGAGGTTGAAAAAGGAATCTTAAAGCAGCTTTTTTACAAAGTGGAACCAGGTAAAATTCCGCAAAGCAGATATAGAAAAATACATAAAATAAAGCTGTCTCCGGTGATGGTGCATATTTTTGGCGCAATGACACTGATTACTTTTTTGTCTGCTATTTTTGCTCCGGAAAAATATAATACTTTTGTTCAGACAATAAACAACTTCCTTTCAATAGAAAGTGCACCCAATATTAAAACATATTCTTTTATGGGGATACTCTTCTTAGTGACTGCCGGTGTGATTGCCTATTTGTATCGTACTGTGATTTCGAGATTCAGGATAAAAGAAGTAAAGCTGCCCAGTGATACGACCATTCAAAGCGGCAGAGAAGAATCGGATTCTGTTTTCAATAAGAATCTTGATGAAATCATGTACTTCTTTGAAGCTACTGGATACAGGATCGTGTTTTTTGAAGACCTGGATCGTTTGGACAGTCCAAAGATTTTTGTTCACCTTAGAGAACTGAATAACCTTCTTAATAACGATGATGCTATTAAAGGAAAGCCGATCGTTTTTGTTTATGCTGTTAGAGATGACATTTTTTCTAAGGAAGATCGAACCAAGTTTTTTGATTTTATCATTCCCATCGTTCCGGTAATCAACGAGACAAACTCTGGAGAAATCCTCCTCCAGCGGTTTCAAGAGGCAAAAGGAAAAGGCGTCGAACACAATATATCACAGGAGTTTGTATTGGATGTTTCTCCGTATGTTTCGGATATGCGCGTTTTGCAAAATATATATAATGAGTTTGTTATATACAAAGATACATTGAGGACAACGCAGGAACTTTCATTGTCGGATGAGCAAATGCTTGCAATGATCATCTTTAAAAATATCCATCCGAGTGATTTCGCAGATATACAAAGCGAATCGGGCGTTATCAAACAAGCTTTTGAGGATAAACAAAGGTTTATTTCGGCAAAGAAACAGGAAATGCAAGCAGAAATTGATGACTATGAAACCGCGGTAGAGCGATACCAAGCGGACAGCATGAAATCGGTGAGAGAAATCAAATATGCGATGTTTGGAGAGCTGATGGGGCGGTTGGGAACTCCAGAGTCGATAAGAAAAAGGTATTATGAAACGATTTCTGCAGACAAAATCATGCAGGATAATTTTGATTTAGCACAATTACTCAGCGAAAAATATGATGAAATTCATTATTACTATGGAAGTGGATATTCGAACCAAACATCAATAAATAAAGAAATGCTCGAATCCTACATCGAACGGTGGAAGGAAATCAATCGGGTAAGAAAAATCGGGCTGCAGGAAATGCAGGAAAAATTGCAGCAACTTAGAATGCAGCAACATGATCTTTCAGGGCTTTCGATCGCTAAGCTGTTGGAGGAATATTTACCAGAGGAAGTATTATCAGAGACAGTTCGACGGAATAAATTGCTTGTATTTCTTCTTCGCAGAGCCTATATTGACGAAAAGTATGCCAGCTATATTAACTACTTTAAAGGTACGAGCATTACCAAGGATGATATGAATTTTATTCTTTCGGTGAAGAATCAAGAGCCACTTGCATTTGACTATCAGCTGACTAAGGTGCCAATGGTGATTCAAAGACTTCAAGAGTATGAATTTGAGGAAAAGGCTATTTATAATTTTACCTTACTTGAAGAATTGCTATCAGAAGGTGAATCAGTAAAGCTAAGTGCTTTTATCAACCAGCTATCTGACGAAGAAGAAACCAGCTGGCGCTTTATTGATGAGTTTTTCAGTTACACTAAGCAAAGAGAACAGTTTATTCAATTACTGACCGAAAAATGGACGGGAATGTGGACGCATATCAGTGCAGATGCAACAATGACCTATGATCACAAACTGGAATACCTATGCGAAATCATGAATACTTCTCCAATTTCTGTAATTGAGGAGTTGAATGCAGACGGTAGTATGACAGCATTTTTTGAACAGCATGAAGATATTCTTCAGAAGTTAGAACCTTGCGAAAATGAAAAAATCATTTCAGTGATCCAGTGCCTGAATGTTCACTTTACTCGCTTGCTGATAGAAAATGTTGCAAATAATATTTTGGATGCAGTTTTCGATGGAGATTTCTTTGTTCTGAATCAAGAAATGATCCAAACGATAGTGTGGTATAAAAAGAGCAGCATGGTTGGCGATTTGACCACTCGTCCATATTCCACATTGATCGCTCTAAAGTACTTGCCTTTGCTACAGTATGTTCAATCTCACCTAACTTTGGTGTAGATTTCATAACGCAAAATCAGGATGATTTTATGGCGGTAAAAAACAGTATCACTATGTCTGGTGATTTGTTTGAAAGCCTCATGCTCAGTGAACACATTCAGAAAGAATATAAAGACGAATTGTTTGCCGAATATGCCGAAAGTTGCATGACGGCAGGTGTGGCCATGAAAATGGCTGCATTGAAATTGCCGGTTACAAAGGATATTGCGGATGCTGCGATGGACTGCGTAGGTCAGCAGGATAAATCGGAAATTCTGTTCGCAAACATTGGTGTATACGGCGCTGGCGAGCTTCCACGAAAATTCAATGAGCTTGGCGGAATATATGCTAATCTTGCTGACCGTACAAAACGCCATGAGGTTCTTTTGCCAGCAACGCTGGAATACTATTCGTTGGCCGAATACCTGAAAAATATTGGATATATTACGAGTGTGGAAGAAAAAATAGAAAAGCAATATGATGCTGCTTTAGAAAAAGAAAAAACGCAAAAATTCTTAAAGCTTCGTATTAAGAAAGCATAAGAGGAGGAAAACCGGAATGGATAAGATGAAAATGGAGTCGCCGGATATGACTGCGCAGAACATAGACCGCATTGCTGCGCTATTCCCGAACTGCATTACCGAAACGGTGGATGAAAACGGCAAGCTCAAGCGTGCAATCAATTTTGAGCTGCTGAAGCAGGTGCTTTCGCCCGATGTGGTGGACGGCGACGAGCGGTATGAGTTTACATGGGTGGGCAAGAAGGCTGCCATCGTGGAAGCCAACAAACCGATTCGCAAAACGCTGCGCCCCTGCAAAGAAGAAAGCAAAAACTGGGATACCACTGAAAATCTCTACATTGAGGGCGACAATCTGGAAGTGCTGAAGCTTTTGCAGGAAAGCTATCTCGGCAAGGTGAAGATGATTTACATTGACCCGCCGTACAATACCGGCAACGACTTTATCTATGCCGACGATTTCAAGCGCTCGCAGGAAGAAGAAAACGAGCAGATGGGAATGTTCGACGAAGACGGCGACCGCCTATTCAAAAACACCGACACAAATGGACGGTTTCATTCCGACTGGTGCAGCATGATCTATTCCCGACTGATGCTGGCGAGAAATTTGCTAACAGATGATGGGGTTATCTTTATCAGCATTGACGATAATGAGCAGGAAAACCTTAAAAAGTGCTGCGATGAAGTGTTTGGCGGACAAAATTTCGTTGCCACATTTCCATGGAGAAAGAGAACCGCGAAATCGGATGTGCCATTTGGGGTATCACAAGATTGCGAGTGGGTTATTTGCTATGCAAAAAGTGGAAAATTTGCAGCACGAGTAGCAGGAACAGAACGCAAGTATTTTGAAACGCCTGATTTTCCAGGACGTCCGTGGAGAATACATGATTTGACAAAGCAGACTACTGCAAGTGAACGTCCCAACAGTTTCTTCCCGATGGTTAATCCTAAAACCGGAGAGGAATATCCTGCTAATCCTAATAGAACTTGGGCTATTACAGAAGAAACATTTAAATTTTATTATTCAGTTGATCGCATTGTTTTCCCAGGTGATTACGATTTTTTGAATATTACTAAACCGGCTTTACGCTATTGGAAGGAAGATGATGTAAAGAAGTCAGGGGACATGTTTGGAATGATGCCTGTCAGTACTAAGCTGCCGGATAATATCGGTATGTCACTGGATGGCACGAAAGAAATCACAGCATTGTTTGATGGAAAAATTTTTAGTTTTCCTAAAACGGTTTCTTTGATTAAGTTTTTTGTCGATATTTCCACAAAGCTGGATAAAGAAGCAATCATACTTGACTTCTTCTCTGGCTCTGCCACCACCGCCCATGCTGTTATGCAGCTCAATGTCGAAGACGGCGGACACCGCAAATTCATCATGGTGCAGTTGCCTGAACCGTGCGATGAAAAGAGCGAAGCCTACAAAGCTGGGTATAAAAATATCTGCGAAATCGGCAAAGAACGAATTCGCCGTGCTGGTGAAAAAATAAAATCCGAAAGCCCCTTGACGACCGGGAATCTCGATGTTGGTTTCCGCGTTCTCAAGCTTTCCGACAGCAATATGAAAGATGTCTACTATGCGCCGGATGACTACAGTCAGAGCTTGCTGGCCGGACTGGAATCCAACATCAAAGAAGATCGCACCGACCTTGATTTGCTGTTCGGTTGTCTGCTGGATTGGGGTCTGCCGCTGTCTATGCCGTATTCTTCTGAACAAATCGACGGTTGCACCGTTCACACCTACAATGATGGCGACCTGATCGCCTGCTTTGATAAGAATGTGCCTGAAAGCGTGGTCAAGGAAATCGCTAAGCGTCAGCCACTCCGTGCTGTTTTCCGTGACAGTAGTTTTGTTAACAGCCCGGCTAAGATTAATGTTACAGAGATTTTCAAACTGATTGCGCCGGATACCCGTGTAAAAGTGATTTGATGGGAGGGGCGGAAATGAAAAATAATGAGATTCACAAGACAGTTCAAAGTGACTTTTTAAAGAATGTTTCCGAGATTCTTCTGCAAGCACGGAAAAATGCAAAAACTGCTGTCAACCTTTCTATGGTTTACGCTTATTACGAGATAGGCAGAATGATCGTTGAGGAAGAACAGCATGGCGCAAATAGGGCAGCTTATGGCAAACAGCTTTTGAAAGAACTTTCTGCATATTTAACAGATATATTTGGAAAGGGATTTTCTACAACGAATTTGAAACAAATGCGGCAGTTCTATCTTACTTATGTAAACGACCAAATTAGTCAGACACTGTCTGACCAATTCGAAACGCTTCCAACTGCCAGTACTGGAAGAAAGTTTTTCCTGAGCTGGTCGCATTATCTGAAGCTTATGCGGATCGATAATATAGACGAACGGCATTTTTATGAAATCGAGTGCGTTAAAAATGATTGGAGCCTCAGTGAGCTGAAACGCCAATATAATAGTGCTCTTTATGAGAGAATTGCTCTCAGTACAGATAAGGACAAGGTTTATCGGCTGGCAGTGGAAGGACAGAAGGTAGAGACGCCGAAAGATGCAGTGAAAGATCCGTATGTGCTTGAATTTCTTGGGCTGAAAGAGCTTCCGGAATACTCGGAAAGTGAACTGGAAAGCAGAATTATTGATCATTTGCAGCAGTTTCTTTTGGAACTGGGCACTGGTTTTGCATTCATCGGGCGTCAGGTGCGCTTCACCTTTGATGAAGAACACTTTCTGGTTGATCTAGTTTTTTATAATCGCCTGCTGCGTTGTTTTGTGCTGTTCGATTTGAAAATTGGGGAACTTAAGCATCAGGATATTGGGCAGATGCAGATGTATGTTAATTACTATGACCGCAAAGTAAAGCTGCCAGATGAAAATAAAACGATCGGCATTGTTCTGTGCCGCGATAAAAATAATGCGGTTGTAGAAATGACACTGCCGGAAGATAATTCTCAGATATTTGCCAGCAAGTATGAAACAGTTCTTCCCAAAAAGGAAGATTTGAAGAAAATTTTGGAAGAACAAATTGCAGCGGAGGATGGAGGCGAGGACAATGAAACTTCAATTTAAGCATCAGAAGTTCCAGGCGGATGCTGCAAAGGCTGTGGTAGATGTATTTGCCGGGCAGCCTTACCTGACGCCGACTTATATGATGGACAGAGGCACCGGTATTTTTCAGATCGGCATGAATGAGGAAGATGACTTTACCGGCTGGCGCAATCAGCCGCTTGTGCCGGAATTATCTAAGCGTATGATTTTGGAGCAGATCCAGGAAATACAAAGAATTTACCAGATCACACCTTCTCAGAAATTGGAGGGCGAAGGATATAATCTGACGATTGAAATGGAAACTGGTGTTGGTAAAACATATACCTATATCAAAACCATGTTTGAACTGAATAAGCACTATGGTTGGAGCAAGTTTATTGTTGTGGTACCGAGTATCGCCATCCGTGAGGGTGTTTACAAGTCTTTCGAGGTAACGCAGGAACATTTTGCGGAGGAATATGGAAAGAAGATCCGCTTTTTTATCTATAATTCTGCTCAACTTACGGAAATTGACCGTTTTGCATCGGACAATTCCATCAATGTGATGATTATCAACTCGCAAGCATTTAATGCCAGGGGAAAGGACGCACGTCGTATTTACATGAAACTAGACGAGTTTCGTTCTCGTCGTCCGATTGACATTATTGCAAAGACTAATCCGGTTCTTATTATTGATGAGCCGCAATCCGTGGAAGGAAAACAGACAAAAGAGCGCCTGCGCGAGTTCCACCCGCTGCTGACCCTGCGTTATTCCGCAACCCATAAATCAGACAGCATTTACAACATGATCTATCGGCTGGATGCTATGGAAGCTTATAACAAACGCCTTGTTAAGAAGATTGCTGTGAAGGGGATCGCGGAATCCGGCAGCACAGCTACGGAAAGTTATGTCTACCTGCAAAGCATCAACTTGTCTAAAGCTGATCCAACTGCAACGATTCAGTTTGACTATAAGGGTACTTCTGGTATTCGAAAAGTTACGAAGACGGTGAGCATAGGTTTTAGTCTGATGTATCAGCGCAATAACAAAAACTATGAAATGCTTATAAATATTTGTTATTTCGTCCTGGATGGAATGCTACAGACCACAGATAAGGGTAATTACAAAATGATGACCTTTTCGGACGAACATATGCATAGACTTTATGAAAAATTTGTGTTGGAATATTTCAAAAGGCATCATTCCTATTTGTCAGAAGTCAGAGCGGCCCAAGTAAAGTGGAATCTGGCAACAGATACGGAAGAAAGTATGATACGATTCCTGCCTGCCATGCAGACGGATATTTTTCTTAGATACAAAGAAAAGGTACTTATAATAGACACAAAATATTATGGAAATAGTATGCAGAAGCAATATGATAAGGTTACAATCCATTCCGGTAATATGTATCAGATTTTCACGTATGTGAAAAACCAGGATGTCGAAAATAATGGTAGAGTATCTGGTATGCTGTTGTATGCAAAAACAGAAGAAGCAATTACTCCTGATTGCAGTTTTGTGATAGGCGGGAATAAGATTAGTGTGAAAACAGTAGATTTGAATAAAGAATTCAAATTGATAGCTGCACAGTTGGATAAGATTGCTGAAGATTATTTTGGGAAGAAAAGGATTGAAGATAGTATAATTTAAGAAAGCTGGTGTAAAAGTGTCAGTGCATTTGCGAATACATTAGGTGGAGCGTTAATCTTTGGAATATCTGATGATGAACAGATTATAGGGATTGAAGATCCCCATGGAGATGCTGAAAAAATAAGTGAAATCATTAAAACAAGACTGACGCCTATTTCGGAATAAAAGAGATGAGCAATCTTCGATATGTTGGAAGTGGATTTAGTGGTCATTGGAAAATTGATATAGATAAAAAACTAAAAAATTCTTAGTAGCAACTCTTTCTATTTTACTACCAATTTTACTACTAACATGTAGTGACAACTTGCTCAAGCTTGCTCTGCTTTGCCACAATCTGTAATTTTAGAGCATATCACAATAACCCCGAAATCCCGTGCAAAAACAGGGTGTTCCGGGGCAATTCAAGGAAAAATAAAACAATGACAAAAATACTTTTCATCTGCCACGGCAATGTTTAATGGATGTCGTGAAAACCTTGATTTTATTGGATTTCTTGGGGATTAACCAATAATTTACACCTTATTTATACCTTTGGAAGACTGGATCGGAATAATATAATAAAATTTGCTAATCTGTGTTGATTTTTTTTATGATTGAGTATAATAAAAGCAAGAACAGAAATGTTCTCGATGTAAGAGCATCGTTAAAAGTTGGGCTGCAGATGGAGCAGGATAAATTTCCATCTCATTAGATGTCTTAACTGGGCATCGAGCCTGGCAACTTGGATAAAGTTGTAGTCCACGTGGGGGACTTAATGATTTCCACGTCGTTATTGATATCTTAACTGGATATCGAGGCTGACAACCAGCAGAAAACTCTTTTACAAAAATAATTCTCAGAAGAGTGTGGTTAAATGCCACACTCTTCTTTGCGTGTGAGGTATAAATGGCAACAAAGGTAGATAAGAAAAATGCAATACGACAAGGTATTATAGAGGCGGCAATTGTATATAGCCAGAGTTTGGCGGGTAAAACGTTTCTGTATGTATATGGAGATGAATATTTTGAAGTTTCTTTTCCGATAGATCACTTCCTTCATTTAACTGGAGTGGAGACAAGACTTTCGGCAAAGGACTTTTATAAGAATGCAAAAAAATCTATTCTTACAAATAATCAGTTCTATTTTGACGCTAGACATATATATGTAAATGCCAAAAAGAAACTTCCGTGCTTGAAAAGATTGCCGGAATTGACGAATGAAATGGTATGTATTCTTAAGAACATGGAAACCATGACAATTACATATAAACTCAGCGTTACAAATCTGGAATTTACATTAGGTCTGACAGAAAATAAAGATAATACTGGAAGCAAAATCAATGATTTACTTTTCATCTGTTTGGACAATGTTTAATGGATGCTGTGAAAGCCTTGATTTTATTGGATTTTTTGGGAATTAACCAATAATTTACAACCTTATTTATACCTTTGGAAGACCGGATCGGAATAGCTGAAATAATAATGTGAAGGCGTGGGAGAAAATCTCGCGTCTTATTTATATGGAGAAAATGAATTTGAAATGCATTTTACTGTGTTATGTATGATGGCAACGGAGTCGTCAATTCACAAAAATGTATTCGTTAAAGAGCAGATCTATCACTTTAGTTTTCGAAAAGGGAAGAATCAATTTCATTAAGGAGTTCTTCTGGGAGACATTTCTTTGTAATAGTTATATTTTTTGCTTTGTATGTAAGCTGAGTATACAGTGGTGAATTAATATCTTTTTTGAATATGGCATATATCTTTCCAGGTGGTTTAGGAACGATCGAACGTATATCTTCACTTAATACACTGTTTGGAATATAACAATCTTTACCTTGAATCAGACCGAGGCAGGCAGATGTTGTGCCGAGACTGTGAGAAAAAGTCTGTAAATAAGATTCTTCTATGATATGCAAGGGTGGCAAGCCTGAAAATCAGGCTTCTCACCTTTGTTTTATATATAACAGTTGTTGAATGGCATGTCAAGAGCAGGCGGTTTTCCGCCCGTCTTATTCGCCTGTTTATTCGTTACTCTGGGAGGCGTCCTTCGTACATAATACTCAGTTCACCATACACCTGTGCCCAGTTGCGGATCGTACTGGTCCA
>SKEW01000169.1_pt1 | contig 81611 bp, 68 predicted proteins | sample 4841441 | NCBI WGS metagenome assembly SKEW01 (sample SAMN11008799, study PRJNA524170) | human gut metagenome | isolation source: fecal sample from pouch patient p41 | place: Israel: Tel-Aviv | reverse complement strand
GGGGTTGCGCTCGTTGCGGGACTTAACCCAACATCTCACGACACGAGCTGACGACAACCATGCACCACCTGTCATCCCTGTCCCGAAGGAAAGCTCCGATTACAGACCGGTCAGGGAGATGTCAAGAGCAGGTAAGGTTCTTCGCGTTGCTTCGAATTAAACCACATGCTCCACCGCTTGTGCGGGTCCCCGTCAATTCCTTTGAGTTTCATTCTTGCGAACGTACTCCCCAGGTGGACTACTTATTGCGTTTGCTGCGGCACCGAACAGCTTTGCTGCCCGACACCTAGTAGTCATCGTTTACGGCGTGGACTACCAGGGTATCTAATCCTGTTTGCTCCCCACGCTTTCGAGCCTCAACGTCAGTTACCGTCCAGTAAGCCGCCTTCGCCACTGGTGTTCCTCCTAATATCTACGCATTTCACCGCTACACTAGGAATTCCGCTTACCTCTCCGGTACTCTAGATTGACAGTTTCCAATGCAGTCCCGGGGTTGAGCCCCGGGTTTTCACATCAGACTTGCCACTCCGTCTACGCTCCCTTTACACCCAGTAAATCCGGATAACGCTTGCACCATACGTATTACCGCGGCTGCTGGCACGTATTTAGCCGGTGCTTCTTAGTCAGGTACCGTCATTTTCTTCCCTGCTGATAGAGCTTTACATACCGAAATACTTCATCGCTCACGCGGCGTCGCTGCATCAGGGTTTCCCCCATTGTGCAATATTCCCCACTGCTGCCTCCCGTAGGAGTTTGGGCCGTGTCTCAGTCCCAATGTGGCCGGTCACCCTCTCAGGTCGGCTACTGATCGTCGGCTTGGTAGGCCGTTACCCCACCAACTACCTAATCAGACGCGGGTCCATCTCATACCACCGGAGTTTTTACCCCTGCACCATGCGGTGCTGTGGTCTTATGCGGTATTAGCAGTCATTTCTAACTGTTATCCCCCTGTATGAGGCAGGTTACCCACGCGTTACTCACCCGTCCGCCACTCAGTCACCAAGATCTTCATCCGAAGAATCAAATCAAGGTGCTTCGTTCGACTTGCATGTGTTAAGCACGCCACCAGCGTTCATCCTGAGCCAGGATCAAACTCTCGTTAAAAGTGTTTGTATCCAGTTCAGAACCAACTAACTAGCTAATTCTTCCCTTTTTACTGTTGTTTTGGTTTGTTTAAAAACCGTTCTTAAAAATCTTCTCTTAAAGAAATTTTCAAGGGTTGTTGTTGTCTATTGTTCAGTTATCAAGGTTCTTTGTTTGTGTCGTTCTTTTCAAGCGACAGCTTTTATATTTTATCAAAAGCTTTTGTCTTTGTCAAGAACTTTTTTATTTTTTCTTTCACTGCCGAATCCGTTTGATTACTTCTCACTAGCAGTGTATTTATGCTATCACATTCAAACTTTTCTGTCAACCACTTTTTAAAATTTCTTATAAGTTTTTATCATCTTTACTTATAAATCTTTTCTTTGAACTTTTTCTCTCTCAGGGACTGTCCGCCTCCGCGCCTTCCTCTTACTCAAGCGTCTGTTCTGTAGTTTTCAGTGCCGTTCTCAGCGACGAATGTTATCTTATCATAGCTATTTCTAATTGTCAATGTTTTTTATATATTTCATGCAATTCAGAATATTCTGAAAAATTAGTATCTGCGTTCCCAAACACTAACAGCTATTGCAAGCTTGCTTGCACTAAGCTGATAGGGTTGGGGAACATAGGGCGAATGCCCTTAACCGAAAGGACGTCAGTTCTTTCGGTTGTTGCAGATGCGTAACATACATTTCAAAACACGACAGCTATTGCAAGCCTGCTTGTATAATATACTCATTTCATGTTAAGATAGTATCAGCTTTATATATGAAAGGATTTTCTCATGCCTGGTTTTATTTTACATTTAACTGCAGCCCAGATGCTGCGAAGCCATCTTCACGAGTACCCTGATTTTCCTTATCCGATTCAATCTGTAAATGATTTTCTGATTGGGAATCTTCTACCGGATGCAACAGACCAAAAAGAGCTTTCACATTTCCGGAATCCTGTTTATCGTGATAAGATGATGGTATTTCCGGATTTAACACGTTTTACTGCTAAATACGCCTCTCTTCTTTCTGATTCCAGTGTTTTGGGCTACTATTTTCATTTATATATCGACCGTCGGTTTTTCAAGGATTTTATTCCGGAGATTGTTGATTTTTATGATGAAACCGGACAGATTACAGATATAAAAGAAGAGATTGTAACCGTTTATATCAGAAATTTCCAGACTTATATCCCTTTTGAAAAGTATCTTACTGCGGAATATTATTACGGGGACTATACAAAGATGAATACTTATCTTGTAAACCGCTATCACATTCCACTCGATCTGAACGCACAGATAATAAATCCAGGGATCAATGAAATTCAGTATGGAAATGTACAGCAAGTCCTGGATTCATTGCATGGATACCTCAGTGTTACCGTGGATGCAGTAAATGATCTTAAGGTATTTCCACTTGATAAACTTCTTGCTTCACTTGAACAATATACGATTGAATTTTTATCCAATCCTTTATAGAAAAAACTCTATTATCCCTGCCATATTTTAATCCGGAAGAGATAATAGAGTTTCTTATTATTTTACGCGATCTCTGTCGTACTTTCGAACTGAGAATTATACAGATCCGCATAGAATCCGCCTCTTGCAAGAAGTTCCTCATGATTTCCCTGCTCAATGATATCCCCGTCTTTCATAACAAGGATCAGATCTGCATCACGAATCGTTGATAATCTGTGGGCAATAACAAAGCTTGTTCTTCCTTTCATCAGATTATCCATTGCTTTCTGGATCATTTCTTCTGTACGGGTATCAACTGAACTTGTCGCCTCATCCAAAATCAGGATCTTCGGATCTGCAAGGATTGCCCTTGCAATTGTGAGGAGCTGTTTCTGTCCCTGGGATACATTACTTGCTTCTTCATTCAGTTCCATATTGTATCCACCCGGAAGTGTCTGGATGAAACGATGCACATGTGCCGCCTTCGCTGCCTGAATCACTTCTTCCTCTGTCGCATTCAGTTTTCCGTAACGGATATTATCACTGATCGTACCATGGAACAGCCAGGTATCCTGCAGAACCATTCCGAACATTTCACGGAGTTCACTTCTATTGAAGTCCCGGACATCGTGTCCGTCAATCTTGATTGAACCTCCATTCACATCATAGAAACGCATGAGCAATTTGATCATTGTTGTCTTTCCGGCTCCTGTCGGACCAACAATTGCGATCTTCTGGCCTTCTTTCACATCCGCTGAGAAGTTATTAATGATGATCTTATCTTCATTATATCCAAAACGTACATGCTCAAATTCAACATTTCCCTGAAGATTCTCTACAGAAACCGGATTCTCTACTGTCTGATCTTCTTCCGGTCCTTCCAAGAACTCGAAGACACGCTCTGATGCTGCAGCTGTTGACTGAAGCATATTCGCCACCTGTGCGATCTGCTGCAATGGCTGTGTAAAGTTACGTACATATTGAATAAAGGACTGGATATCTCCAACCTCGATCACATCCTTAATTGTCAGATATCCGCCAAGGATTGCCACTGCCACGTAACCCAAGTTTCCTACAAACTGCATTACAGGCATCATCAAACCGGAAAAGAACTGGGATTTCCATGCGGAATCATACAGCTTATCATTTGTTTCATTGAATACTTCAATTACTTCCTCTTCTTTATTAAATGCCTTGATGATGTTATGACCACCATAGATTTCTTCTACCTGTCCATTCACATTTCCAAGGTATGTCTGCTGCCCTACGAAATATTTCTGTGAATGTTTCATTACGAATCCGATCAATCCGGCAGAAAGCGGAAGAATCAAAACTGCAATCACTGTCATCAGCGGGCTGATTGACAACATCATGATAAATACACCAATCAGAGTTGTAACCGATGTGATCATCTGAGTCGCACTCTGGTTCAAGCTCTGTCCAAGTGTGTCAACATCATTTGTCACACGGGAAAGCACTTCACCTACCGGCTTTGTGTCAAAATAGCTCATCGGCATGCGGTTGATCTTCTCGGAGATTTCTCTTCTCAAACGGTAGGTTGTCTTCTGAGACACCCCCGTCATCAAATATCCCTGCACAAAACTGCAGATTGCGCTGATCACATACAGGCAAAGAACAGTCAGCAGAATCTGTCCGATTTTACCGAAATTCATTCCATCTCCACCGGAAACTTTACTTACAAGTCCATTGAAAATCTCCGTCGTTGCTTTTCCTAAAATCTTCGGTCCGACAATATTGAATATCGTTCCACAGATAGCAAACACGGCTACGAAAAATACCTGTACTTTGTAAATTGCCATGTAGCGGATCAGTTTCTTCATTGTTCCTTTGAAGTCTTTTGCTTTTTCATTCGGTCTTCGACCGCCATGCATTCTAGCCATGAATCTGATCCTCCTTTCCATTTGTCTGCTCATTTAACGCTGCTTCTAACTCTTTCCTGGACAGCTGGGATTCTGCAATTTCACGGTATACCGGACAGTTCTTGAGAAGCTCCGCATGTGTTCCCTTACCTGCCACTTTGCCTTCGTCCAATACTATGATTTGCTCTGCATGCAGGATTGTGCTGATTCTCTGCGCAACGATCAGCACCGTACTTCCGCTTGTCTTTTCAGCCAGCGCACGGCGGAGTGTTACATCCGTCTTATAGTCAAGGGCAGAAAAACTGTCGTCAAAAATAAATACCTGCGGGTGCTTTGCGATTGCTCTTGCAATAGAAAGTCTCTGCTTCTGTCCACCGGATACATTCGAACCTCCCTGTGAGATCGGGCTCTTATATTTCTCCGGTTTTGTGTCAATAAATTCTGTTGCCTGTGCAATCTCTGCCGCCTCGATCATCTCATCATCGCTTCCATGTGAATTACCAAACATGATATTAGATGCGATATCTCCCGAGAATAGAACTCCCTTCTGCGGAACATATCCAAGCTTCTCACGAAGTTCCTGCTGTTTCACTTCACGGATATCTACACCATCCAGCATAATATCTCCGGATGTCACATCATAGAAACGTGGAATCAGATTTACCAGCGTAGACTTACCGCTTCCGGTACTTCCGATAATCGCTGTTGTCTCACCCGGCTTCGCTGTAAATGTAATATCTTCCAGAACATCTTCATCTGCACCCGGATAACGGAAAGATACATGATTGAAAGTAAGTACTCCTTTTCCGTCTTCTGGGAAATGTTTTTCTTGCTTTGGATCGTGGATCATTGTCTCACTCTTCAATACTTCCTCAACACGGTCTGCTGCCACAGCTGCTCTTGGAAGCATAATTGAAATCATACAAAGCATTAAGAATCCCATGATGATCTGCATCGTATATTGGATAAATGCCATCATATCTCCAACCTGCATCTGTCCATCACTGATTCCATGTGCTCCTGTCCATACGATCAGAACAGATACACCGTTCATGACTAACATCATCACCGGCATCATAAATGTCATTGCACGGTTGACGAAAAGATTCGTCTTCGTCAGTGTGCGGTTCGCATCATCAAATCTCTCTTCCTCATGCTTCTCTGTACTGAATGCACGGATAACCGGAAGTCCTGTCAGAATCTCTCTTGTTACAAGGTTCAACTTGTCAACAAGATTCTGCAGCACTTTGAACTTTGGCATAACAACAAGGAACAGCAACAAAACTACAAATGCAATGATAATAACCGCAAGTCCGATGATCCAGGACATGGATACATTCGTCTTCATAACCTGCAGCACTCCACCGATTGCAAGGATTGGCGCATACAGAACCATACGAAGCAGCATAACGATCAGCATCTGAATCTGCTGGATATCATTCGTACTTCTCGTGATCAAAGATGCTGTTGAGAAGTGATTGAACTCGTTATTTGAAAATCCAACAACTTTATGGAATACTCCACTTCTCAGATCACGTCCTGCACTTGCTCCAACTCTTGATGCCAGAAATGCAACCATAATACTTGCTACCATTCCAAGAAGAGCAAGTGCAGCCATCTGACCTCCTGTTTTTAACAGATAATGAATCTGTGTCTGATCCATGTCCATTCCAAGGTCTTTATATGCACTCCTGCAGAAGCTCACTGCTGCCTGATCAAGAATTGTATCCGGCATCTCTGACATCTGCTCTTCAATCTTCTCAACTATTGTTGCTCTCTGCTCAGCCGGAAGCATTTTCAGAAGATCAAACATAGACATATCATCCAGTGACACTGCCTGGGATTCCGCCTGGGATTCACCTTGTGGCATTCCTTCCGGCATTGTCTGGTCTGCCCCTTGTGGCATGCTCTGCGCCATTCCCTGGGACATCTGCTCTTTCAGCTTGTCTTCCATCTGCTTTGTTGTGTCACTTCCGGACTCGATTCCGGATGTCATCATCATTGGAATCTGAAGAATATCTTTCAGATTCTCCATCGTATTTTCCTCTTCAGCAACAGAATCTTTCAAGACATAAGCTTCTTTTTTATAAGAAGTATTATCTTCTGTATATGCATCCATCACCGTCTGTTGATCGTCTTCCGATACAAACAAAAGCAATTTTTCCATTTCTTCTGTTGCAATCTGTCTCGGTACTTCATCTTCAATACCGCCCTGCTGGATTCCTACATTTACAATATCTGATGTGTAGGCCGGCAAGGACAGATCACAATACGCCTGCACAACCAGAATCAGCACGATCGCAATCATAGCTTTCCAGTATGATGCAGCGTATTTGAATAAGTTCTTCATAATCTGCGTATTTCCTTTCCTGGTAATTCTCTGTTACTGTTCGCAATATGTGTAAGCAACAACAACTCTCTTCAAGTTACACAATTTATCACTAACCGCTGATTCTCAGCGACAGTAATCTACTTCATTCACTACTCCACATTCTCTATAATCTGCAGGAGCAGCCGGCGAAAAAGCATCTTCTCTTCCACGCTCATTCCTTCAAACACTTTTTCTTCCAGTTTCTCAGCTGTCTTGATCACATAAGCAATGCTGTCTCTCCCTTTCTGTGCAAGAGTCAGGCGCATCACTCTCTGGTCCTGTTCATCGGCTTTTCTTGTAATGTAACCTTCCTGTTCCATCTTCTTGATCATCGATGTAATTGACGGCGGCGTTACATTCAGGCGCTTCGCAAGTTCTTTCTGAGACATGGAATCTTCCTGATGAAGGGCAAATAAGATCCCTGACTGGGCTCTGTTCAAATCGTATTCTGCATACAATTCCTGTGCTCTCTTTCCGATCAGGCGCATACTCTGTCCCATCAATCCAAGTAATGGGGCATCCTCTTTATAACACTTCACGTTCTTTTCCCTCCTTGATCTATTGATACATTCTACAAAAAAATTCTGACTATCACTTTTTCCACAGAATGAATAGTGAAAATTAGTTAGTTAATTAACTAAATGAAAATATAGTACTTTTCACAAAGTAAGTCAATATTATTTCTATTTTTTCACACTTTCTTAATACTTTTTGCACACAAACAAGTTAGATAGTTAATTAAATTCAATATATAAAAATGATGAAACCAAATGGCTGACACCATCTGATTTCATCACTCCATCTTAAAACTCGTTACTGTTCACACGATGTGCGACCAGCAACGCATCTCGCCATTTTAAATCGCCTTTGGCGATGGGGCGAGATGCATTCAAGCCAAAACAGGCATCCTCCGTGTCAATCAGCGAAGTGATTGACACGGGAGTGAACAATAACTAAAACTCTTTCTTTTTCATGACTCTCATACTGTAAATATAAGAAATGAACCATACAAGCAGACTCAGCACGATAAGTGCAATCGCAATTTCAAAATCGCCTATCCCTTCTATCATATACAAAATACTTTCTTTTAATCCCAGGTTATCCATCACAAAAGAGCCAATTGCATAACAAATTGCAAAAACAATTAAAATTGCAATTGGTAGCACTAATCGTCCTTTCTCTCCTTCAAACCTTAACCGAATTGCAATCGTAATTCCCGCAATTGCCTGAAATACAAAGATTGTGATCAACTCCATTGCCAGCGTTTCCGGATCAAACACTTCTTCTGGCTTTATGAGTATAGTGATTCCTGCACAGATTACTCCAATACACCATCCACACGCTGTCATAATAAAGGAAAAAATATATTTTTCTCTAACATATACTTTTCTATTTACAGGTAAAGAAAATAAATACATATATCCATGATTGTTTTCATCATAACTAATTGTATTCCCCGCATATACTGCTATAACAGATGGGATATAGATTGCAATAAAAGTAGCTGTCTTCTTTTCCGTCAGCGTAAAAAATAACGCCACAAACGCTAACACACAAAAAAGATTGCCACCTTGCCGAAAAAACAACCGAAAATCCTTTTCCAAAAGTCCTCTGATTTCTTTCATTACATCCCGCCTCCTGTCAACATCAGAATCACCTGATCGAGTGATCCGCTTTCCACTACAATTTCCGGATAATTTTCTGTATAATACTGCTTCTCATTTGTCAGACAGGCAATTCCGAAATTTTCTTTTCTCTCTTTCAGGATATAGTTTTTATCTAAAGCCTGATACTGTTCCTCGCTGACTTTCAACATGGCATACTTTTCAAGAATTCTATCCATCTCTTCATGAAGTACGATCTTTCCTTTATGAATCACATAAATATCATCGCACAGATGCTCTAAGTCTGAAGATATATGTGAACTGATCAGGATGCTTCTCTCCGGTTCTTCTTCCATATATGTTCTCAAAATATCCAGCATCCCTTCTCTTGCTCCGACATCAAGACCGGCTGTCGGCTCATCCAGCATCAGGAAATCTGCCTGATGCGTCAATGCAATGATCAGATTCAGCTTTGCTTTCATTCCAGTTGAATACTCTTTTAAAAATTTATCCAGTGGAATCTGATATCTTTCACACATCTGAAGAAATTTTTCTTCTTCAAACTTTGGATACAGTTTGGCAAGAACTGCCTTAACATCTTTTCCTTTTAAATATCCGCTGAATCCTGCTTCTGCCAGGACTACTCCCATCTGTTCTTTCTCTTTCTCGCTTAACTCTTGCGGTGTTTTTCCAAGAATCTTTATCTCGCCACCATCATAGGAAATGAGTCCGAGTACTGCCTTGAACACAGTGCTCTTACCGGCTCCGTTTTCTCCGACCAGACCTGTGATTCTTCCTTTTTCTACATTTAGCGAACAGTCTAACTGAAATTCGCCGTAGCTTTTCTTTACCCCTTTGATATCTAACATAATTATTCGTCCTCCATGATGAGTTCAAACAAGGAGCGGATCTCTTCCTCTTTCATTCCGCAGCGTCTTCCCTTCTGAATCGCCGCTTCCAGATCCGCCTCAACTTCTTTTCTGCGCTCTTCTTCCATCAACTGTGTATTCGAAGCTGCAACATAAGTTCCTTTTCCATGAACCGTGACCGTCATGCCCTCCGCTTCCAGATTGTCATATGCCTTCTTCACGGTAAGTGCACTGATCTTCAGTTCCTTTGCCATCGTTCTCACTGACGGCAGTATATCATTTTCTTTTAATTCTCCGGAGATGATCTGCGCCTTGATCTGCTCCATGATCTGTTCATAGATCGGTACCATCGATGAATTATTGATTATAATCTTCATAAGCAACCTCCTGTTGTAAACAGTATATAACAGTGTATCACTGTTGTCAACTGTTATATACTGTTTGTTTTTTCAATTTTCAGGGCATTGTTTTATTGTATTACTCCGTTATCCAATATCCCCAGCATATTGTAAACCATTTTCTTTCTTAAAATATAAAAGAAGTTTCCGATACAAGTTTTTCATCTTATATCAGAAACTTCTTTCTTCATTTGCTCTATTTCATTATAACCTTGCAATGTTTCTTATTGCTAAAAAATCGCCACAGCCTCATTCACACTCTTCACACCCAGCAGCTTGATTCCCTTAACATCCTTCACCGTCTTCATGCACACTTCCGGAAGGATACACGTCTCGAATCCAAGCTTCTTCGCCTCAGCCACACGCTGCTCCGGCATATTCACCGCACGTACCTCACCACTCAGACCAACCTCACCGAACACGATCGTTTTTTCATCGATCGGACGATTCCGATAACTTGACACAAGTGCCATCACGATTCCGAGATCGATTGCCGGCTCATTCATCTTGATTCCGCCCGCAATATTTACATAAGCATCGCAATTTCCAAGATTCATACCAAGTCGTTTTTCAAGTACTGCCATCAGAAGATTCACCCTGTTATAATCTGTTCCTGCTGCAGTTCTTCTCGGCATACCAAAGTTCGTTCTTGCAACTAGTGCCTGAATCTCCAGAAGAATTGGGCGTGTTCCCTCCATCGAACAGGCTACAACAGAACCGGATGCATTCTCCGGTTTTCCACTCAGCATATATTCGGATGGATTCTCTACTTCTACAAGTCCATTCTGTCTCATCTCAAAGACACCGATCTCATTCGTAGAGCCAAAACGATTCTTCACAGCTCTGAGGATTCGGTAAGATGCATGACGATCTCCTTCAAAATAAAGTACCGTATCCACCATATGTTCCAGCACACGCGGACCAGCCACAGTTCCTTCTTTTGTCACATGGCCAACAATGAAGATTGGGATACATAGTCCCTTCGCCAGCTGCATAAATACATTCGTAGACTCACGAACCTGGGAGACACTTCCCGGTGCGGAATTCACATCTTCACTGTACATCGTCTGGATGGAATCAATGATCACAAGCTCCGGCTTCTCTTTCTCGATCACGTTGCGGATAATCCCAAGATTCGTCTCACACAAAAGCAACAGATTCTGGCTGAATTCACCCATACGGTTTGCACGAAGCTTGATCTGAGTCTGAGACTCTTCACCTGAAATATATAAAATCTTCTGCTGCTTCGCCATCCTCTGGCAGACTTGCAAGAGCAAAGTTGATTTTCCAATTCCCGGATCTCCTCCTACCAGAACGAGTGACCCCGGCACGATCCCACCACCAAGAACCCTGTCTAATTCTTTAATTCCAGTCTTATTCCTTGTATCATCATCCGCGGAAACTTCTGTGATTGGAACCACTTTCGCTTCATTCACCGCTCTGGCTGCTACAGTCGTTCCTTTCGTGATGCCACTGTCAATCCTCTCCTCGACAAATGTATTCCATTCCTTACACATTGGACACTGACCGAGCCACTTCGCTTCCTCATGCCCGCAATTCTGACAGAAGTAAACTGTTTTCTTTCCTTTTGCCATTCATAATTTCCTTTCTGTTCGAAGCAAGCGTAATACAGCTTGCCAGGTTTATAGATTAGAAAAGGGAAAGGCGCATCTTGCAATTCCTTTCCCTCTGTTTTTACACTACTCTTGTTTCTATCCGAATCTGACGGATTAGCATTTGACAACTTTGATTGCAGCACTCTGATCTGCGTTAAGTTCAACACTTACACTTAATTTTCCGCTTAAGTTTGTTCCCATCTTACCTGCAGACTCTCCGGCGATAAATACTTCATATTCGCTCTCTGGCTCAAGTTCCAATGTAAACTGTACGTCTTCCGGTGCGGAAACTGTGAACTCAACTTCTGTTTCTGTCTCTTTGAAGTTCTCTACTGTACTTCCCGGAACAGACTCATAAACGAACATTCCATTTTTCTCCAGCTTTGTAATCTCCGCAAATGTCTTTACTTTATAAAGATCTCCTTTAAATTCAAATCCGTCCTTCTTTGTCTTGGATGCAAGAGTGTAATCTCCAAAGCTTAATGTTCCGTCGTTCTCTGCACGCAATAATTCTTTCACTGTTGCCATTTTTAATTTCCTCCTGGGTATATATATGTTCCTATTATATACTACTTAAAATAGTTTTTCTATAGATTTTATTTATTCTTCACATTTACAATTCGATGTGATTTTAAGATTCTGTCTTCACAAAATGAATTCCCTTTTTGGATGCTCCTGCTGCCACATGATCCCCTTCCTGAATCTCTCCGTTCAGGATCGCATCTGTCAGCTTATCCTCCAGTTCTGTCTGCAATGCACGTCGCAGTGGTCTTGCTCCGTACTTCGCATCCGTTCCTTTCTCCACAATGAGAGCCTTCGCAGATTCACGCAGCTTCAGATGAATATTCATCTGTGATTCCAGACGTTTAGTAAACTGATTGCATAACAAAGAAACAATTTTCTTCATCTCTTCTTTGCCAAGCGAATGGAATACAATAATCTCATCAATTCGGTTCAGGAATTCCGGACGGAAGATCTGTTTCACTTCGTCCATCACATTCTGCTTCATCTTCTTATAATCACTCGCCGGATCTTCTTTTGTCGCAAATCCTAGCTTCTTCGGTTCAACAATTGCTTTCGCACCTGCATTTGATGTCATGATAATCACAGTATTAGAAAAGTCAACCTTTCTCCCCTGAGAATCTGTAATATGCCCATCATCCAGCACCTGAAGAAGTACATTGAATACATCTGGATGTGCTTTCTCAATCTCATCAAACAGAATCACGGAATATGGATGTGTACGCACCTGGTCACTGAGTTGTCCACCTTCTTCATGACCGACATATCCCGGAGGAGATCCGATCATCTTGGAAACGGAATGTTTCTCCATATATTCTGACATATCAACACGGATCATTGCATCTTCTTTCCCAAATAATGCTTCTGCCAGTGCTTTTGATAATTCTGTCTTACCAACACCGGTTGGTCCCAGGAACAGGAAGGAACCAATCGGGCGCTTCGGATCCTTCAGTCCGACTCTTCCTCTCTTCACGGCTCTTGCAACTGCGCCGACAGCCTCATCCTGTCCGATCACTCTCTTCTGAAGGACATGCTCCAGATTCTTCAGACGTTGGGAATCACTCTCTGCGAGCTTACTCACCGGTACTTTTGTCCAGGCAGACACCACTTCTGCAACCGCATCTACAGTTACCGGTGGGTTGGTCTTCGCCTGTTTCTTCTCAAAGCGTTTCTTCACTGAGTCTAATTTCTTCTGCACTGCATCCTGTTCTTTCTGAATCAGGGACGCTTCCGCAAAATCTCCCCGTTCAATGCTCTCTTCCTTCTGCGAAGCAAGTTCTTTCACTGCCTGTTCTAACTGCTTCAGATTCTCTGGAACCTCATATCCCTTCAGACTCACCTTTGAGCATGCTTCATCTAAAACATCAATCGCCTTATCCGGAAGATTCCGGTCTGTGATGTAACGCTCTGACAGCTGTACTGCTGACTCCAGTGCCTGTTCTTCGATCACAACTTTATGATGCGCTTCGTATTTCTCTTTCAGACCTTTTAAAATCTCAATACACTGATCCTGTGTCGGCTCTTCAATCGTCACCGGTTGGAATCTTCGCTCAAGTGCTGCATCTTTCTCAATGTACTTCCGATATTCTGCAATCGTAGTTGCACCGATCAGCTGCATCTCACCTCTCGCCAGTGAAGGTTTCAGAATGCTGGATGCATCAATCGCTCCTTCTGCGCCTCCGGCACCGATCATCGTATGGATCTCATCAAGGAATAGAATCACATTTCCACAGGCCTCTACTTCTGAGATCAGGCCTTTCATACGCTCTTCAAACTCACCACGGTACTTTGAACCAGCGATCAGTCCCGGAAGATCCAGACTGTAAATCTTCTTATCTTTCATCTTCTCCGGAACCACACCGGATGCGATTCTCTGTGCTAAACCTTCAATAATTGCTGTCTTACCAACTCCCGGTTCTCCAACCAGACATGGGTTGTTCTTTGTTCTTCGGCTTAAAATCTCCATCAGACGGTAAATTTCCTGGTTTCTTCCCACGACCGGATCCATCTTCCCTTCTGCCGCACGTTCTGTCAGATCCGTACAGTACTGCTCCATCATCGCACCGCTTCCGCGATTATCCTCCTGAAGTTCTTCCTGATAGATCTTTGGATCGATCCCTGCTGCATTCATAATGCTCTGGAATAATTTCTGAAGATTCACATTCAATGTGATCAGAATCTTTGCTGCCACACAATCCACATCACGGATCATCGCAAGAAGGAGATGTTCTGTTCCGATTTCCGTTGTACGGAGTCTTTTACACTCCTTCGCGCTGTTCTCTAACAGATACTGGAGTCTCGGACTCTCTTCTAATCTCTTCCCTTTCGCTGCCGGATGTTCTTCTTCCGGAGTGATCAGCTCATCCATCAGCTTCAGGATCTTCTCCGACTCTACTCCACTGTTCGCAAGTACCTGTCCTGCCACTCCTGTATATTCTTCTCTCAATGCCAGAAGCAAATGTTCTGTTCCGATATACGGATGCTTCATCTCTCTGGCAGCTCTAGCCGCATACTTAAGCGCATGCTGCGCCGGCTTTGTATATGAAATCTGCATATATGTCTCCCTTATGTCTTTCTACTTCTCTGCTACCGGTTCTCGTGCAGCTCATATTCGTCAAAAATCTCATCTACCAGCTCATGAACCTCCTGCCGTGAGATGTTCTTGCAACGCCCTCGCGCAAGTACGATCCTTAACTGCTCTTTCATCACTTCGAGCTGCTGAAGTTTATCTACATCAACCGCGATCACTGCGCCTCTGCGTTTATCCAGACTGATATATCCTTCCCGCTTCAACACATGATACGCTTTGTTCACAGTATGCATATTCACTCCAACCGTATCCGCAAGCTGTCTGACAGATGGGAGTGAATCCCCTTCCTGAATATCTGACATAGCAATACCAAGAATGATCTGGTTACACAATTGAATGTAAATCGCCTCATCACTGTTGAAATCAACTTCTATCAGCATACGCGTAACCCCTTTCTCTTTCGTGTAAAACATATCTTCTGTAAAATCAGCCGCAGGAGATATTTTCCACTTGTTATATCCATCCTAGCACAACCTCTTGTTTGATTCAAGCAAAAACGCAGAAGAAAAGAAAGGTTTTCTTCCTCTTCTCCTGCGTAAAGCATCACTATTTTATTTCTCAGGAAATATAATCTCCATTCTTGTTCCTTTTCCGTACTCACTATCCACCTGAACTTTCGCCCCATGCAGAATTGCTCCATGCTTCACGATCGACAGTCCCAGTCCTGTTCCCCCCCGTTCTTTCGAATGGCTCTTATCAACTCTGTAGAATCGTTCAAAGATTCTATCCTGATGTTCTTTTGGAATTCCGATCCCTGTATCACTCACGCGGACTTTCGGTCCTTCCAGTGTATTTCCTACCCAAATGGTTACATTTCCATTTTCTTTATTATACTTTACAGCATTTTCTGTAATGTTATAGATCATTTCATCCAGAATCTGACGGATTCCATGTATTTTCACAGATTCTCCTGTCAGTTCCATATGAATATTCCGCTGAGCCGCTGTAAGAGAAAGACGACTGACAATTTCTCTCGTCAGTTCAAATAAATCTACATCTTCTTTCTCAAGCTCAACAGATTCGTCATCTAGCTTTGATATTTTAATAATATCTTCAATCAATGTCAAAAGCCGACGTGCCTCCTTATAAATTGTCTCAGAAAATCTCGGAATATCCTCCGGACGCACGAGTCCATTCATCATGATCTCTGCGTATCCGGAAATCGAAGTGAGCGGAGTTTTCAGCTCATGGGATACATTTGCAGAGAATTCTTTACGCATATTGGCCACAGCTTCTTTTTCTTTATTCTGCTTATCCATAGCTTCCAAAAGCGGGGTCATCTCCTCATATACAACATTATCCAATGGGTTTTCCAAATCCAGATGAATTACAGGTTCCATCAGTCTGTTTGTCTGCCATTTTGCAAGAAACCAGGCAAGTACAAGTCCGATGATTCCAATCCCTATAACCACCGGCAAAATATTTAATGAAGTCCACATCAGACTATCCATTGATTTTGAAACACGGAGAACGTTCCCATCATCCAGAAGAACCGCATAATAATACAATTCTTTGCTTACGGTATCTGACATACGGATCTTCTCGCCTGTTCCATTCTTCAAAGCCTGCTGTACTTCGGCTCTGGTCTTATGATTCTCCATCGTACTTCCATCATTTCTGGAATCATACAGAACATCTCCCGTAGATGCGATCAGCGTCACTCGCGTTCCCTGATCCACATCATCCAGCTGTGCAAGATACTCTGTTCCTGACAGATCGACTGCCCGTTTGATATACGCTGCTTCCTGTTTGATCTCACCCTCAAGGATCTTCAGGTTCCGCTGATACACAACAACAGACATGATCAGATATATCGGAACTAAAATTGCAATCAGTATAAACATCATGCTTTTCTGAATTCGTTTTCTCACTTTCTCATATCCTCCAGACTTGTATTACGCTTCTCCACCGATCCGATATCCAACACCACGAACTGTCTTGACCAGACTGCCCTGCTCACCTAACTTCTGGCGGAGTGTCCGGATATGAACATCAACCGTTCTCGTCTCTCCATCAAAATCATATCCCCAGATCTCTGTCAGTAGCTGGTCTCTTGTCAGCACGATTCCCTGATTGCGCATCAATTTCTCAAGAAGTTCAAATTCCTTCAATGTCAGCACAACTTGCTCGCCATCTACTTTTACTTCATGTTTCTTCGTATCTAAGCTGATTCCTCCAACAGAAAGTTTCGTCTTATCCTGTTGCTTTCCACTTCTGCGAAGCACTGCTTTGATTCTGGAAATCAGCTCCATCATACCAAATGGTTTCGTCACATAATCATCCGCACCGGAATCCAATCCCACTACCTTATCATACTCTGACCCCTTCGCTGTCACCATGATCACAGGGATATCCTTTGTCTTTGATGAATTTTTCAGTTTCTTAAGAATCTCAAGTCCATCTTCCCCTGGAAGCATAATATCAAGCAAAACAAGCTCTGGCGTGTCAAACGCCAAAGCCTCCATAAATGCTGTCCCGTCTGCGAATCCTCTGGCTTCCAGTCCGGTTGTCTCCAGAGTGTAGATTACAAGTTCGCGAATGTTATCGTCATCTTCTACACAAAAAATCATATATTTCTTTCTCCTTCTAATGCATTACAGCACTATCCTTATGCACTCCGGTAATTGCAAATTCTACCCACTCGGCAATATTTGTCGCATGGTCTCCGATTCGCTCAAGATACTTTGTAACCATGATAAAATCAAAGAGTTTTCTTCCATCACGACCATCAGCCTCACGGATCAGCTGGATGATCTGATCCCGGATCTCATCAAAATAATCATCAATCTCATCATCATCATTCATGACTGTACGTGCAAGCTCCAGATCTTTCTCAACATATGCTGTTACACTGTTGCGAACCATTTTGCTTACGCCTGTTGCCATCGCTGTCAGCTTGTCAAGATTCTCATCCATCTTCTCCCACTTGGATGAAATGATGATCTCTGCGATATCAGAAGTCTGATCTCCGATTCGCTCCATATCTGTGATCATCTTAAGTGCTGCTGAGATTCTTCTGAGGTCTCTTGCGACCGGCTGCTGCTGGAGCAGAAGCTTCAGACAAAGTCTCTCGATATCTTTTTCAATCTGATCGATCTCTTCATCTTCTTTGATCACAATCTTAGCCTGTTCCGTGTTACCTTCCTTTAATGCCTGAGTTACCTTTGCAATTGCTGTTTCACACAACTCACCCATTTGTGTAAGCTGTGTATCCAAAAGATGCAGCTGCATATCATATCTGTTACGCATAAATCAACCAAACCTCCCTGTGATGTAATCCTCTGTTCTCTTATCTTCAGGAATGGAGAACAATTTCTCAGTGTCATTATACTCAATCACTTCTCCTAAGAGGAAAAATGCTGTGTTATCCGATACACGGACTGCCTGCTGCATATTATGCGTTACCATAACGATAGTATAATCTTTTTTCAGTTCCATCGCAAGGTCTTCAATCTTAGATGTTGAGATTGGATCCAGTGCGGATGTCGGCTCATCCATCAGAATTACTTCCGGCTCAACTGCCAGTGTTCTTGCGATACAAAGTCTCTGCTGCTGTCCACCGGAAAGTCCGAGCGCACTTTTATTCAGACGGTCTTTGAGTTCATCCCAAATCGCTGCCTGACGAAGGCTTCGCTCAACGATCTCATCCAGCTGAGATTTTTTCTTGATTCCGGCAATTCTCGGTCCGTAAGCCACATTGTCATACACACTCTTTGGAAATGGATTTGGCTGCTGAAATACCATTCCAACACGATGACGCAGTGTGATCTCGTCCATTTCCTTGAAAATGTCCTTACCGTCGAGCAGAACATTTCCATCAATCTTACAATTTTCCACCAGATCATTCATACGGTTCAGTGTCTTCAGAAATGTAGATTTTCCACATCCGGAAGGTCCGATAAATGCAGTGATCTTATTCGCCTCGATCTTCATATTCACATCTTTGAGTGCATGGAAGTCTCCATAATGAAGATTCAGATGGCTGATATCAAATTTATAATCATTTGCTTTTTTTGCTTCCATTTTTATTAATTATCCTTTCTACATGCCAGTCAACGAAATGATTGACATAGAAATTATCAGTTGGCTTCCTCTTTCATTTTCTGTCTTTAGTTTCCTGAATTCTTCTTATTAATGTGTCGGCTCAATGCATTTGCGCCAATGCTGAACAGCAGAACAAGAATCATCAGGATTGCTGCTGACAGGTTTGCAAGATTCGGATCCTGTCCATTGATCTGAAGTCCCCAGATCTGCAATGACAATGTCTCTGCCGGACGGAAAATATTCAGCGAGCAGGTTGGGGATGTCAGATTCCAGTTGTTCCAGCGCAGATCTGTTCCTGATCCTGTTGTATACAGAAGTGCTGCCGCCTCACCAAATCCTCTTCCTGCTGCCAGGATGACACCTGTCATGATTCTTGGGATACACGCCGGGATCAACACATGATAAATGGACTGCCATCTTGTTGCTCCAAGTCCAAGACTTGCCTGCAGGTAATGTCCCGGCAGACCATTGATCGCGTCCTCTGTCGTTGTTGTGATAACTGGGATCGCCAGAATAGAAACTGATAATGCTCCCGCGAGAAGACTCTTTCCAAGTCCGAAAAACACAAGAAATACCAGATATCCAAACAATCCAACAACAATGGACGGAAGCGAAGAAAGTGTCTCAATACAGATTCTTAGAAATTTTGTAAGAAATCCTTTCTTCGCATACATTGCCAGATAGATTCCGGCTGTCACTCCAAGCGGAATGGAGAATAACAACGAAATAAATACTAGATAAATTGTATTGAACAACTGGTTTCCGATGCTTCCTTTTCTCGCAAAGGCAAACATCTCCGGTGTTGCTCCTGTAAATCCTTTGATAATTACATAAGATGCAAATCCAATCAATAATGTAAAGAAGAACACTGCGATCAGATAAAACACGCCGGTCATTATTTGATTTATTCCACGCGCACGTTGTACTCGATTCATCTATTTGCTCCCCCTTACTCTTTGTCTTTCTTCGGTCTTGAAAAATAATGGATCAGCAGGATGAATAACAGAGATAATAAGAACAATAACAATGCCATTGTCCAGAGTGCTGTCTTCATCTCACCGCCCTCCGTTGCATTTCCCATCTGTGCTGCGATTTCTGTAGTCAAACTCTTTGTTGTGGAGAATAATCCCTTTGGAAGAGCTGTTGTCTGTCCAATTACCATTGCAACCGCAAGTGCCTCACCGACTGCTCTCGCAAGTCCGAGAATAATTCCTGAAAGAATTCCTGAACCTGCTGCCGGAATGACAACTTTATAAATGGACTGCCATCTTGTAGAACCCAGTCCGTAGGCTGCCATACGGTAATCTTTTGGCACAGAATGAATGGAATCTGCTGCCACATTACTGATGGTTGGGAAGATCATCAGTGCCAAAACAATCCCTGCCGCAAGAACTGAATGTCCAACTTGTAAATGAAATACTTTCTTAATTGCCGGAATCAGGACTGTAAGTCCAACCCATCCATAAACAACTGATGGAATTCCTGCGAAAATTTCAACGATTGGTCTGTAAAACTTTTCTCCGAATTTCGGCGCGATCTCAATCATAAAGATTGCAGAACCTACTGCAAATGGAGTCGCGATCAGAAGTGCCAGACCACATGTACATAGAGAACCCACGATAAAGATCAATGCTCCGACAGTTCCACCACCCTGTGCATTATCTTCCGGGTTCCAGTCTGTCGATCCTAAGAATTCAAATATGGAATGACCAAATATCGTAAATGTACCGGATCCCTTATATATAAGAAAGGCTCCGATACAGATTGTGATGGCAATAACAAGCAAACCGCCCGCTGTCATCAGTCCTCTCCATGCATACTCTTTTGTAAACATGTTTTGTTTCTTCATATTTTCACCTTTTATCAGTGAAATGTACTGCTGTTCTGATTTTTTCCGGAACACGCAGTACATTTCATAGCTTTTCACTTTATGCTATTAGTGCTCTGTTGCAGTCATCTTAGATGCAACACCATAACCAAGTTTCTCCATCTGAGCGCCATATTCATCACCTGTGATATAATCAAGGAATGCTTTTGTCACTTCATTTGGTTCACCCTTTGTGTACATATGCTCGAATGTCCATACAGGATATTTTCCGCTGTAAGTATTCTCAAGTGTTGGCTCAACATCATCAATTGCTACTGTCTCAACACCTGCATCTCCTGTCAGATAAGAAAGTGCTACATAACCGATTGCTCCGTTTGTACTCTTTACATTTGTAAGAAGAACTCCGGAATCATCTGTTTCCATGGATGTGTTAGAAGCTTCTTCGTTTCCGTCCAGTGCATATTTCTGGAATGTTGCTCTTGTTCCTGAAGACTCAGGACGTGTTACAAGAACGATATCCTCATCCGGTCCTCCAACATCTTTCCAGTTTGTTGTCTTTCCTGTGAAGATGGAGATCAACTGCTCTTTTGTAAGACTCTTAACACCTGCTTCTGCAACATCTTTGTTTACGATCGGTGCCATAGTTACAACACATACCTGATGATCTACAAGCTCTTTTGCTGCTGTCTCATCCAGTTTATCTTCTGCTGCCACATCAGAGTTACCGATATCTACAGTTCCTTCTGATACCTGCTTCAGTCCTTCTCCTGAACCGCCTGCATCGATTGTGATAGATACATCCGGATGATCATTTAGAAACGAATCTGCTGCATCATCAGCAAGTGGTTTCAGTGCTGATGAACCGGCTGCTGTGATTGTTCCGCTTAATGAGCTGTCACTGCTCTCTGTATTTGTATCTGCTGCATTATCTGAAGTTTCGTTTGATGAACTTCCACATCCAACTGCCATTGTTGCTGTCATACCTGCTACTGTAAGTAATGCAATAAACTTTTTCATTTTCATGTCAATTATCTCCTTTACATTTCATACACATTTCTAATCCCACTGCATTTTCTTTTTTTATTTTCTGCAGTCATTTATGCTTCCCTCAAGCACAGTACATATGTTACGTAAGAAATGTAAAGTCTGAAATCAACCAAATGTTAAGTTTATGTAAAACAACAACGGGTGTTTTTTCGGATTTGTGCAGATCCTAAACGGAGTATTTTTTGTATATCAGGAAAATACTTTCCTGATATACAAAAAAGAGAGGCCTCTCAACCTCTCTCACAAATCATCTCTTTATCTGAAGCAAACACATAAGGACTACGCCCAGAATCAGACCACCGAGAAAACAGACAATATATCCAAGAACCACCTTTCGATTTCCCCTTTCACAGCTTGTCTTCCTGATGTCATTATATGAAGCTTTCTGCGAAAATATTCCTTCTAATCTTCGAGTGTTCCCCTTGCCCAACGAATCAGCCATAGAATACTCCAGGTCAGCAGCACTCCCATGATCACACCGACAATATTGATTCCTGCTTCATCCCACTGACAGTGTCTTCCTACGATCAGAACCTTGTGTGCCTCATCTGCAATTGCCAGGATCGTACAAAGTCCGAATACCGCACACGCCGCTTTCCAGGCTTTCATCACATTCTTCATTGCCAGAACCAATAATCCTGATTCTATGAAATAAACGATAAAGTGTGCCCATTTTCTCAGATACATATGCACATAATCCACACTGTCCTGTGGAAAAAAGTGCTGTTGGATCCATTCTGCCATCGGCAGACTGGTTGCTGCTGTCTGTGGTCCATTCTGGCTTGACAAAACTAAAAGAAGGATCAGCCAGATGATTGCCGGCAAAAATGAGATCATCGTCAATTTCCTGTTCTTCGCTCTATTCGTTTTCTTATCGCTCTTCAAAAATCTACTCCTAACTGATATACTGCTTTCTTTTTCGCTCATTATACCATGTAGAAATTCTTTGTCAAATTTTCATTTCTTGTCTTACTTATACGTTAAACAAGTAATTCGCAATCCCATACATCTACGCCACTGTCCTGGAACACGCCATGCAGACGTTCATGCAGCTGCTCCTTTGTCACATCTTTCTTTAGAATCACCTGAATGAATCCGCCTCCACCGGCTCCTGATATAAACTTCCCATCGATCAGGTCTTCACATACAAGAAGGATCTGATCGATACAGGTATTGGTTGTACCGGCATCCAACATACAGGATAATTTCCAATGTTGGTTTAAAAGCTCAGCAAATTCATCAATATCTCCCTGCTCCAGTGCAAAACGCATTAACACGGCGATTGCCTTCATCTCCTTTAATGCCTTCAATGATTCTGGTCTGCTTCCGATATAGCCACCAACCACATCACGCAGCAGATTTCTTGCGAGACGCCTCTGACCAGTATAAATCAATGCGAAACGTTCTTTCAGTTCTTTCTTTCCCTCTTCCGGCATTTCTATCTTCTCTACAACAAGATTCTGAGCAATCCCCGGTTTTGTTGAGATCAGTTTAATTCCTTCTGTCAGTCCGCCAACCTGATCCTGCCATCCGCCTCCGGTACTCATGATCTGCTCCATACCAAGAACAACATCATAGATCTCTGCATCTGTACGCTCCTGACCAAGAAATTCAAAGATTCCCTTTACGCACGCTCCTGATAAGATACTGCTTGTTCCAAGTCCTGATCCTTTCGGTACTCCATAAACCTGGGTAGAAAGATAGATTCCTCCTCCCATCCGCTTTAAAATCTCCTGAAGATCTGCTTCTTCCTTGACCGGGATAATTCCACAGGCGATCAAAGCTGCTTTATGCAGTGCAAATGAATCATATGGATTATGACAATCCTGGATCTCAGCTGCACTGTCTACAGTTGTATAGACTCCGATATCCTTACTTTCAAATTCCACATGAAGCTCATCTAATCTCTTCACCGTGATCTGTACCGGATAGATTCCTCTTAATTTCATTGCAGCATTAAGAACTACTCCACCCTTTTCATTACAATGTGGTGGTGTATCCGTCCAGCCTCCGCCCCAGTTCACGCGAACCGGAAGGGCGATATCAACCTGATCTTTTACAATTCTATATCCTGCACTATCTGGAAGTTTCTTCTCTGCCTCTTCATAAATTGCCTCCTGGATTGTTCCAAAACAGTCATTCTCAAGTGCATCATAATGCAGATCATCATAAATCGTTCTTGTCTTTTTCATATAACAGGAGACTGCATGATAGATTCGAATCTTCAATGAGAAATCTGCTTCTGCTGCATCTTCCATCAGCAACTTAAAGATTTCTTTCGATATTCCACGCTTTCCAAATATCTTGAGTGCCTCCGCATAATACATTCCCTGCTCCAGTTTTCTGATGAAACACCTTGCAAGAATACGGTTTTCAAGAAACCTCTCCTGATCACAGGATGCCTCAATATCTGCTGCATTAAAACTGGAATAGAGGCTCATGCGTTCAGTCTCACGCCATCTGGAAATCTCTTCTTTTGTTGCAGTACCATGTGCCATCTTGTAAATGATTTCAGCCATATCAAGTGCATCTTCCCAGTCATCACACACCGGATAAAGATCTGCAAACCACAGATAGGTCTCTTCTCCTTTCCAGAGTTCTTCTTTCGTCACTTTATTCTGAGCCATAAACTGATTCAATGTCGTGCCGAGAAATGAAACCTCTCCCGGATATTTTCCTTTCGGATTATCTGGTACACCATAAATCCTGATTACTTTTTTCCCACCTGTCAGTTCAATTCCGTGCATAACAATCTGTTCCGGAATCTTCCGGTCCATAATGCGCACATGGGAAAGAACGGTTCCGTCGCCGACCTCAGAATTGCCAAGAATATAACAATTCTCCAGATATGCTTCTTTTCCTATCTTCGCACGGCTTCCTACATAAGCATTATGCGCTGCAAATCCTTCTTTTTGCACTGCTGAATTCACCTGCATCTTCCAATCCAGGAACTCGTAATCCTGCACATCTTTTGTTACAAGACTTCTCAATTCCCTTGTTGTTCCGAAATGAATAAATTCCGCCGGTGACAGACACAACAGCTTCATTGAGAAATGATGGATCGCATTCCAAATCTGTGTCCTGCATTCATGCAGTGCCTCATTGAGCTGTCCTTCTGCTGCCTCTTTATAGAAATCTTCTAATGTAGAATCATTTGCAAGCGGATATAAAAAATCCCCATAAAAGCTGATCCTTGCTTCTTCATTACAAAACTGCCTGAATTTCTTCTCGTCTACTTTGCCCCCTGTTGAAATCAGACGGAACAGTGCCTGCAACAGTGCGCTGCCAAACAATACCGCACCTGTATCAAGGTCTACATTTCCCGCTTTATTAACGGCTCCCATCTTTCGCAGACGCTCTTCCGTCTGTTTATGAAGAAAACACTTTACATAATCATGTCCGTCATTCAGAAATACGCCATGATTTTTTCCTGTAGCTACCGGCTCTTTAATAGAAATTGCTGCCGCTCCGTCAAACTGCGCATCAATCTGAAGTGGATTAAACAGAAGCAATACATCACCTGACAAAACAAGCATTCCCTCCTGGATTCTGGATGGAACTCCTGACATTCCTACAATAAACTCATCAAACAAAGTGGAACTTCTTCCATCCGGCAATTCTCTTGGAACCGCATACGTTGTCTCCTCCGGAAGAAGACCTTTTTCCAAACGGTTCTCAATCTGATTCCGATAAGCCATTGCCTGTGCTTCATTTGATGCTGTTAATATAATATAATCCCATTTGATAAAGCTTTTTTCTTTAAACTTCTTTCATAATCTTCCCAGGAATCCAGATAGGACTGACGCAGGAAGAGATTGTTCATCTTCTCGTATTTCATTTTCTTACCCCTTAACGATTTTTCTTACCTTAAGTAAATGTTCAATACTAGAATATCACAAAAAAAGAAGATTGGGAAGTTATTGTATATTTCACCTGTTCACAACAACTTCCCAGTCTTTTATTTTTTGCTTCCGATTTTCTCACCCATCTTTACCAATGTCTCTGCACCGGTTGCACTGTTTCTCACCAGATCTTCATCCGTCTGCACTTTTCCCGGCTCTGTCAAAAGAACGACTGTAGACCCGCCAAACTCGAACATTCCTTTTTCTTCTCCCCGGTGTACAACAGATACTGCCTCCTTATGGTTCTTAATCCGTCCAACCATAAGGGCACCGACTTCCATCTGCAAAACGGTTCCCAGTTCTTCTGTCTGTACAAGACAATATTCCCTTGTATTCATCTTGTAAATCGGAGCATAGTCATTTGCCACCGGATTTACTGTATGGAAGACTCCTCTGATCTTTCGCTGTGCAGATTTCACACCATCTGCCACATAACAATATCTGTGATAGTCATCTACCGTGAGACGGATTATATAAGCTGTTCCACCTTCATAGCGTTTCGCAAGCTTTTCATCCTTCAGAAGACTACGGACTGTATACTGTGTCTGTTTGATAAGAAAAAGTCCATCCCTTTGAATCGGACAAACTGTCACTTTCCCGTCACAAGGACTGATCAGTACTTCTTTTCTTCCGTCAATCGGACGTTCCTCCGCTAAAATCTTACGCGTAAAAAAGTCATTATAAGAAGAATAATGTTTCTTTTCATAGATTGACAGATCAATCTGATTCTTTCTGACAAACGATGGAATCAACAGCCTGGACACTCTGCTGTCCAGCACTTTTCCGCCAAGTCGGGATACCCCGGAGCCAAGCAATGGTTTCAACATCATTCTTGTCAATGTATGTCCATAGATATATTCCAGAAATCTGTCCTGCCCTGTTGTTTTCTCCGTCCTGTTTCCGTTTCTGTCTGCATAAATCATAATCTCTCCTCTTACATGAATCTTCGTCTCAATGTCCAGACTACTGCAACCGCTACTACTCCGACTAATGCAGAAAGTGTCTTATTCCCCGGCTTTTTTAATTTGAAATCCATAACAAACAGAAGTCCTACAAGAAGAACCATCGCATGCAGTGCAATTCTGAAATCACAGTGCAAAAATGGGCGAAGCACAACAAGAATCGGTAATGCGATCGACATGGATGTGATCGGTAATCCCTGATAACACTTTCTGTTCTCTGTTGTCTCATCCTGCCTGCACTCTTCTGTTACATTAAACCATGCCAGACGGATCAATCCTGCCAACACATAAAACATAAGAATAAGAACACCGACAATCCCATTCATTCCCATACAATAACAGATGATCGCCGGTCCAACTCCAAAACAGACAATGTCGCACAGGGAATCAATCTGGATTCCAAAACGTTTCTCTATTTCTGTTCTATCCTTCTTTGTTCTTGCAATCTTCCCATCAAACATATCACACAGACCAGACAGTGCAAGACACAATACTGCAAGATCCAGATGTCCATTCAATGACAGCATCATCCCGCCAATTGAAATCCACAGACTGATATATGTAAGTATAACTGTGTAATCATAAACACCTAACATTTTATTTCCCCCTTGTTTTTATTCTTTTCAGAATAACTCTCCATTTTATTTATGCTTTCTTCCTATTGTAAAATTCGCCACGATCGTAAAAATTGCACTGATCAATAATTCTGTATAATATCCAAGTCCTCTGCTTAAGATCATTCCCGGAATCAAAAGTGCACTTCCAAAAACCGGCTCAAAAATCATCGAAAACAGTTTTTCACTGATGCCCATACCCCCCGGCAGTGGCAGCATATCCACAGAAACTGAAATCACAGACTGCAGAAGAATGATCACGAATGCATTCGTTCCGGACAGTCCAAATGCCTTATATACAAACCAGGTTGCTGTAAACAGTGCGAACCTCTGAAATAATGTGATTGCAAATACATTGACCAGTACCATTATATGATTTTTCAGATAAACCGCTGTTGTATGATACTGATCCATCGATGCATTCAGTTTCTCAATTCTTGTACTTTTATATCGCATCAGATGCATTTTTTCCAGCAGTTCCATCCCTTTTACAAGAATAGAACGCGCAAGCACCGGATGAAATACAAGGAGCAGCATAGAAGCCACACAAAATACATTTAGGCCTATTCCAAGATAAAAAATATGACGGATATCATACATATGTGTTCTGATGAATCCCCTGCCGAAGATCATAAGTCCAAGGCCGATCACAACGAGAACCATTTTATAGGTAATCGTGACAATCATCAATACAAGCGTTGATACCGGGATTGGAATTTTCTCTTTCTTCATATAATAAATCTGCGCCGGCTGTCCTCCTGTTGCGGATGGTGTGATACAGCTGAAAAAGAATCCTACAGAGGAAAACAAGAAACATTTCCATTTCTTTAGATGAATACCAAGCGTATGCATCATATAAAATATAATAATTGACTCTCCCCAGATAAAGATAATCACACAGGCAACACCCGGAAGCAACCAGTATAAATTCACTGTTTTCAGAATTTCTGCAATCTCACTCAAATCCTCCCCATGGAATACTCCATAGATTGTTGCCGCAAAGACAAGAAAGAGAAAAAGTACATTAAATATCATTTTCTTTTTATTTTCCATTTTCTCCTCCTGCTTTACGAACCAGATTTCTGTAAATTTTCCATCCGTTTGTCCGGCAGCTCACAAACCAGGTCAACTCCGCTACCGCAACTCCACCGATCACATCCACAATTACATGCTGTTTTGTTACAAGCGTAGAAACAAAGACCAACACTGCAATCATTACAGATACGATCTTATACCACACCGGTACTTTTTTATCTCCCCTGATTCCAATACAACAGAACCAGCTTGCCATACAATGGATTGATGGAAATAAATTCACCGGTTCATCAATCTGATATAAAAAACGCATGCCCTGAACAAAAATTCCGTTTCCGACAAGTTCTGGTCTTACATTTGTTGTCGGATAAAACACAAAAAACAGAAAACAAATGATTCTTGCATACAAATCAGCCGTAAAGAATCTGTATTTTATCTCTTCCTCCCGCAATGATACAAGCAGATAATTAATCACCCAAAAAATGTAACATCCAAAATAAACAAGAATAAATGCCGGGATCAATGGGATCTTTGTATCTAATGCAAGTGACAGGTTATGGTACTCCCTTGTATCTGTCAATCTCGGTGCTCCCCAGTAGACAGCTGAATTCACCAGAAAAACAATTACCGGCGGGAGTAAGATTTCTATTATTCTCTTTCTGTCCAAATCCCCTGTCCTTTGTCTCACTTCTTGTTTTCTCCATTCTTTTCCCATTTTATGATGTAACCGGATTGCTCCATTGCTATGCAATTCCCGCAATCATCATTGTATCCCACTTTTTCATAATAACAATAGGCTTTGGCATTTATTAAAGAAAAAAGTGCCATTCTTTAAGGAACCGCACTTTTTTCTTTAGAATTTCTTCAGAATTTACCGCAAATGCATTTCAGGGCTTACATCTCGTCTTCCCTGTATCCAAAATTTTTCATCATATAATCACTGTCTCTCCAGTTCTTCTGAACCTTCACCCACAGCTTCAAATTTACTTTGCAATCCAGCAGACGCTCAATTTCAAATCTTGCAGTACTTCCGATTTTTTTCAGCATACTTCCCTGCTTTCCGATGATGATCCCTTTATGGGAATCTCTCTCGCAGATGATTGTAGCATCAATATGACACACTTTGTGGTTCATCTTCATCTGATCGATTGCTACTGCGATTCCATGAGGGATCTCCTCATTCAAGCTGTGCAATGCTTTCTCGCGGATAATCTCTGCCACGATCTGGCGCTCCGGCTGGTCTGTAATTGTATCTTCATCATAGAACTGCGGTCCGTATGGAAGATATTTCATAATTACATTTACAAGCTCATCCGTATTATCGCCTCTTCTTGCAGATACCGGAACGATTTCTGCAAAATCACATTCCTTGCGATATGCATCAATAAAAGTAAGAACCTCTTCCTTCTTCACCATATCAACTTTATTGATAACAAGAATAACCGGTGTCTTTACCTTCTTTAACTGCTCAATAATATGCTTCTCACCTGCACCGATAAATGTAGATGGCTCTACAAGCCAAAGTACAACATCCACTTCATTCAAAGAACGTTCTGCAATATTCACCATATACTCACCAAGTTTATTCTTTGCTTTGTGAATTCCCGGTGTATCTACGAACACAATCTGACCTTCCTCTGTTGTCAGAACAGTCTGGATACGGTTTCTTGTTGTCTGTGGTTTATTTGATGTGATTGCAATCTTCTGTCCGATCAGACGATTCATCAAAGTAGATTTTCCAACATTTGGTCTTCCGATCAGTGTGACAAATCCTGATTTAAAATTATCCTGCATACTTTTTCCTTTCTTTTTCCATCTTAAAGTGTCTTTATTTCAAGGAACATCTCTTTCTGCTCTTCAATCTTCTCTTCACTTCCGATCACGCAAAGTTCATGTGCATCAAGTAATGCTTGAAGTACATCGGCAAGTGCACGGATGTCTGACTGCTGTGCATCAAGGATCTGATTTCTCTCTTCCCTGATCATCTCAGCAGATACATGGTTCATATAAAGATTCATTGATCTGCTTCCCTTTGCTGCCGGATTCATCGGACGGTCGATATTACTGATCGTTCCGATAATAAACTTGTTCATGTCTCTGTCATCTACATTGAAGTTCTTCAGATAATCCACAACTCCTTCGTAGATTTCCATTGTCTTCTCCAGATTCGGGTCACGGTAAGATACCAGATATCCCTCTCCAATACGATTGAAGCTGCTCATGCATCCGTAAGCTCCGCCTTTCACACGGACATTCTGCCACAGATAATCGTAGCTCAAGATGACTTTCAGAATCTGAAGTGCTCCTGTATACTCAACACCACGGTCGATAAAGTTACCTGTTCTTGCAACATACTGAACTTTTGAAGATGTCTTGAATCCCTCGTTGCGTTTCACACAATGAAGAATACATGGTGTCTCTGCTTCTTTCTCTTCTGTATGAAGTGTGTCTGCAATCTTCGCAAACGCTTCTTCCATCGGTGCAAGTCCGTCTGCAGATGAAGTATAACTGATAATCAGATTATCCTTACGGAAGACCTGCTGTGCAATCTGTCTTAAGTTTGCAATCAGTTCTGCTTTCTTCTCCTCAAAGTTTTCTTCCAGTTCCTTTACAACCTCATAGTAACCGATTCCATCTGTATCATCTTTGAACTTTGCCATCGGTGAAGTATAAGACAGAGAACGAAGAGCTGCTGTCGTATGCCCGGATGACAGGAAGGACATCTGCAGTCTGGATTTCAACATTGCTAAGATTTCTTTCAGACGCTTCTCATCCCCAAGATCAGATTCCATCAGAATCTCACGCATCATAGAAAACAGAACACCCATCTTCGGATACAGTGCTTTACCTTTGATTTCAAATGTCGCACGGAATTCTTTCTCCTTTACCTTTGTTACGTCTGTGTAAAGCTCCAGAGAAGTTCCGATTCCTCCTGTGTGTACATTGATCTCATTAAACAGTTCACTGTATTCATAATTCTTTGTATTAATAATTCCAAGCACACTCTGCAGAATGCTGATATATGGAAGTTTCTCTTCCGGAATACCGGACAGGTCAAACAAAAGCGCTGTGTATCCAATTCCATTCGTCTCAACTTCATGGTGTACCAGCTTCACTCCGCTTGTCTCAAGCTCTTTATTATAAATCGGTGCGATCTCTCTGGAAATATCTTCGCGTCCGAGTACAGGAATCTTCGCCAGATCTTCCGGTGCCGACTCTTCTTCCTGATATTCTTCCAACTCTTTCGTTGCTTTCACAAGTGCATTGATTTCTTCTTTTGACAAACTTTCTTTGTATACCTGAAGCTTATCTGCAAGTTCCTTATCCATTCTTGCAGTACGTCCACGCTCCGGCTTAATGATCACGATAGAACCATGTGTATTATCCAGGAGATATTTCTGGATCAGTTCTTCAAAGTATCCTGTCTCCACCTGTTCTTTCAAGAATTCAAATGTCGGAATTGCCTGCATGTGGATAAATGGTTTCGTCTCATCATACAGCCAGCTATCAAACAACTGCAGTCCATACATCAGTCCACGCGGATAATTTCCGAAATCAGCCTCTCGGAAACGGAATTCATGATAGTTGATTCCTGCGCGAAGTGCTTTCTTATTGATTCCATTTTTCACAATATCTTTCAATGTATCTTCAATTACACGAACGAATTCTTCCTTCTGTTCTACATTCGCATTCTTAGAAATCACAGAGAAGATCGGCTGATAAACTCCGTTGTCATAAGATCCTGAGATATCCTTGCCGACCCCTGCATCGAGAAGTGCTTTCTTCAGCGGTGCGCCCGGTGCAGACAGAAGTGCGTAATCCAAAATCTCAAATGCCAGATACAGTTTCTCATCCAGTGTAGTACCGATCACTTTATTATAAGAAAGATAGGTGTTATCCTCCTCACTCTCTTCACTTGCGATGGAATACTCCTGAACGACTTCCTTCATCTCTGTAAATGGCTTCTGCAGATGAATCTCTGAATCCACCGGTTCATTCTCAAAATCTGACAAATACTTCTCGTCAAGCCATCTTAATTTCTCTTCCATATTCATATCACCATACAGGTAAATATAGCTGTTAGATGGGTGATAATACTTTCTATGGAAATCCAAAAATTGCTCATAAGTAAGTTCCGGAATTACCTCCGGGTCTCCACCGGATTCTACGGAATACGCATTATCCGGGAACAGAGAGTTCAGAACCACGCGGTCAAGTACGCCTTCCGGAGAAGAGAATGCTCCTTTCATCTCGTTGTATACAACACCGCTGATTGTCAACTCTCCATCTGGATCATCCAGCTTATAACTCCAACCTTCCTGGCGGAATGTCTTGTCATTCTGATAAATATTTGGATAAAATACTGCATCCATATAAACATGCATCAGGTTCTGGAAATCCTTGTCATTGCAGCTTGCCACCGGATATACTGTCTTGTCCGGATAAGTCATCGCATTCAAAAATGTATTCAGAGAACCTTTCACAAGCTCAACAAACGGATCCTTCACCGGGAATTCTTTCGATCCGCACAGAACAGAATGTTCCATAATGTGTGGAACTCCTGTACTGTCTGACGGTGGTGTACGGAATCCAATTGTAAACACCTTGTTCTCATCATCATTTTCCATAAGAAGCACTCGTGCTCCGCTTTTCTTATGCTTCAGAAGTGTCCCCTTTGACTTCAGATCAGATAAATCTTCTGTCTGGAGCACTTCATACGCATTCAGATCATATATACTCATTCTTCTTCTCCTTGGTTTTTGTTCTTATAAATATCAAATTTTTCAAAGATTGACTATTCTTTAGTATATCCGATTTCACTGGTAAATACAAGGCAAGCCAGTGGAAAGAAAACTTTTTAAAATCTTTTTGTTACTATAACAAAAGGATGAATCCCCTAAAGTCTTCATCCCTTTATTTTACTTTTATTCTTCTGTTCCTATCAAAACCTTTTTTCCACGAAATGCAAATCCATAATGCCGGATTCGCTCCTTTTTGATTCCTCTGGCAAGTAGTTCTGTATCATATTCTTTTTCATCAATCTGACGCAGTGCATTCTCTACTGTCTGCTCGAGTGATTTTTCTTTTTTCATGTTCTGGACTTTAAACTCCATCACGATTGCATCCAAATTTTCTTTCAGAGGTTCCATTACTACATCATAACGTCCGAATCCGCTTTCTCTGTTCGATGTAATTCTATATTTTTCGGCTAAATCCACGATCAGTCCAAGAACAAATCCGTGGTAGAATCTCTCCGGTTCCTGTTCTTCGGATGGCTTATTCCCGGTATCAAAACTGCTAAAGGTCTGAAGTGCAACCTGATTCATAAACTGGTTCATATAATCCAGATCTCCTGCAATCAATGCATCTTTAAAATTGCCATACGCAGAATCTTCTTCCGAGAACCAGTCTTCGATCATCTTCTCAAACATCAGCATCGTCTCATGGTTTGTGATTTTCAGATAATATTGACGCTTACCGGTTCTGTTATCCATCTCATACCGGTCAACTTTCAGGTAACCGCTGGCAAGCAGAAGACTCCAGATGGCTCCACGTTTTCTTCCAAGCTGCTCAAAAATCACCTGTTCATCCAGATCTGTGCAGATTGTTCTACCTTGCAACAGATCTTCCATTTCTGATTTAATCTTTGCAGGACTTTGGCGGATCAAATTGGATACAAGTACATTTCCACTGGTATCTGCCCAGTAAGTTCCATATTCTCCTGTATCCAGATATTTTGTGATTGACCACGGATTATAAATGTCTTTCCGCTTACCAAAAGAAAAGCCGTCATACCAGTAACGGATATTTTCCTTTTCAGAAGACAATCCGTTATTCTCTAATACCTGAAAGACTTCTTTCTCTGTAAATCCAAAGGAAGTGCTGTACTTTTCTGATGTTGTTGTTACAACTTCCAAATTGTTCAAATCAGAAAAAATTGACTCCTTACTAACTCTTGTAATTCCGGTCAGAAGTCCCCGTTCCAGATACGGATTTGTCTTAAATGTGCTATTAAATAAGCTTCTTATAAAATCAGCCAGTTCTTTCCAATAGTCGTTTACATATGCCTCTTGTAGCGGTGTATCATACTCATCCAGTAACACTAACGCATTCTTACCATAATAACGTCTCAAATAATCACACATATACTGTATCGCAATTCCTGCAACATCATCCCCCATATCCACTGAGACCGAATCGTAAAACTCCAGGTCTCTGCCACTGAGAACTCCCGTCCTCTTTAAAAATTCAAAGTCTGTATATAACTTTGTAATCTTATGGATAATCCCCATTCTGGTTTTTTCATAAGTTGATCCTTTAATATCTGCAAAACTCATGAAAATCACCGGATAGGTTCCCTGAAGTTCACGGAATTTTTCTTCTTTCCAGATGTCCAGGCCTTCAAAATACTTCTTGCAATCTGAATGATTGACTGAGAAGAAATAGTCCGTCATGCTCATAAGCAGTGTTTTTCCGAATCTTCTTGGGCGGGTGATTAATGTAACACTATCCTGATTCTCCCACCATTCCTTTAGAAAAGCTGTCTTATCTATATAAAACATATTTTTATCAGCTATTTTTGCAAAATCCTGAATTCCAATCCCTATTGTTTTCATATGCTCTATTTCCTTTCGCTGGTCTATCACTTCTACCTGACTGATGAAACAGATTGTTTCTACTTCTTTTCATTTTATCATACTTTTCTAGCAGAACAAAGAACAGAATTTTACAGTTCATCCAGTTCCAATTTTCTAATCTCCACCTTATAGGTTTTATCTATAAGTTCTTTCTTCATATATATATTATCTATTGGAAAACTTCATTAAAAAACGATAAAATTTATCTATAAAGACTTTGGTTATGAGTGTATTATTCCCATCGTTTGTTTTTTGGAAAGCATACGTATAATAAAATAATCTCTCTACAACAGCCATCCACAAAACCAACAATAAGGAGAACGATTATGGAAATTATTAAAGATTTACCGGAAGTATTTGAAGAATTTGCAGAACAGCGTCAGAAATCATTTCTCGCTGTAAAACAGTTGAAAGACAAAGGAATCCCTGTGATTGGATCCTACTGTACTTATTTTCCAAAGGAGATTGCCATGGCAATGGGCGCAGCAACAGTCAGCCTCTGCTCTACATCTGATGAGACGATCCCGGCAGCAGAAAAGGATCTGCCACGTAACTTATGCCCGCTGATCAAATCCAGTTATGGATTTGCAAAGACAGACAAATGCCCTTTCTTCTACTTCTCAGACGTTGTTGTCGGAGAGACAACATGTGACGGTAAGAAGAAAATGTACGAATACATGGGCGAATTCAAAGAGGTCTTCATCATGGAACTGCCACAATCCCAGAAAGCTGAAGTACTCGACCTTTGGAAGGCTGAGATTCTCCGCTTCAAAGAATATCTCGAAAAAAAATTCGAGGTAACGATCACGGAGGAACAGGTTCGTGAAGCAGTTAAGCTTGAAAATGAAGTCCGCACATCCTTGAAGAATCTTTACGGAGTTATGAGACATGATCCTGCACCGATCAAAGGTCATGATCTTTTCCGCGTTCTGTATGGAAGCGGTTTTAAGCTTGACCGCACTCTGATCGCCGACGAAGTTGACGCACTGACAGCCAAGATCGAGAAAGAATATGCGGAAGGAAAACGTGAAGATAAGAAACCTAGAATTCTAATCACAGGATGTCCGATCGGCGGTGCAACAGAGAAGATTATCGACGCTGTTGAGAATAACGGTGGAATCGTTGTTACATTTGAAAACTGCTCCGGTGCAAAATCCATCGACCGCCTCATTGACGAAGATGCTGAAGACATTTACCAGGCAATCGCAGAGCGTTACCTCTCAATCGGATGTTCTGTTATGACTCCAAACCCGAACCGTCTGGAACTTCTCGGAAGATTGATTGATGAGTATAAAGTAGACGGAGTCCTTGAAATGACTCTTCAGGCATGCCACACTTATAACGTAGAGACTCTTTCCATCCGCCGCTTTGTAAACGAGGAAAAAGGAATTCCATACATGAATGTTGAGACAGATTATTCCCAGACTGATGTTGGACAACTGAATACACGTATAGCAGCCTTTATCGAAATGTTATAGTCTGCTATACTTGAATTATCACGAACAGTCGGCTGTTCTCGTGTGAGAGCCGACTGTTTTTATAAAGGAGTTTTTATTATGAACTACATTGGAATCGACATTGGTTCAACCTGTGCGAAAACCGTTGTTTTGAACGAAAAAAAAGAAATTATCCAGGAATTCGTTCAGCCAACCGGATGGAGCAGCGTAGATACAGCCGAGGAAATCCATCAGAAACTTGAGCTTGCCGGAATCAATCTTTCTGATGACTCTTCCTGCTGTGTAGCAACCGGTTACGGACGCATCTCTGTTCCTTACGCAGATAAGACCGTCACAGAGATCACCTGCCATGCTCTTGGTGCTGTGCATCTGTTTCAACAGCCGGACCTGACCGTGATCGACATCGGTGGCCAGGATACGAAGATCATCCAGATTGAACAGGGATTCGTAAAAGATTTTATTATGAATGATAAATGTGCCGCCGGAACCGGACGTTTTCTTGAAGTGATGGCCAACACACTCTCTCTTCGCCCGAATGAAATGTTTGATCTGGCACGCCTGGGTTCTGACACAACGATCAGCTCCATGTGTACTGTATTCGCAGAATCTGAGGTCATCGGATTGATCGGTAAAGGAGAACCGAAAGAAAATATTGCTTATGCAGTAGTAAATTCCACCATCCGCAAGGTTGCCGCCCAGGTCAGCCGGATGAATGGTGAGATGTCCACGTTCTGTCTGACCGGCGGTCTGTGTGAATGTGAATATATCCGCGAAGCTTTATCAAAAGAACTTGGAAAAGAAGTGATTTCCTGCCCGGATGCCCGCTACGCCGGTGCGATTGGTGCTGCACTTAGTGCGATGAAGATACGGAAATAAACTGCATATTCGACTTTTTGCAGTTTTCGGATATGCCGCCAACAAAAAATGCCCCGGGACAGACTTTAAAATCAATCTGTCCCAGAGCAACTTATATTCTTTCACTTATATTCGTAACTGTTCAGAGCTAACCTCCAAAATGCTACGCATTTTGTCGGTGTGGCGTATCCGCCAAATAAAATTTCAAAAACAGTCTTAAAAATGCAAGCATTTTATACCTGTTTTTGAAATTTTGCTTGGCTCTGAACAGTTACTTATATTCTTTTATCTCAAACTTTTCTCTTCGTCTATTATCTGATTCTGAAGATTGGGCTGATCTTCTTATAAATCAAAAATACAACAAGTGATACAACAATTCCCTTCACAAGGTTGAACGGTGCTACCGCAAACATAACAAATGTAGAAAGGCTTGTGATATGTGAGTTAACTGCTGTTCCCATACCAACCAGTGCATCAATCGGCATTCCGAATGCTTTTGCATAAGTCGGAAGAAGTACAAATCCATTCACGAAGCATCCGATCACGATCATCAGAAGCGTTCCTGTTGTCATTCCGATCAGAGCGCTTTTTCTTGTTCTGTTTTTTCTATAGATCAGACCTGCCGGTACACAGAAAGAACATCCGATAATAAAGTTTGCAATTTCTCCAACACCTGCTGTTGATGTTCCTGTCATAACAAAGTTCAATAAGATCTTAACAAGCTCTACCAGAACACCTGCCATAGGTCCCATTGCAAAGCATCCTACCAGAACCGGAACTTCACTTAAATCAATCTTATAAAATGTTGGTGCAAACGGAAGTGGAATCTCGAACATCATCAGAATAATTGCGATTGCTGAAAGCATTCCGATCTGAACTAATGCCTTTACCCCCAGCTTCGGCTGAATCTTCGCATCTGCGTTTGTTAGTGTCTTTGTCTCTGTACTCATAGTGTTACTCTCCTTTTTCTATCCGCTGTCTTTATCCTAAACAGCATTTTTTCTTTTTGAAAAAGGTAATCTTCACAAGAAAAAACCCGGAAGGTAATTACCTTCCGGGATTCATGTTTTCTGCTCTTAATGGCATTCTCGCAAGATTCTCAGGCAATCAGATATCATATTCGAATATCTCTTTTTCTGATCCTGCGGGCATGAATTTCTTCTCTCATCCAGACTTTACTGTCGGTACCGGAATTCCCATTCTGTAATGCCATCACAGACGAGTCACCAGTTCAGCCGCATCATATGCGGGTCGCGGACTATACCGCCGGTTGGGACTTGCACCCTACCCCGAAGATTAAATTCCTTTTACTCTTACTACTATAGCGCGCTCTTACTAAAAATGCAACCCCTTTTATTGATATTTAATATCATTTTGCACCGTAATCGATATCACTTGTAGCACTTTCGACTAATATATTGATATTCCTTTTTTCCTACTAGGTTTGTCGTGTTCTTAATAAAATTTTTCAATAATGTTCATTTTCGGTTCAAAAGTTCATCACACTTTTTTCACAAAATACCTCTATACTATAATTGTTCTTAAAAAGAACACTTTTTCATAAACTTTTTCCCCCTTGAGTCACAGAGATGTGGCTCATTCCTTTTATATAAAGAAAAATCCTGTCTTCTCGACAAGATTTTCTCATACATTCTTTATAGAATACGTTTTCTCCATTTTTCCCATAGGGTTCCCTGAACATACTGATAAGCTTTATCATAAACCAATATTGCTATCTGCCCAACCATTACAACTGCCAAAAGCAACTGATCTGACACTGCTTTCTGAAACAGCATCGACCGGAATCCGAAAAGACATGGGAGATAAACCAGATTAAAGATCACATATTTTGCAAGCCAGTATATCCCCATCCGATGTCCCATCTGCGGTCTTTTCGCAAGAAACATCCAGACTGCTTCAATTCCCCAAATATAGAATCCCATCGCAGCAAATGTAATCACATAAAATTTGTTCGGCGTAACAAGGAATCCTAATAAAATTGCTGCCAGATAAAAGGCTGCCCCTGTACGAAGGCCGAACTCACGAATAACAATCCCTACAAAAAATGCCGCTGCTGCCAACAAAAACAATGTATTCGTCTCGATCACGCTTCCAAGTGCCATACACACGACAGTCACCGCAAGGATCAAACCTCCAAATGCCATTTGTTTTGATTTTACATGCATGAGCAGAGATCGCCTCCCATACATTCACACAATGTATCCGCAAGCCATAAGTCGCAACACATATTTCCTGTACCGCAGGAATTCTGTCCTCCCGGTGCATAGCCTCCACCATACGGGCTGTTCTGATATCTTCTGCTGTTAAAGTCGAGCTGATTCAACAGCTGACGGAACTGCATGTTATTTGGTTCCATATTTACTGCCTGTGCCGCGTGATCCCTTGCCAGAATCTGATTTCCGATTCCTGCATTCGCACAGCCACTCAGATAATACCACATCGCACTTCTCTGCTGAACCTGATCCAATGTATTGATTGCTTCTCTATAACGTCTGCTGTTAATATAGTTCGCAGCTGCCTGCAGTTTGGGATCCATCGTTCCATAGCCATAAGAGCTGTTCTGATTTCCATAAGACTGATTTCCATAAGAATAACTTTCAGAAGAACCATATCCATAATTATTCCCGTACGAATTTCCTCCATTCGCACGCTCTCTCATGATAATATCATACGCTTCCTGTACTTCCTTAAACTTCTCTTCTGCAAGATCAGCCAACGGATTGTTTACATTTGCATCCGGGTGATATTTTCTTGTCAGATCCCGATACACTCTCTTTATCTCATCATCCGACGCATTCGGTGACACACCAAGCACATCATATGGATTTTTTGTCATCATTCTTTTCCTCTCTTTTCTTCATCTGAATCTTATTGTAATGATTCCAGACTCCATCATATAGTATATTTCTTAAAATGTCTACGTCAACCAGACATGGCAGTTGTTCAAAACGGACTGTGCTCTCCGCTATCATCATCCGAAGAATCTGTTCCATCTGCACCTCATAATCCGGCCGCTTTGCCAGTTCTTTCAATGGATTATAGCGATTCTTCTTTCTATCTTCCGGCAGATCCTCATAGGCATCCATCAGGTAAATGAATTTCCCAAGATAGAATCCCATCTTTCTGAGCGTCTTCTCCCAGATATCTTCCTTCCAGACAAAAAGCTCCGCCATTAATCTGCCAAAACATCCTGCTGCCCGGTCAATATCCATACTATTCTCACGCTCACATTCTCCAAGTTCCCTCAAAGACTGCTGAATCACCTTGCTCTGCCGCGGATATTTCTCTATAATTTTCTTTGCTTTTCCCTGAATCAGGCTCTTCGTCATCAGACTTGACACTTTATGATCATCCTGCCAGTCATCTTCCATATGATAATATGCAAGCAGCACATTCATCGCCGCCGCATAAGATGTAATTTCATTCCGCAACATATGTTGCCGCTTCACTGGATGAACCTTACAGCGGTGTTCCTCATGTTTCGCAATTGTCTCATATAAAGAAGATAACAGAATAACTGCAAATGTCATATCATACGTCAATGTCATCTGCCCCATAAATCCATAATCTTCTTTCAATGTCCGGCAAAGTCCACAATAATATGCCCTGTATTTCTTCAGATCTTTTACTTTTAATTCCGGTTCACAGACCGTTACATATCCAAACATGCAATTCCTTTCTCTTCTGGCAATTTTCCTGACTTTATCTATTCTACCTTATTCTTTCCATTTTGCCTATCACATGTCTGCAAAATTAATAAAATTAATAAGTTTTTAATTGTTAACCTTTTATATTTTTATGGTTGACAATTAACCTTTCATGAATTATACTAACGAAGAACTCAATCGTTGCCATATTTCAGACAACGATGTTAAAGCTCGCTTGAAACAGCGATAAGTATTAAGATCTAAAGGAGTAAATTGAAATGTCACAGAATGAAACTTCCGGCACAGTTGCCGTAGACAACCAGAAAATAAGAACAAAACAGATGGTACTCATCGCCCTGATGACTGCAGTAACCTGCGTCCTCGGACCACTTTCCATCCCACTTCCATTCAGCCCCGTTCCGATTTCCCTTACAAACTTTGCAATTTTCCTTGCAATCTTCGTTCTCGGAATGAAATCCGGAACAATCAGCTTCATTATCTACCTCCTGCTCGGAGCAATTGGTGTCCCGGTCTTCTCCTCTTTCCGTGGAGGTCTCCAGGTTCTCGCAGGACCAACCGGTGGATATCTGATCGGATTCATCTTCCTCGCACTGATCATGGGATTTGCACTCGATCACTTTGACCGTAAGCTCGTTCCTACGATCATCGGAATGATCATCGGAATGGCTGTATGTTATGCATTCGGAACTGTATGGCTTGCCAAACTGTTAAGCCTCTCCTTCAAAGAAGGTCTTATGATGGGTGTTATCCCATACCTTCCGGGAGATGTAGCTAAAATCATCATCGCAGCAATCGTAGGACCAAAACTTTACGGTGCTACACAGAAAATTCGATAGTTATATTAAGAACTTGAAAGAGGACAGTCACTTTAATAATAATTGTAATTAAAATGACTATCCTCTTTTTATATTTTTTTCGAATCCGTCTCCTCGAAGCAAATACTTTCGTTTTGAATAATGTAAGTGAGGTAGCGGGCCGGTGTCCGATGCAATAAAGAAACTTCCTCACGCATCTTAATCAAACCAAAATACTTACTTAACCTTAAATCCCTCTCATCGTCAGCTGAATCCTCTTCTTCTTCAAATCCACGCTCATCACCTTCACATCCACAACATCTCCAACACTTACTGCCTCTAGCGGATGTTTGATGTATCTGTCTGTGATCTGGGAAATGTGTACAAGTCCGTCCTGATGAACTCCGATGTCCACAAATACTCCAAAGTCGATTACATTTCTCACAGTACCTTTCAGCACCATACCTTCCTTCAGATCTTTCATCTCAAGGACATCTGTGCGAAGGATTGGCTTTGGCATCTCATCACGCGGATCACGAGCCGGTTTCTCAAGCTCCTTGACAATATCACGAAGCGTAATCTCACCGATTCCAAGTTCTTCTGCCAGCTTCTTATAATCACCGATCGTAAGACCAAGTCCTGTCAGCTGATGTGCTGTGATAGCATCTGCTTCGTACCCTTGCTTCTTCAACAGCTTTTCTGCTGCAGCATAAGATTCCGGATGAACACCTGTAGCATCAAGTGGATTCTTACCTTCGGAAATACGCATAAAACCTGCGCACTGCTCGAACGCTTTTGGTCCGAGTTTCGGTACTTTAAGCAGTTCTTTTCTGTCTGTAAAACGACCGTTTTCTTCTCTGTACGCCACAATATTTTTTGCGATTGCACTGCTGATTCCTGAAATATAGGAAAGTAGCGGTGCAGAAGCAGTATTTAAATCTACTCCAACTTTATTTACGCAATCCTCTACAACTCCGTTTAAAGACTCCCCAAGCTTCTTCTGGTTCATATCATGCTGATACTGACCAACACCAATTGATTTCGGGTCAATCTTTACAAGCTCTGCAAGCGGATCCTGCAGACGGCGTGCGATTGATGCCGCGCTTCTCTGTCCCACATCAAATTTCGGGAATTCTTCTGTTGCCAGCTTACTTGCAGAATAGACAGATGCTCCCGCCTCATTAACGATCACATACTGTACCTTCTCCGGAATCTCTTTCAGAAGCTCTACGATAAACTGTTCTGATTCACGGGAAGCAGTACCATTTCCAAGAGAGATCAGAGAAACGTGATACTTCGGAATAATCTTCTTAAGCAGATCTTTACTTGCCTGGATCTTCTTCTCTGTTGTCGGTGCAGTCGGATAAATAACGGTTGTTCCGATTACCTTTCCTGTCTCATCAACAACTGCCAGCTTACATCCCGTACGGAAAGCCGGATCCCAGCCAAGCACAACCTTGCCTGCAATCGGCGGCTGCATCAGGAGCTGATGAAGGTTCTTTCCAAACACTTCGATTGCCCCGTCTTCTGCCTTCTCTGTCAGTTCGTTTCTGACCTCACGCTCGATTGCCGGTCCGATCAGACGGTTGTAACTGTCTGCAATTGTCTCTTTCAATACCGGTGTTGTATAAGGATTCTCTGTACGGATCACCTTTCTCTCAAGATATCTTAAAATATCTTCTTCCGGTGCTTCCACCTTCACTGTCAGGAATTTCTCTTTCTCTCCACGGTTCAATGCAAGAATTCGATGTCCTGCAAGCTTCGCAACGGCTTCTTCAAACTCATAATACATCTCGTAAACAGACTCTGCCTCCGGATCCTTCGCCTGAGAAGTAACCTTTCCTTTTCTCATTGTCGTCTCTCGGATCCAGGTTCTGTAAGCTGCCTCATCTGAAATGCTTTCTGCAATAATATCACATGCTCCGCTGATTGCATCCTTTGCACTTTCCACACCTTTTTCTTCGGAAATATACGCTTCCGCTGCCTTCTCAAGCGGCTCTTTTGTCTTCTGCAATGTGATCAGTGCAGCCAATGGCTCAAGTCCCTTTTCCTTCGCGATTGTCGCACGGGTACGTCGTTTCGGACGATACGGACGATACAGGTCTTCTACTGCCACAAGTGTTTCCGCTGCCAGAATCTGTTTCTTTAATTCTTCTGTCAGTTTTCCCTGCTCCTCGATACTTGAGATTACCTGTTCTTTCTTCTCTTCCAGATTTCTTAAATACACCAGACGCTCATACAGCTTTCTCAACTGTTCATCATTCAGTTCTCCGGTTGCTTCTTTCCTATATCTTGAAATAAATGGAATCGTATTGCCTTCATCGATCAGCTGTACTGCCGCATCGATCTGCCAGCGTTTTACATCCAGTTCTTCTGTCAGTCTCTGATTAATATCCATTCTTTTTAGTCCTTTCCACTTTCATAGGCATTCTGTACCTGTTCGGTCAGCTCTTTTCCGCCGTTCGCATACCATTCTACCACAAAAGTATCAAAGTAATCCACTGGTTTCTCCCCACTGATAATCTGAAGAAACGCTTCATTCTCCAGTTCTTGTAATTCCTGCGGGATTTCGGCATTTACGTTTTCCAAAGGCAGTGTCTGTGCACTTCGTATTCCCGCTTTCTGCAGTTCCCCCACTGCCTCAATTCTTGATGCATAAGCTGCCCAGCCATTTGCCGTTGTCAACTGTCCATTCAAAAATGATTTACATGTATCATAATATGATTTTTCTAGTCCACTCAATTCCGACACATCAAGCGTTTTGTCCAACGCTGCCTGAATATGTTCCGTTGTCCGATAAAGTACATCCTCATAATCCACATTAATATTCAGCGGACGGGCCGTCGGATCTACATTAATGGAAAAATAGTCATTCACCTCTCTTGCTGAAGCATCATTTGCATATCTGGACTGATCAAAAATAGCACTCACATACTTTGCTACAATTTCCGGATGCTCATATCCTTTGCGTACCACCACATACATCCACTGATCATACGATTCAAAAACTGATATCTTCTGTGTCTCATTCACTTGTTCTTTGTCTAAAAGATACGGTTTCCACTCTGCATTTGAATCGACACTATATGCCGCACTAAGCGGATTATTCGGAGCCCACCAACGTCCGTAGATTGCTCCGCAATGTCCGGTTTTTAACAGATTATCTATGTTTTCCGTCTTTCTCAACAAGAATCTCTGGTCGAGTATCCCATCCTCATATAGATTACGAAGCTTTGAAAGTGCTTCTTTTGTTTCCTGCGTTACTGACCCATAAACTACATCTCCACTTTCATCCAGAATCCAGTGACATGGCATTGCACCTGCATGTATAAACGCTGAATCCACTCCATAAGTCTGGTCCGCCCCGGCAATCACATCTGTACTACAGGCAAGACCAATCGTCTGACCGTCTCCTGCTGCATCTTGTTCTACAAATGCACGCACTATCTCCAACGCTTCTTCTACCGTTTCCGGTTCCTTCAATCCCAACTTCTCAATCCAGTCTTTCCTCAACCAGAGAAGTGGAGCTCCGTCATCGATCACCGTATTCGGAAATGCATACAACTTTCCATCAACTGTTGCAGATTGTAAGAGAGAATCTCCATAACTGTCATACATTTCTTTGATTGTATCTGTCGTACACTCTTCATAAGTTTCTGTGAGGTCTTCAATCATACCTGCTTCAATCAGGCGGAGCAGGTTATCTCTTCCCTTCACGACAAGCACATCCGGAATATCTCGATCTTCAATCGCTACATTGACTGCCTCTTCATACGTATTGCCATCCTGCAATTCAAAGACATCTGCATTTTTAATATTAAGCACTTTCTTCAGATATCTCGTATACGCATTGTTTTCGTACGTATTTCCCACCGGGAGATTCGAATTATTTGCTCCTGCAATCTTGCCAAGTGTATACGTGACTGTCTCAGGATATTTTCCAAGCGGCGTATGCATTGCTTCATACATCTGTTTTCTTTTCCCTTCAGCTGCTTCGCCTGCACCAGACTCACTTTGAGATGCATCTGACTGTTCCATCTGTCTTTGACTTTCTTTTGATTCAAAACAAGTTCCGCACCAAAGTATCATCAACAAAATTAATACAAGCTGGGCTGAAAGAATTCGCTTTTTCCTATCGTTTTTCATAGCACCTTTGCCTCCGTCTTCTTCGGAATCCGGATAAAGACACGCGTTCCTTTTCCAGGAGTGCTTTCTATCTTCATCTCACCTTTCTCTCCGTAAAGAACATGGATTCTGTCACAGACATTTCGCACGCCATAACCGGACGACTGATAGGTCAGGATCTGATCTGCCTTTTCCTGCGTCATTCCTGCTCCGTTGTCCCTGATTTCAAAGAAAATATGCTCATTTTCTTCACGAATCGTCAGCCACAATGTTGGATCCTCATTATCTGACACATCGATTCCGTGATCGATTGCATTTTCTGCCAGCGGCTGCAGGATCAGCTTCGGTATCATATAATCATTAAGACCGTCTGAAATCTGTTCGACCACACGGAACTCGTTATCATGCATAACCAACTGGATCTTGAGGTATGCACGGATATTATCAATTTCTTTTGCCACTGTAGTCATTGTTTCACCACGATTCAGGCTTGTTCTATAATAAGTAGACAGTGCCAATGTCACATAACTGATTTCATCCTCCCCCGCTTCAATTGCTTTCCAGTTGATAATAGAAAGTGAATTGTAAAGGAAATGTGGATTGATCTGTGCCTGCAGCGCTCTCATCTCACTATTCTGAAGCTGGATCTTACTCTCATATACTTCTGAGATCAAATGGTTCATCTGATCCATCATGCGCTGGAATGACCGAATCAACACACCAACCTCATCCTTGGACTTACTCTGCACCGTAACCTTGCGAAGTCCCATATTGATCTGGTTCATATTCTCTGTCAATAATTCCAACTGTGACACCATACGGATGGAGAAAACATACCCTAAAAGACTCAAAATGAGAACACTGATTAAAATTAACGGAATATTTTTAAGCAAAAGCTTATGGATTGCATTTTCACTTACCGCCTTCGGACGATAGATATAGAAATTCCATCCGGTATCTTTCATTGTTCTCTGTGAAATATAATACTTATCACTGATATCCTTAAGATTCTCAATATTCTTTGGACGATATTTTTTATCCATAGAACAATCCGCATAAACAACATTTCCATTATCGTCCATAATCATGCCACCTGTATTATCTGTAATCTGACTCATGAATGGACTAAGAACTTTTTCATAATCCAGACGCATCTCCAATACTGCTTTGATCGTATCATTATCGTAGAATTTTCGACTGGCAATGATTGATTTATTTCCCCCACGAGTGATGCTCCATTGCATCAGCGTTCCTTCATTCAGTCTGGAATACCACTGTTGATTCTCCGCTTCTGACATTGGAAGAAGTGTATCTCCATGTGGCACTTCTATATTGTCAGAATACAGCGTAATACACCGAATCTCTTTGTGATAGATGGTCGGCATCTGAAGCAACGGATCTGCTACTTTCACATATTTCAAATATTTCTCATAATCTGATTCCATTTCAGTATCGAAAATATTCCTGAGACTTTGTGAATAGGATAAATAATCGACCAGATTTTCATAAATCTGTGACTGGTTCTCAATTGAGTTCACCGACTGCTCCAGTATTTTTTCCAGGTTATACTGTTCCTTTTCTCTCAGCTGATTCGTCATGCCATATTGCATAGAAAAAGCCAGGAATACAACCGGCACCAATCCTGCAATCAACATCAAAACTGACAGTTTCTTACGGAATTTCAGATTTTCAAATCGATGGAGCAGCTTCCGTATTTGTTTTTTCATCCGCCTCTGTTCCTTTCCTGCATGCTTCCGGTGTGTCTCCGAAAAATTCCCGGAAGCTTCTGCAGAAGTATGAGTTATTGGAAAATCCTACTTCTTTTGCAATTCCGGAGATCTTCATATTCGTTGTCTCAAGAAGTTCTTTCGCTTTTTCCATCCGCACTTCACGGATAAAGCGGTTCAGTGTCACTCCCGTTTCTTCTTTGAACACAGCACTCAAATATCCGGGAGAAAGAAATACCATTGCTGAAAGCGTCTCTGCTCCAAGATTCCTCTCCTGGTAGTGATGATAAATGTAACTTTTTACTTTCGTAATCTCTGAACGGAATCCGTCTTCCTGTTCCTGTATACATTGTTCATATTCCTGAAGTGCTTCGTCTACTATAACGATCACATCCTTCAGGTTTTTGCAACGATACAACCGATCCACTCTCTTCGAAAGCATTTTCTCATCTATTCCATCCATTTGATCAAGCAATTCTTTTAAAATTCCGGAAAACACAAACTTTACATACATATCTGAAAACTGCTTATTGGCACGGTATTTATCTTCTAATTTCTGAAAATCCTGACGGAGATGGGGCAGATCTTTATATTGAATATCATTCGTGATCTGTTCCATGATTTCAGAATCTTCTGCCGGGTCTGCTTTCTTCTCTTCCTGCTTCTCTCCGTGAAAAAATAAATGCTGATGTGGCTGGTAGAACTGCTCTTCCAGCATTCCTTCCAGGGCTTTAAACTCCTCTGCCAGCTTCTTTCTATCCTCAATTTCTTCACTGACCGCAAAATAACATTCACTGTCAAACTGATGCGCAAAGAACCGATACATTTTCTCTACAACCACATGATAGTCTGTATACTTCTCCGCGAACAGAAAGATGGACTCATTTGAATTCAGATTCACATAATAAAATTCTCTCTGCACCTCTTCCTTCAGACTTGTCAGAAAATGTTCCTCCTCCGTCTCGAAAAAACCATTGGATGCACTGACAAGAACCATGCGCGAAAACTGTGGAACATCGTCTTCTGTTTCATCCGTTAATTTCTCAAGTTGAACAAAATCCTCTTCTTTTCCCGAATATAGATATCTCAGGAAGAAGTATTTCTTCAGATAATCTTCTTTTCTGTTCTGCTGCTTTTGCTTCTCTTCCTTAGATGAGATATTTTCCATCACTCGTTGAAAGGTCTTATGAAATTCGTTCGGATCGACCGGCTTTAGGACATAATCCACGACACCATATCGCAGAGCCTCTCTCGCGTAGGAAAAATCATTATATCCGCTGAAAATCACGATTTCCATCTCCGGATGATCTTCTCTTACTGCTTTTGTCAGTTCCAGTCCATTCATGTAAGGCATCTTTACATCCGAAAATAAAATATCTACATGATTCGAAGCCAGTATACCAAGTGCATCCTTTCCATTCGCCGCTTCTAAAATCTGGAAGTCTCCTTCTCTTTTCAGCAGAAAACGGATTCCCCTTCTCTCCAGTTTTTCATCATCTACGATCAGTATTGTAATCATTCCCCCGCGCCTCCCACACGCTCACTTTATATTTTCACTATTCCTTTTATAACGTCCGAAAACAGCAGGGAATGATCACTCACTCTCTGCTGTCTTTTTTAAGTTTTTATAATTCTATTTTAATTCATCTCTCAGCCATTGTCTATACTAGCCTTTGTTACTGTTCACAGTAACTAGCCTTTAACTGCTCCTGCTACAACACCTTCGATAATATATCTCTGGCAGAACAGGTAGAAGATGATGATCGGCACAATTGCAAGAACCAAAGTTCCCATCATTGCTCCCATATCTACGGAACCATATCCACCTTTCAGATACTGGACTGCCATCGGCACTGTCTTATATTTTCTCTGATCCAATACAAGTGATGGAAGCAGATAGTCGTTCCAGATCCACATTGCCTGAAGAATTGTAACAGTTACACAAGTCGGTTTTGCAATCGGAAGTACAACTTTGAAGAATGTCTGGATTGGTGTACATCCATCGATCATCGCAGCCTCTTCAATCTCCAGTGGAATGGATTTCATGAATCCGGTGAACATAAAGACGGAAAGTCCTGCACCAAATCCAAGATAGATTACAACCAATCCCCATGGATTTCCCATATGAAGCATATTTGCAATCTTAGATAATGTAAACATTTCCATCTGGAACGGTACGATCATTGCAAACAGGCAAAGCATATAAAGGATCTTCGTAAATTTTGTCTTCACGCGGCAGATATACCATGCACACATGGAGCAGCATAAGATGATCACTGCTACAGATAAGATTGTGATAAACAAACTCCATCCAAATGCCTGAATCAATCCTGTCTGTTTAATACCACGGATATAGTTCTCTAATCCGACATACATCTTTCCGGTCGGTATCTCGAACGGGGCTTTACTGATATAGGCTTTTTTCTTAAAGGAGTTGATAAATACCAGTACGATCGGATACAGATACAGCAGACTGAGTACTGTAAAAATAACGGTTAATAATGTGCCATGTTTTACTTTTTTATTCATTACTGCTGCACCTCCTTTGATGTTGTCATTTTATTCTGAATTAATGCGATCACTCCTACAATAATGAAGAAGACAACTGCTTTTGCCTGTCCTACGCCTTCCCAACCGGTTCTTCCATAGAATGTATTAAAGATGTTCAGGGCAAGCATTTCTGACATCTTGTCCGGTCCACCGTTTGTCAATGCAAGGTTCTGGTCGAAAAGTTTAAATCCGTTTGTGAGTGTCAGGAAAGTACAGATTGTGATGGATGGCATAACCATCGGAATTGTAACATATCTTAAAAGCTGTACTTTATTCGCTCCGTCAATCTGTGCTGCCTCGATCAGTTCTCCAGGAATATTCTGGATACCTGAGATATAGATGATCATCATGTATCCAACCTGCTGCCAGAGCATCAGGATAACTAATCCCCAGAAGCCGTATTTTGAAGAATATGTAAGCGTTTTCTGGAAATGTGCCAGAATACCGTTTAATAACAGCTGCCATACATATCCAAGTACGATACCGCCGATCAGGTTTGGCATAAAGAATACAGTACGGAAAATATTCGTTCCTTTAATCTTCTTTGTCAAAAGCATTGCTACCGCAAATGCAAAAATGTTGATCAGTAATACTGTTACAATTGTAAATAATGCGGTAAACCAGAGAGAGTGAAGGAAAACCCCATCTCCCAGTATTTTTGCATAGTTGCCAAGTCCAATAAATCTGGCATCTGTTACCGTTGTGAATTTGCAGAACGAAAGATATACACCTAACACGAATGGTGCAAGGAAACCTATCGTAAATGCAATCAGCGTCGGCAATACAAATACCGGAAAATATCTTTTTATTGCTTTTTGCATGTTCTTCTCCTCCTGTCTCTCTTTCTGTAAAAAAGCCTATCTGCACCTTTGCTTTTTACATTTCTAATTACATAATTTCAGCCTGCCCCCGGTATTCTCGTTGGCAGGCTGCATGATATTTTCTCTATTTCACAGCCTTTTTATCTGTCGGTCCTGTAAAAAGCCTTTTTTATTCATTTGCTGCTGCGTATTCTTCAGCCCATCCATCAACGAATGCTGTCTGTACACTATCCCATGTGCCTGTGCCCTGTGCATAGTTCAGAAGAGCACCACCAAGATTGTTCTTCCAGTTCTCAGATGGCATTGTTGTAAAGTTCCAGCTTACTGGTGTCTTTCCAGCCTTTGTATACTCGGCATTTGCTTTTACAAGCGGGTTGTCCGGAAGGTAATCTGAGAAAGTTGTAAACGGTGTTACGAATCCCATCTCATTTGCCAGCATGTCACGACCTTCGTCACTCTCAACTACCCATTTCATGAAATCAAGTGTTGCCTGAATATCTTCTTCAGAAGCGTTTTTATTTACACACCAGTAGTTCTCTGATCCTGTACAAAGTCCCTGGTTCTCTTCTCCATCAACTCCGATGTAGATTGGAAGCATTCCCATATCTTCTTCTGCTACTTCGTTATCTTTGATATCATTGTAAGCCCATGTACCATTCTGATAGAATACAGCTTCACCAAGTGCGAATTCGCTTGCTGCGTCATCTCCTGTCTTAGAAGAGATCATAGATGGCTCACATGTAGAGTTGTTCAGATACAGATCCCAAATCTGTTTGTAGTTGTCAAGGTATGTTCCCTTGATAGCATCTGTATTATCAATTCCGTCTGCCTTGTACTCATAGTAAATTGGCAGGTTTGCAAGGTGTGTCTTGAATCTCCAGTCAGAAGAAGAATCCATTCCTGCTGAAGTGAAAGCTCCTTCTACTCCAAGATCATCTTTATGTGCCTGAATCTCTTCTGCAGCTGTCTTAAGTGCCTGGAAGTTATTCAGCTCATCGATGGATTTGATGCTTGCATCCGGCAGTTCGAAGTATTTGTTCAGAAGTGCTTTGTTGTAGATCAGACCATAAGTCTCAATAACATAAGCGATTCCGTCTACTGCATCACCATCTTTTAATACATAGTCATCAGACTCAACGTCTTTGTAAACGTCACTTTTTGAAAGGTCATAGCAATAATCCTTCCATGTAGCAAGTCCAACCGGTCCGTTTACCTGGAACAATGTTGGGGCCTCGTCTTTTGCCATCTCTGATTTCAGCTGTGACTCGTATGTTCCTGATGCAGCTGTCTGTACATCAACCTTAACACCAGTTTCATCTGTGTACTCTTTAGCAAGTTCTACCCACTGATCAGCCTGCTCTGGTTTGAAGTTCAGATAATAAACTTTTCCGGATGACTTATCTCCTTTTGCTGTTTCATCTCCGCCTGATGTGCTTCCACATCCTGCAAGCATTCCGCCTGCCATTGAAGCTGCAAGTACAAGTGCAAGAATCTTTTTCTTCTTCATAATAGAATCCTCCTTTTATTACTACTTGTCTTTGTTTTTCTTGATAGTGTTATTATAGTAAAAAGTGCCAAAATAAGATATAATAAATTTCCAAGAAACATAACACTATTTCAAGATTATTGTAATTTTTGAAGATTTTGTGTATGATACAAGAGTTCATAAAGAGTCAAATCAGAAAGGGTGTGTCTGTTTTTATGCCATCAGACATGACAGGATAGAAAAAGATGGATCGTACGATCAACTATCAGATAACAGAAGAAGCGGACGGCCTGCGTATCGAGCAGTTCCTGCGTCACCAGGGCTACTCCTACCAGAACATCACTCAGTTAAAAAAGATGCCGGAAAGTATTTTAAAAAACGGAGTCTGGGAATATATGCGTTCACTACTTGCTACCGGAGATATTCTCACAGTACATATTCAGGAAAATGAAAGTTCACCGAATATTCCTCCTGTCGAACTGCCGCTTAGCATTATATATGAAGACGAAGATATCCTTGTTGTCAACAAACCTGCCGGAATGCCGATCCATCCGTCACTGAATAATTATGAAAATTCTCTTGCAAATGGATTGATGTGGTACTACGCGCAGCAAGGAAAGCCATTTATCTTCCGCTGCACAAACCGTCTTGACCGGGATACTTCCGGACTGACTGTCATTGCCAAACACTTGATCAGTTCCAGTATTCTCTCTTCCATGGGCGCACGACACGAGATCAAGCGTGAATATCTCGCAATCGTCCGCGGCAGTGTAACACCTCCATCCGGCACGATTGATGCACCACTCGCCCGCACCGGCAGTTCCATGATTGAACGAAAAGTAGACTTCGAGCATGGAGAGCGTGCAGTCACACATTATAAAGTTGTAGAAGAAAAAAATGGGCACAGCCTTGTCTCTCTTATCTTAGAGACCGGCCGCACCCATCAGATCCGTGTCCATATGCAATATTTAGGTTTTCCTCTTGTCGGTGATTATCTATATAATCCCGATATGGAATATATCCACCGTCAGGCATTACATTCCTGGAAGCTCTCCTTTATTCATCCGATCACAAAGGAGCCGATGGAATTTACAGCAGAACTGCCTGATGATATGAAAAAGATTCTTCTATAGTAATTCCTTGCGTAAAGAAAGTCCCTCACAATCGAGGGACTTTTCTTATACACTAAGCTTCTTATCTGCCATCCATCCACTAAGTAAAAATACCGCCACACAGATTATAATGTAGTATACAAGATATCCGACACCAAAGAATGAATTTCCTGCTACTTCTACATTCGGAAGTACATTGCTGATCAGATTATAAATCTTTTCTATTATAAATGTAATTCCAAAGAAAGCTACGATGGAGATTCCTCCTGCATATTTTGAGTTTCTCAAAATCGTTCTAGAACCAATCACTGCAAGATATCCAACCATCACAACCTCTGTCCATCCGACAAAGATGCAGAAAAGATTCCAGATAATCTGTGCGATCAGCTGCCCTTCGCCTGACAATCGTATAAAAGTATCTCTTATGATTGCAAATACATTTCCAAGTTCTCCGACATACTGGATTGTCCCTACAAAACAAAGCAGTCCGGCAATCGCATAAAGTGCAAACACGAAAAACATCTGTGCGATTGCTACAACAAATTTTGCTCCAAGAATTTCCCATACGGATTTCGGAGTCATCCAGATCATATAGCTTTGCTTTGTTTTCAAATCTCTGTTTAGAATCAGAATACTCTCAATTCCCATATAGAACACTACAAAAAACGATCCGACTAACAAAAGCATCGCACTGACTCCCATCAATGCATCCTTTTCAACCAGCACGCCTCCAAGAAATGTAAGCACACAGACAGCTAAAGCTACCATAACAATCATTCTCGAAGTCCGCTGTTTCTTCCATTCATATTTCATTAATTTTCCCATCGATACTCCCTCCTTACATCTTCTGCAGATAAAGCTCTGCAAGTGAATTTCCCGTTGTCATTCTCTCAGTCTCAACATTCACAACATCCACAAGCTGTCCATCTTTTATAAAAATCGCATTCTCAATAAAGCTTTCTACTTCTTCAATCAGATGGGTAGAGATCACCATTGTACGATTCTCATCTGCTTCTTCCAGGATCAAAGCAATGATTTCTTCTCTCGCTTTATAGTCCACACCGTTCAAAGGCTCATCTAACAAGAGAAGATCTGCTTTTCTCGCCAATGTCGCTGCCGCTTTCAGCTTGGCATTCATTCCGCTTGACATTGCAGATGCTTTCATCTCTTCATTCAAGCCCAGGCGTTCAATTGTTTTTCTAAACTGCTCTCTGTCAAAATCCTCAAAGAAATCTGCATAATATTCTTCTACATCTTTTACCTTCATATAACTATAGAAAAATGGTTCCGTTGACATATATGCGATGGATGCTTTGTCCTGATAGCTAAGCGGATGTCCCTCAAATAAAATTTCTCCCTCTGTTGGCTGTGTCAGTCCCGCTGCCATCTTCATCAAAGTTGTCTTACCGCTTCCGTTTTCTCCGAGAAGGCCATAAATCGTGCCCTTTTTCAAGTTCAGCGTAAGTTCTTTAACTGCTTCTTTATTCCCGAATTTCTTTGTGATATTTCTATACTCTAACATCATTTCTACTCCTCCTCGTAATCGGCAATCTGCTCGATAATCTCGCCTTTCTGAAATCCAAGATCACGCATCTCATGTACAAAATTCTTCAACAGCTCTTCTGCCATCTCTTTCTTCACATTGTCAAACATATACTCCTCCTCCGACACAAATGTACCGATTCCACGCTTCGTGTAACAATATCCTGCCATCTCCATCTCCCGGTAGATTCTCGCCGCTGTGTTCTGATTCACTTTATACAAAACTGCAAGCTCCCTGTTCGATGGCATCTTCTCACCCGGTTTCAACTCGCCCTTTACCATCTTTTTCTTAAGCTCGTTGATCACCTGAAGATAGATTGGACTTCCCGAATTATATTCCATGTGATTCCTCCATTTATCTTTTTTGCATTTGCTGTATCAGTGATATAGTTAGATAGTACACTAGGTTTTTAGTTTTGTCAATATAAATATAGACATTTTTATCTTTATGTGTTAATATAAATACACTTTCATTATGTTTAACCAGGCAACTGAGAGGGCGTTCTCACCTGCTTCTAGTCTTGTGGAAGGGGTGGTCATTATGAGTACATATGAAGAATTGATGGTTATTCTGACGACAGCCAGTTTGATTGTTTTGATTTTGAATTATACACATAAAAAATAGACGTCCTTGCTTGGCGGCAAACGTCTATTTTTTAATACTTTGCTACTGAAGCAGATGGGATAGAGCCATCAACTCAGTTGTCTTGTTAAGCATATTGTAAGTCACTTTTTCACTTCTGTCAAGCATCATTCCCAAAGTTTACTCAATCTGCCAGTCAATCGGCTCAATCCCATTCTTCTCCAGAAATGCATTTGTCTGACTGAATGGCTTGCTTCCAAAGAAACCTCTGTAAGCAGCCAGCGGGCTTGGATGCGGTGCTTCCAGAATAAGATGCTTTGGATTCGTAAGCATTCTCTTCTTCCTCTGTGCAGGAGCTCCCCACAGAATAAAGACAATCGGTCTGTCCTGGCTGTTCAGTGCCAGAATCGCTGCATCTGTGAATTCTTCCCATCCGATTCCTCTGTGAGAGTTCGCCTGATGTGCTCGTACTGTCAGCACAGTGTTCAACATTAATACACCCTGCTCGGCCCATTTTGTCAGGCATCCATGATTTGGAATCGTACATCCAAGATCATCATGCAGTTCTTTATAGATATTCACAAGTGACGGTGGAATATCTACACCTTTCTGCACGGAAAAGCTTAATCCATGTGCCTGACCGTTATTATGATAAGGATCCTGTCCAAGGATCACAACCTTCACATCCTTCAGCGGAGTCAGATGAAATGCATTGAAAATATCTTGTGCCGGTGGAAAGATCAATTTTGTCCTGTATTCCTCATTTACCGTCTCAAATAATTTCCTATAATAAGGCTTGGAAAACTCTCCTTTCAATGCCTCATACCAGTCTCCATTCAAACCACTCATAGTTCCTGCTCTCCTCTTCTTTCTGCTTAACCATTCTCTACAGTCTGACAGAAATTCCTTCGTTTCTTAAATACTCTTTTACTTCTTTGATTTCCAGCTCTTTATAATGGAATAAAGATGCTGCCAATGCTGCATCTGCACCACCGTCTGTCAGTGCCTCTTTAAAATGCTCCAACGTTCCGGCTCCACCGGATGCAATCACCGGAATGGATACACTATCTGCAATTGCCCGTGTCAGTTCCAGATCATATCCAGCCTTCGTTCCGTCACCGTCCATACTTGTCAAAAGAATCTCACCTGCGCCAAGGGACTCTACTTTCTTCGCCCACTCAACCGCATCGATTCCAACATCCAGGCGACCACCATTCTTATAGATATTCCATCCTGTCCCGTCTGCTCTTTTCTTTGCATCAATCGCCACTACTACACACTGGCTTCCAAACTTCTCTGCCGCTTCACGGATCAGCTCCGGTCTGTTGATTGCAGAAGAATTAATTGAAATCTTATCCGCACCTTCTCTTAACAATGCACGGAAATCATCAACTGTCCGGATTCCTCCGCCGACAGTAAACGGAATAAACACACATTCCGCAACCTTTCGTACCATATCAACAACTGTTCCTCTATCATCTGAAGAAGCTGTGATATCCAGAAATACAAGTTCATCAGCTCCTGCCTTATCATATGCCTTTGCAATCTCCACCGGGTCTCCGGCATCCTGAAGATCAACAAAATTCACACCTTTTACAACACGTCCGGCATTCACATCCAGACATGGGATAATTCTTTTTGTAAACATTCTCGCACTCCTCCTACAGCTCTACAAAGTTTTTCAGAATCTTCAGTCCTACATCACTGCTCTTCTCCGGATGGAACTGGCATGCGAAAATATTGTCCTTCTCAACAGACGCATGGATATGTGTTGTATACTCTGTTGATGCCTTGACAATCTGTTCCTCTTCTGCTTTCAGATAATAAGAATGTACAAAATATACATAAGAATTCTCAGCGATTCCCTTAAAAAGTCTTCCATCATTCTCTAAATGAAGGGAATTCCATCCCATATGGGGAATCTTATATCCTTCTTTATCAGGTATCCTTAAGATCTCACCCTTTAGAATTCCAAGTCCTTCTACACCCGGAGCCTCATCGCTGTGCTCAAATAAAAGCTGCAATCCAAGGCAAATTCCAAGAAATGGTGTTCCCTTTTCTGTAACCTCGCGGATTACTTCATCAAGTCCTGACTGTTTTAATTTCTCCATAGCATCTCCAAATGCACCGACACCCGGAAGAATCACTTTATCTGCATGAAGGATCTCATCTCTGTCCGCTGTAACTGTAACATCCTGTCCAAGTGCAAGCAATGCTTTCTCAACACTGCGGATATTACCGGCATCATAATCAATTATTGCTATCATTAGCCTACCTCTTATCTGTAATCTATTATCTAGTATCTATTTTCTATACTTTACCACACTTCGCGTCGAGTTCAAACCAAAATTCGACTCCATTGTCATAATTTTTCACGCCGTACCCCTGATGGAAAGATTCCATGATTGCCTTAACGATTGAAAGTCCAATTCCATTTCCACCATATTCACGTGTATGTGCTTTATCCACTTTATAAAATTTATCCCACAATTTTGGTACATCCTCTTCTGGAATCGGTTTTCCACTATTAAAGACGGAAACACATACTTTTCCATCCATTGAAACGATCTTCACTTCGATCCGCTTCTCATTTCCGACATGATGAATCGCATTCGTAAGATAATTCCGTACAACCTGTTCTGTCTTAAACTCATCTGCCCAGACATAAGCTGTCTCATCAGCAATAAAATCTACATTCGCATTAACCTGTTGGATCAGAATATCACAACTTGCAATAACACCTTTCACAAGCTTCACAATATCAAACCGTTCAAATTCTACTTCATCTGTTCCAAATTCCAACTGATTCAATGTCAGCAGATTCTTGACCATCCGGTTCATCTTTCCTGCTTCATCAATAATGACATCACAGTAAAACTCTGTACTTTCCGGGTCGTCATTGATTCCTTCTTTTAACCCTTCGGCATATCCCTGGATCAATGCGATCGGCGTCTTCAGCTCATGGGAAACATTTCCAAGAAATTCATTTCTCATATTTTCAAGTTTCTCTTTCTGCTCAATGTCCTGCTGCAACTGATTATTCGCAGTCTTCAATTCAGATATTGTCTTTTCCAGCTGATCTGACATTTTATTAAAGTTCTCGCCCAGAACACCAATCTCATTCTTTCCGCCGCTCGTATACTTCGCATCAAAATTCAGATTTGCCATATCTTCAGAAAGTCTTGCCAGTTCCAACACTGGTTTTGTAATCCTTCGTGAAAAAATCCATACAAGGATTCCTCCAAAGAACATTCCGAAAACTCCAAGATAAATCAGAAACTGATTGGCAAGATTGGCACTTTCACGAATACTGTCCAACGGGCTTCGCATTGTGACAAACACACTATCACTTAAATACCCCCACATTTCCAGATAATCCGTACCGCTCTGTGGATCCTGGATTTTACGAACCACATAATCGTCCGAATGCTTGAGAATCTTTTCCTGATCATCATCTTTCAGGAAGAAAATACGGAGCATCTGTTTGTACAGGAAACCTTCTTCCTTTACATTTGTAAATACAACCTTTCCATCGTCAGAAATATCCATCGCGCAGACATCAATATTCGTTTTTTCAAGTTCCGCCACAAGTTTCTTCTGCACTGCCTCATTTCCAAGATTTCCATTGTTCACTGCTTCACTCATTTCCTCATACATCTCAATCAGATCTTTCTGCTTATGAGACATATAATATCGTCCAAGAAACCCCGTATTAACAATGAAAACTAACATCAGAACAAACACTAGAAGTCCAACAAAAATAGCTGTCATCTGTCCGCTCAACGTATATTTCAGTTCTCTTTTTGCTTTCTTCATCTGATTTATTTCTCCGCGCTCTGAACTTCAAATTTATATCCCATGCCCCAGATTGTTTTGATATATTCGCCCTTATCGCCTAATTTACTTCTCAGTTTCTTCACATGTGTATCAATTGTTCTTGCATCACCAAAATAATCATAATTCCATACATTATTCAATATTTTCTCTCTGGAAAGCGCAATTCCCTGATTTTCTATAAAATAGGTCAACAATTCAAATTCTTTATAGCTAAGTTCAACCGGTGTTCCATCAATCTTCACGATATGTGCTGACTTGTCAATCGCAATACCGCCTGCCTCCAGCGAATCATTGCCGACCGCTCCCAAAGTTCTGCGAAGGATCGCATTCACTCTTGCCACAAGAATCTTTGGACTGAATGGCTTAGAAATGTATTCGTCCACACCAAGTTCAAATCCCTGCAGCTCATCTCTCTCCTCAGAACGCGCTGTCAGCATAATGATTGGCACTTTAGAAGTCTCTCGAACCTCACGGCACACCTGCCAGCCATCCATTTTCGGCATCATTACATCTAAAATGATCAGGGCAATGTCTTTATCTTCGTAAAAAAGATCCATTGCTTCCATTCCATCTCCGGCTTCTAATACTATATACCCTTCTCTTGTGAGGAAATCCTTCACAAGTTTTCTCATTCTGCTCTCGTCATCCACAACTAATATTTTTGCTCTTTCCATCTTCTTTTCTCCTAACTTATATTTGGGTGTACCAGATTACTTCTACATTTAATTACCTTTTAATATACCAAATAGTTTTGTCAATATTGTGAACAACAAAACGGTCAGTCTATAAATGTGTGTCAAAACTTCATTTACAGACTGACCGTCTCTTCTTTTCGGCCCGATTATTCAAACTCATAGTTAGAAAAACATTCATTTGCCTCTTCTTCATCCTGTCCATTCACAACTACACGCATTGGCAGTCCCAGCTTAATAGACATTAACCCCATAAGGGATTTACCATCGATGATATAATTTCTGTTTGCCATATCAGTTACATCAACGTCTGATTTTAATTTCTGACAAGTGTTGCAAAATGTCATAATCTGCCCTGCTGACATAAACTTCACTTTCTTTTCTACCATGTTTTTTACCTCCATCTGTCTATCGAATACAAGTAATAATAAAAGCCAACACAGAAATCTGCACAATGCCTGAATGCAGATTACTGTAATTTCAAACATACTTGACCAGTATATACCACTTATTCCGGAGGTGCAAGTGAATTTTCGATTTTTTTCGACATATTGTCTACCTTTTTTGATATAAAGTTCTCACCCGGAGAATCTTGACAGCCACTACTGTCACTTTTATAATAATTGATGGCTTATTATTACTGCTTTCCGCCAGAAAGCAGTAATTCAATCATGACAGTAGGTACTACACACACAAATGAGGTGATATCTATGAAACACAAATTTCAAATTTCTGAATCTATCCGACTCGGAGCAATCCTTGCGCTTTCCGGTGGATTCATGGATGCTTACTCTTATATGGAGCGTGGAGAAGTATTTGCCAATGCGCAGACTGGAAACATGCTTCTCTTTGGGGTACATCTCTCTCAGGGAGACTTCCAGAACACACTGAAATACCTTTTCCCTGTACTCGCCTTTGCACTTGGAATCGCTCTTGCTGAAGTTGTCCGGGCTAAGGCAGGAAATCTGCTTCACTGGAGACAGATTTCTGTTCTGGCAGAAGCACTGATCCTGATCGCAGTCAGCTTCTTCCCAACAGCATTGAATCTTCCGGCCAATGCATTAACTTCTTTTGCCTGTGGAATTCAGGTTGAAAGTTTTCGCAAGATTCATGGCAAAGGAATCGCAACCACAATGTGCATCGGTAATCTGCGCAGTGGAACAGAGAACCTGCACCACTATTTCCATACAAAAGAACGACATTTTCTGGATACAAGTCTTCTGTATTACGGAATCATTGCCTGCTTTATTGTCGGCGCAGTGATCGGTAATGCAGCAGTCCAGCTGTTCCAGACAAAGGCAATTCTTGGCTGTTCCTTCTTGTTATTAATTTCATTCTTTATGATGTTTATTGATTGGGAAAAGAAAGAAAAGGAGCTTGCACTTTAATGTGCGGCTTCTTTTTTCATACTGGTTTTCAGATAGAAAAAATCCCGAAAGTGCAATGTTGATCAGCACTTCCGGGAAAAAAATTTACTGCGGATGACAGGACTTGAACCTGCACGTCGTAAACACCAGAACCTAAATCTGGCGCGTCTGCCAATTCCGCCACATCCGCATATTTCTTATTCAATTATTGATTAAGAAAAAAATAGAACAAGCAATTTGCTTGTTCCAGTGAGCGTGCGGGGATTCGAACCCCGGACAACTTGATTAAAAGTCAAGTGCTCTACCACCTGAGCTACACGCCCTTATTCATTTTTATTTCTTTCCTGCTAGCAGGATAACTGGGCTAGCTGGATTCGAACCAGCGAATGCAGGAGTCAAAGTCCTGTGCCTTACCGCTTGGCGATAGCCCATCGAAGACTTCATATCTGACACTGCACGGCCAGTTGGAATATTTAAAGAAAAAGGTGGATAGCCGGACTCGAACCGGCGATATCCAGAACCACAATCTGGCGCGCTAACCAACTGCACCATACCCACCATAAAACGAGCCTGGGGGGATTCGAACCCTCGACCTACGGCTTAGAAGGCCGTTGCTCTATCCAGCTGAGCTACAGACTCATTTCTCTTAATGAGAACCTCTCGTTTTCAAACGAGAAGCGGGTGATGGGAATCGAACCCACGTATCCAGCTTGGAAGGCTGGTGTTCTACCATTGAACTACACCCGCAGGATGATCGGGGTGACAGGATTCGAACCTGCGACCTCCTGGTCCCAAACCAGGCGCTCTAGCCAAGCTGAGCCACACCCCGATATCAGTTTTATTTCCTTGCCCCTGCGGCTTTGTGTTTCTTTCGTATCTCCCGCAGCGACAAGATATATTATATGGCATGTTTCTCAGAAAGTCAACAGGTTTTTTAAAGTTTTTTTACTTTTTTGCGACTGTTTTTTTACCTGTTTTTCGCAAGAAGATTGCGCAAATTGTTTCTTTTGTTTTAGTTTTCTGATAATTAGAACAATTATAGATATTTTTGCTCAAAACTCAATTTTCCGTCCCCATCGACTTCCATAATCATATAGCTGCCTCGTCTTCCCTCCTGACGTGGAAAAGATAGACTTCCCGGGTTTAAAATTGTCATTCCATCCTTCTGAAGAAAGAAAGGACGATGTGTATGACCAAACATTACGAGATCCGCTCCTCTTGATCTGCCCTCTTCTATGATAGTTTCCATCCCCATGGACACATAATAATAATGTCCATGGGTAATAAATGCATGATAAGGACCAATCTCAAACTCCTCTTCTCTCGGAAGTTCTGTAAAAAAGTCGTTATTTCCTCTTATAATATGCTTCTCACACTCTACGACAGCCTCCAGATAGTCTTCACCGCCTTCTACATCTCCAAGATGGATAAACATATCAATCTTCCCAGCCTCTTCTAATGCGCGGTCCAGTGCCTGGTGTCTTCCGTGTGTATCACTGACAATCAGAATTTTCATGCTTCTTCCTCGTTCAATTTCTCTTCCAGCAGGATTTTTATTGCTCGAAGTGCTTTTCCTCTGTGGCTCAATTTATTTTTCTGCTCCGGTGTCATCTCCGCTGTTGTACATCCGAATTCCGGAACATAGAAGATCGGATCATAACCAAATCCATTCGCACCGACAATCTCGTGTCCAATTTGTCCTTCAATCGTCTCACGGACTACGCTTGTTGTTCCATCCGGAAATACTGCTGCAACCGCACAGACAAATCTTGCGGTACGCTCATCGTCCGGAACCCCTTCCAGTCTGTCCAGAAGGATTCTGTTCTTTATATCATAAGAAGTATCCTCTCCGGCAAATCTCGCAGAATAAATTCCAGGTGCCTTATCCAGATAGTCAATCTCAAGACCGGAATCATCTGCAAGAACAATATCGTTGACCAGCACTCGTGATACAGCTCTTGCCTTGATCTCTGCATTTTCTTCAAAGCTCATTCCGTCTTCTACGATTTCTTCATCGACTCCTGCCTCACGCATCGATACGATCTCCATACCAAGATCAGCAAGAATCATCCGGATCTCTTTCATCTTATTTTCATTTCCTGTTGCAAATACAATTCTTCTCTTCATTTTGCTTTCTACCTTCTATTCTTTTTCGCCAACAATCTGGTACAGCGTTTCTTATTTCTTCGGTCTCGGTGGCTTTGGTCCCTGGAACTGATAGAAATATGTTTTCAGCATACCATTATAAATCTTACGGTTCTTATCTGCTTTTCTTCCGAAATAACGTTCTGCGTCTTCATAACTTGTGATCATGTATGCAGACCATCTGTCAAGTTTCCTAAAACTCTCGCCAAATTCACGATATAAACCAGGAAGTGCCTCTTTCTCCTCAAGACGCTCTCCATACGGCGGGTTTGTTATAATAAATCCATATTTCTTCGGATGACTCAGTGCACTGACCGGTCTCTCCTGGAAATGGATCAGATGATCCACACCTGCATTTTCTGCATTCTGTCTTGCCATCCGCACAACATCCCCATCAATATCATATCCCTGGATATCCGTCTCAATCTGATCATCGATCAGATCATTCGCCTCATCAATGGCCTCATACCAGAGTTTCTTATCAATCAGATTCGCCCAGCTCTCAGCCGTAAAAGAACGATTCATTCCCGGTGCAATATTTGCTGCCATCATTGCTGCCTCAATTGGAAATGTTCCACTTCCGCAAAACGGATCCACTAAGATACGCTCTTTTCTCCACGGTGTCAGCATGATCAGTGCTGCTGCCAGTGTCTCAGAAATCGGTGCCTTGCCGGCTGACGGACGGTATCCTCTCTTATGAAGAGAATCTCCCGATGTATCGATTCCGATCGTAACGATATCCTTCATCAAAAATACTCTCAGTGGATAAGAAGCTCCATCTTCCTGAAACCACTGTACATGATATCTGCTTCTAAGACGATCTACCATCGCTTTCTTCATAATTGACTGAATGTCCGAAGGGCTGAACAGCTTACTCTTTACCGATGAAGCTTTCGCCACCCAGAACTTCCCGTTCTTCGGTATATAATTCTCCCACGGAATTGCTTTTGTCTTCTCAAACAATTCATCAAAGGTAACTGCTTTAAAACTTCCTGCCTTGAGCAGAACACGTTCTGCTGTACGGAGAAATACATTCGCTCTGCACGCTGCATCTGCTCCTCCGTAAAAGGTAACTCTTCCATCTTCCACCTGTGCGATCTCATATCCCAGATCCTGAATCTCCCTTTTTAATACTGATTCAAGACCGAAATGACACGGCGCAATCCATTCCATTCTTTCCATATCTACCTCATATTATCTTTATGTACTTATTAATTACTGTTAACTGATTCTTATTTTACAGTATTATAATTTGACACTCACATCATAATTTTACTATAAATGAAAGGCAGAGTAAAGTGCGATTGCCTTTCTTCTCTGCCTTGTTACTGTTTATAAGAATCTTATTTGTTACTGCTCACAGTATCTGTTAATATCTGTCTGACTCATCATAATCATCTTTTCCGCCAAAGCAGTCATCTGCATTTTTGGAATTGCAGTTTGTGCTGTTCTTATTCTTATTTGAATAAGAATTTTTGCTGGAATTCTTATTCGAACCTGAATTAGATGTTGAATTTCTGTTCTTACTCTGATTTTCTTCCTTCGATGAATAGAATCCATTCTGGGAATTTTTACTTGTGTTGCTATAATTTTTTGCCATGATACTTCCTCCTTATTTGGTGTTACTGTTCTTATTAACTGACAGTAACTATTTAGTACAATCTTTATTATCCCAAACGGAGGTCTTTTTATGCATTTTGTTTCAACCATATTTTGAATATTTTGCTTGCTTTTTCCAAATGCATATATTATACTGATTCATGTAGAAAGATTATTTTCTACAACCCCTTATTAATTATTTATACTCCCCTCAAAAGACTGATGGCTCCCCCATCGGTCTTTTACTTTTCTTTTTTCTAATATCGTCGGTTCCCACCAATCAGTCTGATCAAGATCATAATGATCAGAAGAGGAACAAGAACCGGTGCCAGAAAACTGATAATTCCTGTTATAACAGACACAACTACTACGACTACAAATACAACTGCAAGAATCAGCAAAGCCTTCTTCCACCAGGTATCTAATCTGAACTCATGATAGGAACCATAAGAATGCTCTGTTCCATATTCATCCTTCTGTCCATAACCAGTATAGCTGTTCTGTGACTGCGTTGTCTGGTTGTACGAATTATTGAATGGACTCCTGTTCTCATAAACCACTTCTTCGTCTGTTCCATCACTTGCATCTACAATGGTTTTCGCAATTGCCCACGGATCTCCGAGCAGTTCCAAGACCTCCTGCTCGCTCTTTCCTTTTCTCATTTCTTCTATAATATAATCATCATAAAACTTAAGATGATCCTGAATTGTTGCGGCATCAAGCTTTCCATTCAAAGCCTCCTGTAATTTTCGGATAAATTCCTGTCTTGTCATATTCAACTGTTACCTCCTGTTCCGAAGGTTACTGTTCACACGATGTGCGACCAGCAACGCATCTCGCCATTTTAAATCGCCTTTGGCGATGGGGCGAGATGCATTCAAGTCAAAACACGCATCCTCCGTGTCAATCAGCGGAGTGATTGACACGGGAGTGAACAGTAACTTCCGAAGTTCTCTTTAGATGTAGAATACCACACTGCCATTCTTTTTTAAACCGTTATTTTCCACTACATCTGTCGTTCATAATTTGTTCATTTATCATTTAAAAATCTTTCATCTTCTTATCACTTTTTCTTCATTTCTCTCACATATACTATAAGCATCAAAGGAAAAAACAAAAAACTTTGAATAAACTTTTTCATAATACATGCCGGGAACCAGTAAATGGTTACCCGGCATCCTCCCTTTTATGGAGACTTTTTTCTTATTCCGGAACAACCGGATCATTTATCACTTCTTGTTTCGTTTCCTGTTGTATTTCCTCTTCTACAGATTTTTCCGCAGTTTCCTCTGTTTGCCGTTCTGTCGTTTGCTCTGCTTCTTCCTTGTTTTCCCCGTTATTCTCTTCTTTCGTCGTTTCTTCTATCTTCTTTTCACATGCTTTGACCGATTCCAGAATCTCCTGAACCCGTTCTTCCATCTCTTTCTTCCATTTCATATCTTCCAATGCTTTTTTTCTGTCCTGTTCAGTTTCACTATGTTCTTCTGGTATTGTTTTTACATCGTCTGCTTTCTGAGCTTGCACTGCCGTTTCACTTTTCCCAACTGTATTGTTGCTTTCTCTTCCCCGGCTCATGCCAATTCCTGCTGCCGCAATTACTGCCCCGGCAGCAAATAAAAGAACCGCCAGTTTGACATTCCGAAATTTTACTTTCTGTTCCAGATTCCATTCCTCGCGTTCCTCCGGAAGATCACGTATCACCTGGCTGATCTTATCATAATGCCGTCTTCCGCCACCGGTACAACGTTCAATGATCCGCTCCAGTCTGCGTTCTTCACTTCTGCTAAGTTCTGGAATCTGCTCTGTATATGCCAGTAAAAACTGCAAAATTTTACCATATCCAAACAAATCTACGGAACAATTTTTCCTGCTGCCTGACGCTGTCGGGCGGATAAAATGACTTCTCACCGCTTTCTGCTGCATCTTCTTCATAACAAATTCATTTTCCTGTGCATCCGGATTTAAAAGCAGCAATTCTCCTTCTTCTGTCACAACAATACTATATGGGGTCAGACAACGATAATTCTGCCCACGTCTCGACTGCTGATACTTTCTTATTTCCCCGGCAATCTGTCGGAACCATTCAAACAACACCGCTTTATCCAACTGTGTATTATCCCGCAGATAATAAATCAAAAGTTCTCCCTGCAGGCAATCGATCCCCGGCTGGCATTCTGTTCCTTTTTCCACGAAGCGAAGTACTTCATACATTTTTTCCATATTTAATTCTACTGCAATCTGTCATCTAAACGTGTGCGGCCCCACACCGCACACGATACAATACCTGTCCAATTGAAAATTATCAGAATCTGATACGAACTACTCTTCAGAATCTTTCCTGATTCTTCAGTCAGAACGACTGAAGTGTGACTCTCATATTAATTGAATTCTTCCAGTCTGTCAAGAGCTGCGGCAACAACTTTATCCATGTCATAATATTTATAATCTCCCAGTCGTCCGCCAAAGATTACATTTTCTTCCTTTTCTGCAAGCTTCTTGTATTCTTCAAACAATGCATTATTCTTCTCATCATTTACCGGATAGTATGGTTCCATGCCAACACTCCATTCTGATGAATACTCTCTGGAAATAACCGTCTTCTCCTGCTTGCCAAACTCAAAATGCTTATGCTCGATAATTCTTGTATACGGAACTTCACGCTCTGTGTAATTGACAACAGCATTTCCCTGATAGTTCTCACAATCAAGAACTTCTGTCTCAAATCTGACAGAACGATACTCCAATGCTCCCAGCTGATATCCAAAATATTCATCGATCATTCCTGTAAAAATAATCTTCTCTGCAATCTCCGGATTCTCTTTTCTGAATTCAAAGAAATCAATCCCTGTGCGAACTTCTGTCCCTTCCAGCATCTTCTCAACGATTGCTGTATAACCGCCAACCGGAATTCCCTGATATCTGTCATTGAAATAGTTATTATCGTAAACAAATCGGAATGGCAGACGTTTGATAATAAATGCCGGAAGTTCTGTACACTTTCTTCCCCACTGTTTCTCTGTATAACCCTTGATCAGCTTCTCATAGATATCTCTTCCGCCAAGAAAAAGTGCCTGTTCCTCCAGATTTTGTGGATCTGTGATTCCTGTCTCTTTGCGCTGTTTTTCAATAATCTCTTTTGCTTCCTGTGGTGTGCGGATATTCCACATCTTACTGAATGTATTCATATTAAATGGCAGGTTATAAAGTTCATCTTTATAAACTGCTACCGGTGAATTGATGTAATTATTAAATTCCGCGAACTGATTCATGTAATCCCATATCTTTTTATCAGACGTATGGAAAATATGTGCACCATATTTATGTACATGGATTCCTTCTATGTCCTCACAGTAAATATTTCCTGCAATATGATCTCTTCGGTCAATCACAAGACATTTCTTCCCTTTTTTCTTTAATTCATGTGCCATGACAGCTCCATAAAGACCTGCTCCGACAATCAGATAATCGTATTCTTTCATTTACTCCTTCTTTCCGCAGAACGATTATCTGGATCCGGTAAAATTCAGAGATTAACCTTTCTGCCTTCTTTCTTTTCATGTTATGGTGTGTTTATGATAACACATTTTCTAATAAATTTGAATCTCTATCAAAAATACGGTATACTTAACAGCAAAAGGAGGATGAATTATGCTTATAAAAAATGGTTTTCTAATTGATCCTGCATCTGATACAGAACGTCTTGTCGACCTTCGCATCACAGACGGTCTGATCCAGACACTCGCAGATGCCGGAACTCTGACACCTGAAAATGGAGAGGATGAGCTTGATGCTGCAGGACTTATGATTTCTCCAGGACTTGTTGACACACACATTCATTTCCGTGATCCCGGATTTACTTATAAAGAAGATCTCCATACCGGATCTCTAGCAGCTGCTGCCGGTGGATTTACTTCCGTGATCTGTATGGCAAATACTTCACCGGTCATCGATTCTGTTCCGGTTCTCAAAGAACTGATGGAACGGGAGGCTTTGGAAGACATCCATATTTTCCAGGCTGCTGCTGTCTCCTGCGGACTCAAGGGTGAAGAGATGACTTCTATGAAGGAACTTGCCGCTGCCGGTGCCTGTGGATTCACAGATGACGGAATCCCTCTTAAGAACGCTGCATTTCTCTATAAGGCAATGGAAGAGGCGAAGGCACTTGACCTTCCAATCAGTCTTCATGAAGAAGATCCTGCATTTATTGAAACAAACGGAATCAACCACGGACCTGTATCTGATGCGCTGGGCATCTACGGATCTCCTTCGATTGCTGAAGAATCTCTTGTTGCCAGAGATTGTCTGCTGGCGCTTCGTTCCGGTGCACAGGTCGTGATCCAGCATATCAGCTCCGGACAGTCCGTTGAACTGGTACGCACCTTTAAAGCTATGGGAGCAAATCTGCATGCAGAGGCAACTCCGCATCATTTCACTTTGACAGATGAAGCTGTATTAAAATACGGCGCACTTGCCAAGATGAACCCACCGCTTCGTACAGAAAATGACCGCCTTGCTATCATCGAAGGTCTCAAAGACGGTACGATCGATCTGATTGCTACAGACCACGCGCCACACAGTACGGAAGAGAAATCCCGTCCTATTACACAAACACCAAGCGGTATTATTGGTCTTGAGACTTCCCTTGCTCTTGGAATCACTTCCCTTGTACGTCCGGGACACCTGACATTAAGCCAGCTGATCGAGAAGATGACGATCAATCCTGCCAGCCTGTATCACCTTCCGTGCGGTTCTGTCGCAGAAGGAAAATCAGCTGATCTTGTACTGTTTGATCCGAATGAGAAATGGACTCCTGAGACTTATGCTTCTAAGTCTTCTAATTCTCCATTTACCGGATGGGAATTGTATGGAAAAGTAAAATATACAATCTGTGATGGAAAGATTGTATACAAGGATTAATCTAAGAGGTCCCCTGCAGAATCTTTCATTTCCGCAGGGGACCTCTTCTTTGCTCATTACTCCTCGATCGCTGTTACTGTATAATCTTTGTCTTCGACTGTCTTTTTCAGCACTTCATTACTGATTTCGGAATTCAGTGTTACAACTGCTGTTCCGGCCTCATGGCTGACTTCTGCTGTATCAACCTGCTCAAGTGCCTCGAGAGCTTTCTTCACAGCCGCCTCACAGTGTCCACACATCATTCCTTCGATTTTCATTGTCTTTGTCATCTTTGTCTCCTCCTTGTTTTCTGACTCATTTTTGTCTGCTAAGACAATATCTGAAACAGTATTTTCTGCTGTTTCTACCTTTTTCATCTTTCTTTTTCTGTCTTTGCTGGCATCGTACATTTTAAACAGATTCAGTCTCAATGCATTTGTTACTACACAGAAACTGGACAGGCTCATTGCCGCTGCTCCGAACATCGGATTTAATTTCCAACCAAAGACCGGGATCCAGATTCCTGCTGCCAGTGGAATTCCTATCGCATTATAGAAAAATGCCCAGAACAGATTCTCATGAATGTTACGCAATGTTGCACGGCTCATACGGATTGCCGCCGGCACATCACTTAACCGGCTCTTCATCAGCACAACATCCGCTGCATCGATTGCAATATCTGTCCCCGCTCCAATGGCAATTCCCATATCTGCCCTGGTCAGTGCCGGTGCGTCATTGATACCGTCACCTACCATCGCAACCTTTCCTTTTTCTTTCAGCTTGCGGATCACCTGTTCTTTTCCTTCCGGAAGAACACCTGCGATCACTTCATCCACACCTGCCTGCTCACCAATTGCCTTCGCTGTGCGCTCATTATCTCCGGTCAGCATAACAACATGGATTCCCATATTCTGAAGTTCTTTCACTGCCTGTGGACTATCTTCCTTGATCACATCCGCAACTGCGATCATGCCAAGGAACTGCTCATTCCTTCCAAAGAACAGCGGTGTCTTTCCCTGCTGTGCCAACCGTTCCGCCTGTTCTTTTATGCTGGCAGAAATCTTCATTTTGTCTGAAATGAATTTAAAATTGCCTCCGTACAGCCAGTCCTCTCCAAGTTTTCCTGACAGACCATTTCCCGGAACTGCCTGAAACTGTGTGATTTCACTTTTCTGCTCTGCTTCCCCATTTTCTTCTGCCTTTGCAAGAATTGCCCGGGCAAGCGGATGCTCACTTTTCTTCTCCAATGCATTTGCAAAAAATAATAATTCATGTTCTGTCATTCCGTCCGCAGGGAGCAGATCTGTCACCTTCGGTTCTCCACTTGTGATCGTTCCTGTCTTATCAAGTGCAACAATCTCCGTCTTTCCTGTCTCTTCCAGCGAAACAGCTGTCTTAAACATGATTCCATTCTTCGCGCCCATTCCATTTCCAACCATAATTGCAACCGGAGTGGCCAGACCTAATGCACACGGGCAGCTGATCACCAGAACAGAAATTCCCCTTGCAAGTGCAAATCCAACAGTCTCTCCGACAAGCAGCCATACGATCATTATGACAACTGCAATAGAAATAACTGCCGGAACAAATACTCCTGACACTTTATCTGCTACTTTGGCAATTGGTGCTTTTGTTGCTGCCGCATCACTTACCATCTGAATGATCTGTGATAATGTCGTATCCTCGCCAACTCTCGTCGCCTCGCAACGCAGAAAACCTGACTGATTCATTGTAGCCGCAGACACTTTATCCCCTTCTGCTTTATCTACCGGTATACTCTCTCCGGTCAGGGCAGCTTCATCTACTGCACTGTTTCCTTCCAGAACAATTCCATCCACCGGAATATTCTCCCCCGGTCTTACAACAAACTGATCTCCTCTTCTCACCTGGTCAATCGAAACTTCCTGTTCTTTTCCATCACGAAGGAGCGTTGCTGTCTTTGGTGCGAGCTTCATGAGGCTTTTTAATGCATCTGTTGTCTTTCCCTTTGAATGCGCTTCAAGCATCTTTCCGACTGTGATCAACGTTAAAATCATTGCTGCTGATTCAAAATAAAATTCATGCATCAGCTCCATCACATGATCCATATCGCCTGCCGTCTGCGCTGCTGTCATAGCAAATAATGCATACACGCTATATCCATAAGATGCACCTGCACCAAGTGCAACCAGCGTATCCATATTTGGTGCTCTATGAATCATGCCTTTCCATCCACTGATAAAAAACTTCTGATTGATCACCATAACGATTGTCGTTAACAGGAGCTGCGCCAGCCCCATCGCCACATGATTCCCTTCCAGAAATACCGGAAGTGGCCAGCCCCACATCATATGCCCCATTGACAGATACATGAGCGGAATCAAAAAACACAAAGAAGCGATCAGACGCCTTTTCATCTTCGGTGTCTCCCTGTCTTTCAACGCATCTTCCGCACAGTTCTGCCCACTTTGATTCATCCCATGCCCTTCATTCTTTGCAGATTTCAACGTTGCCCCATATCCAGCTTCCTCAACGGCCGCAATGACCGCATCTACTGTTGCTGTGCCTTCCACTCCCATGGAATTCGTCAGAAGACTGACTGAACAATTCTCAACTCCGGGGACTTTCCCAACCGCCTTCTCAACACGGGCACTGCAGGCTGCACAACTCATTCCCGTCACATTATATTGTTTCATCTTATTCCTCCTTCAAGTTGTGATCCGGACTTTTTGTGCCAGATCTCTCTTCAGATCTTTTATCGCATCAATTTCTGAAGTGTCGTCACGAGCTCGTCAATCGTTTCATCTTTTCCATCCCGGATATCATCTGCCACACATGTCCGGATATGGTTTGCCAAAAGCACTTTATTGAAACTATTCAGAGCCGCATTCACCGCAGATACCTGAATCAGAATATCCGGACAATACACGCCTTCTTCAACCATCCTTCGAACTCCCCTGACTTGTCCTTCAATTCTACTCAGACGATTCATCAGATCTTTATATTCTTTTTCCGGGCGGTCCTTTGTCTTGTGACAACATCCCGGACAGACTTTCTTTTCTTCCATTGTATTTCTCCCGTCGTATAACCCCCAGGGGGTATATTTTCTAATTATTAATATATACCCCCTACAGGTATATTTCAAGTGCTTTTTAACAAAAAGTTACTGTTCATGCTACGTACGGTTGCTGCTTACGCTATATGCGGCCGGCAACAACAAAGAAGCTGTCATGGAACATTTCACAATTGTATCTATGTTCCATGCAGCTTCTCTGCAATCCATTCTTATGTTCGTTATTATATTTCCTGACAAATCTGTCTTATTCTACACTCTTGAGTGATTCAACCATGTTAATCTTCTTTAACTTAAAATACATCACTCCATTGACAAACAAAGAAAAGGCCACTGTCAGAAGAAAGGCATACAGGAAACTTGGTGGATCGATATTTCGTCCAAACATAACCGAATCAATCTCCACTGTCTCAACAATAAAGCGGTGCAGAATTTTTCCGATCAACAATCCTGCCAGTGCCCCAATCAAGGTCAGCAGGATATTCTCTCTGTAAACATAAGAAGAAACTTCCTTGTCATAAAATCCAAGTACCTTTAATGTTGCCAGTTCTCTCTTGCGCTCTGTAATGTTAATATTATTCAGATTATACAGCACTACAAATGCTAGCATTCCTGCTGAAATAATCAATACAACAATCACGATGTCCAGACTCTCCAGCATATGATCCACCTGCTTTTTCAGGCTTGTCGTATAGCTGATGCTAAGTGTTCCATCACACTTCATTATATTTTCGCCGACATCCTTTGCCTCCTCTGTTGTACGGTCCTGAGTTCTATAATAAATTGAATTATAGGCCGGAGCCTCACCGAATGTCTTTTCATAGACTTCAGATGTCATATAGAGATAATGTCCCATATAGTTCTCACAGATTGCGCTGATCAAGACTGTTTTCTCTCCATCATCTGTATCAATCGTTAATTTATCACCAACATTGACTTCCAGCAGTTTCGCTACTTTTTCAGTCAGGATTGCTCCTTTATCATCCAATGAATAAATTTCTTTTGTCTTCCGATCCCGGATCACGACAAACTTTTTGAATGCTTCTACATCTTTTGGTACATCTAAATAAACTTCCTGAGAAGACTCTCCTGAACTGACCTCAATATTTTTCAAAAGATTTTCTGCAGTCACTGATACCTTCTTATCCGTATCCAGTTCTTTCTGAACCTCAATTCTCTCTTCTTCTGTCACATCTTCCTTTAAAATAACGTCTCCATCATAAAGCTGAATCTGTTCGTATTGAAGCGGAACGATTGCTGAAATAGAATCTTTTAATCCAAAACCAAACAACATCATGCCCATACAACCGCCAATTCCAAATACTGTCATGAAGAAGCGTTTTTTATACCGCACCAGATTACGCACGGTCGATTTCCATGTAAAATTCAGATTTTTCCAGATAAACGGAACTCGTTCCAGAAATACTCGTTTTCCCTGTTTTGGTGTCGGCGGACGCATCAATTCTGCTGCCTGCTCTCGTAATTCTTTCATACATGAGAACAGTGTTGCGATTACTGTACATGCAAGTGCCGCTGCACATGCTGTTACAGCATAATACAAATTATACGGGATCACAACATCATGCATATGACGATACATGATCTTATATGCAGTGATAATGATATATGGAATTATCTTTTCTCCAATCAGAATTCCGAAAACACCACCGGTTAATGTCGCAAGGATCGCATACCAGAGATATTTTCCAACAATTGAAGCATTTCCATATCCGAGAGCCTTCAAAGTACCGATCTGCGTTCTCTCCTCCTCTACCATTCGTGTCATTGTTGTCAGACTGATCAATGCTGCAACAAGGAAGAAAATGAGTGGGAACACTTTACCGATTGCCCGCATACGGTCTGCATTATCTCCGTATCCGCTGTATTCTGTCAGATTGTTCCGATCATAAACATACCACTTTGGCTTTTCAAGATCATCAATCTTCTGCTGTGCTTTCGCAAGCTCTTCTCTTGCTTCTGTAATCTGCCGCTCTCCATCTTCAATCTTCTTCTGAGCTTCTATACGACCTTCCTCATACACTGCCCAACCGTCTTCCAGCTCCTTTGTTCCGCTGCTTAACTGCTGCTGTGCCTCCTCAATCTTCTTCTGTCCCTCACTGATCTGCTGCCATCCGCTGTCAATCTGCTGCTGACCGGATGTAATCTTCGCCTTTGCCTGATCTATCTGCCGACTTGCGGTAAGGATTGCAGCATCCCCCTGTGTCAACACATCCGTCAGTTTCTGTATATTATCCTGCAATACCGGAATACCCTCTTCAATCTGAGCTATCCCGGCTTCAACTGCTGGAATCCCTTCGTTGATCTGCGTCAATCCGGCTTCGATTTTTGTCTGGTTTTTCTGAATCTCCGCTTTGGCAGCTTTCGACTCCAATTCCATTTTATCCAGATTTGCTTTCAATTCAGTCAACTTCTCTTCCATTGCTGTTTTTTCAGCTTCCAACTGTTCTAACTGAGCCTTTAATTCCGGATCTTCTTCTCCTGCTTCCTGCTTCCGATCGTATTCTTCTTTCAGTGCCTCATAGTTCTGTAGAAGAAGTTCATACTGTGTATTTAGTTCTTCATAAGACTGTTTCAACGGCTGATAAATCTGCTGATACGCAGACTGATAGTCTTCTGCCTGTTGCTGCAATTCTTCCTTTGCTTTCAGAAGCTCGTCTTTCTTTTGCTGCATCTGTGTCTGTTGCGCTAAAAGTTCTTGTCTCTGATCTTCCAGACTTTCTTCCTGCTCTTTCAGTTGTGCCAGCTGATTTCTTAATGTTGTAAGTGCAATCTGTTTTTCGCTAAGTTCCTGTGCTCCCTGCTCAACTTGTGCTTTGGACTGATCCAGCTCCTTTTGCTTTGATATCAGAAAATTTCTCGACTGCTCCAGTTCAAGCTTCGAAGCTGCCAGCTGATTTCTTCCTCGTTCAAGTTCTTTCTGCGCTGCATCAAGTTTCTCTCTTGCACTTGCAAGTTCTTCTTCCGCCTCTTCTTTTCCATCCGCCAGATCCTGCTCTGCCTGAGCTAACTCTTCTTGTGCTTCATCCACTTTTTCCTGCGCTGTCGAAGTAATCTCATCATATCTGGCCTGTTCTCTTTCCGCTTTAATTGCCTGAACCTTTTTCAGCACAGAATCCACATGTTCTTCATATTCTTTCGTAAATGCAGTCGCTTCCTTTGCACCTTCAACCTGCACTGTAATCTCTGTATACACATCTAATGAAAATGCTTTCTCCGGAACGCAAAGAAAGGCACTGACACTTCCATTTCCGATTGTTGTACTGCCTCTGTGAAATGCAATATACTCCGGACTGCTGACCGTACCAACAATGGTAAATGTATCTGTCTTAAGTGTATCTTCCAAAGAATCCGAAGTCCCACTCGATAATGTGATCTTATCCCCAATCTTCAGATTCTTTCCATCCAGATAATCTGCATCTATTACACATTCATTTTCCTTTTCCGGAAGCCTGCCATCTTCTAACTGAACTTGATTCATCTTATCCTGGAGCGCCATAACATGAACTGCTACCTGGTTTCCCCGAATCGTACAAAGTACATCTGTTGCATAGCTTCCTTCTGCATCCAATACACCATCCACAGCACGAATTGCATCCAGATCATCTTCTGTCAGTCCCATTGTACTCATTACCTGAATATCCATCAGGTTCTTCTCATCGAAATATGCATCTCCTGAATATCTCATATCCGGCTCTGATGCACGGATTCCGGAAAAGAATGCACATCCTATCGCAACAATAAAGAAAATGGATAAAAAACGTCCAAGGCTATGACGGATCTCCATATAAAAGTTTTTTCGTAATGCTTTCTTCATCCACATCCCCTACCATTCAATTTCATCAATCGAAGTCGGATTCTCATTAGATTCCATTCTTGCTACCTGTCCATTTTTTATATGAATCAATCGATCTGCCATCGGCGCAAGTGCCTGATTATGTGTAATGATAATAACTGTCATTCCCTTTTCTCTACACATATTCTGAAGTAATTTCAAAATTGATTTTCCTGTATTATAATCCAATGCACCTGTTGGCTCATCACAAAGCAAAAGCTTTGGGTTCTTCGCTAATGCTCTCGCGATTGAAACTCGCTGTTGCTCACCGCCGGAAAGCTGTGCTGGAAAATTATTCTTCCGTTCCTCCAGACCAACTTCCTCCAAAACTGCCTGTGCATCCAACGGATCCTTACTGATCTGCAACGCAAGCTCAACATTTTCCAATGCGGTCAGATTCGGCACAAGATTATAAAACTGAAAAACAAATCCGATATCATCTCTGCGGTATCCTGTCAGCTGTTTGGAATTATAAGCTGTAATATCTTTTCCATCTACATACAACTTCCCACTTGTTGCTGTATCCATTCCGCCGAGAATATTAAGCACAGTTGTCTTACCTGCACCACTTGGTCCAACGATTACAACAAGTTCTCCCTGCTCAATCGAAAAGCTGATGTGATCCACTGCATGAATCTCAACTTCACCCATTTTATAAGTTTTCGTGATATCCTGCACTTTAACGAATTCCTTCATCTACATTCTCCTGACTCTTTTTCTCTTCTTCTGCATCTCTCCTGGCAAGCAGTCTGTTACTCTTTTCTTCGATTCTCTACAGACGCAGTTTCTCCCACTCTTCTCCTGCACCGAATGTCTCATGAAAACGTTCCGGAAGCGGTGTGTCTTGGAATAATTTCTTCTGATACTGTACGATCAGACTCGCAGCTAACGGCACTGCACCTGAATATTGCCGTTTCAAAACCTTACAATATTTCTGACATAACGGATCTGGCTTTACACTCATCACTATGTCATGCAATGAATCGTATTTCCCCACTGCCTTCATCCCAAGAAACAACGCTTTTCGCTTTCCAGATGTCGGTGCCAGAAACAGCTTATGATAAAAAACCATCCCTTTTAATGCCTTATAGATCTGCTCGGCTGTTACATCTTTGAAAAATGGTGCGATCACTTCCGCATACTCCATCTTAGGATGAATATGCTTTGCTGTCAGATAGCGCAAAGGATCATGATAATCTTCCGTCAGCATCATTCGATCCAGCTCCATCTCAATCTCATTGTGTGAAACTCTTCCTACCTGCATAATTTTTTCAACATAAGGGTGGCATTCACTATCTAAAGCAAAATGACAGATAAATCCATAAATATATGCACGCGCCGCTGCCGGATCTTTTGCTTTCTCAATCACTTCAACAGCATGATGGAAAAACTCATCGGCAAATTGTTCATGAAGTGTATGCCCCTGTTCATTCACCGGATCTTTCTTTAATGCATTATAATAAAATAAGATATCCGGTCCATGTAACCCAATATCAAACAACTCTCTATGCGCTTCTATAGAATTCTGAAGGGGTCTTGGAAGTGCACTGAGCACCTCTTTTCCGAATTTATAATGTGCGTATGTTGTTGGCATAAGAAACCTCTGCCACTCAAAATGTGATTAAATATACTCCCACCGAGATAATGTAGACCCTCACGAGTTCTACTTACTGCTTTATCGTGTGTGCTTTGGATTGACCAAGATCATATCTACTCACAAGTTCTTGTACACTTCACAGTCGTAAATTCCCGAAATAGCCTTCGGTACATACCTACGTTCGCGTTTATTTATGCAACTTCGTAAGTCATAGCATCTCTCAAATTAAGTGCAGCATTGAAATCTCTGTCTTCGATATAACCACAATCACATTTGAAAATTCTATCTGAAAGTTTTAAATCTTTCCTGATATTTTTGCAGCAATGGCAGGTTTTAGAAGATGGATACCATCTGTCTGCTACACGAAGTTCAATTCCATTTTCATTGCATTTAGCTTGAAGTTTTATTCTAAACTCATAAAACTTCTGTGACGCAACTGCTTTTGAAAGATGTCTGTTTTTCATCATGCCTTTTACATTTAAATCTTCAATCGTAATGTAGGATGGTTTGGTTTTCACTATCTCTGCGATTGTTTTGTTAATGTAGTCGGTGCGGATATTATCTATCCTATGATGAAGTTTCTGTACCTTGAGCTTTTGTTTTTGTATATTCGCTCTTTGAGTGGACTCTCCTTTCTGTAAATTTTCATATTTTCGAGAAAGACTTCTCTGTTCTCGAATAAGTTGTTTTTCAAGTTTCTTTAATTTTGCTGATTTGTTAATATTCTTATAAGTTTTACCATTAGAAACAGTGGCGAAATCCTTTAATCCAAGGTCAATGCCAATTCCTTCATTGAAATTATCAGTTGTCTTGTTATCTGGCAGTTCTACAAGAACCGAAACATAGTATCTGTCAGTTTTTATTGAAATTGTACCGCTTTTGATTACATATCCATCTTTTGTTGTTGGAATATATCCTTTCTCTTTGATGCGGACCCAACCCAAAGTTGGAATCTTAAGTCTATGCCTTTCGCACACGCAATCCTTTGGGTTATTTCTAACGAAATACATTTTTACATCTGATTTACCTTTCTTTTTAAATTTAGGAAAATCACTCTGATGTTTAAAAAATCTTGTAAAAGCAGCACATCCGTCTTCAATGGATCTTTTCACGGCTTTTGAATACACTTCCCTAATCCATGCTTTATCAGGATTATTTGGAAGGTATTCATTGTTAAGCCATACACTAAAGCTCTTACCAGTCATAAACTTTTCACCTTTATCATACAAGGCTTTGTTGTGACAAAGGTAGAAGTTATAGACATATCGGCAAGTGCCTATGGTCTTGTGAATCCTGATTTTCTGCTCTGATGTGGGATTGATTTCTGTCTTGAAGCTCTTTAACAATTTCTTCATCCCTTTCTATTCTTTGTAGAAACTCTTGCATAAATAACCACTTGGCGTATATTTTTTGGGTTTTTATGCCTTTAAATTGAAGATATTGGTCGTAAGTATAATAACGCCTATCAGTTGGAGTCCAATTTACCTCTAGAATTCCTTCCCTGTCCCAACGCTGTAATGTTTTCACAGAAACACCTATTAATTCAGCAAAATCTTTTGGTTTATAATTTGTGATATTTAATATGTTCATAATAATACCTCCGTAGGTACATTTAAACACATTTACCATATTAAGCAATATGTTTAGTTACTTATAAGTTCCTCCTTTTTCCGAATTTTCCTGTTAAGATTTATAATTACTCATATTATTATATTAACACATTCTTCCCTGTCTGACAGTAATTATCTTTATAAAAAATATGTGAAATGATATTAAAAATGCTAATTTTTTTACTGCTTTTTCACTTCTTTTAACGCAATAATCATATAATAAGTTTACTCTATCGCAATAATCACTTGACATTTATATTTCTTTTTACTATATTAGTATGTACAGCACACGCAAGGACGTGTCTGTTACAGTAGAGAGTATTCATTACTCTACCCTGATCAGGGCTTGTACTGGTTTCGACAGGGATCTCGAAGATGGAGAAGCTATCCGTAGGCTGATGCGTTAAATCGCAAACTTAAAATTAAACGCTAACGATAATTTCGAATTAGCTGCAGCCTAAATGCTGCATGTCAGCCCTGAAGCACTCACACTTTAGGAATCTGGCACCGACTATGTGAGAAACGATGATGGCAAAGCTTTGAGCCGTCAGGCGTATTATGAAGCTACTGAACCCGTAAGGATGTTAGTTTTCGTACGGCAGAGGGAATGTCAAATAACTGACTATGATAGTAGAAGTACATGGGACAGGTTTTTGGACGCGGGTTCGATTCCCGCCAGGTCCACTTTTCAATGAAAGTGTGAAGACTTCAAAATAACGGCATTGCATCTCGTAAGAGGAGATGCAATGCCGTTATTTTTTGAATAATATATATTCATTAAAAAATCTCTGAATTCCTTGCAAACACTGGGTTTACAAGGAATTCAGAGACTAAGTTCAATGCCGCAGACCGGAATCGAACCGGTACGGGTATCACTACCCACGGGATTTTAAGTCCCGGGCGTCTGCCAGTTCCGCCACTGCGGCATTCCTCAAAATGCTTTCGCATCTTGAACGACCCAGAAGAGACTCGAACTCTCGACCTCCGCCGTGACAGGGCGGCGCTCTAACCAACTGAGCCACTGGGCCAAATATTTAATTGTCAGCTCGCTGCCCCTTACTACTTCCAAGCAGTCTAGCTAAATGGACCTTCGGGGACTCGAACCCAGGACCGACCGGTTATGAGCCGGTTGCTCTAACCAACTGAGCTAAAGGTCCAATTGATTATTTCTGTTCCTAAGAACAAGCCGATGATCGGACTCGAACCGATAACCTGCTGATTACAAATCAGCTGCTCTGCCAATTGAGCCACATCGGCATAAATGACCCCGACGGGAATCGAACCCGTGTTACCGCCGTGAAAGGGCGATGTCTTAACCGCTTGACCACGGGGCCATACTTTGTCTGTCGACTTCCTCAACAGCGATTATAATCATATCATATAATTCACCGTTTGGCAAGTACTTTTTTGATATTTTTTTAATTTTTGAAACTTTTCAAATAATTCGACAAATCGAACTTCTTAGTTTCCTACTCCTGATCCGATAATCAGAGAATAAAAAGATCTTACATTTCTGCAAGATCTTCAAGCTCCCCCTGTTGGACTTGAACCAACGACACTTCGGTTAACAGCCGAATGCTCTACCGACTGAGCTAAGGAGGAATATTTAATTAAAGGTTATGTACCTTCAAAACTACATACAGTTAAAACCAACATCATCATCCAAACCTATCACTGCTTTGGTTATGCCCTCGACCTATTAGTAACAGTCAGCTCCATGTGTTACCACACTTCCACCTCTGCCCTATCTACCTCGTCGTCTTCAAGGGGTC
>SKEW01000161.1_pt1 | contig 84647 bp, 78 predicted proteins | sample 4841441 | NCBI WGS metagenome assembly SKEW01 (sample SAMN11008799, study PRJNA524170) | human gut metagenome | isolation source: fecal sample from pouch patient p41 | place: Israel: Tel-Aviv | reverse complement strand
CTCCGCACAGTTGAGTAGGGCTGTAAAAGCTGATGAAATCAGCGTAGTAGAGCCCACTCAACCACTGCGTCTTGCTCGACAATCCAAAAACAATTGAGAGGCTAGGACTTTTGTCCCAGCCTCTTCTTATGATTTATTCTTCTTCCTCGTCTTCAGCATCCTCTTCTTCGTCGTCTTCTTCGCTTAATTCAACTTCCTCACCCAAATCATCTGGTACGATTTCATTGATTTCAGCATCGTAAGCTTCGACTTCACTCTTTTCATCATCTGGATTTTCTTCATCATATGAAAGAGCTGGATCTGCTTCGTAAACTTCTTCGTCTTCTGGATCATCATCGTTGTAGTCGATCGCATCTTCGTCTCCATCCATGAAGGCATTGACACGTTTTTTCTTCCGTTTCTTAGGAGTTTCGTCTTCGTCTGTTTCTTCAAGAGCGATGATTTCCTCATCAACTTCATCGATGGCATACCATGAACGAAGGCCCCATTTGTTATCTCCAAGTGGGATAAAGCTTCCATCTACATTCAATTCTGTGTAGAACAATGGAAGAGCTTCACGGATCTCGCTGTTTGATTTTTCAAGGTAATTTTGAATTTCATTTACAAGATCGCTAAAGTACATTTCATGGTCACGTCCGCGTAATTCTAAAATCGCACGCGCCACTTCAATCATAGAAAGTTCACTTTTTTCTTGTCCAGCAAATACTTCTAATTCCAAGGGTAAATCTCCTTATGTTTCATTTCCTAAATGGAGAAGGATCCGGTCTTAAACCTCATCCTATCCTCAATGACAGATTGAAAACTTCTCGTCACTAAATCTATCACGCATTTTATCGTTACACTCTATTGTACGATAAATTTCCCCTTTCGTCAAAGGAAAATTCCAGGATTCTCCATGAAATCAGAAAAAAGAAGAGCCTCAAGGCTCTTCTTTTTTCTCAATTATTTTACTTTTGCTGTGCTTGTGATTACGTTCACTGCTTTCTTCACTGTGATATCATGTTTCAACATTTCTGGTGAAAGAAGGTTGCGAACTTGTTCAACTGGCATGTTGTAATCTGCTGCCAATTGTTCGATTTCAGCGTTGATTTCTTCTTCAGTTGCTTCGAAGCCTTCTGCTTTTGCTACTGCTTCAACCACAAGGTTTGTCTTCGTACGGCTTTCAGCTTCTGCTTCGTATTGTTTGTGAAGATCTTCTTGAGTTGTTCCAGTGATTTGGAAGTACATTTCAGGTGAGATACCTTGACGTTGCATGTTTCCAAGGAATTCGTTGATTGAACGGTGTACTTCTTCGTGGATCATTTCTTCTGGAAGTTCAACGATTTCAGCGTTTTCAACGGCAAGATCGATTGCTGCTGCTTCTACTGCATCGTTGTATGCTTCTTCTTTAGCTTCTGCCAATTCTTTGCGGTATTTTTCTTTCAATTCAGCAAGAGTTTCAACTTCTTCGTCGATGTCTTTTGCCAATTCATCGTCAAGAGCTGGTACTTCTTTTGCTTTTACTTCGTGGATCGTTGTCACGAATTTCGCTTCTTTACCTGCAAGATCAGCTGCTTGGTAGTCTTCTGGGAATGTTACGATCACGTCAACTGTTTCACCAGCAGAGTGTCCAACCAATTGGTCTTCGAAACCTGGGATGAATTGACCTGAACCAAGTCCAAGTGAGAAGTTGTCACCTTTACCACCGTCGAATTCAACACCGTCGATAGAACCTACGAAGTCGATCACAACTGTGTCACCTTCTGCAGCAGCACCTTCTTTAACAACCAATTCAGCCAAGTTGTTGCGTTCGCGTTCGATACGAGCATCCACATCAGCGTCTGTTACTTCTTTAGAAACTTCTACTGACACTTCAAGGTCTTTGTAAGCACCCAATTTTACTTCAGGTTTTGTGACAACAGCTGCTGTCAATGTCCAGTCTTGACCTTTTTCCATAGATACAACATCGAAAGTTGGTTGTGCTACAACTTCGATTCCAGCTTCTTTAACAGCTGCTTCGTATGCTGCTGGAAGAAGATCGTTCAAAGCATCTTGGTAAAGAGCTTCTTCACCAAAACGTTGGTTGAAGATTGGACGTGGAATATGACCTTTACGGAATCCAGGTACGTTCAAGGTTTTCTTAACAGACTCAAACACACGGTCCAAAGCAGGTTTGATTTGCTCTTGGCTGATTGTGAAAGTCAATACACCGTGGTTAGTTTCTTTGTTTTCAAATGATACAGACATTCTGTCTCTCCTTAAAATAATATAGTCATTCCTTATAATTTTACCACAAAACTTTGAAATTGCAAGTTTTAAAACGTTTTTGCCTCTCTTTTCATCCAAAAAAACTAGCCCTTAAAAGCTAGTTCTGATTATGATTTTCGGATGGGATCATCGAGGTAGAGAGCACGGGCGCCACCGATCAATTTTGGCCGACTGGCAAGGGCTGTGACATGGGCTCCACCTAGCTCACGCAAGATAGGGCGAATCGGAACTTGCACGTGTTTGACATGCATCCCTACTGAGGTATCTCCGATGTCTAACCCGGCTTGGGCTGTGATAAATTCCACCTCAACAGGATCCTTAAAATACTTGAAAGCTGCGAGTTGTCCAGCCCCTCCTGCATGGAGACTCGGAAGGACATTGACGATTTCTAGCTCCTTCTTGTCCGCCAATTCTCTCTCGACCACCAAGGCGCGATTGAGATGCTCACATCCTTGTACCGCCAGATAAATCCCTCTTGGATTCAACTCATCTAGCAAGGTCTGGACAATAGCTTCGGCAATGTCGATGTTGGAGGCCTTTCCAATTTGCCCTCCTGCAACCTCACTGGAAGACATCCCGAGGACTAGAATCTGTCCTTGGTGGAGACGGCTTTTTTCCAAGACATCTACCAAGATTTCTTTTGTATCCTTCTTCAGTTGCTCCAGATCCATGAATTAGCTTCCTTTCTTTTGAAATGCATAATAGACCACATAGCCTAAAGCCATTCCAACAAAATTCTGAGCGAGGTTATTCGGAATGTCCGAGATAGCAGCACCCCAGCCATTGCCTAAAAAGAGGGCAGAAGCTAGTGCGTAACCGCCTACCATCACAACTGTTGCAAGGAGCAAGCCTAGGTAACGAGCTTTGCCCTTGAAGCCAGCAAAGTAACCTTGTCCCCCGTGAAAGAGGAGACTAAAGAACATCCACTGAGGATAGCCTGAAATCAGATCCAATAAGAAGGCTCCGACACCACCTACAATAGCACCTTCCTTGCGTCCAAAATAGAAGGCTGTGAAATAGGCACCAAGATCTAGTAGGGTGACGATCCCTGTCGGAGTTGGAAGTTTGGTATAGTAGCCAAGTACAACTGTCAAGGCTGTCAAGATAGAGAGGCGGGCAATGAGTTGAGTTCGATTAGATGTCATACTGTACTACTCCATACTGGTCTGAATGTTGAATCGCTTGGAAAACAAAGTCTTTAGAGGCTTTAACAGCTTCAAGTGGTGATTTCCCTTTTACCAACTGGCTGGAAATGCTAGACGCAAAGGTACAACCTGCTCCTGTATTGTTCTTTTCTAAGACCGGCTCTTCAATGACGGTGAAGTCTGTACCATCATAAAAGACATCGATGGCCTTTTCTTTATTGAGACGATTGCCCCCTTTGACCACGACATTCGCTGCTCCTAATTCGTGGAGCTTGCGTGCTGCCTCCTTCATATCGTCGAGCGATTGAATCTTGCTTTGGGTCAAGATCTCAGCTTCTGGTAAGTTTGGCGTAATGATAGTCACATAAGGGAAGAACTTGATCAATTCGTCTCGAAGAGCTGAAACTTCCACATCATGGCTTTCCTTGCAGACCAAGACAGGATCTAGTACCACTGGGATCTCCGCATGGGCTTTGACATAGTCCAAGGCCAAGTCTGCCACTTCAACATCTGGCAAAAGACCGAGTTTAATAGCAGAAAAAGGAACATCCTTGAGAGAGTTGAGCTGTTGAGCAAAGGTCGTCGGATCCACCGGAATCACTTCAAAACCGTTCTCCGTCATAGCGGTCAAACAAGTCACCGCTACAAAACCATGCTGTTTGTTGGTTGTATAGGTTGCAAGGTCTGCATGAAGACCTCCTCCACTAAAAATATCATTTCCTGAAATAGCTAGAATCAATTCATTACTCATAACGGATCTCCTTTAAATATAAGCCATTTGGCGCTGCTGTAGGACCTGCAAGATTGCGGTCCTTCTTTTCCAAAATCAGATCGATCTGCTCGATCGGCATCCGATCATTTCCAATCTTCAACAAAGTTCCCACCATATTACGGATTTGCTTGTAGAGAAAGCCATTGCCCGAAAAGGTAAAGACAAGGCGATGATGTTCTGCATCCTCAACCAAGCGAGCCTCTGTAATCGTACGAACCTTATCTTCCACACTGGTTCCCGAAGCGGTGAAACCGGTGAAATCATGGGTTCCCTCCAACTTTTGGATGGCTACTTGCATCTTTTCCACATCCAAAGGATAAGGATAGTGGGTGGCATAGTGGCGCATCATGGGGTTCTTGGGACGACCATAATCCACGATAAATTCATAGGTTTTGCTGTGCTTCTTATAGCGTGAGTGAAAGTCATCTGCTACTTGCTCTACTCGGATGAAATCAATATCCTCTGGGGTTTGGGTATCGAGGGCAAAGCGGAGCTTTTCCTCGTCCCGCGCTTGGGGGAGATCAAAATGAATCACCTGCCCAAGAGCATGGACACCTGAATCCGTTCGCCCCGCTCCATGAACGGTAACAGGGGTTCCTTGATTGAGACGCGTCAAGGTCTTTTCGATTTCTTCCTGCACACTACGGGCATGCGGTTGGCGTTGAAACCCTGCAAACAAGGTCCCGTCATATGAAATGGTTGCTTTGTATCGTGTCATGGTTCTATTTTAGCAAGATATAGAAGGGGTTACAAGAGTGAAAAAACCAAACTGTCCGGGTACAGTTTTGCAAGCACAAAAAGAGGCTGGGACAAAAGTCCTAGCCTCTCAATTATTTTTGGATTGTCGAGCAAGACGCAGTGGTTGAGCGGGCTCTACTACGCTGATTTCATCAGCTTTTACAGCCCTACTCAACTGTGCGGAGGTGGGACGACGAAATCGAATTCTAACGAATTACCGATTTCTGTCCCACTCTCCTAACTTCGACCTGTTACAAATCTACTAGGTCTCAGTCTCTTTTTTTATTTTTCAAGTCCATTCCTGCCGCTCCTAAGATCGCTCCTAGTAAAGCGAGCCCAAGAGCAGATTCCACTCCTGTTTCTGGGAGTTGCTTGTTAGAGTTTCCTGTTTCTGAACGAACCTCTTTTTCCACAGCTACTGGAATTGGCGTTGGGGTATTTGCTGGTGCTACTGGTTGATCCTTCGAGATCACTTGAGGTGTTGAAGGATCTGGAACCATTTTGTTCACAAGCACGTCTGACTTCACTGGTGCTTCTACTGAAGGGCTTGTTGGGATCACAATTTCTTTGGTACCGACTTCAACAATTTCTGCAACTGGCTCTGTTGCTACTTCTGTAGCGATCACTTTTCGACTTTGATCAAGTGCCGAAACCTCTACATACTCAAGACCTTGCCCTTTAACCCCAGCCTGGATCACTCTGCGTTCTCCTTTAGCGAGATCTGGATTGGTCCGTTCCACAAGGTCAAAATCAAGTTCTTTCTCCACGATGTCAAGACTTGGTTTGTCTTCCACTAGGGCTTTGACGTCATTTTCAGCCAAGCTACCTACTTGCGTGATTGGCTTGAGCCCCGTAAGGGCTTGAGTCAGAGCAGCCACTTCTTGATCCACCTGATCTTGATGAGCACGGCTCACATTCCAATTCAAGCTATCTAAGACTTTCGCAAGTGCTGCGCGAGATTCTGGTGTGTAAATGGCTAGATCTGTTGGCACCGTAGCAACTGCTTTTCTAAGAGCAGTGAAGTCTGCCTTGAAATAGTCCTTGTTGTGGTTGGCAAAAGCTTCCATAACCTGGAAGACTTCTTCTTCCTTGTATTCATTGGCCGGCTCATCAGCCCAAATTCCCAACATACTTCCGGATGTCGGTAATTTGACATCAGGGTACTTGGTTGAAGCTAACTGTTCAAATGGAACAGTTTCTGTATTTTGGATAGCTTTTTCGAGCGGATAACTTTGATCACCTTTGTGGCCCAAAACATAGTACCAGTCTCCGTTGGTGTTAAGGAATTTATACCCCTTATCTGCCAAATACTGTGGAGATGCGAGGTTATAGCCCCACCATCCCTTAGACCAATATGAAATCAAGACGTCCTTGTCAAAGGCGACATCATCTTCATCTCCATAATAGAAGCCATCGTTAAAGGCCATTGGCTGCAAGCCTTTTTCACGCGCCATGGCTGCAAGACTATTGGAATACTCCGCAAATTTACCATAGAGGTCATACCACTTGAGGTAATACCAACCTTGCGCACTGGTAGCGTCATTGGCATATTCATCTGTTCCGTAGTTAAAGATCTTAGACTTGTCTTTGAAGTAGTCCATGTACTTGCCAATCAAGGCTTTGGTAAAGTTGACTGCTGCTTCATTGGTCAAATCCATGGTTGTTTTTGAAACCGTATCAAAGCTGGCTTGTGGATTTTCAATGCCCAATTTTTCCATGACCACCAACAAAGCATCCATGTGTCCAGGACTATTGACTGCCGCAATCAAGCCGATTCCTTTCGCAGTCGCATAAGCATGGAGTTCATCCATTTCCGCTTGGGTCAAGGCTTGACCATTTGGATCATCGTAATAGGCCTTGGTGCCTTCTAAAATGGCCTTTTTCACATCATCACTGGCATAGGTTTTGCCATTGGCTTCCACCGTCATATCATCGAGGACGAAGCGCATACCATCGTTTCCGACAAGGAGGTGCAAGTCAGAATAACCCAACTCACTGGCCTTATCTACGATCCGTTTCAATTGATCCAGTGAGAAGTATTTGCGGCCTGCATCGATCGAGATGACCTTCTTCATGGCAAGTTTTTCTTCCGCTTCTTTTGCTGCAACTTCTTTCGCGTAGCTTTCCGTATACACCAAAGCATCTTGAGCTGCTTTGAGATTGTCGATCAAAGTTTTGGCCTCTGCTCGAGTCGTGTCTGTTCCTGCCCCTTCTAATGCTTTTTTAGCTGCCGTAAAGGCTACTAGAGATTCCGGTGTATAGTGATCCAAATCAGTTGGAACTTCTGAAAGAGCTTTTCCGACGACTTCAGGATCTGCAACAAAGTAGTCCGCATTCTTGTCCGCGAAGGCATGCATGAGCTTAAAGAGAAGGTCTTTTTTGTAGGTTGCGGATGGCGTATCTGCCCAAGCAGCTACCATGCCACCGATGAAAGGTACCTTAGCCCCATCATTTTTTTGAACCACATCAATCGCTGACTTGGAAATTCCTTCGAGACCTTGATCGAGGTTGTACCAACCAGATCCAGCCTTGTCCCGTCCAAGCACATAATACCAAGCATCATTGGTATTAAGAATCTGATGACCTAGTTCAGACAAGAGTTTTGAAGAAGCGACATCATAGCCGTTCCAGCCACCTGTCCAGTAGGAGACAATGATATCCTTGTCAAAAGTGCCATAGGAAGTATCACCATTGTAGTAGATTCCGTCATTAAAGGCCATTGGTTTCATCTTGTGTTTTTTCACAATAGCTGCTAGATCATTGGCGTATTGAATGAATTTTTCATAGCCTTTTTCTGGATAGCCTTCACCTGGCCAATGCTTGCTGGCTTGGAGAACCTGCCAACCATGGGCATCTGTAGCATCGTTGGCATATTCATCCAAACCGATATTGAAAATATCTGCCTTGCCGCTGAAATAAGCCGCATACTTGTCTACCAAAGCCTTGGTAAAGTCTAAGGCTTTTTGGTTGTCCAAATCAACTGTCCGGGCTGATTTTTTAGTGCCAAAGTAATTAAAGTGAGGGTTTTCGATCCCCAATTGTTCCATGGCTGTCAGAATCGCATCCATGTGACCTGGACTATTAATGGTTGGGATGACACCTACTTTCTTCGATTTGGCGTAGGCTAAAATATCATCCATTTGAGCCTGGGTCAAGGCTGTCCCGTTCGGATCATCGTAATAAGCCTTCGTCCCTTTTTCAACCGCATCTGTCACGGCTTGGCTAGAATAAGAAGTATCTCCCACTTTCAAAGACATGTCATCCAGCACAAAGCGCAAACCATCATTTCCAACTAGAAGATGCAAGTCTGTATAACCCGTCTTACTTGCTTCATCAATGATTTCCTTGATTTGGTCTGGTGAGAAGTACTTGCGACCGGCATCAATCGATACAATCTTTTTCTTGGCTAATTTTTCTTCCTGATCAGGATCTTTAATAGGTGTTTCCGTCGCTGCTGTCGCTGGTTGAGCTGCCACATCCGACTCTGCGACAGAACTTGCTTCTTCGCGAATCAAACGGTCAAGATCTGATACCCGCAATTCACGATCAGGCAGTGTCGGTTGACTTTGATCGACGATTGGGGCAGGAGCCGTTGGTTTTTCTACTGTTGGCTGAGAAGCTTCCTCATTAAGAGAAATCGTTGACTCACCCTCGCTTGGCTGCGTTGGAACTGTCGTTGAAGGACTGTCTGTAACGCTCGACGTATCGGCCGCTACAACATGAGCACCAGCAAAAAATCCTATGAGCACCGAAGCAGCTCCTACTGCATACTTGCGAATCGCATAACGTGGTTGATGTGATTTCATCAGGACCTCCTAAATCGTCTTTGTAATCGTTTTCTTAAATTTACCACGATATCTTAATAAATTCAATGAGGCTTCTCATTATTCTTTAATTAGGAGAGGAAGTTCTTGGATTCGATCCAAAATAAAACGAGCCCCTTACTCAAAAGGAAACTCGTTCATTCTTATAAATCATCTAAAGCATCTTTGACCTTGTCAAAGAACCCTTTTTTCTTTGGGTTGACCTTCAAATCACTTGCTTCCGCAAAGGCTTGAAGGGCTTCTTTTTGCTTGTCATTTAAACCAGTTGGGGTGACGACATTGACAGATACATATTGATCTCCCATCGCACCACCACGTAAGCTTGGAGCCCCTTTCCCACGGAGGCGGAATTTCTTACCGGTTTGGGTTCCTTCAGGAATGACCAAATCGACATCTCCGTGAACAGTTGGCACATGGACCGTATCTCCAAGAGCTGCTTGGACAAAGTTCAAGTCTAACTTGTAGTATATGGTTGAGCCATCTCGTTCGAAGCGATCGCTCGGCTCAACATTGACAACGACATACAAGTCACCATAAGGTCCACCGTTAAAGCCAGCTTCTCCTTGACCAGCTAAGCGGATTTGTTGACCCGTTTCAACTCCGGCAGGAATCTTGACATTCACGCTATGAGCTTGTTTTTCATGACCTGTTCCACGACAAGTCGTACATGGATCTTTGATTTCTTGACCACGACCATGACAGACATCACAGGTCACTTGACGGCGCATCATACCAAGAGGGGTCTGCGTATCCACATTGATGACTCCAGAACCATGACAGCGTCCACAGGTCACCGGACTAGTCCCTGGCTTAGCCCCAGAACCATGGCAGGTATGACAGCTAGCTTCCCGATGGTACTTGACTTCTTTTTCTGCACCAAAAATCGCTTCTTCAAACTTGAGATTGACGCGGTATTGGAGGTCATCCCCTTGACGAGGTGCATTTGGATTACGACTTGCACCACCACCAAAGAAGCTAGAGAAGATGTCTTCAAAGCCACCAAAACCAGCACCATCAAAGCCACCAAAACCACCTGCTCCGCCACCGAAGCCACCATTGGCACCCGCAGCACCATATTGGTCATAAGCAGCCCGTTTTTGTTCGTCACTCAAAATCTCATAAGCTTCTTGAACTTCCTTGTACTTTTCCTCAGCACCAGGCTCCTTGTTGATATCTGGGTGATATTTTTTAGATAATTTCCGATAGGCTTTCTTGATCTCATCCTGAGATGCATTCTTTGAAACGCCCAAACGGTCATAAAATTCAGTATTGTTCATACAAGATACTAAGAGCGAACAGAAAGCGACTGAAATTTAGGAAACCGACAAGAAATCCTGATTTCTTAGGCGGTTTATCTAATTTCCAAGCTTTCCGCTCGGGTTCAATTCCCCGAACACTCTTTGTTCCTTTCTATAATTTTCATGTAATCTTTAGAGGCTGTTTTCTATACTTCGCTTCACTTGATCAAACTCTTGGTCTGATAGAGTAAATATCAAATCCTCTTCTGAGTAGTCGTTTCGTTCTTTAAAATAGTTGTCCGTATTAGCTACCAAGCCTAAACTTAGAATCACTCTTCTTGCATACTCTTGATGGGCAAAACCGATAGCCGTAATGATCTGTTTATCTTGCACAACCAGTTTGGGCTGGAAATTCTCACGTGGAAGAAATTCAAAATAATCAAAGAAGTTTTGCCAAATTCCACCTGTAAATTTCGTGGCCTTCAACAGACCTGCTTTCGCTAATAAAAGAGGCGCTGAAGAAATGGCTGCAATTAGGATATCTTGCTCACCAAGGTCCCTCAAGAACGAAATCAATTTCTCATCCTGTAGGGCAGGTCCTATGTTGACCATTCCTGGCAAAATCACGCAAGAATACTCTTCAATACGGATTTGATCTAGTGTTTTCGTTGGTTGACAGGGTAAGCCATCCTCAGAGACCACCATCGAATGATCTGAAGCAGCATAATCAATCGTAACATTAAAAGACAGAGCTAAAGTACTCGTTAAAGCAGTTATCTCATAAAGAGAAAAATTAGGATAAATGATACAAAGTACTTTTTTCATAAGCAACATCCTCTATCTTACCGAAAAACAGAGGCTGGGTTGCAACCTCTGGATTTCTTTTTATACTTACTAGTTTAAGTTTTAAAAATCAAACTAGTAATGCTGAATTGAGCACGCCCTAACCTCTTGGTGAAAAAGATAAATCTTTCTAGAAACTAAAGTTTCTGCGTCAGATTTCCTATTTTCACTGTGAGGTTTTAACGGACTTTGCATCTTATTTTTCTGTAAACTCTCCGTCTACGACGTCGTCGCCTGCGTTGCCTGTTGCTTGTGCGCCTTCTGCTCCTGCTTGTGCTTGTTGCGCTGCTGCAGCTTGTTCGTAAAGCTTAACAGCCAATGCTTGTGCTTTTTCGTTCAAGGCTTCAAGTTTCGCTTTCATTTCTTCAAGGTTACCTGATTCTTGAGCTTTCTTAAGATCATCAAGTCCTGCTTGAGCTGCGTCACGTTCTGCATCAAAGCCTTTGCCTTCAGTTTCTTTGATGGTTTTTTCAGTCGCAAAGATAGCTTGGTCTACTTCGTTACGAAGGTCAACTTCTTCTTTACGTTTCTTATCTGCTTCAGCGTTTGCTTCTGCATCTTTCATCATGCGGTCGATTTCTTCGTCTGTCAAACCTGAGTTTGATTGGATAACAATTGTTTGTTCTTTTTGAGTTCCAAGATCTTTCGCTTTAACAGATACGATACCGTTCTTGTCGATGTCAAATGTTACTTCAATTTGTGGGATACCACGAGGTGCAGCTGGGATATCAGTCAATTGGAAGCGTCCAAGAGTCTTGTTATCTGCTGCCATTGGGCGTTCCCCTTGAAGAACGTGGATATCAACGGCTGGTTGGTTATCTGCTGCAGTTGAGAAGACTTGTGATTTAGATGTTGGAATGGTTGTGTTGCGGTCGATCAATTTTGTGAAGACTCCACCCATTGTTTCGATACCAAGTGACAATGGCGTTACGTCAAGAAGGACAACGTCTTTCACGTCACCAGTGATCACACCACCTTGGATCGCAGCACCCATAGCCACAACTTCGTCAGGGTTCACTGATTTGTTTGGTTCTTTACCAGTTTCAGCTTTAACAGCTTCTACAACGGCAGGAATACGAGTCGAACCACCGACAAGGATGACTTCGTCGATATCTGACAAGCTCAAACCTGCATCTGAAAGGGCTTGACGAACTGGAGTTTTTGTACGTTCTACAAGATCACGAGTCAAATCGTCGAATTTCGCACGAGTCAAAGTCATTTCCAAGTGAAGAGGTCCAGCAGCTCCTGCAGTGATGAACGGCAAGCTGATTTGAGTTGAAGTCACACCAGAAAGGTCTTTCTTCGCTTTTTCAGCTGCGTCTTTCAAACGTTGAAGCGCCATCTTGTCTGTTGACAAGTCGATACCATTTTCTTTCTTGAATTCTTCAACCATGTAGTCGATGATTTTTTGGTCAAAGTCGTCACCACCGAGTTTATTATCCCCTGCAGTCGCCAATACATCAAAGACACCATCACCCAATTCAAGGATAGATACGTCGAATGTACCACCACCAAGGTCGAATACCAAGATTTTTTCTTCTTTATCAGTCTTATCCAAACCGTAAGCAAGAGCTGCTGCTGTTGGTTCGTTGACGATACGTTCTACTTCAAGACCAGCGATTTTACCAGCGTCTTTAGTTGCTTGACGTTGTGCATCGTTGAAGTAAGCCGGAACTGTGATAACAGCTTTGGTTACTTTTTCACCAAGGTAGTCTTCCGCGTAACCTTTCAAGTATTGAAGAATCATCGCTGAGATTTCTTGTGGAGTGTATTCTTTCCCGTTAGCAGAAACTTTTTCAGAAGTTCCCATCTTAGACTTGATAGAGATCACTGTATCTGGGTTTGTTACTGCTTGACGTTTTGCAGCGTCACCAACGATGATTTCACCGTTTTTAAAAGACACTACAGATGGAGTTGTACGGTTTCCTTCTGGGTTTGCGATAATTTTTGATTCAGTTCCTTCAAGAACTGCTACTGCTGAGTTTGTTGTACCTAAGTCAATACCGATAATTTTGCTCATTATTTTTTCCTCTTTTTTAATTTAATTTTCCTTTTGATACTCTTCTTAAGTGGCGGCGCCGTCAGAGTTTGACTTCGTCAATCTCTTTGACTAAACTTTGAGCCTAGAGTCTCAAAGTTTGCGCATATAGCGCCACGGCGAAGAGCATCGCCTTTGGTTCGCTTCGCTCACTATTGGCAAAGCCGAACCAATGTTAATCTTTCTTTCATAGTTTAGTGTCGTTTCGGACAAGACAGCCTAGTTATAAACCACTACCATGGCTGGGCGAAGGATGCGGTCATGGAGTTTGTAGCCTTTTTGGAAGACTTGTGCGATGGTGTCTGCTGGATGTTCATCATCTGCAGGTAAGGTTTGGATGGCCATGTGGTAGTTATGGTCAAAGGCTCCGTCCGCTGGAATTTCTTCGATTCCTTCTTCTTTCAGGGCATGTACCAAACTTTCTTGGACCATTTCCAAGCCCTTCTTCACATCATCTGTCAACCCTTCTACGGCAAGGGCACGTTCGAGGTTGTCCAGTGATGGTAAGATCGCTTTTGCCAAATCTTGGCTACGGTATTTTTGTAATTGTTGACGTTCTTCATTGGCACGGCGCTGAATGTTTTGCATTTCTGCATGAGCACGAAGGTATTTATTTTCAAATTCTTCGGCACGCGCTTGTGCTTCTTCTAACTCAGAAGGTTGGTTGCTTTCCTCTACAACTTCTTCAGCTGTTTGGGCAACTTCCTCTTCTTTCACGTCTTCTTTTTTGATATCTTCTGTCAAGGCATACACCCCTTTCATTTGATCTTAATTTACTTCATAATGGTTGCTGTTGAGGTAACGGTAGTAATCCGTCAACTTCATAACCAGTACCCGTCCGATGACATTGACCAGGCTAATCACACGCCTGTAGTCCATCTCTACGGGACCGATCACATGCATGAGGGCCATCCCACGATAAGGAACCAGGAACTTGTGACTAATCACCGTCACATTTTTCAAGGCCTTCTCTTGGGAGTCTGCAACTAGGATCTGGGTCATTTGGTCTTCTGGCATCCCCCCTCGCAACTCCAAGGCTACATGTTGGGGATTATCTAAGAACTGATAGGTCTGAAGATCGGCGTAGGTTAATGATGAAACCTTTCCTTCTACAAAGACCAGTTCTTGAAACAGTTGCGAGAAGACGTAATCAAAGAGATCCAGCACATTGTCTGTCGTCTTGAAATAGCGCTGTACAATCTGTGGAATCTCCGTCCGCAAGCGGTAGTGGATATCCAAGACCGTATTTCCAATGAAGCGTTCTTGAACCAGCTGGTGGAAAATTTCCAAGTCACTGGTTAAGAAATTCTTTGGTATGGCAAACTGGACGGTGACAGGCTTTGATTCATCCAAGGTCAGAACCGCCAAGGCATCGTGGTTGGATAATGGAACAATCTCAAAACCAGTCAAGCGCTGACGTGTCGGTTCAACATCCTGAATCACTGCAGTGTAACCCGTCATCTGGGCTAGTAACTTGGCCGTAGCATCCAAGATATCGTCTAACTTAAATGCTTCGAAATCAAAGGCCTTCACCACCTGGTAGACATCTTGCTCATCAATCAACTCTAGATCCAGCGAGTTCTGAACAAAATATTGAAAACCAGCTCGGCTAGGCATGCGGCCACTCGAAGTGTGGGCCTTTTCTAGTAAGCCTTGCTTTTCGAGGGCAGCCATGTCGTTTCGGATGGTCGCACTACTGGATTGAATGACATCTTGTAGCGCTTTTGAACCGACTGGTTCGTGGGTCTTGGTAAAGATATCGACAACAAGATTAAGAATCTCATTTTGACGTTCTGTAACCATGACCTCACCTCTCTTTCATTTTTAGCACTCTAAACACTCAAGTGCTAAACCATGATTCTATTATACACCCATCCAAAAGAAAGTCAAGAGAAAAAACCAAAAAATTAGCACTCTTTTTCAAAGAGTGCTAAAAATCATTCTTAAGACCTAGAGAAGTGAATCTCCTCCTATTTACCAGCTTTTTTCAATAGCTGAATATATTCTTCCAATACTAGCTGATGGTTGGCCATATACTGAGCATTTTCTACGCCAACATAACGGAAATGCCAATTCTCAAAATTCACACCCGTGATGTTGCTCTTCCCATCTGGGTAGCGAAGGACAAAGCCATATTGCGGTGCGATGGCAGCCAACTGCATGCCCAACTCATCACTTTGACCCGCTTCGACACTCATATCAATCGCAAGCCCCGTCTGGTGTTCACTCGCACCAGGGACCTGTACCTGGGTCTGCACCTGCTTTTCAGCTTCTTCGTGCGAAAGACCACTAGCCTCTAGTTGCACAACACGCTCATTATAGAGCTCTGTTTGCTCGGCCACACTTCGATAGCCTGATATCAAGGTTTCTTCTGGGGCAATTTTTCGAGCCGCTTCTAAAAATTGACGAGTTGGTTCTACAATCCGACTATCCACTTTGATAGCATCCACATCTGTCAATTGTGGGTTCAGCTCAGGCTTCACATTGTCACGATTAACCAAGATCAACTGCCAGTCTTTTGTCGAAACGGCTGGTAAATCTGATTTTTCTTTCTTTTTCTTAGAAGAAGAGGGAGTCGTTACAGCTGTTTTTTTAGCCTTCCAAAACTGAAGCCCTGAAAACAAGCTTGGCTTCGCTAAGTAAGCACCAATTCCCGATCCAAGGACCACAAGAAGAAAGAAACTCAATAGGTAAGGCCACCATTTCTTACGTTTTTTTCTTGCGCGTCTATACTTATTCGTCATGGCCACCCTCTAGAAGTTTTGCTCCAACCTTACGATAGGACAGATCCCCAATCTTTTCAATACTGAAAGCACCATCTTCATAAGCCAAAACCGTCACGCTTCCGTTGTCCAAGACCAATTCTTCGACCGCTTTTGGATCGATGAGATAAATCAAGGTCGTAATGGTCATGCCGTGGCTGACCACAATAGCATTGCCGCCGCCAGCTGCTTCTACCTCTTTTGCGATGGCTTCAAAACCTTCTTTGATCCGACTACTCAAGGCTCCCCAGGATTCAGCCCATCCCGTGGTATCCACTTCGACGATTCCTTCTGCTAACTCCATTAGGCTCAACTGATGGAAATCATCGACCTTAAAGACACGAGGTAAGACCCCCATAAAGAGATCACCATCATAAGCACCGTCAAAACTACCAAAACACCACTCGCGGATCCGTTTGTCATAACGATAAGGGATTTTTCCTGTCAGACCAAGTTCTTGAAGAATAATTCCCATGGTTTGAATGGTGCGTCCAGAATCACTCGAAACAGCCTCTTCAAAAGAAAGCCCAGCTTCCTTGAGACCAAGTCCTAATTCTCGAATTCCACGCTCTCCTGCTTCTGTCAGCGGAGTGTCTGACCAGCCCTGTGCCCGCCCAATGGTATTAAACATGGTTTTTCCATGACGAGCAATATATAATCTGGTTTTTGTCATTGTATTACCTCCGTATGTATCTCTTTCATTATATCATTTTTTGCAAAAAGAAAGTAGGAAAGCTCTTACAAGTTTTGAGAAAAAGAAAAGGCCATGACCAAAGGGTCAGCCTTTCATTATGGACTAGGATTCTTGCAAGCTTTCACCGACCTCACGGTAACTGCTATCTCCAATCCCCTTAACCGTCAATTTTCCATCTTCATATTCTACAAGAGTAACACTACCATTTGAAAGAGGCAGATTGAGATTTGGTTTTCCTTCGACCAAGCAGACTAAGGTCTGAATGGTCCAACTATGGCTGACCACCAAGGCATTGCCTCCACCATTTTCTTCTACTTCTTTGGCGATGGCTTCAAAACCTTCTAGGATTCGGCTTTTCAAGACTTCCCAAGGTTCAGCCCAATTTGCTGTGTCCACTTGGCAAATGCCATTGGCCAAGTCTTCCAAGGTCAAGGTCTTATAATCCTCCACATCCAGCACGCGCGGCACGACACCATGAAAGAGCTCCCCTCCATAGGCACCATCAAAACTTCCAAAACACCATTCGCGGATCCGTTTGTCAAAGCGATAAGGAATCTGGTCTTTCAAGCCCAATTCATCGAGAATGATCCCCATAGTCTGAATGGCACGGCCTGAATCACTGGAATAAGCTCGAGTAAACTCCAAACCGGACTCACGCAAGCCGATTCCTAGAGCTTGAATCCCTCGTTCTCCTTCTGCTGTCAAGGGTGTATCGGACCAGCCTTGAGCACGGCCAATGGTATTAAACATGGTTCTCCCATGACGAATCACAAATAATCTTGTTTTAGCCATCTTGTCTCCTTTTGCAAGAAAAAAGTCTGGAGCTTCATCATCACAGACTTTTCTATTTTCTACTATTATACTAGATTTCTCTTAGTTTTTAAAGCTATGAACCGGAGCTGGAATTTGACCACCACGGGCAATGAAATCAGCTGACGAAGCCTTGTTGACCTTCATTACCGGAGCAGACCCAAGAAGTCCACCAAGCTCTAACATATCGCCTTCCTTGCCATAAGGAATGATCCGAACGGCTGTTGTCTTTTGGTTAATGACCCCGATAGCTGCTTCATCGGCGATCATGGCCGCAATGGTTGTATCTGGAGTATCAGCTGGGATAGCAATCATATCCAGACCAACCGAGCAGATGGCTGTCATGGCTTCCAATTTTTCCAGGTTGATATGACCGGATTGGACCGCCGCAATCATCCCTTCATCTTCTGAGACCGGAATGAAAGCACCTGACAACCCACCGACTTGGTTACAAGCCATGATGCCACCTTTTTTCACTTGGTCATTGAGAAGAGCTAGGGCTGCTGTTGTCCCGTGGGTTCCTACCACTTCAAGCCCCATCGCTTCAAGGACACGGGCTACAGAGTCCCCAATAGCTGGTGTTGGAGCAAGGGACAAGTCAACAATTCCAAACTCAACACCGAGACGTTCACTAGCCATTTGACCAACTAATTGTCCGACACGGGTGATTTTGAAAGCTGTCTTCTTGACCGTTTCAGCCAATACATCAAAGCTAGCGCCTGGAACTTTTTCGATCGCCCGTTGGACGACACCAGGTCCTGAAACCCCAACGTTGATGACGACATCCGCTTCACCGACACCATGGAAGGCTCCCGCCATAAAGGGATTATCTTCTACTGCATTAGCAAAGACCACGAGCTTACCAGGCCCCATTGGATCTGCTTGGGATGCTTCTTTAATGATACGACCCATATCTCGGACAGCTGTCATATTGATCCCTGTCTTGGTCGATCCAATATTGACTGAAGAGCAGACAAAATCCGTCTCTGCAAGGGCGCGAGGAATAGAATTAATGAGGATTTCATCCCCCTTTTGGTAGCCTTTTTGAACCAGAGCTGAGAAGCCACCGATAAAGTTGACCCCAACTTCTTTGGCCGCACGATCTAGTGCCTTGGCAAAGGGTACATAATCTGTCGCATCTGTTGCAGCTCCGATAATAGAAATCGGAGTGACTGAAACCCGTTTATTCACAATTGGAATGCCAAGTTCTGCCGCGATCTCATCCCCCACAGCTACCAAGTCTTTGGCCTTTGTCACAATCTTATGGTAGACTTTTTCTGCTGCCTTTTCGATATCCGGATCAATACAATCTAGAAGCGAAATCCCCATGGTGATAGTCCGAACATCGAAGTTCTGCTCCTCAATCATGGCAATGGTTTCTGTTACCTGTTTAATGTCCATATATTTTCAACCCCTATCTTACAAATTGTGCATGGCATCAAAAATCGCTGCGCTTTGGATATTGATTTTTACATGAAGAGACTGACCGAATTCTTCCAACTCTGAACGGAGCTGGGTGAAATCTTTTTTCTCATCTGACGATACGACCGCCATCATGGTAAAGTATTCATCCAATACAGTTTGAGAGATATCATCGATATTGAGTCCTAATTCTGCCACTTTCGTTGCAACACCCGCTACGATTCCTTTTTGGTCTTTTCCAACGACTGTAATAATTGCTTTCATTTCACTGCTCCATTCTATCTATTTGCTTCCATTGTAGCACAATCCCCTTAAAATCGCCGTTCTCAACTGTGCGGAGGTGAGACGACGAAATCGAATTCTAACGAATTACCGATTTCTGTCCCACTCTCTCTAATTTGACGATTCAGTTTCATCCTTTAGGATCTCTTTCTTCACGCGCACCGTACTCTCATACTCAACCCCAGCTAGACGATCAAACGGAAAGCGACGATTGAGCAAGACGATAGCAAGAGTGAGAATCAGGTACAATAAAAGCATAAAGAAGAGCAATAAAATCATGGACAGGGTTAAGAGGGAATTGTCCGTCAAATCGCTATTCAAGAGCGAAATCAAATAGAACAACCCTTGAGGAATCAGATAGAAATAACCTACTACCAGGATTCCCCTCCAGATGGTGCGAAGCCATTTTTGCTTGTCAAAATGCAAGCGGAATTTCAACAAAGCCATTCCCAAGGTTTTGCCACGCCACAAAGGAATCAAGGCAAAATAGACAACCAAAACCGCTACATAAGGAATCGTCTCTAAACGCTCGATTACCGCGTAAAGCAAGGATAGCATCACAAAGTCGATCAAGAAGGCAAGACCTATCCGGAAACCAGATACTCTGGTTCCTACTCGGAAAGAATGCTCGTCAATTTCGTCTCTTGTCGGCAATAACCAAACCAGGAACCAACCGAGAAAATAGCCTACTCCACCACCAGTGGTATTTTGAATAATATCATCGACATCTGCTAGGCGGTAAGGACCCGGATACAGAAAATAGAGACCTGATAACTGGGTCAGTTCCAAAAAGAGACTAAAGAGGGCTGTTAGGAGAATCGTTTTCTTAAAACCACACTTGAAATAATAGCGTAGATACATCCCAAAAGGAATCAACATCAGGACATTAAAGGCAGGCACATAAAAAGTTGGATGCTTAAGGGCTTGAATCCAAGTACCAGTCTGCGCTAAATCAAAGGGGCTCTCCTTGAAAAAATCCACCACAAAAGCAAAGGGATGGAGATTGACCATTTCCGAGTAGCTAGTATGAATCTTACTTGGATCCGGCAGAGGCAAAATCACCAGCAGATAGACCGTCATCAAGTAAAGCATAAAAGAATAGAAAATCAGCACCCGCAATTTATTGACCGAACCATATTTTCGATAATTCAAAATCATGTAGGGCAAGGTCAGCAAAAATGCAAAAAAAGGAAAGAGCTGAACAGCTGTTTTGATTGTAGAGATATACCCCATTGTGTCTCCTTTTTTCGTTATAAAATCACCCTTTGCACAATGACAAAAGGTGATTTCTTCATTGATATAGAATATTATACGGCGCGGTAGAGGAAGAGTCAAGGAAGTACGATGAAAACCATACTGAGGAGCTGTCTTAATAGTTAGCTCCTTCCCTTCAAGTCTTTACTTCCAATAAAGACCAATAGATAACTCACAATCCCTGAAAGATGCAATAGTGTTGAGATCCATCCGGTGATTGCTGGTAAGAGCATGAGGCCAGATAGAAAAATTAAGAATAGATAAAACAGTTTTACGGTGCGTGAAAATTCTTTCCACACGTTTGGCAGGAGCATGACTCCTCCGGTCACAAAGGCGTATCCTACAGCAGAGATTCCTGTTGCCTGAATGTCCTGCCCCTGGGTTAAGAGGTGAAAAACAATGGAAGAGAGGACTATCGCCGTCACAAAAACGATCAAAACTTGTCTGGAGCCTCTTTTTCTTTCTAGCAGTCCTCCGAAGGGAAGGATCATGAGTCCATTTAACAACAAATGGACCCATAAAAACCAGATAGGTGCTCCTTTACTACCGTGCATCAGGGTCCCACTGACATATTGCCAACCATACACCGGCTTTGAATGAAAAGCCAATAGGTCATACATAGTTTCCCCATAAAAGGAAGTCAATAGGCCGAGCGATAAACAGATTAGAGCTAAAGTACTGATAACAGGGTAGGTTGTAAGGATTCTTTTCATATTTATCTTCTCTTTTTCAAAAAACAGCGTTACGATGTCTCCATTCACGACCATTATACCATTTATTTCATTGGAGACAGAAAAGTTTTTGCTTCTTTCGTTTCAACTCTTTGATCGAAAAACTAAATGTCCTGACTGACTGGTCGCTCATCATTCGCAATCGGATCAGGAGGCAATCCTGTATTTAGAATACCGTAGCAAAAATTTGACTTTCCATTTTAAAAAGAATATACTCATTCTAATCTGAGACGAATATTTTTTTAAATCAACAGTATTGCATTCAGAGAAATAAACGACTAACTTCATGGAGGTGACGCTATGTCATTAGAAGAAAAATTGAACCAAGTAAAAGGCTCTGTTAAAGAAGGCTTCGGTAAATTAACCGGCGATAAAAAAACAGAAGCTGAAGGCACTGCTGAAAAAGTTGCTTCAAAAGCAAAAGAAGTTGCTGAAGATGCAAAAGAAGCTGTTGAAGGAGCTATCAAGGGCGTTAAAAATATCTTTCATAAAGACGACAAATAGTCTTTAACATCCTAGACCCACTCTATTTTCTACAGTCATGTTTGACCGTGGAAGATAGGGTGGGTTTTTGTTTGCTTCAAATTCAGTTATACAAAAAGAACACCCCCGAAGGGTGTTGGGTGTTCTTTGTCATGTTTGTTATTCTATTGAATGGACGTAGGACTCTGACATTTAGAAGTCCATCTTTGCTTATATGGTAACTTACTAGATCAGCTATCAAACAGGTAGGTGGAGTTAGCCCAATTAAAATTTTTCTCATACATTTCCCTTACTGTGTACCTTAAATCCTCACTGCATAAAAACTTACACTTCTCTCTGATACAATCTATTCAGTCTATCGAAATTGACGATTTTGTAAAATATCACCAATCTTTGCAGGCCCAAATTTGGTTAGATCATCTATTGATGTTATACTTTAATATCCTCTCCAAGAAAAAAGCACTGCTTTAATTATTTCCTATTATAGCATAAAAAACGAACCATTTTTGGTGCATTTAGAATGCATACAAACCTTCTCAAAAATAGTAATATCGCAGCTTTAGATATTTGACGACTACACGATGAAACTCTGATAAGTACTGCTATTATGCGATTTTCCATCGTTTTAAAATGTTTAAGCGAAACAAAAAAAGACATCCAAGAGAGTTCTCTTGAATGTCTATAAACATTGATATATATCTATTAATCAAAGATTAGAAAACTGTATAATATAGATTTTCAAATATGAACATCCATTTTTGACTCTTTAATTAATTTATAGGGATCATATCAACTTTAATCTTCAACTTTTTTGCGTTTCACAATCCCCACAAGACCAACCATACCAAATGCAGCACCTAACAATACAGCAGATGCTGACTGTACTTCACCAGTTTCAGGGAGTGCCGGAGCTGGTGGCGTTGGTGGTGTTGATGGTGTTGGTGGTGTTGGCGGTGTTGGCGGAATAACAGTATTGTTAAACTCTGTATCTTCTGGTAACTGAGTCGTCGCTGTCAACACTTTACCATCTTTCTTCACTGTGATACCTACAGTAGCGATCATGTGATCAAAAATGACACCGGCTTCAGTACCTTTCACTTCTTCTACATGATAAACATAAGTACCTTCTTCACCACGTTTAAATGTAAGAGGTGAGAATTGGATCTTACCATCCGCATTATTCGTTACTGTTTCGATCACATTTCCTTTTTCGTCCTTAAGAACAAAGCTGAATTCACCGGCCTTCAATTCACGACCTTCTAATTTCTTGGTGAAGTTGAACTGTGCTTTAACTGGAGCTACAAAGTAATTATTGAAAATTGTGTCATCAGTACCAGTTGCTTCCCCACCTGTTGAAGTCATTTCAGTCTTAGCACTTAAAAGGCCTGTAGTAGCGTCTTTCGTAACAGTTACTATAACTGTGGTAGTCATGCTATCATAGTCAATGTCTGTATCTGTTCCCGCTACTTCACGAACAGTGTAGGTGTGAGTGCCTTCTTTATCAAATGAAATGGCATCAAACTGAATCGTTCCGTCAGCTTTATTTTTCTTCGTTTGGATTACATTGCCATTTTCAAGTAATTCAAAGGTGAAGGCGTCAGCTTCAAGGGATTTACCTTCCAATTTCTTAGTGAAATTGAATTGGGCACTGGTTGCTGTCGGTGTAAAGATATTATTGAACTCGGTATCCGTTGGAAGGGCTTTGGTCGCTGTAAGAGTATGGCCATCTTTCGTTACAGTCACTGTCACCTCTGCCTTCATTGGGTCATAGGTCATTCCCGCTTCTGAGCCTGCTACTTCTTCTACGGTGTACTTATGAACACCAACTTCGTTGTTCTTGTATGTGAGCGCATCAAAGGCTACTTTACCTGATGCATCATTGGTCTTCGTTTGGAGAACTTGACCGCTCGCATCTTTCAAGACAAAACTGAATTCTCCATCTTTTAGAGTGCGTCCTGCCAAGACTTTACTGAAGTCAAATTGCGCTGTCACTGGCGCTACCGCATAGTTGTTAAACTCGCTATCCGCTGGCATTGTGACATTGGCTGTCAAGACACCTGTTGTCGCATTCTTAGTGACATTAACAGTCACTTCTGCGTTCATAGTATCGTAGTCAATATCTGTATCTGTTCCCGCTACTTCACGAACAGTATAGGTATGAGTTCCTTCTTTATCATATGAAATGGTGTCAAATTGGATCGTTCCGTCAGCTTTATTCTTCTTCGTTTGGATTACATGGCCATTTTCAAGCAATTCAAAGGTGAAGGCATCATCTTCAAGCGTTTTTCCTTCCAATTTCTTCGTGAAATTGAATTGGGCACTGGTTGCTGTCGGTGTAAAGATATTATTGAACTCGGTATCTGTTGGAAGAGCTTTGGTCGCTGTAAGAGTATGGCCATCTTTCGTTACAGTCACTGTCACCTCTGCCTTCATTGGGTCATAAGTTACCCCAGTAAGTGAACCTTGAACCTCACGTACGATGTACTTATGCGTTCCTTCTTGACCATTCTTGAAGGTAAGAGCATCAAATTTCACAAGTCCATTGGCATCATTTGTCTTCGTTTGAAGAACTTTTCCGTTTGGATCTGTTGAAGTATCGCTTGGGTCTACCAACTCAAAGCTAAATTCACCAGCTTTCAACTGACGACCTGCAAGAGCTTTAGTGAAGTCAAATTGCGCAGTGACAGGAGCAACGACATGGTTATTGAATGTCTTGTCATCCGCACCAGTTGCTTCACCACCTGTTGCAGTCATCTCTGTTTTGGCAGTTAACAGACCTGAATCCTCATCTTTTGTTACAGTCACCTTAACTGCGACAGTCATTTCATCGTAGTCTACATCAGGTTTGTTACCCTTCACTTCTTTAACAGTGTAGTTGTAGACACCAACTTTATCGAATGACAATTCGCTGAAGGTAACTTTCCCATCAGCCTTGTTTGTCACAGTTTCATTGATATTGTTATCACCTGTCAATTTAAAACTGAAATCACCAGCATTCAAATCACCATTTGAAAGTGCTTTATTAAATTCCAGATTTACTTTTACAGGAGACGGTGTGAAAGTATTATTGAACTCTGTATCAGCCGGCATAGTCGTTTGAGCTACGTAGGAATCACCGTTATCATTTACCGTGATGGTCACTTCAGCTTTCATACTATCGTAATTGATACCAGTCAGTTTTCCTGGAACCTCTTCAACTGTGTAGTGGTAAACACCAGCATGGTTAAATAACTGTGGAATGAAAGTAATATGACCGAAACTATCATTCGTTTGAGAATCAACTACTTGACCTGTTTGATCAATTAAATTAAAAGTGAATTCTCCAGCTTTCAACTTTCTTCCATCCAATTGTTTTGTAAATGATAAATCAACCCTTGCTGGTTTCTTTGCTTTCGTCGCAGATCCAGATCCATCGGCCTTAAACGCAAAAGTTGCCTGATAGCTCTGCTCCTCTCCACTGTTGTATGTGATTTTAATATCATTCCCATGCTTTTGTTGGAGTTCTTCATTTGTATTTGGAACTTGCTTCAGCCTAGTCATATAACGAACGTAAACCAATTCATTCAGTTGTGCTATCTTAAATGAAAAGCCATTTGAACTTTCCTTAATATTCTCTAGCAATTGAATCGCATTTCCTTTAGATATCCACGGTGAAATTGACTGAACCTTTTCAGCTCTCAGAGCTTTTCCATTCCACAAATCTACATGATCGGAAGGAATATCCGTCGCATGTCCCAACCTCCATGTTGCTTTTGTATTTGCATCAAATTCATTTAATACTGGATCACCATCCTGAACTAACTCTTGATCATCTGGTAGAGTATCAATTAATTGGTAATTTGTTAAAACCTGTGGTGCTACTAGGCTTCCTGAATTAAGACGAATAGTCCATCGAATTAATTCTGGATGTCCAGTAACTGCTTCTCCGTACTTCGTAACCTTGGTTTTTTCTACTGGTACTGGTGCAGTCTCTGGTCCTACTGTCACTGTAATTTTCCGGCCACTAAAATTAAGCTCTGTTGGAACATTTGGTTTTACATAAGATTTCCATCCAGTACTAAATTTTAAAGTAAATTGTTTTGAAGTGTTATTTTTCTCAAAGTAATCTGTAAAAGTTGTAACTACTTTATTTTTGACTGAATCAAGAAAAGCATTTCCGATAACTTCGCCACTTGGTCCAGTCACATCATAATGGAGACTTGTAGGAATTCTGATCGCATCTGGAATATCCACAACAATTTTATCATTTTGTTTAATCTCTATATCATCAGGAATTTCCATATGTATCACAGTTTCAGCTGGAGCATACAATCCGTTACCATTTGGAAAATTCACTTCAACATCTGGATTTTGTACGGTAATTGTATCACCTGTTTTCACATAGGTTGTTGCACCACCTGATGAAGGCAGTTCTCTTTTAGACCGTCTTGATCTAGTTGTAGGTTGTGCCTCAGTTTTTTTCTCGCTAGCTGCAGATGAAGAGGCTTCGGCATTGGCTTTTGAAGTTGGAGAAGCTGACTCAACTGGTGCAACACTAGTGCTAGCTGGTGTTGCAACTTCATTTGATTGTTTTTCAGTCTTTTCCTCTTTAACCACATGTGCAGGGGCTTCGACACTAGCTTGTGAAGTTGGAGAGGTCGACTCAGCTGTTGTAGTACTAGTTCTAGCTGGTGCTACAACTTCATTTGATTGTCTTTCAGTCTTTTCCTCTTTAATCACATTTGCAGAGTTTTCGGCACTAGCTTGTGACGTTGGAAAGGCTGATTCACTCGGCGTAACACTAGTGTTAGCTTGCGTTACATCTTCATTGGCTTCAAGACCAGATTCCTTGTGTCTCTCACCTTGATTCTCTTGTGCGACAACTGAAGTTTGTGAATCTGTATTATTCTTCACTTCGTCCGCAAAAACACTTCCACAAGCAAAAAATAACGTCGATAATAAAACAGAAGCAACCCCGATAGAATACTTTCGGATAGAAAAACGTTCTTTTGTTTCAAAAAAATTGTGTCTCATTGCGCAACTCCTTTAATTATAGTCACTATATTATTTCTTTGATTATAGCACTACGTAAAGATAATTACAAATATTTTATAACAACTAATAATCTAATAAGAACTGAGGCCATTGAAAGAATTATTAATTTATAGCCAACATTTATAAGAAATCCTGACAAAATATAAGAATCCCTTAGACATCTATTTCAACTATTGCATAAGCAATATGTCTTAATAAAAGAAAATGCCAAATAAGCTTCATCTATCAATATCCATCATATTCTATTTCAAAAATTCAGTTGTCCTCATACAAAAGTATCAAAGAATCAAAAGATATTAAGACGACAATCATATATCATATCAACTAAAAATTTAAGGTAATTAACTTCGTCGAATTGCAGCCATATTTGTAAGCGACTAAAGTCGCAACAACTGTGTCAATTGCACCAATTTAGTAAAAAAATCTAAAAAAGAACACCTTGAAAGGTGCTCTTTGTATGTATAGTAATTCTTTCGAATTAACGTTTTGAGTGCAGTGGTTGCCATCCAATCAAACATCGCTTCGCTTGTTTTCTTGGGGCAACTGTGCATAGCATATCTCTACGCGACTAAAGTCGCTAGAGCTGTCCTAATTGCGCACCGCCAGTTCTCATACAAAAAACACCTTGCAAGATGCAAAGTGTTTTCGTTTGTATTCTGCTGTCCAGTAACGAATTAACGTTTTGAGAATTGTGAAGCTTTACGAGCTTTCTTAAGACCTGGTTTGACAAGGCTTTATTTTAAGCAATTTTAAAACAGCTTTACATCAAATTCTAGCAGACTTGTACTGCTTTTTTTATTTCAAAAAATTTGTATAAGTTTTATTGAATTAGGGAAATTTCAAGTAAACAACTTAGCTGTTATTACCCTCGAATAGAGTTCCCCACTTAGTGATTGATAATGGGAGTATGGGTTTATTTTTCTTGTAAAAATCTAATAGGTCATCATTAGTTATTCGAACCACATTGCCAATCTGATTTAGATTGATTATTTTAGGTGCATACAGATATACTATATACCCATCCTCAACATATCTATTGAATTCTAAAGCATCCAATTCCTTAGCTTTTTTCCCCTTTACTTGAAGCACCGCTTTTCTAAGATTACAAACATCCCTAGAAATCATTTCACACTCGATCTTAATTGTAGTGGATTTATTTGCTATTGAATTAGACAGAACATAATAGTTCTCTTTTATTTGTAAATAAGATATTACAAGTTCCTCTAAGTCAAAATCTGGTAGATTATCCAAAAGATTACCCTCTTGTTGAATAACCTTATAATATTTACTGCTTGATAATTGATTAAAAATCGTTTTCGAATACTCAATTATTATTCCATCACGAATTTTTTCAACAGTACCACCCCGAGGTCTATTGAAAGACGATTTAATTTGGCCAGGTACTTGCATTCCAAAATTATAAGCTTCGACTGGTAAGACTGCTCCAATATCCAACCGTTTATCACATACTACTTCAACAGGCGATATAACTCTACAAATCCAGTAATTACCATCCAGATCTCGTGTCCAGAATAAGTCGTCTACTTTAGCATCCCTAAAAACGTTAATTGCTGGATTAGCTCTTCCAGATATCTCTTTAACCCTGTAATAATACTCTTGAAAGCTCTCGCGATAGAGATCTTCACTTTGACTACTCCAACCAATAGCAACATACTGTTTTTTTCTATTTAAACAGAAATCTACCAATCCCTGCCTGAAATCAGTCCCAGTCTTCAAATGTAATCTTGCTACATAATCCATGAATTTTGCCTCACCTAAGGATATAATGTTTATTTTTTTAATTTCCTAAATTATCAAACACCATACCAAGTTTTTCTGAGTTACATGACATGAAAAATCTAACTTAATTTGACAATTTAGGTATACCTCCCCGTTAACACAAAAAAACTACTGGTCTAGTTGAAATGCATTTGCTTATTTGTCTAAAGAATTAAGAAAGCCAGGTAAGAAAGTATCAAATGTCTCATGATTTAACTTTACAAATTTATTCTGACCTACTTTTCTTGTTGTAGTAAGACCAGCTTCTCGCAAAGTTTTAAAATGATACGAAGCAGCTGATTTACTAATAATGAGCAAATCGCCAATTTCTCCACAACTTAGTTCAGTATTCGCTCTGTACAGTAATCTAATAATTTTTAGACGAACATTATCTGCTAATGCTTTAAAAATTTTAACTCTTAAATCATCTTCGCTAAGGTTATATTGTTTCATAGTCATAAAGTAATTTTACTATTGAAATAAACACTTGTCAATTTTTTGTACGGCCGTCGTTGACTTTTCTGCATTATAGTGATAATATAAAATTTAATAGTTCAATAATTGTTTAACTATTAAATTTAAAAAGGAGGTGTTTTATGAAACAGAACTGGATAGCCATTATTACGTAAAGTATATATTTATAACTTATAACAAAAATATTCTTAGAAAGTGATGTTAATATACAATGAAAAAATACTCTCTTTTGTTCTTCTTAACAATGTTCATTATAGGAACTGATACATTTTTAATTTCTCCACTGCTTCCAACTTTAGCAAACCTATATAATATAAATTCTTCAGTTTCTGGTTGGATGGTCAGCGCATATGCAATAGGTTATGCTGTATTTGCCCTTATATCAGGCCCAATTTCAGATGGTCGTGATAGAAAAAAAGTAATGACTTATGGGCTGATTGCTTTTACCATTTCAACTTTTCTATGTGGTTTTGCAACAAGTTTTCCTTTAATGCTCCTTTTTCGCTTATTTGCAGGTATCAGTGCTTCATTTGTAACTCCACAAGTTTGGGCTTCAATTCCTATTGTTGTTGATAAAAAGTATATTGTGCAGGTTATGGGATATGCGACCGCTGGTTTATCCGTTTCTCAAATGGCTGGGGTACCTATTGGTGGCTATCTGGCAAACTTTTCTTGGCAAACTCCCTTTTATACGATTGCGTTTGCTTCCTTAATACTTCTCATTTTAATCCATATTTTTCTACCAAAACTTGAAATTGGAAAAGCAAATAGAATTTCTTTTACAGAGGCTTATAAAAATGTCCTAACTAATAAAAAATCAGTTAGTTATCTAATTGCTTATTTTGTTTTTCAAACAGGTTCTTTTACAGCCATTACCTTTATATCTACATGGTTTACCAATGACTTTAATATGAGTTTAACTAACATTAGTACTGCAATTATAGCTATTGGTGCGGGTAACTTATTGGGGTCTTTATTTGGAAGTCAATTGGTTAAAAGATTTGGTTTACAAAGAACTTTTAAAACTGAATTACTTACATTAATTATCCTCTATCTTATTCTACCTTTTGCTAATAATTTTTGGGTAGCCGAAATTTTATTAACAATTATCTATATAAATAATGGATTTATTTTTCCTTTGTTTATGACGACTTTGCAAGGTACTGTTGAAAATGCACGAAGTACGATTTCTTCATTATCAAATGCAGTAATGTATTTAGGTGAAACAATTGCAGGTATAGTGGGAGGAGTTCTCTTTGTGAAATTTACAGGATTCTCAGGAATTTCTGTTTTCGCAGCTATTATGATTGCCTTATCATGGTTATTGTATGCACAAGCAGGGGCGTTTAAGAAAGATAAATCTTAATCTCAATATTTTAATTCTAAAAACAATATAAAATAAAGAGGCTGGGACAAAAGTCCGATCTCAAATATAAAAAGCGAACAAAACTAGTTTTCTGGTAATCAGAATTCTGCTTTGTTCGCTTTTCGCATTTAATTATAGATTTGAAGGGCTTAGTAATTAAGATTTTTAAAAATTGAAATCTTTTTGTCCCAGCCTCTTTACCCATCTTCTGTATGCTCTATCATGACTTGTAACGCACGTTTTTAAATCCTTTTGGTTATCTGTGCGATTTTTTCGAGTTCTTCTTTCCGTTGACGATCACTCATATACTCCACTCGTGTAACTTGTGTCATTTTAACCGGTTTAATACCACAGGGTTTCAAGATTTGAGATTTTAGAACCTTTGCGTAGTCTTGAGAAAAAGGAAGAAAAATTTTTGGCGTATTATGCGTCGTAATGATCCACGCTTTTCCATCTAGTTGCCCCACCGGACCTCGAGGTCCATTCTGATAAGCAAAACCTGCAACAAAAACACGATCAATAAAACCTTTTAAAATAGCTGGCATTCCACTCCACCAAGTAGGGAAAATAAAAATCAACTGATCCGCCCAACTCAATAAATCTCTATACGGTTTCATGTCTTCATTATGCTGTAAATCTCTCCTTTTATGCCTTTCATCAAAACGTAAAACCGGATCAAAGTTTTCTTTATATAAGTCTACTATTTTAACCTCATGCTCTGGTGCTAAATGCTTTTGCACAGTTTGAAGGATTGATGCATTATAACTTGTTTCATTCGGATGTGAATAGATTATTAAAACATTCATCAGCTATCTCCTTTTATATAAATATCAAGCATCGTTCTGACGGTCTTTTGAACATCATTTTCTTTAAAGCTTTCTCCAACAGGACTCCTTACCAATAGAGCCAAACCAGCAATAAAACTCCAAAAATGGATCAAAATTTCTGCGTCACCACTAGAAAGATTTTCCTCATCTTTAAGTCTTAACGCTACCGACTTAAAATGTTCAAATCCTGGTAAAGAGGAGTTGACTGAAATAGTTTCCTGGGATAACTCCATATAGTTATATGGAAATTTGATAAATAATGCTTCAAATAGATAGGTTTCCTCTTGGGCAAACCTTACAAAGTTACAGCCCATCAGAGTTAGTTGAGTTCTTGCATCTATGGAAGTATCAATTCCAAGTATCATATTTTTCAAAAAGAACATTGATAAGTGTTCCATAACAACTTGAATATATCTATCTTTACTTCCAAAATGCTTATAGGGAGCTCCATGAGTCACCCCACATTTTTGAGCTATTGTACGCATAGACATCCGGTCAATCCCGTTAGTTCTGATTTCTTCAATGCCGACCGAAATTAACTTTTCTTTCAGTTCTTCCGTATTCCGTTTCATTTGACCACCTTTCCTTATCGAAGTATACGTTGTCTACTTTTTATAAAATATACACCGTCTACTTATATTTGTCAAATAAAAAAATACTCAAAACTTTCCTTAGGAGTGTTTCTAAGATGACCTTATCTTCAATCCAAAAGGCTGAGACAAATCGTCTCAGCCTTTAATAACAGTCTCTATCCTTTAGGTGAAAATACCGATTTTATGGTATAATAAGGGTAACTCTATACAAGGAGGTGTGCCATGACTCTTGATGTAAATAAAGAAGAATTAACAATTTTAGGAATTCCCTTTGATAACTTTTCAGATTTTGATACTGTCTGGTATGCTATTGGGTCATCAATGATTGAAAATTATGAACCTACTGTTCAAGATGTGATTGATTTAAAAACTTATGTTATCAACAAACGAAAGGAATTGAATATTGGTTAAAAATCAATACGAAGGCTATGAGTACATTGACCCCAATCACCAATATACCTATCCAAATTCTACAGTCTTAATCAACAAACAAAATATTACAAATATTGAAGAAGCCTACCGGAATGAGCATTTATTCGTTACTAGAAGGCTTGCAGACTTGCGCTTGAAAACCATAGAAGTCTACTCCATTAGTGATATTTTAGCCATTCATAAATATTTATTTCAAGATGTCTATGCTTGGGCGGGACAATTTCGCAAGGTGAATATCTCAAAAAATGGGAATCCTTTTATGTCAATACAATCTTTCAGTACTGCCCAAGCATATATAAACCGCCTTATTCATACCTATTATCAAACTGCTAATTCAAAAGATGAGATTATTAAACAATTAGCAAAAATTCTTGATAATCTTAATTATTTCCATCCCTTCCGAGAAGGTAATGGACGAACTCAACGAGAGATCATTCGTTCTTTAGCACTGTCAAAAGGATATTCTGCACAAATACGTGTGGAGCAAGATGACGAGGTTTACAATCTTTATATGGACGGAACAGTCTATGGAGATTTAGGAAAGTTAGAAGAACTACTTGGTAAAATACTGGAAAAATTGTAAATTAGTCTACAAAAATACTTCTATATTTTAAAATATCCTAAATATCACAGAAAATTATAACTTACCAAGGTTTAAATCATAATAGATAGACAAAAAGCTTCTGAAATCTAACATTTCAGAAGTTTTTTTCTTGTCATAAAATGGCTGCAACTATTATTATTCAATACATATTATCTCTATTTATTAAAATAATTAATGTTTAAGTAGTGGTCCGCTAAGATGAAATTCAAAATTTGTAACATCAACTAAACCAACAACTTTGTCACTTTGATATAATTCCATCAAAAATTGTGCCATCTCTTCACTTGTGTGATATTTAGCAAAATGCTCATCATAATCATATTCTTTAGAATCTGTAGCAACTTGACCGAATTCCGTTTTTGTGGCAGCTGGAGCTAAAACCTTAGCTTTTAATTGATGTTGATTTGCCTCTAGTTCCAATGCCAAGCCTTCTGTAAAAGCACTGACATAAAATTTACTTGCACAGTATGTAACTGCATTTGGAACCATCATGTATCCGCCTCTAGATGATAAGTTAATCAATTGAGCGCCTTTACAATCTTTATAATCTCTCACATATAGAGTTGATAGAATTGTTAAAGCTTCAATGTTTAGATGGATTAATGTTATTATCTTTTCTAAATCTTGAGATTCAACCTTATCATAATTTCCAAAACCAGCATTATTTATTAGAGTAGTAATGTGATATTTTTTCAAGCTTTCATAAAGAGCAAAAACATTACTGGACTTCGATAAATCAACAACTTTAATAACAACATCTAAATCCGGATAATGGTTCAAAATCTCTTGCTTCAATTTTTCTAGTCGTTCTTGACGCCGAGCAATTAAAATAAGATTCGTTCCTAATTTTGCAAATTGTCTTGCTGTCTCCGCTCCTATACCAGCACTGGCTCCAGTAATACAAGTATAATTCTTCGTTTGTTCCATACTATTTTCTCCTTTACAGATTGCTATTTGCATTTTTTATAAGAGTCGCTGCTCCCATCAAGGTTCTTGACAGCCTTATCACTAAGCCCCTTTGGAGCTCTCTATTCCTTCAAACCAATTTTTCGTCTATATGGTACTACCTCCTCTCCTAGCTTTATATCAAATTCCTTTGATGCTATGTATTTTACATAGTAAAGTGCACTTTATGTCAAGAGAAAACTGAAAATTTTTTGATTTTTTAAAAATTATGCTAAAATAATAAAAAAAAGGGAGGAAATATTATGGCTCACTATTCTATTGGAGAATTTGCTAAAAAAACTGGACTTTCTATTTCCACACTTCGATACTATGAGCAAGAAAAATTGATTTACTCACACAGAGAAGAAAATAATCGTAGATACTATGATGACTCTGATATAGCGTGGACTCAATTCATTATTAGATTAAAAAAGACGGGAATGTCTATTAAAAATATGCAAGAATACGCTGACCTAAGATATAAAGGAGACTCCACAATTCCTCAACGACTTAGACTACTATTTTTTCAACTTGATGAACTTCATAAGCAACAAACTGAAATTAACCAACATATTGATTTTCTTGAAAAGAAAATTAAAACTTATTTAGGTATTAATCCTAATTAGCACCATTATTATTTTCTTTATCTAAAAAAGGGATTGACAATAAAATTGAACTCTTTTTATATTACTTGTTAAATGGTTGTAAATTGGATTTTCTTAAGTTGAACTTGTAAAATAGAAGTGTATACATTTTTAATCTATAGTCGTAGAGATTTAGTAAAACTATAGCCAAATATAGATCTTTTTCTATAATTTACTAATGTCTGTTATAATGGACATTATTTGAAATTTCCATTATAACAGACATTGATACAGCTTTGTAACATTATTTTGGTATAGTAATATTATAAAAGGAGGCGAGAAACATGAGAAAATTTGTTAGCATATTATTGTTGTCATTATCAATAATTACGCTAATTGCTTGCACTAAAAATAAGCAACAATCTCTGGATGGCGAATACTATTGGATATCAAGTGAAAGAAATGAATTAGCATTTACTATAAAAGGGAATAGAGGTTCAATAAAACACGGAGAAGCTGATAGTTTTACAATTGATCAAGAAAGTAACACCTTCCTTTTATCAGGAGAAGGTAGAGCTGATTCAACAGTAAAATATAAAGTTAAGGATGGCACCATTACAGTCGATATATCTGGAATAGAACATGAATATTACCAAAAAGGCAGTAAAGCATATAATAAAGCACTTCAACAATATAATAAGTAGAAATAGAGCGATGAAGTTTTGATTTCTTATTTATATTAGGTTATAAGAAAACACCCTGAAAGATAGATGGAAATCTAACTTTTGGGGTGTTGTCAATTTTAAGAGCGTTGAATATGTCTTTATTTTGTGAGTGAGACACGGAAATCATTGTATTTGCTATAATCAAAGTCTTCATTAAGTCCTGTTACAAATACAATCGGTGTATAATGGCCCTCTTCCAAAATGAAACCGGCTTTTACCTTGGCATTGGCTCCCCCAAGTCCAGCAATACCTGGAAGAAGGGCATCAAAAGCTCCAGGTTCGTCTGTTTCCCAGTAATAGATATTACCAGAAGCTTGAACAGCTTTTGCTCTAGTCGTTGCTGTACGAATTGGGTTCACATCTGCTTGATAAAAGTTTGCTGTCGTAGTAACCGTTCCGTCCGCAGCCACTGTCATTTGGACATCTTTTGCGATTTCAGTTGTACCTGTCCAAGTCCCTACCAGCTCTGCAGGAACCATTTGAGATGAATCTGTAGCTTTGTCACCACTTGTTGTATTAGACGCTGTGGTTGTTTGACTTGATTGTGTTGTTTCTTCTGAACTAGATTCAGTTTCTTTTGTATTTTTCTTTTTAGAAGACTGATTTGTTTTATTCTGACCAGATTTCATAGAAGTCTGTGTTTCTTTTACAGAAGAACTGTTCTCCTCTTTTTTAGAACCACAAGCTACTAGTAGAGTTGCAGAAGTTAAGCCTAAAAGTGCTAAACTTGTCCATTTTTTCATAATTATGATACCTCACCTAAATTTATATTAGCTATTATATTACAATGTTACAGAATGTCAAGTGTTTTTGAAATATTTTTGTAACATTTGTAATTTGTCTAAATTTTAAAAGGGGTGGCGCATAGGGTTACAAAGTAAAAGATTTCTATATTCTTTGTTACATAATCATCAGAAATAGAAAATCAACGTAAATAAAATGTTGTTAGAGTTTTATTGGTACAAAATTCCCAACAATAATTCCTACAATTCGTGGATCTTCATCATATGATAGAAAAATATCTTGATATTTTGGATTGATAGAAACTAACCTTAAGCCGTGTTCTTCACAATAAACTCGTTTAATGTAGGTCTGGTTATTGCAAACTACTGCATAAACTGCACCATCGTAATCAAATCCTGTCTCATGAATGAGAGCAACAGAACCATTTTGATAATTAGGTTCCATTGAATCTCCAGATATCCATGAAGCAAAGTCATGGGCTAGCTCTTCGTCAAAATAGACAGTGTCATAGCTTTGATCATTATAAACAGATGAACCGATACCAGCAGACATTTTTTCGTAAACATGGTATTCATATAGTTTCTCGGATATCGAAACAACATTCTTACATTGTTCTTTTTGAACTAAGGTTCTGACATAACTAAGTGTTTGATATTTACCTTCATCTGACAAAGTATTATATAATCGGACAATTTCAACCTCTGTAAAATAACCTTTTGGGACATTTAGAATCTGCTCCAAAAGTTTTATTTTTTCTCTAGATGGTTGTTTTATTCCACGCTCCCATGCAGAATAGGCCTGGTAGGTAATACCTAATTGATCTGCAATATCTTTTTGAGTCATTTTTAGCTCTTTTCTACGAGCTTTTAGTTTTTCTGGTTGGTACATCATTTACCTCACATTAACAATAATTTCAATTCAGCTTTTTGTTTTGCTTCTTTGTCTGTTAGCTTATTTTTATCCCAAACATAAGCTATTGATTTTCCTCTATCATAAATAAGCCATACTTTTAAATTGTCACAGTAAGTCTTTATTGTTTTCCAATTCTCTTGATCTAGAAGTTCTGGATACTCTTGGCTAGTAACAAAGGCTCTTTTGTTCATAGATTGCTCTATCCTTGTAATAAGAGAAGCTTGATAGTTATTAAACTCTTTAATAATTTGTTCTTTGACACTGTGAAATAGAAGAAGGAGTGTAGCATTTTGTCCTTCTATATATTCCTCAATAGCTTGCTTAATGAATCCTTCTTTCCCAGGATAATATTCTCGTAAAAGATCTAAGAGGCGAAAAAACAGTGCTTGTTTTGAAACATCCAGGCTATTTTGAATATGTTGAAAGGTGTCGCAACTATAATAAATCTTAGACAGCAAAACAATGTCAGGCATTAATACTACAGCAGAGAAAATATTTGCTTCTCGCTCTAGTAGGCTCTCTTGATTATCAATAGATTCAGCAAAATAATTACCTTCATGCTCTAGGATAAAATGTCCTAGCTCATGACACAGAGTAAAATTTTGCTTCACAATGGGATTATCCTTTTCATAAGAAAAACTAATACCTAATTCATCAATAACAGTTAATCCTTCAATCTTATGATTTGAAAAATGATGACTAATCACTTGAATCTGATATTCCTGAATACAGTGTTGAAAGAAGTAATTGAAATTATAATTTAGTAATGAAATATCATGATTCTTCATATACTGGTATAACACATGTTTTGTAGACTTACTTATTCTTGTATACAATTCATCCAAAGAATGATACCTCCTTTAAGTATATAATACAAAACTAAACCAATATGGTTGAGTACATTGTATAAAAAAAGTGGACGATTGTCCACTATATTAGTTTGATTTATAGTTTGCTAAGGTAACCAAAAAATTTTTTAGAGCTAATTATCCTTAATTATGTACTTTATTTAAGTGAATACTATAAATTTTTTAAATGTACATTTTCTTATGTTATTCAATAACTAATCGTAAAAAAGAGTTCTACATATAAATAGAACTCTTATAATCTGGCATATTTCGCTTACTCTCTAGTTATTCTTTAATGCTTCTTTAATTTCACCGATTGTTGCTGATACAGTTTTATCTTGAAATGATTTTACTTCTTTATTGCCATCTTTATCAATTGTTTCAACTGGGTTACTGTAATCGTTGGTTGAGCTAGTTGAAAATCCACCTGAATCGTCCGCAATAATTAGTTGATCATCGGGTAGGTTTAAGAAATATTCGTTAATTTCTTTTTCTGACTTGTTTTTTAGAAGTTCCTTATAAATTTCAATTGTTTGATTTTCTTTTTGAGCACTTCCTAACGAATTGGCAATAACAGGGTTTAATAAAGCAAATGAAATTAATCCCACAGTCAAAACAGTTAATATTAAAGGTAAAACTTTTTTAGTCATTTTTTTAAACCTTCTTTCTTTTAATTTATTAAGAGTATACTAACCAGTTGGTTTCTTACTTAGAATGCTTAAGTTACAGCAAATCTCCTTTCTGGGTAAATCTCTACCCTACCCAACTTAATTATATTCATGAATACGTTAGAATTCAATTTATTGTATGTGAAACTAGTTCCAAATTTTGAACTTTCAATTTTTTTAACATTAATTATTATTGAAAAAAATGTACAAATAGATTTCTTAGATTAGATGATATAATGTACTAAATAAGATACAAAATAACACTCTAAAATAATGCACAAAACAAAAATAAAGTACACTCCTTAAAGAATATACTTTATGCTTCTATTTCAGTTGTATCAATCGTTTAAGCCTTGTTAAGTCAATTGTACATAAACTTTTAGTTTTTGAATTCCATAGTCTAAACATCAAAAGTTACTTTAGCATATTTTTGAGCTGCTTCATATTTATCAAATACAAGTTCTTTTTGTAGATCTTTTACTGTATCCAAAGAATAGTTAAAGTCAAGTAAATCTGGATTATGATCTCTTATTAAAAGATAAAAATAACCAAACACACATGTTTTTTCTTGTTTATATTTTGGAATTCTTATTTTAATAGTATGTCTACATTTACTTTTTATTTTTTTACTTTTACTTTTCAACTCTACTGTATAAGAAAGGACACAACTCTCCTCAACAAATACCGTAAAATAAATATCTGAAATGTTTTCGACATGTTGAGAACAAGGTCTTTCTACCTTTTTGGTAGTTTTACTTAAATTAAAGAAAGGAACCTCTTGAATAGAAGGTCCTGGACCAGCACCTAGGCGAGTTTCAAAGCGACCAGTATCTCTATTATATACTCCTCCACCTTTAGGAATTGAATTTTTGTGGTCTTCAAACTGAATCTCCAAAGAAACATACTCTTCATTGTTTTCAAATATGTCCTTGTACTCAAGTAAGTCAACTTTATGTTGCCCGATTACTGCCCCTGGAGATAATGATGAACTGGTTGAAATAAAGGAATCAAGTCTAACCTTATCCCTAGTACCTTTCTTAATTGCCGAGACAGTAATATTAATATCGCCAGTTTCTCCGCTCTGATTACCATTATTATAAGCAATTAACAAATACTTTTGTTGGTCCACATAAAGACCACCATCATACCTTATGTCTGCGAGCTTATTTGGCTCTTTCTTTATTTTATTTAATACTATTGATGATATTACTTCTGGATTTAGAGTTTTCACTGTGACTCTATTGTATATGAGGTTTGAGTACTGCATCATAGGATCATTAACAAATTCTGGAACACCAGTCAGGCTACTTACATTATATATCTCTTCAGCTTCAATGGTAATTTTTTTGCGTTTGTTATATTTATCTTTAAGCCAAAAACCACCTATAGCTGATAATGCAGAAAAGCTAAGAGTTTTGATATTCACAATATTGTCAAATATAAATGTTTTCATTTGTTTTTAAATGCCTTCTTCCGTTCCTCCATAAAGTCAATCAACTCTTTCTTGAATATTTCCTTTTCTTCCTCAGTTAATCCATTTGAATTCATACGAAATAGAAGTTCGATATTATTTAAGCTATCATCTGACTTTTCTTTTTCTGATTTTCCAGTAAGGTAATCAGTACTAACTCCAAAAGTAGTTGCTATCTGAGTTAATTTATCTAGTGATGGTGTTATTTTCCCATTTTCCCAACGTGCGTAACTTTGCTGACTAATGTTTAATTTTTTTGCTATCTCATTTTGAGTCAGACCATCTCTCAAACGCAATGTTTTCAACCGTTCTCCAAATTCCATAATTATTTACCTTCAAAAAATTAAATATTTTTCAAAAAAACAGTTGACTTTACATCACATATGATGTAGAATATAAGTACATCAAACATGATGTATACGACTTCAAAAAAATATAGACTTTTAAGTCGAATACTGTTCATTGAAAATTAAATAAAAAGTGCGTCTGACAACCAGAGGACTGATTATCAAATCACACAATTAACTTAGCAACTTTATTGTAATATATTTGATAGGTAAAGTCAAGTCCGTTTTTTGGTTGAAGTGAAGATAGAAAACAAATATTTGTGGGCTTCCACGCATTTCGGACTTTCGCACTTTTCCGAATAGTAAAGTGAACTGGCTTCGCCAAAGGGCGTAAGAGAATCCCTTGGGTATGATCAAGACTACCTAAAGAGATTGGCTGGGAAAGCGATGGTAATTGACGCAAAGCACCTTGCTAAACGTTGCCACCGTGGAAAGAGGGATCTTTCCAACCAAATAACTTTTCTTTACTGCTGTCTATCTAATCAGATAGACCTACTCTCAAGCTACTAAGTTCTTTCCTTTTTTCACTTAGTAGCTTTTTTACTTATTACAATAAAGGAGAAAAATATGACAAACTTTTTTCGCACTACAATGTAAACGACTCTATGATAATTATGAATTCACCTATGGCATGTTTAGTGAATCTGATAAATTACAGGCTAAACTCTATGCTCAAGCTCAAGTAGATCTAGATCATCTGGCTCAAGATGCTCGTAAAAATGGCTACGCTCATGGGGATATTCAATTCTATAGTCGTATGTTTAAACGCAAACTTTTTACCCACTATTACTCAAGAGTGAAGCAACTAGCTTAACTCTTTTTATTTTACACTCAGAAAGGAAAATCTTATGATCTCAGAAACACTTAAAATGAAACCAGAATTTATTGGCCCTGCTTACTACGAACGTTTGGGAAATGCTCCTAAATTTATTTTTGGAAAAGAAGGTAAATACCAACGTCACATTCTAAACAGCGCAGAGCACGGTGCCTTTCATGTCATCACACCAGCTTCTACAACGGTCTTCCCAGAAGATGCTCTAGTAGAAGCGGTTAACCCAATCTTTTTCCCGGACACTGCTCTAAATGGCAATACTGTTGCACCTTATCTCAATGTCTTTGCTGAAAAATTGGTAATCAAAAAATAAGAAATTAAAGGAGAAAATCATATGGCTAAAATTGGATTAAACTACGGAGAAAAACTACAAATTGCTGACAAGACTTATCGTGTTATTACAGACGGGTTAGATGTCCCAGCTGTCCTTGGAAAACTGACTTTCCGAGGTGTTGAAGGTCCTGATATCATCTTTGAAGTGGATCGCTCACAACGGAATCCTGATGGATCGTTTGTACAAGTCAATACAGGTGAGATCCGTGGAATTGTTGTAGGGATTCACTCTTCTGTCCAGCATGAAACCCTCTTTTTCACGATCGCAGACATGTCAGAGTCTGAAATTGAAGACCTAGGTATTAAATACCGAGAAGAGGTTGAACTAGAAGATATTGTTATCACGCATACCCACGTCAATCGTAATGATATCTATAAGCTCTTTGCTTCTAAAATCAAGAAAAAAACTGGAGGCGCACCGACTAAAGAAAACAAACCGGTAGAAAATAAGAAGGAAAACTAGGAGGTGATGCAGAATGAAACTCTTTACCTATCGGGGAAAAAGAGTTCGAGTTTTTCATCGTAAACTAAAGGGAATCACATGGTTTATCTGGTGGTTTCCTTTTTTGTTGGCTATTAGTGTCTACAGCTACTTACATCTAGAAGAATTAAAAGTCCATCCCTTACCTCAAGGATATTTTCTAGGAGCTGGACTTCTCTTTTCTTTAATCTTCTCTTGGTTTATCAATCGAATTTGCTACAGGAAGATGCTCTTTTTTCAAAAGCTCAATAGCCTTCGAATTCTTTCTCGCTTTTTGCTAGAGAATAACCTCTATCTAGTTAAAAAGGTCAGACGTGAAAACAAGATCATTGAAAAAATCACCTTACCTCAAGTGTATATCAAACAGTCTCGCTACAAGATTGAAGTGAGTTTCATTCTAGAAGGTAATAAATTTCAAGATCGCTTCCTCAACCTTGGAGCTACGCTTGAAGTCATGTTTAATGGAGACTTTCGTAATAAAACCTTTGATAACCGCTTTATCAAATATGAAATTGCTATTAACCGAATTGATAGTCGAATCACCATCGATGAAGTAAAAGTCAAGGGATCCAAACTCCAGCTCATGAAAGATGTATCTTGGGATTATATTGAAGAACCTCATCTTCTCATCGGTGGTGGAACAGGTGGAGGAAAAACCGTTGTTCTCATGACCATTATCTACGCCTTGGCTAAAATCGGCTTTATCGATATCTGTGATCCAAAGAATTCAGATCTATCTGGATTAAAGAAAATTCCAGTCTTTCATGACCGTGTTTATACTAGTAAGGAAGATATCATCAACTGTTTTAAAGAGAATGTAGAGTTCATGGAAAAACGCTATGAATTGATGTCTACTTCACAAAAATTCCAAGCTGGAAAGAACTTTACTCACTATGACATGAAACCGAAATTTATTCTGGTCGACGAGTGGGCAGCTCTCATGGCAAAGATTGATCGTGACTATAGCCAACAGTCAGAACTCATGGAATACCTCTCACAATTAGTTCTAGAAGGTCGTCAAGCTGGAGTCTTTATCATCTTTGCTATGCAACGGCCCGATGGAGAATTTATCAAAACGGCTCTTCGGGATAACTTTATGAAGCGTCTTTCCGTCGGTCATTTAGAATCAACAGGATATGACATGATGTTTGGAGATGCCAATAAAACCAAAGAGTTTAAAAAACTTGATGAAATCAATGGAGTCAAGGTCAAAGGACGGGGGTATATCGCAAACAACGGTGAGCTGGCTGGGGAATTCTTCTCTCCTTATGTACCGCTTGATCAAGGCTTTTCCTTCTATGATGCCTACTCTAACATTCCGATCATGGAGTTTGAAGGAGAAGAATTCTCAGTATTTGAAGAATATAAACCACCAGTTGAAACAATTGATCCTATAGAGGAAGAGGAGGCTATAGAAAACGAATCAAACAAGAGACCACTCAAAGAATTCGCAGACGAACAAAATCTTAAAATGCCAACCTTACGCAAGATTATCTATCTCTTAACAGAACAAGGGATCATCTTTGAACGGACTGTATCCGCTATTTTAGTGGATCCTTTTCAAGAAAAACTTCTTCTTGAAATCCTCGCTCAATTTGAAGAGGGAGGACGCAGGTCTTATCCAAAAGCAGTTGAAGCGACGATTGTTCATCATGGGCTAGGACAAGGGCAAGGGCAAGCCTGACCGCAGGTCAGGCGCAGACCGTAGCCCGAAGTTTCTAGGCCATGATGAAACTTCAACCCCCGTTTTCTAATAGGGGGGTTACATTTGGCAAATACGCCAAGTCCACCCCTCCTCATTCCTTATGGGAGTTGGGTTTTCAATTTTTATGAAGTGTGTCACTTTCGTCAAAAAAGTGTGTCACTTTGTTAGAAAGAGGTGTTGCGATGAATGGACAAAATTAGTCCTTTTCATATTAAGAATTTCAGAAAACAAACAGGACTTAGTCAAAAAGCATTTGCACAAGCTGTTGATCTACCTACAAGAACCTACCGCTCTTATGAAACAGGCGAAAGAGGGCTGACGATTGATAAGTTTAGAGAACTTAAAGAAAAACTTGGTTACTATCAAGATTGCGATAAAAATAGTCTTCGGGCTCAGATCGACTATCTACGATTGACCTTTCCTAGATTAAAGGATCTAGATGCTTTCTGTGAAAATTTTCTTCATTGTCACCTAAGCGAATTTACAGACCAAGAAACTCGCCTTATGAACTATACCCACTTATGGCAACGAGGAAACATCTGGATTTTTGATTTCTTTGATAAGTCTGTGACCAATGACTACCAAACTTGTCTTCAACTATCCGGTCAAGGATGCCGTGAGCTGGAATTGCTTTTAGAAGACAAGGGAATTACTTGGCAGAACTTTCTTCAAAACATTCTTTATTCCTATGAAGATGTTCGGGTGAAGCGTCTCGATATTGCTCTAGATGAACTCTATAAGGGTTACGGGCACGAGGACGAACAAATTCAAATCCCCAAACTGATTGATAAACTCTATTCCAAAGAGATTGTCCTAGACACGATCAAGAAATGGAATATCACGGGTGGTGGATCTTTCACAGATAATGAAGACATGGAAGCTAATCACGGCTTGTCCATTTACTTTGGAAGTCGTCAAAGCCAACTCTACTTTAACTTTTATGAAAAGCGCTATGAAATAGCTCGAATGGAAAACATCTCCTTGGACGAATCCTTGGAGATTTTTGGTATCTGGAATCGCTATGAACTCCGCTTTTCAGATCAGAAAGCTCAAGGCATTGTGGAGGAATACATCAACGGTGTAGATCTCGGAGAAATTGCAAGAGGTATCGTCAATAAAGAAATCCAAGTCTATGATGGCCTCACTCGTTTCGGAGCCTATAAGCCTGATGAGAAATGGCAACGGCTCTTTGGAGGAGTCGAACCCTTAAAACTGTCAACCAACCCACAGCCTTACAGTATTGAGCGAACTATTCGCTGGCTGACTTACCAAGTTGCGAACTCCCTTGCACTAGTCACTGAAGCAGACAAGATCCTCCAAACAGAATACATGAAAATGATTCAGAATAGCGGAGAGATCACTGATAGAGGAAAAGCCATGTTACGACTTCTCAAAGCCAATAAACACTATGAACACTAGAAAGGAAAAACTATATGGAATACAAAGTTCAAATCAATTCACTAGACAACTTTAAAGCTTGGTCTGGTGGACTAACTACCTTGAATACTGTCCGAGAACGTGGTGGAATAGATACCCTAACAGTCATTTGTGAAGATATCTTCTCTGGCGATACACCAACTGAAGGGCAAATCAATGACTGGCTCTGGTTTGATTCTGATTTTATCTACCAAGCTTTAGGTTACGATGATCTACTTGAGGCTTCTTGAGATGATGAAGAAGATTTATCAAACTGACTTTTTACTTCTTCCAGAACATGAATTCTGGTATATGTATATCATTTTAAGAAAAGGTAAGGACTTCTACTACGAATGTGCAGGTAGATGCACAGAAGATCTTCCAGATAGTAGAGGGTTTTATAACTATGAACATGCTTGTTTCACGCTAGATGGTCAAGTGTTGAGCATAAATAAGAAAATGCGCCCCTCACTCATTGCTTATATTCAAAAGACCATCAAAGAAAACCAAGAAACATTTAGAAAGGAAATTGAAATGGCCACTAAAACTATTTTTGAAAAGAAAGTCTCTCAAGTCACGAATGAACTGGGAGAATTACTTAAAAAGAAAGATCACAGAGAGGCTTGGACCAAAGCTGGAGAATTAAATAGTCTCCTTAAAAAAGAAGAAGCCAAAGACCTAAAACCTGACCTGATCGAACAACTCCAAACTGAGCTACGAGGCTACTATTACATTAATGGCGAGATCGAAAAAGCCAATAAGCGCCTCTATGCAAAAGGCTCAAAGCTCATTGAGCTTGCTGGTCTCTAAAGGAGGATCTATGGATAAAGCTAAACGCTACTTGCTTCAAGCAAAAGAATATCTCTCACACTTTAAAAAGGTGGAGAAAAAAGGAGGACTACCAAAACTAAAAGTCACCAATAAAAAGACCGTCAATATTGCAGTCATAGGAGGGATTTCTTTCCTCCTTTTTGTTGGTCTCTTGGGTGCTATTCGTGCTATCACACTATCAAATAAAGTAGGAGCACTACAAGCTCAAGTGGAGGCTACTAAAAAACAAAAGGCACAGCCAATGGAGTCTAGTAAAAAATACGACTATAAGCTCCAGTACTACTTGAATGACTATGTCTATGCCTATTTCACTCTTCCACAAGAAGGGGATAAACAACAAGCTCAAGTAGAATACTTAAATAGCTTTTACAACTTCATTCCTGATGTGAAAGCTCAAGGTCAAGTTCGAAATCCTAGTGAACTCCTCTATTCTCAGTTAGTGACTGTAGAAGGAAAAGTTGCGACCTATAAGATCAAATACAAGGAAACTATCCGCCGGGATAATAACACGGAAGAAAAAGAAATCGTTACAGGTTTCAATATCCCATTTGATGAAAAAGATGGGAAATACTATATTTCTGGCCTTCCTTGGTTCTCTGCTATTGAATCCTCACAAGCTGGCCACTTTAGCGAAGATGATAAGCTCCAACTAACTGCCAATGATCATTTTTCAGACAGTGAGCGAAAGAAGGTGGAAAAATTCCTCAAGGTCTTCTTTATCAACTATACTACTAACCAAGACAACCTCAATCTGATTGCTAAGGATGTGGATATCATCGCAAATAGCACTTTCAAAACGATCGACTACACTTATCTCAAACAGGACGGTGATGATTTAATCGCTTATGTCCAAGCTACCTTTGAAGTTGGAGGGACCACTCACTCGGAAAACTTCACTTTTACCCTCTCAGAAAAAGAAAAGACCTACTATGTCTCAAAACTAGAACACACCATTCCACTGAATTATGCAAATGATAAAGAATAGGAGAACTCTATGAATACAAACAATCTACGAACCTTCCTTCAGGGTGATGGAATTTGGATCCTGACAGCCATTGCCGTGCTCTTAGCGATCAAGGCTTGGCGGAACAGTTCTTGGCTTCAACTCTTCTCTGTCGTTGGTTTCTATGCCGTTATTGTTTCAATTGCGAAAGGACAAGATATCCTAAAAGCAGTCGGCTGGTTCCTGCGACTCTTCGGTATTGAATCAGGACTCTAAGTATGAATGAAGAAAGACTTTATGATTACAGTAAGGGCCTAAATGCTCCTTATTGGATCCAAGAAATCAAGACAAAAAAGGGCACTCGACTATGGTACTTTGCGACACCCATGCAGTTGTCCTTTTTCATTGTTTTTATCAACGTCTTTGTGGCCATGTTACTCTTTGGAGGTTTTATCTTTGTGCCATTCGCAAAAATCACTCACTCAATTTCTCTCTTGCTCTATTGGTATCTCCCTTACAAATTGGCCAAATTTTATACTGAATACGAGCCTCACGGTAAAAAGATGCACGTCTTTATTGGAGATTACCTGATTTACTTTTGGGACTTTAAGATCAATAAAAAAGCTATCTACCATGAAGATCGGATAGAGCCTGTAGAAGAAATTGTCTTTGAAAAAACAAATCTATAGAAAAGGAGGACCTATGAGTATTACTTTAACTTATCCTATAAGGGAAACACATGAAAATCTAGCTCTCAAAAAAGATCAAACAGTCGTTGCTTATTATCGTATTCCAAACACTCCCATCACAATTACAGATGATGAAAAAAAGGGCAAACATAAAATTACGGTTGCTCAAATGATGAAGAAGCTCCAGAAAAATAAGTTCTTTGAAATATCTCTGATCCCTAAAGACTATCTCTTAGAAGAGAAAATGCGGGACTTTTCAGATGCTCTAGCAGATGATAGTCGTGAACTAGGAGAAGAACTGCTTCTTTACACAGTGGATCGTCTAACAGATGAAATGGAAATTCCTTATCAGTTTGATTGGGTCGTCGGAGTAACCTTACGCAAACAAAATCATGGAGCTACAGTAAAAGACTTGGCCTATGAGAGCTTTAATGAGTTCACTGAAAAGATCGCAAAGGGTCTTGGCTATGAATATGAATTAAGTCCCACTTGGTATGAAGACTATAAAAGTGATGAATTCACTATTTTTCAAGCTTTCTCCGTTCTTCGGGCAAAACGGTTATCTAATGAAGAACTCTTTTATTACCAGCGGATGCAGTACCTTCGCTATATCCCTCACTACAAGAAAGAGGTACTCGCTAATCGTGCTCAATTCAATATCACGGACACCTTGATCAAAGTGCTAAAAGGTGGCTTCCTCAAGCTAGAAAGCCCTTATGGATCTTCCTTTGTGACGATTCTTCCGGTTGGTAAATTTCCTGTTCAATTCAATGGTTTTCACCTGGGCGAATTTATCCAACGCTTAAACTTTCCCGTTGAGCTACGAATCAAGGCAGAATTCATTGATACAGGTAAAATCAAGGGTCGAATGGGACGCTCGAATACGCGTTACAGAAACATCATGGAAGAGGCAGAAAATACAGATACTGTCCAACAAGACGAGATTATCATGGGTTCCATCTCCCTAAAGGACTTAATGAAGAAAGTCGGAAACAAGGAAGATATCATCGAATATGGAGCCTATCTGATTGTCTCTGCTTCTAGTGTGAACCAACTCCGTCAAAGACGACAAGTGGTTTTGAACTACTTTGATGATATGGGCGTTGAAATCAGTGAGGCCTCTCAAGACGGACCCTATCTCTTTCAAGCGCTGCTCTATGGAGAAAACCTCCAAAAGAAAACTCGCACCTGGACACATATGGTCACAGCTCGTGGATTTTCAGAACTCATGCCCTTCACCAATACCTCTTCTGGAAACCGTATCGGTTGGTATATCGGCCGAGTAGATAACTGGACAGGCCGTTGGGACAATATTGCAAAAGCCATTGATTCCTCAAAGAACATTGTCCTCTACAATGCGACAGTGGGAAATAAAGAAGATATCGCTGGAAAGATTACCAAGAACCCGCATATCATCATCACGGGTGCAACAGGGCAAGGAAAATCTTTCCTTGCTCAGATCATCTTTTTAAGTGTGGCCTTACAAAATGTTAAAACCCTTTATATCGACCCTAAACGTGAACTTAGAAATCACTACCAAGAAGTGATCAACTCACCTGAATTTGCACGTCTCTATCCTGAACGCAAGAAACAGATTGAGAACTTTAACTTTGTGACACTGGATAGCTCACTACCATCAAACCACGGAGTCTTAGATCCTATTGTCGTTCTAGATAAAGAACAAGCTGTAGAGGTCGCCAAAAACATGCTTGAGTTTTTACTACAAGCTGTAGATGATGTCACGATGGATCAAAAAACAGCTATCACAGAAGCTATTAATGCGATTGTGGAGAAACGAGTCGCTGGTGAGAAGGTCGGATTTAAACACGTCCTAAAAGTTCTGAGAGGCTCTACTTCCTCTGAAATTGCTTCGGTTGGTCGTTACCTGACCTCAATTGTCACAAACTCTATCTTGGAACTAGCCTTTTCAGATGGAACCACTCAAGGACTTAACTACGAGTCACGAGTGACCATCCTAGAGGTCAATAACCTCAAACTACCAAAAGACGATTCTACAAAAATTTCAGATCATGAACGCAACTCTATTGCCCTCATGTTTGCGCTTGGTGCTTTCTGTACCCACTTTGGAGAACGAAATGAAAATGAAGATAACATTGAGTTCTTTGATGAAGCATGGATTCTTATGAAGTCCGCAGAAGGAAAAGCCGTTATCAAAAATATGCGTCGGATTGGACGCTCCAAAAACAATACCTTGGCATTGATTACTCAATCTGTACATGATGCAGAAAATGACGATGATACAACTGGATTTGGGACTATTTTTGCTTTTTATGAAAAGTCTGAACGAGAAGATATCCTAAAACATGTCAATCTAGAAGTCACTGAAAGCAATCTCGAATGGATTGATAATATGATTTCTGGCCAATGCCTGTACTATGACGTCTATGGCAATCTCAATATGATTTCCGTACACAACATCTTTGAAGATATTGATATGCTTCTAAAACCAATGAAAGCTACGGTATCATCAAGCCTTGAAAATAAATACGCTAGTTAGGAGGTGAACCCATGCAAGAAGCTTTTGACAAACTAAGAGGAGTCGATATCTTCTCTCTCAAGTCCTACATGGAGCCAACTGGGTTTGCTTCCTTTAACGGGGCTTGGGTACTGATTAATGAGCTTTTCGTCAACTTCTTCTTTTTCATTCTAAACGCAGTGGTGGGCTTCTTTTCTTTGTTGATTCGGATTCTTGAAAAGATTGATCTCTACTCCAACTACAAGAACTATGTCTTTAATGGAGCGATGAATATCTGGAAAGGATTCATTGGTTCAAGCTCTGGTGGAGTCGCAAAACAATCACTCGTTTCAATGTTGCTTCTGATTCTAGCTTTCTATCTCTTTTATCAGTTTTTCTTTTCTAAGGGAGCTTTTTCAAGAACTCTCCTTCATGTCTTTCTAGTTCTCATCCTTGGTTTTGGTTATTTTGGAACAATCGCTGGAACGTCTGGTGGCCTTTATCTGCTTGATACCATCAATAACGTTTCTAAAGATGTCACTAAAAATATCACGAATATCAAGGTGGAGTATGGCAATAATAAATCCATTAAAATTGGTGATTCCATGGCAGATAGCTATATAGCAGAAACCTCTTATAAAGCCTACGTTTTCGTCAATACTGGACAAGAAAATGGGAAATATAAGAATAGCCAAGACGGAAAACAAGAAACTTTTGACGATAGTAAGGTATTAGGAACAGGCGATAAGAATGGAAACTTTAAAGCAGTTAAGTCTAAAGATCGCAATAAATATCTAGATGAACTAGGAAATGGAGCCAATGATGATGGTGAAAAGAACCGTTGGGTTTCCGCTATGCCAGATTTCATCTTTACTCGTATGTTTTATGTGATCTTCAAAATCTGTGAAGCCTTTGTATTAGCGATACCAGTTATTTTGATTCAGATGTTAAACGTTATTGCTCAGACACTCGTCCTGATGATGATCCTGCTCTTTCCAATTGTGCTATTAATGTCCTTCGTACCAAGAATGCAAGATTTGATTTTTGGAGTCTTGAAAGTCATGTTTGGTGGGCTGCTTTTTCCAGCTATCACGAGTCTATTGACTCTATTAGTCTTCTACATTGAAAAAATGATAGAAAATATCGTCATTACTGGCTTTGATGGTATCCTTAAAACTCTTCCATCCTTGATCATCTTTGGCCTTGTCTTTAAACTACTCATCTCAGTTGTCTCAAAAGGACTTGTATATTTCCTTCTATGGAAATACAAAGCTGAGCTGATCCAATTCATTCTTGGATCTAAAGCGCGAATGGTTGCGAATGATATTGGAAACAAAGTTGAAAAAGGGGTCACAAAGACCAGAGAGGTAGCTTCACAAGTACCATCTAGAAGCCTTTCATCTGCTCAACACCTTGGAAACTTTGCCTTAGCAGGTGCTGGTTTTGGAGCTGGGATGATGATGAATGCCAAGAGTCACTTCCAAAATGTTGGTTCTTTCTTTACCAATAAGGAATCAGAGCACCAACCCGATGAAGTGCTCCCAGCTGAAACACTTGAGACGCCAACAAGTCCAGATACTCCAGAACCAAGGATTCCAAAAACAAAGACAACGCTTGAAAGTGTTAAACCAGTTGAAGAGAAAGCACCAACTCCATCAATAGAATCTCCAATCACAGTAGAGCCAACTCCAAGTTCAGACGATGAATTCCAAACCCTTAAAGAAGAATGGATCTCTCCATTTAAACAACTCCGAATTAATAGTCTTGAGCGCAAATTAGAGGAATATAAAGATCCTCAAGCCATGTACAAAGCTCAAGGATCGAATGCTTTTACTCGTGCTTATCGTAAAACTATGACCCGAGATGATAAATTAAGGAGCAATATTGAACGAAGAGATCGATTGACGGAACGCTTAAAACAACTAAGAGGAGAATGACATGAATACTAAAATACGTTCAAGAACTTCTTTTCCAAGAATCCTTGAAGAAACTCTTTATCAGGCCTACCAAGAAGGAAAACGCTCAGTCGATTTCCTTCTTTTATTTCCAGTCACAGAACAAGAGCGGGACCAAATCATCCTACAGGCCAAGTCCTATTCAGTCGTTTTAGATGCAAAATGGCGTTTTGGGACTGTTTTGTTCACTGCTTATATAAGACATTAACTAGAAAGGAGATTCGATGAAAAAAATAAAATGGTTTCTATTAGCTGGTCTCATTCCTCTCTTTCTACCTATACTTATTATTATCATCCTTATGGGAGCCATCGGGGGAAATGGTACTGGTGGCTCTCCCCAATCCCAAAATGGCATGATTTATGCGGATCATTGGTCAGATGGTGACCCCTATACTCATAACCTACTTGTCCATCGCTATGGAATTAAAGCAGAGCAATTAGACGGCTTTTTAGATACTTTAGGAATCTCCTATGATAAGAACCGAATTAATGGGAAAAAGCTTCTAGAATGGGAAGCTAAATCTAATCTTGATGTCCGTGGAATTGTTGCGATCGCACTAAATGAAAGCTCTCTTGGAACTGCTGGAGTTGCTACCAACCCTGGAGCTAATATGTTTGGTTTTGGAGCCTATGACTCCAATCCAGAATATGCAAATCATTTCAACGATGAAGTTGCTGTTGTAGGACTAACCCAACAAACCATTATTGGGAATAAAAACCAAACCTTTAAAATTCAAGATGACAAGGCTAAGAAATTTGCGAATGGTACTCTAAATCCTTCTACTGATGGTGGTGTCTATTTCACAGATACTACAGGATCTGGAAAAAGACGTGCCGACACCATGAAAAAACTCGATGCCTATATAGACGAACATGGTGGAACTCCAAAAGCTCCTGAACAAACCACTGGAAAAACTAGAGACGGAGGTGGTGTCACATCTTCTGAAATTCCATCAGGATATAGCTTGACCAAAGAAATGAACCCTTCAACTTATACTGGGCTATCTTATCCATATGGACAGTGTACATGGTTTGTTTATAATCGAGGCAAAGAAGTTGGTGTTAACTTTGGGGAATACATGGGAAATGGTGGGCAGTGGATGAATGCTACAGGTTTTCAAACGACTCATACTCCAACCGAACACTCCGCAGTTTCATTTAGCCCTGGACAAGCTGGAGCTGCTCCAATATACGGACACGTTTCGTTTGTCGAGCAAGTTAAATCTGACGGCTCAATTCTTGTCTCAGAATGCAACGTTAAGGGATTAGGAATCATAAGTTACCGTACTTTTGATGCAGAAACTGCCAAACAATTTACATACGTTATAGGACATTAGAAAGGAGAAAATATGTTAGTACAACTACCTGAAGAACAAACTCAAGAAATTCAGCAAATGATCGCAACATTAATCAAGGATGAAATCAATCACTTTAAGGAAGATATTGGAGCAGATAGCCCTTTCCTTAATAAAAAGCAAACCTGTAATTATCTAGGTGTATCAAATAATACTTTAGATATTTGGATTGCTATGGGACTCCCTTATATTAGAATTGGAAAGTCTATTCGGTTTAATAAAGAAAGTATCAATCAATGGATGACAAGATTAGAAATTAGCGCATAAAAAGGGGAAAACAATGGCAATAAAGAAAACAAAAAATGGAACATACCATCTAAAAGTATATATTCCATCAGAAGTTCAAGGAAAACTCGGTTTAGGACAATATTTTGAGAAAAGATATAAAAGTAAACGAGAAGCAAAAGAAGCAGAAATCAAATTAAACATTGATATTGAAAATGCACGATTAGGTAGACAACCTATAGATTCAAAAGTTAATGGAAACATCTTATTTAAAGATTTTTATGAGAAAATCTGGTTAGAGCCATACAAAGCAGGTCAAACCACTACTACTATAAAACCTCCTACTAAAGCTACTGTTTTTCAAACAGAGAGTATTTTTAGATTACATATTCTTCCAATATTAGGAAAATACTCGCTAGAGCATTTAATAAATAATAAACAACTCGTTCTGTCACTCCTTACTCCCAAAGCAAATAGTTATGCTAATTTCAAAGTAGTCAGGAGTTATGTAAACTCTGTTTTTGATTGGGCTGAGGAGCTTGAGTATATTCCATCAAATAAACTCCGAAAGACAATTAGTAGAATTAAAGCGAATAAAAAAATTCTCCTTAAAGAGAGTAAACGTGAAGAAGATCTTTCTCTCGATAAAGAGGAGCTAAAATTATGGTTACAAGCTTTTGACACTGATTTAGAGAAAGGACTTATTGACCTAAAAGACTACACTCTCTTTTATACTACATTCTTCTTATCTGATCGAAAATCAGAAAGTTATGCTTTGCAATGGAAGCACATCAACTTTTCAACTGGAGAAATACTCATAGAACAAGCTTTAGATCGTTTTGGCAATGTAAAATCAACTAAAGGGAACAAAAAAACTCTCTTTAAAGCTCCAACTGAATTGATGGAACTTCTAGCAAATTGGAAAATTAGACAACAAGAAGAACTCAAACTTTTTGGACTACGACAAACACAGAAACAATTTGTGTTTACATATAATGATCGGACTAATAACATAAATTTACCTCTCCATACAGACTATCTCAACTACCGAATGAAATCTGTAAGAAAAAGACATCCTGAACTTGCCCCAGCATCTCCACATAAATTGAGACATACAGGTGCTACTTTAGCGAAACGAGCTGGTGTCTCACTAGAGACTATTTCTGAAGCTCTAACTCATAGCGATAAACAGATAACAAAAATGTATGTAAATACAGCTGATACCGTTGATCAGACAGTCGGTGAAATTGCTTTTAGGAATCTCGAAAAATGATTCAGGGAAATCTCAGGGAAATTTTCAGGGAAATTCTTGATTTTTAAACAAAAAAAGACATCCAAGAGATAATTCTTGAATGTCTGTAAACGTTGATATAATCGTGTTGATTAACGTTTTGAGAATTGTGATGCTTTACGAGCTTTCTTAAGACCTGGTTTCTTACGTTCAACTTTACGTGAGTCACGTGTAAGAAGTCCTGCGCGTTTCAATGAATCGCGGAAGTCTGGGTCTACTTGAAGAAGGGCACGAGCGATACCGTGACGGATAGCTCCTGCTTGACCAGCGTAACCACCACCTACAACGTTAACGAAAACGTCGTATGAACCTGCAGTTGAAGTAACTGCGAATGGTTGGTTGATTACAAGACGAAGGTCAGCGTGTGGGATGTACTCTTCAACATCTTTTTTGTTAACAGTGATTTTACCAGTTCCTGGAACAAGGCGAACGCGTGCAACAGCGTTTTTACGACGTCCAGTACCTGCATATTGTGCTTGTGACATACTTTATTGTTCCTTTCCTTAGATAAGTCCTGAAATATCAAGAACTTCTGGTTGTTGTGCAGCGTGAGTGTGCTCAGCTCCAACGAATACTTTCAATTTCATACCTTGAGCGCGGCCAAGAGTATTGTGTGGAAGCATACCTTTAACTGATTTCTCGATTAAACGAACTGCATTTTTAGAACGAAGTTCACCAGCAGAGATTGATTTCAATCCACCTGGGTGGTTTGAGTGAGTGTAGTAGATCTTATCAGTTGCTTTTTTACCAGTCAATTTAACTTTTTCAGCATTGATAACGATTACGAAGTCACCTGTATCAGTGTGAGGTGTGAATGTTGGTTTGTTTTTTCCGCGAAGCACGCTAGCAACAACTGCTGAAAGGCGTCCAAGAGGTACATCAGTTGCGTCAACAACGTACCATTTGCGTTCTACTTGGCCTGGTTTAGCCATGAATGTAGTTTTGTTCATGATTTCTCCTATATGAATGTCGTTTTTGTTTACAGGGCGGATGTTCCGGTCCGCAAGTTATTTGAAAGGTTCCGGGGCCTTACAAATGGGGTAAACAATACCGCCTACTATTGTATCAAAATTCTAAGATAAAAGTCAACCGATTTGGAAAATTATTTGCGATTTTCTTTTCCAATGACAAATCCGATCAAGGAATTTGGGCCGACGTGGGCTGAAATGACTGGTCCAAGGGGCATCACGAGGACTTCATCGATCCCTTCAAGCGCAAGCATTTCTTTCTTCAGTGCTTCTGCTCCTTCTAGATCATTGGTATAAGAAACCAAGGCTGTGCTTTCACCGATATCTGCTTTGATCAGCTCTAGTAATTCTCGGACAGCTTTTTTGCGTCCCCGAACCTTGCTGATGGGCACTAATTTCCCTTCCGCATCAATCCAGAGAATGGGTTTGATGCTGGCCAAACTTCCCATGATCGCGGCACTTTTTGAGAGACGCCCTCCACGCATGAGGTGGTAGAGATCATCGACGAGGAAATAAGTCCGCAGTTTTGGCGCTAGGTCCATGATTTCTTCTTTGGCTTCTGCTAATGAACGGCCCGCATCACGCGCAGCTACTGCCCGCATGACCAGATATCCCTCTCCAATCCCAGCAGCCTTCGGATCGACAATCTCGATCACTGCTTCCGGGTAGTCTTCTAAAACCAGGTCTCGTGCCATGACTGCACTCTGGTAGGTCCCAGATAAGACTGACGAAAAGGCCACATAGAGCACGGCTTTCCCTTCTTTGGCAAATTGTTCAAAGGTTTCCTGAAATTGGCCCACATTGACCTGACTGGTTGTCGGTTTGGCCCCATTTTTCATAGCTTCTAAAAGCTCTGGGCTGGTCAATTGACCTTGGCCAACTGTCTGGTAAACCGTCCCATCTAACTCAATGGTTAAGCCAAGAATGGTCACCTGATGTTCCTTGGCCCAGTTCTGATCTAAATCTGCGGTCGAATCGGTTAAAATAGCAAATGTCATTACTTGTCTCCCATCATTTCTTGTAATTGTCGCAATACTTCGTGATCGAGCGGTCGCATAGGTGGTTTTTGATCGTTGACCACTAGCTGCGCCTGATTAAGGTTTCCTTTGACGACTGCGACCCGTTTTTCTAACTCTCTGGCAGATACCCGAAGAGCTCCTTGAGCAAAGACGGTCCATTGCTCATTTAAGTCACTGGTTGCGACCGATACTTGGTGGAGGGGCGTGTTAAGCTCTGCAGCCAAGCGCTCGATATAGTCATCTGCCGTCTCATCCTCACCGGTAAAGACCACCTGAACATTGAACTCCTCATAGGTCTGCCGCACTCCTGGCATATACTGGGCATCAAAGACACAGATGACTTCGATTCCTTCAAAGCTAGCATAGTGACTCAGTTTTTGCAGGAGGATATTGCGAGCTGCATCGAGCTCACTTTTTTGAAAGAGCTGGCGAGTCTCCTGCCAAAAGGCAATCATATTATAGCCGTCAACCAATAAGATTTTTCGTTTCATATCATTGCCTTTCTAGGATTATAGTCGGTTGCGAAAGACCTCATACATAAGAATAGCTGCTGCCACGCTGGCATTGAGGCTTTGCACATGACCATTCATGGGAATGGTGATCATCTCATCGACTTGCTTTTTGATGTTGGCTGAGATCCCTTTTCCTTCATTGCCAATGATCAAGGCTAACTTGCCAGCCGTATTCCACTGGTGCGATGGCGTGCCGTTCATGTCGGTTCCAAAGATCCAGAAGCCCTCTTCCTTTAGCTTGTCTAAGGTTTGGCTAAGATTGGTCACACGCGCAATGGGAATGTGTTCCACTGCTCCGGTAGAAGTTTTTGACACCACTGGGGTCACCCCAACCGCTCGGTGCTTAGGAATGATGACTCCTGAGACATTGGTCGCATCAGCTGTCCGCAAGATAGATCCAAGATTGTGCGGATCTGTTAAGCCATCGAGAATCAATAAAAGCGGGTTCTCTTCTTGGGCTGTCTGTTTCAGAATCGCTGCCAAGTCGGTGTAAGCAAAGGCTGCCACTCGAAGAACAAAGCCTTGGTGAACAGCTCCTTCTGTCATTTCCTGCAGGGTTTTCTTTGGCGTCCAAGAAATCGACACTTTTTTCTCAGCTGCTAAGGCCTTGATCTTGTCGACATTTTTCCCTCGGAGATCTTCTTGAATATATAATTTATTGCCTGTGTTGGCTTGTAAAGCCTCGGTGACTGCGTGGACACCGTATACGATATCGTTATTTTCCATAGAACTAGTATACCACAAGAAAGGAGGAAGAGGCCAATTCATGATATAATGAAATCAAATCTATCTCAATGAACAAACATAACTAGAAAGGAAGCCATGCCTCTTTTTCAACGAACCATCAAGCTCACCTTGGCCACCTGTTTAGCAGCTACCCTTGCTTATGCTCTGGGCTTGACCTATGCCATCTCAGCTGGCGTCATTGCCATCTTGAGTATCTCTGATACGCGTCGCAGTACCATCAAGCAGGCCTACCAGCGCTTTATGTCAACCTTGCTAGCCCTTGCTATCGGAAGTCTCGCCTTTTCCTTTTTAGGATTTAACCTTTGGGCACTGGGAGTTTTTATCGCTCTCTATGTTCCTGGTGCCTTTCTATTGGGTTGGCAGATCGGTATCACCCCTAGTACGGTGTTGGTTACCCACCTCTTGATTGAGCAGTCTACCTCCTGGGGGCTCTTGCTCAATGAACTTGCTCTCTTTTTAATTGGGACCAGCTTTGCCTTGCTGGCCAATCTCTATATGCCTTCTAATCAGGGAGCGATCGATCATTACCATGATGTTGTTGAAGACCAACTAAAGAAGATCCTTGGTCGTTTTGCGGAATTACTTGGTAAAGGGGATGGTCGCAATGATGCTCGCTTGATTAAGGAGTTGGATGGTATCCTAAAGGATGCTTTGAAGCTAGTTTATCTGGACCATTCCAACCACCTCTTTCACCAAACCAACTACCATATTCACTACTTCGAAATGCGCAAGCGGCAAAACGATATTCTGCGAGATATGGCAGAAAACGTCAATCGCTGTCAGTTAGCGGCGAGTGAAAGCATAATCCTGGCACAACTATTTAAGAAGACGGCTCAACAGTTAAGCCAGGAAAATCCTGCCCAAGATCTTCTAGATGATATTAGTCATTATTTGGCGATCTTCCGCGAACGCCCTCTTCCCAAGACCCGTGAAGAATTCGAAACACGCGCCACCTTGCTCCAACTCTTAAGAGACTTAGAAACTTTTATCCAAATCAAGGTTGATTTTTACCAACAATTTCATAAGGAAACAGAATAGACAGAGAAGCCCTTGCAAGATGCAAAGGCTTCTTTATTAGGGTAATCGTTGTAAACGCTTTCCTAAAATGGTATACTAGAACTGGAAAATAACTTTTTTTAAGGAGGGTCTTCTATATGAAGTCTTCATATAAGAAACATTTGTACACTACGACACTCAGTCTCTCAGCGGCTGTCTTGCTTTCCGTTATCGGTCATGGCCAAGCTTCAGCCGATAGCTTAGAAACTCCTCAAACGGAACCAAGCACGGTCCTTGAAGCGACACCTGCTACTGAGCAACCTGTGACAGCCGAGACGACTAGTCCCGCTACAGCCACAGAAGTAACTCCTGCTAGTCCTGCAGAAAGAGCAGCGACTTCTGATGGGACTTCTACTACAGAAGTTGCTCCAACCGCTAGTCCAAGCACTACCCGTGCTACAACAACCGCTGACCAAGCGACTCGATTGGCGGATAGCACCATTTATCTCTCTGAAAAGAGTACGATTGATGACAAAGTCCAAGAAAAAGCTCAAGCTGCTGGCAAGATCAGCTGGACCTTAGACAATAAACCTCTCTCTGAGTGGAAAACCTGGGATATGGAGACAGGAACACTGAGCAAGGATCCATTCCTCACTATCACAGAGACCGCAAACGGCAATGATCTGGATCTCCACATTGACGTGCAGGATCTCTTTGGTGAAGATCTCAGTCTTCGTAGCCCAAATAATATTCGCCGGACTTATCGCAACTACATCGGCAACCATGAACTAGTCGGAAACAATGCAGACTTGGGTGTGACCATCAATAAAACCCTTGTTTTTAGACCTTACCAAGACTACCATACACATGAAGAGATGCTCGCTGCTATCGAAAAATCCAAGGAAGAAGCGAAACCCGATCGTTTAGTGCAGCTGGAAACCCTTGGTAAGAGCGCCCAAGGCCGGGACATGAAGATGGGAATTGTGAGTAAGGACCAAGCCAGCATCGATCACTACCTGTCTAGCACCAATCCTACAGCTTTGACCAAACCAAGCGAAATGCTGGCTGCACTGAAGGACAAGACCTTGGATTACAAACTACCCGTCTTAGTCCACAACACCCATGCGGATGAACAGCCTGGCATTGATATCATCACAGGCCTCTTTAATACCTTTGCGACCAAGGAAAAGGTGACCTTTAACACAACAGATGAAGCTGGAAATGCTAAAACTGTCACGCTAGACATTCCAAGCTTGCTCAATAAATTCATCTTCTTATTTGACTTCACGGAAAACCCAGATGGAGATGCTCTCAACCTGCGGGCCCTAGCAAACGGGCTCGATCCAAACCGGGATGCCAGCTACCAAACCAACCCTGAAGTCCGGACCGTCATCCAAATGATCAACAAGTGGAATCCGATCGCTCTCTACGACTTACACGGTTTTGTAAAAGAATTCTTAATCGAACCTGCAACACCTCCACATGATCCGAACTTTGAATACGACCTCATGTCCAACCTCATGCTGGAAAATGCCCATCATATGGGCCGGGCTGGAGTTGCTAATTCCAAATACGACAGCTACATCATTCCAAAACTGGATTGGGGAGATGGCTGGGATGATTCCTTCTCAGGTTATACAGGTGTCTATGCTGTCTATCACGGCATCTTGGGCCACACCATTGAAATACCAGAATCCAACCAAGAATCCTATAAGGCTGGACGCAATGCTGTCCTCGGCGGCATTGACTTCCTCAACCAAGATCCAGACCGTCTCCTTGAGATGCGTCTCAACTTCTACCTGCGTGGTCTCAATAAAACGGAAGATCCAAAAGCTGAAAATGAACTGGTTGGCCCAAATGGGGAAATCGTTGGACGTGTGAAAAACGGTCGTCCAAAATTCTTCCCAGACTACTACGTCATCCCAATGAGCCTCGACAAAGACAACGATGCCCAAGAAGCCTTCAATATGATCGACTACTTCAAACGCAATGGTGTCCTCGTCAAAGAACTCAAAGAAGATATTGGCAACTATAAAAAAGGGGACTTAGTCATTGATATGGCCCAAGCCAAACGGGGCTATGCCAACCATATTCTCTATAAGGGCTCCAACGAATCTGCCTGGGCTGCTATGTACGCAGAATTGCTGGTCAACTTCCCAGATATGAGAGGGTTCAAGTCCGAACCTGTCTTTGCGGATGGTCTTTTCAATGGAAAATTAGGCGAAGTCACCACCACCCGTGCGACTCGTACCTCTGAGATCGATTCAAAAGCTCCTTACTATGTGATCGCAAATACCTCAGCCAGTGCCGTTAAAGCTATCAACCAGGCCATTGCGCAAGGCAAATCTGTCTATCTAACAGATGATGGCTACATCGTTGACCGCGATACCTTTGCTTCACTCCTGCCAAACTATGCCATCTATGGTGATGCCCTCTACAAGGTACCAAGCGGGCCAACCTTGAAACCGATGAAGGTCTACTCTCCAAACTACCACTATAATTGGGCTGGAGTCGATGCGCCTGCTCATACCAGTCTAGTCCTTGAAAAATTAGGCTTCCAAATTGTCAATACTCCAGAAGAAGCGGATGTTGTTATTTTGGAAAGCAACCGCTTTGACGCTTCCATCTTTGGTAAGAAACCAACTCTCGTCATTGGTGGGGAAGCCATGCAGAAACTGGAAAAATTGGGAGTTCTTGCAGGATTTGACGCTGAAAAACTAAAAGGCGGTAGCGACTACGAAGGCTTGATGAAGGCGATCATCGATGACCAAGATCCACTGACCAGCGGTTATAAGAAGAATACCCTCTTCTACTCCAACTCAGGAAACTGGATTGAAAAGGTTCCAGAACATTTCAAGACCTTGATGAGCATCGCTCCGAGCGATTATTATATTGCAGGTTGGTGGCCACATAATGATGTTCTGGCTAACAAAGTCATGGCCATCTCTGGAGAACTGATGGGACAACCACTCTTTGTCTATGCAGGAAATCCAACCAACCGTCAACACCCTGTCCACTTCTTCCGCTGGGTAACCAATGCGATCTTTGGCAGCAAGTTGGCAAGCTTGATGGATTACGTTCCAGCTAAAGAACCAGATCAAGTGGTGGTTCCAATTCATAACCAAACAAGCAATCCACAGCCAATCTTAGCCAAGAAGGATACTCCTAAAGTGCTCCTTCCACAAAAAGAAATGACAACTAAAAATGAAGAAAGCGTGCAAGCCTTGACTTACCAAGTAGGACAAAGCTTCCAAGAAAGTCCAGCCAAGGTACAATTGCCACAAACTGGAGAAGACACAACCGCACACTTCATTCTTTCAGGCTTCTTGCTAGCCGTTAGCGGCGGCTTCCTCCTCTTGAAAAAGAAAGAAGTTGAGTAAGTTCCAGGTTTAGACTTGGATGACACGAAAAGAACCTTCGCAGACGCGAAGGTTCTTTTTGGAGATGAAATATCTTTCAAAACTTTCCTTAGGTGAGTACGGACGTCAGCGAACTTCTACGAAGTTCCATGGCTTAATTTTGAGCCTAAGGTCTCAAAATTCCCGAGTGCCTGAAACACAGTTGTTTCAGGCACTTTTCTCACGGCGGAAAGTTTCAGTTTATACTTGACTGATTCTAAAGTATAGATAACTTTTATAAATTTCTCCAGATTTTTTAATGAAAATACTATTCTACATCTTAAATCTAACAATAATACAAAGTTTCTTTCTATTCTGCTAATTCTAGCACAACAGTTTGGTAAGGGGTCAATTCGAGCACTTGGTCTCCTTCTTGGAATAATCCTGCTGTATTATTTAAAACGACCGTTTTAATCGGAGCTGGCAACTCCAAGCTAGCCTGGCGATTTTGGAAATTGCTGACAACCAAGAGACGTTTGTCCCCACGGCGTTCAAAGGCGATGATGTTTTCACGGTCCCGATACGCTGGGATCATATCTCCAAATCGGATAGTATTTCCATAGAGGGGATGGCGATACAAGGCCGTCAGCTGCCGGTAATAATTCAAGATGGAATTTGGATCCTTTTCCTGATCTTCCACATTGATGGCAACATTTGGTTTGGGACTGATCAACCAGGCTGACCCATCGCTAAAGCCCAGACCTGGCTCTTTTGTCCACTGCATGGGTGTCCGCGCATTGTCCCGGCTGTATTTGGCAATCGCTGCTAAGGCTTCTTCCTCGCTCAAACCAGCTTCTTTAGCGACGTGGTAGCCATTGATGGTCGCGATATCATCAAAGTCCTCCACTGATTCAAAGACTTGGTTTTCCATTCCAATTTCTTGGCCTTGATAGATAAAAGGAATTCCCTTACGCAAGATTTGAATAGTTCCCAGAGCTTTTTTACTCGTGTCGTTGACTTGACCTTCCGCGATATAATGGGACACTCCACGAGGTTCGTCGTGGTTTTCAATGATGGTCGAAAGAACTCCAATGCTATCCGCGCGCTCATACGCTTGGAAAATACTTTCCTTGAGTTCATCCGCTGTCGGAAGAGCATGGTCGAACCAGCCTTTTCCTTCTTGACCCAGCATGGTTTGTTTGAAATCAAAGATCGATGAGAAAGCGCCATCTTTTCCGATAAAGAAATGCAATTCATCATCGGTTTCATTGAGAACTTCCCCTACTGTAAAGGCATTATACTTGGCGAAGGTCCGCTCCTTTAACTCTTGCAAGAAAGGTTCAATCGATTGCGCATTGACCAAAGACTCCGGTACTGGGACCAGGCCATTTTCACGATCGGACGGAAGCGAACGCCATTCTAGATCTTTTTTGATATTGATAATAGCATCGATCCTAAAGCCCGCAATTCCCTTGTCCAACCACCAGTTGATCATCTTGTAAATCTCTTCGCGCAAGACAGGATTTTGCCAATTAAGGTCTGGCTGATCCTTGTGGAAAGAATGGAGATAGTATTTGTTGGTGCCAGGAACCGGCTCCCAAACACTGCCTCCAAAGTAACTTTCCCAGTTGTTGGGTTCCTTGTCACTTTCGATGAAATAAAAGTAATCCGCATAAGGACCTTCTGGATCTTCTAAAGCCTTTTGGAACCATTCGTGATGACTGGAACAGTGGTTAACCACCAAGTCCATAATGATGGAAATGCCCCGCTTCTTACCTTCCTCAATCAACTCTTCCATATCTTCCATGGTCCCAAAGAGGGGATCAATGGCATAATAGTCTGAAATATCATAGCCCTGGTCAATAAACGGACTCTTGTAAATAGGGGAAAGCCAGAGAATATCAATTCCTAAGTCTTGAAGGTAATCGAGTTTCTCCGTGATGCCTTTCAAATCCCCAACACCATCACCTTTGCTATCTTTAAAGCTTTTTGGGTAGATCTGATAAGCGACCTTCCCCTTCCACCAGTCTTTTTCCATGTTTTGTCTCCTTAAAATGAAAGAGACCGAGACAAATCGTCTTAGTCTCTATAGTGTCAGTAGGTATTAGTATACTGTTTTTTCAGTTTCTTTGTCGAAGAAGTGAGCTTTGTTCAAGTCAAATCCAAGTTCGATGGTTGCACCAGTTCCAAGGTAGTCACGCGCATCCACTTTAGCGATGAATTCGTTGTCACCAACTTGGCAGTACAAGTGAGATTCAGAACCGAGCAACTCAGACACAGAGATCGTAGCTTTCACAACTGATTCTGGGAAAGTTTCAAGGAATGCAGCTTCTGTATTCACGTCTTCTGGACGAATACCAAAGATCAATTCTTTACCATCATAGCCTTTTTCACGAAGAACTTTCAAAGCACCTTCTGGAACTTTCAAATTCAATCCATTAGCAACGATGTGTCCACCTTCCAATTTCACGTTAATGAAGTTCATCGCAGGGCTTCCGATGAATCCAGCTACAAATTTGTTCACTGGATTTTTGTAAACTTCTTGAGGAGTTCCGATTTGTTCTACACGTCCGATTGTACCAGTACCTGCAGGGTTTTTAGTAGCAGACATGATAACGATACGATCAGCAAGTGTCATCGCTTCTGTTTGGTCGTGAGTTACGTAGATCGTTGTAGCTCCGATACGACGGTGAATTTTCGCGATTTCAGCACGCATGGATACACGCAATTTGGCATCCAAGTTTGACAAAGGTTCGTCCATCAAGAATACTTTTGCATCACGGACAATGGCACGTCCCATGGCCACACGTTGACGTTGACCACCAGAAAGGTCAGCTGGTTTACGATCCAAGAATTCTTTCAAGCCAAGGATTTCAGCTGCTTCTTGTACACGTTTATCGATATCTTCCTTGCTGTATTTACGCAATTTCAAACCGAAAGCCATGTTATCGTATACAGTCATGTGTGGGTAAAGAGCGTAGTTTTGGAATACCATGGCGATATCACGGTCTTTAGGTGCCACGTTGTTTACAACAGTGCCATCGATTGAACATTCACCTTCTGTGATATCTTCAAGACCAGCGATCATACGAAGAGTCGTTGATTTACCACATCCTGAAGGACCTACGAAAACGATAAATTCTTTGTCTTTGATGTCCAAGTTGAAGTCTTCTACTGAGTAGTGTTCGCTGTTTGGATATTTTTTGTAAATATTTTTAAGATTTAATTCTACCATGATGGTACTCCTTTGATTTTTATAGTTCTATTGTAAATGAAAACGTTTTACAAATCTATGGCAAGTCTCACAAAAAAGAAAAAGAGTTTTGTGCAAGTTGCACAAAACTCTCGATTGATTCCGTTTAAATGACATCTTGCAAGACTAAATGGTAGCAAAGAGCCAGATCTGTCAGACTTTTCAACTGGAGACCCGTTAGCTCTTCCCACTTATCAATCTTGTATTGGAGCGAATTGCGATGGAGATAGAGTTGCTGGGCCGCCTTGGTCACGACTGCCCCATTTTCCCAAAGAGCGACAATGATGTCTTGCAATTGATCTTGACTTTCAATCAACTGATACAAGCGTTCTTTGATCGGGGTAAGATCCAGACCTGCCTGCTCGATCCCCCACAGATAGAGTTGAGAAAAGCGATAGACGCCTTGATGACCTTCTCGGATCCAAGCTCGAAAGACCGCCTGTTCTGCTCGGATAACCGGAGACACTTTTCCTTCTTTTGACTCGGTCCATACTTGCCCGACCAGGATAGATAAACGAATGTTAAAATCATACTCCATGGCAGAGACAGTATCTTTTAAGATAGCAGCTACAGGCAGCGACTGGTCTTGGTCCAGAATGAGCACGTAGTCCTGTCCACTCAGTTGCAAGGTTGCTCGGAAGTTGGGCAAGAGTGTCTGCATCATCTCTAACCAAGAAGCCATCCCTTCCGCTGTTGAGTGCGAGAGGTGGCAATAGACGAGCTGCATTTTTTTGATGACCTGAGGGGCTTCTCCCTTTCCATCGATCAGGTATTGGTACCAAGGATTGGGGGCAACCTCTTCTTCACCGCCCAACAAGGAAATCAATTGTTTTTCTCGCTCGGTTAACTCTTCTTCCTTCAGTAGCAGCCATTGATGAGCCTGAAGGGGTATCGCTACATAACCAGCTGGTGGATGGGCTTGATCCGTCACCTCTGCATGAGGAAACCACTCTTTGATATTTTTCACTGCTTTCTTCCTTCTTCTACTTGCTGGATACACCAGTCAATCAGCTCTTCCAAACGAGAGAGCTCCCCCGTCATATGAAGATAGCCCATAACGGCTTCAAAGCCTGTCGACATACGATAAGTCACGACATCCGCATTTTTGGCCTTAGTATGGCTATTGGTATTGCGACCACGCTTGTAGATCTCCAACTCTTTTTCTGTCAGAATTTCTTGCTCCAGCATGCTTTCAATCAAGCTAGCCTGAGCTCTAGCAGAGACGTAGCGGGTTGCAGCCTGGTGAAGCTTATTGGGCTTGGTCATCCCTTGAAAAATTAGGTGCCTACGAATATACATGGAATAGACCGCATCCCCTTCAAAGGCAAGGGCTATGCCGTTAATCAGATTGACATCAATCACGTGTCCACCTTACGCCTTCTTTTGTATCCAAGAGCTTGATTCCTTGCGCAGCCAATTCATCGCGAATGGCATCTGCTCGCGCAAAATCTTTCTTAGCCCGCGCTTCCTGACGTTCAGCGATCAAGGCTTCAATATCCGCATCCAAAACTTCTTCAACAAAGACCACTCCAAAGACTTCTAACATCTTTGCCAAGGCATCCTTAACGTCTTGATTGTAGTGACCTGAATTGATCCATTTGGCCAATTCAAAGACAACGGTGATTCCGTTAGCGGCATTGATATCCTCATCCATGGCCGCAATAAACTTGTCCACAAAGTTTTGTAAGTCTGCTGGATCCACTTCTCCGGCGAACGGTTGCTCATAGGTATTTTTCAAATACTTGAGGTTAGTCTCCGCATCGCGGACAGCTTTTTCTGTGAAGTTAATCGGCTTGCGGTAGTGTTGGGTCGCAAAGAAGAAACGAAGCACTTGACCATCGATCGTCTTCAAAGCATCATGCACAGTGATAAAGTTTCCCAAGGACTTGGACATCTTGACATTGTCAATATTGACAAAGCCATTGTGCATCCAGTAGTTGGCAAAGGTTTGACCAGTTTTAGCCTCTGACTGGGCAATTTCATTGGTATGGTGCGGAAACTCAAGGTCAGCTCCACCACCGTGAATATCAATGGTATCGCCTAAAATCCCCGTTGACATGACCGAACACTCAATGTGCCAGCCAGGACGACCAGGTCCCCAAGGGCTTTCCCAAGAAACTTCACCTGGTTTGGCAGCTTTCCAGAGGGCGAAATCGACTGGATTTTCCTTGCGAGCTGTTTCCTCATCTGTCCGACCAGAAGCACCTAGCTCTAGGTCTTCCAAAGTTTTATTGGCTAACTTAGCATAGTTATGGGATTTTTCCACACGGAAATAGACATCGCCTTGGCTCTCGTAGGCATAGCCTTTTTCGATCAAGTCGGTAACAAAGCGAATGATGTCATCCATAAACTCAACCACACGAGGGTGACGGGTTGCAGGCTTGACCCCCAAAGCCGTCACATCTTCACGAAAAGCCGCAATGTACTTATCTGCCACTTCCTGAGGAGTAATGCCTTCTTCCTTGGCACGGTTGATGATCTTATCATCCACATCGGTAAAGTTGGAAATATAGGCAACTTCGTAGCCACGATACTCAAAGTAGCGACGAATCGTGTCAAAGGCTACTGTTGAACGGGCATTCCCCACGTGGATATAGTTGTAAACCGTTGGCCCACAAACATACATGCGGACCTTCCCTTCCTCGATGGGGACAAATTCTCGCAAATCACGAGACATGGTATCATAAATTTTTAACACGCTTCATTTCCTTTCTGTTTCTACTCTTTTGGCTTCAAATAAACCACCTGAGTCTGTTTGACAAAGCCAATCTTTTCATACAAACGTTTGGCACCTACATTGCTGTCTTCCACGGCAATCTGAAAGGCCTTGTCATTTTGCTCAATGAGTTTGTTGACAAGGGATTTTGCCAGGTAGCTCCCATAGCCTTTTCCACGATAATCTTCTACTACTGCAAGGCCATAGAGGTAGTTGCTAGTTCCAGATACATCGACCGTACAAACTCCAACGGCTTGACCATCCTTGAGTAAAATATAAAGTAGGCTGTCGGGATCCTTCAAGGCCTCAGAAATGTATCTGTGGCTTACTTCCGGCGATTCCATTTCATCTGAAAACGTTTGATGATGGAGCCTGGCAATGGCTTCAAGATAAGAAGGCTCTGCCAAGCGTACTTCGACATCTGAACGAGGATCCAGTTCATATGGAGTTCGATCACGTCCTAACCAGGTTTCTGTCTCTTCATCCTCGACCAGTCCCCAATTGCTGGCAAACTCCGGATGGCGCTCTAGAAAAACACGCTCTGTCTGAAAAGTCACAGACTCAATGGGATAAGATGCCGTTTCTGTCTCAAAACTTCTATACAAAGCACGCGCAATGCCTTGACGACGATGATTGGGGTGGACCAGAATCGCTACTTCCACATCTGGGTCATCTGCATAAACCGTTAATAGACCGACAAGCTCTCCTTTTTCATAATAAAGGAAAAAGGCGGGCATATCGGGATCAAAATTGAGCATATTGGAGAGATAAGGATCCCGAAAAGTTCCGTCATCGTTCTGACAGATGACAATAAGGGACTTTGCTTCCAGTAGTTGGTGGTCATTCAATGTATTGGTTGCTTGAATCACGTAGCGATCTCCTTACAAGCTAGAAGACCGATGACTGGCTTCCTTAGCATGCTCCATCTTATTCACGTAGTATTCGCGTTTTTCTTCTTCTTGGTGAATGATTGGCTCATCCTTCTTACCGTGAACACGAACAATCTTGGCAGGAATACCGACAACGGTCACATCACTCGGTACATCGGAGACGACGACCGCTCCCGCTCCTACTTTGGCCTTGGCCCCAATCTCAATCGGACCGATGACCTGAGCATGAGCAGAGACCAAGGCTCCTTCACGAACCGTTGGATGGCGTTTACCGACATCCTTCCCTGTTCCCCCAAGGGTCACCCCATGGTAGAGCATGACGCCTTTTTCAACAATGGCCGTTTCCCCGATAACGAGGCCCGCTCCATGGTCGATAAAGACACCGGAAGCAATGGTCGCACCTGGATGGATTTCAATCTGGGTCCAAAAACGCCAGAACTGACTATGCATCCGAGCTAGAAGCTTAAAGCCATGGTTCCACAAAAAGTGGGAAACACGGTGAGCTGCCAGTGCTTTGACGCCCGGATAGGTCAAGAGGACCTCCAGCGAGGTACGCGCTGCTGGGTCATTTTCTTTTACAATATCGATGGTTTCACGCCACCATCCCATACCGTGCTCCTCCTTTTTTAATGATTATTCTGAATCTTTTTGTGTAATAGTAAAGTCTTTTTTAGGTTTGTGGTCTTTGTTGTGGTGACGAGGACGGTCGCCATGGCGATGAGTTTTTTCACCCTTTTCCTCGCTGTTTTCTGCTTTTGGCGGACGAGGGAGAAGAGCTTTCATAGAAGCATCGACACGACCTTTTTCATCGATCTTGATAATCTTCACATCGACTTCATCACCGATGGCTACCAAGTCTTCGACACGGTTGGTGCGCGTCCAAGCCATTTCAGAGATATGAACGAGGGCATCCGTCTTGTCAAAGAGGTTGACAAAAGCACCAAATTTCTCGATCCGAACCACCTTGGCATGGTAGACTTCATCCACTTTCGCTTCACGAACCAAACCTGCAATGATTTCTTTAGCACGGTTAATCGCATCTTGGTCGCTCGAGTAGATCGATACGTTACCTTCTTCGTCGATATCAATCTTAACGCCTGTTTCAGCGATGATCTTGTCGATGGTTTCTCCACCCTTACCGATGACAATCTTAATCTTGTCCACATCAATCTTGATGGTATCAATTTTCGGAGCAGTTGGCGCCAATTCTGGACGCACTTCTGGAATAGTAGCTTCGATCACATCAAGGATTTCAAAACGAGCTTTCTTGGCTTGAGCCAAAGCTTCAGTCAAGATTTCTGCAGTAATCCCTTGGATCTTGATATCCATTTGAAGGGCTGTAATCCCGTCACGCGTACCAGCAACCTTAAAGTCCATGTCTCCAAAGTGGTCTTCCAAACCTTGGATATCTGTCAATACGGTATAGTTGTTTCCATCTGAGATCAGACCCATGGCAATACCAGCTACTGGCGCCTTGATTGGCACACCACCAGCCATAAGGGCAAGTGTTCCCGCACAGATAGAGGCTTGAGATGAAGAACCGTTTGATTCCAAGACTTCTGCTACCAAACGAATCGCGTATGGGAATTCTTCCAAGCTTGGCAATACTTGAGCAAGAGCACGCTCACCAAGAGCACCGTGACCAATTTCACGACGACCAGGTGCACCGTAACGTCCAGTTTCCCCTACAGAGTATTGTGGGAAGTTATAGTGGTGCATAAAGCGTTTCTTGTACTCTGGATCCAAACCATCGATGATTTGCGTTTCACCCATTGGGGCCAAGGTCAAGATAGAAAGAGCTTGCGTTTGTCCACGAGTAAAGAGACCTGAACCGTGCACACGGGGAAGGAAGTCAACAACCGCATCCAAAGGACGGATTTCATCGACCTTACGACCATCCGGACGAACCTTGTCTTCTGTGATCAAACGACGCACTTCTGCGTGTTCCATTTGTTCCAAGATTTCAGCTACATCCCGCATGATACGGTCAAATTCTTCGTGGTCTGCATATTTTTCTTCGTAAACGGCTGTCACTTGGTCTTTAACCGCTTGAGTTGCAGCTTCACGAGCTAATTTTTCTTCTACTTGGACTGCTTTTTGAAGATCATTGTTGTAGGCTGCGATGATTTCAGCCTGCAATTCAGCGTCCACATGAAGCAATTCTACCTCTGCTTTTTCTTTCCCAACTGCTGCTACGATTTCTTCTTGGAAGGCAATCAATTCTTTAACAGCTTCGTGCCCTTTGAGAAGAGCTTCCAACATGATTTCTTCTGACAATTCTTTGGCGCCAGACTCTACCATGTTGATAGCGTGTTTGGTACCAGCTACTGTCAATTCAAGAAGCGAGCGCTCAGCTTGTTCTTGCGTTGGGTTGATGATGATTTCTCCATCGACATAACCCACTTGTACTCCAGCGATTGGTCCGTCAAACGGAATATCTGAGATAGAAAGCGCCAATGATGAACCAAACATAGCTGCCATTGGTGCAGATGCATTTTCATCGTAAGAAAGAACCGTGTTGATGACTTGCACTTCATTACGGAAGCCTTCCGCAAACATTGGACGGATTGGACGGTCGATCAAACGCGCTGTCAAAGTCGCATCTGTTGAAGGACGTCCTTCCCGTTTCATAAAGCCACCAGGAAACTTCCCAGCCGCATACATTTTTTCTTCGTAGTTGACTTGAAGTGGGAAGAAATCCCCAGTTGCCATCTTCTTAGACATGACAGCTGCTGTCAAGACAGTTGACTCACCGTAACGTACGACAACAGCGCCATTTGCTTGCTTCGCAACCTGGCCAGTCTCTACGATCAACTCACGACCCGCAAAAGTCGTTTGAAACACTTGTTTTGTCATTTTAATCCCCTTTGGATTGATAAAATTATACGACTTGCCTACAAAAATCAGGATACAAAGGGCGTGAAGAATCCCGTATGAAAATAGGAGATTGACGCAGTGTGCCACGCACACTAGGAAATCTATCTTTTTCACTAGGGATTTAGCCCGTGTTCAACTATCAAGATACTAAGGTCGCAAAAAGCAAAGTAAAAATAGGAAACTGACGAAGTCTTCGATGAAGACAAGACAGTTTATCTTTTTTACACAGCTTTTCGGCCGGGTTCAATTACTCAAGATACCAAGCCGTCAAGCAACTCAACGAGATAGGAATTTCAACAGCCTATCTGTATGTTATATCCTCATCTTTGTATCCAAGCACGTATACCTTTTATTTTAACATATTCAAGCCCAAAAGAAAAAGGCTTTGAGGGCCTTTTTCTGTGAATCTTCAGCAAGTTCTATATAAAAATTTTAGAGCTAGATATAGCTTTTGATTATTTTTACGATTTCACGAATTCAGTGCTGTCGACATAAAAGCGTGTTTTGTGGGTTCCACCCTTGTAGTTCTTGTTGTTGCGTTTCAAGACAAAACGTCTGTATGGATCGGAAGTTCCTTGGATAGTCGTTGTCACTTCAACCGAATCTTCATTGACCACCCATTCATCCGGTGAAGGAATTTCCATCGGTGGCATCGCTCCGCCACGACCACCAGCTACAATTTCGTAGAAGGCCTTGTCTTTTGTTGAATAGATCCAGCCGTCCTTCTTTTCGTTTGTCAGTTGAATCAGCTGGTCTTGTGACAGACTACGGATAGAGTCCGAGGTCTCTTCAGCATTCAATTTATCAATGATATCTTGTAAATTATAGGTTCCCGGCGTGTAGGTATTGTAGTAATCAATGAACATGTCTTGCGAGTAGCCTTCAACTGCACTGTGATCATTGTTCAACTCTAGCAAACGAGTCGGTTGCACCTGAAGTGAATAGGTCAAAGACGCACTGTTTTCAATGATTGAATAGATATCCGCTTGGTCTGCTTTTGACAAGGTTCCAATAGCTTCCTCATTCTCTTCATTTGACTTGCTTTCTTCTGATTTTTTATTGGCCTTGTCAGAAGATTGTGTTGCAGATGAAGCCCCTACCGGACTGTGCTTACGCTCATAGCGTTTCGGAGCGCAGGCTGCTAGGGAAAGCAAGAGGGCTGCAACTAGTAAATAGGTTCCAATTTTTTTCATGTTTGTCTCCTTATTTTTTAGTCCACACGGTAGTACAAATCGTTCCCATTCGTAGCATCACTCTTACTCCAGTAAATGGATTCACTGCCACCTTCTCTTGAAGGAATGAAAAGAATAGGCGTTTCGTTCGTTGCGCCAGGCATCCGACTAACTCCGTGTAAATTGCCTTCCTTGAAGTAAAAACCAGAAAATTGAACACCATTGACAGCACTACCATTGACTTTCACAATTCCTTGCGCATCAAACTCAATACTAGTTCCGTGCTTATTTTCCCAAACTCCCGCTACACTTGAGAAATTTCCAGCTTTTATTTCATCTAGATTCATACCAGTCTTTGTTTTGGCAGGGGCAGGAGCTGATTCGATATTTCCACTCACTCGCGTTGTATAGTCAAGGGCGATCCAGCCTTGTCCAGATTCCAATTTGCCCCAAGTATGACCATCTGTGTCTACTGTTTCCGTAATGGTGTAAGTTCCTTTTGCGATCATTCCTGCAGATGGGGCGGAGGTAGACGGTTCTTTCCGAATACGAAGATCGGCTACGCTAACTTGTACTTGGAAGCTGGCAGATTTTTTCTCTTCTGCTTTCGCTGTTGATTTGGAATTCCCTGAACCATCAAATTTTTTCCAGTCAAGCTTACTAAGGTCCAACTTCTTGGCTGAAATCCCAAGAGCCTGTTCTGCCGTTTCCTTCCCACCAATTTGAATGGTTGCTTTCTTTTCTTCCTTGGCTTCCCCTTTTTCTAGCGAATAAAGGCTCAATTCCATTTCTGGATTAAGGGATTGCCAAGTAGTATAAACGATTTGCCCATTGTCAAAAACTTCTAAACTAGAGCGATAGCCACCTGCAGAAGCCACATAGGCTACGTGGAGCAAGGTTGGCTGGGTATCTTTCAAATAATACACAGCAGCAATCGTTTTGCCATCCCCAATCAGCAGTTCATCATTACCATCACGATTAAGATCCTCAAAAGCATATTGCCACTCATTGGTACTTCCAAGTGTTTGAAGGTTAAAGACATAGGCATATTCTTCTGAAGTCGCATCAATCTTCTTCAGTTCATTTTGTAAAGCCGTTTGGTCTTTAGCATTAATGGCAACTGCATAAGCCTTATAGCGATCTAATACCTCTTGATAGTACTTTTGACCTGTATCCTTCTTTTCTTTTTTGACAGACGAAGAGCTTGCCGTTTTCGGTTTGCTTTGGCGTTCATAACGTTTGGGTGTGCAAGCCACTAGAGATAGAACAGACATACCCGCCAGTAGTGAAATCATCAATTTTCTCATAGTACCACTCCTTTAGTCCACACGGTAGAAGAACGAGTCAGTATCCCAAATATATTGTTGCCCAACCCATATACGGTCTTTTGATGTATCTGATGGATCACTATTTTGATTGCTATCTGGCTTCATAGGTGTTCCAGCTGGCAAGAATGAGATCGCAGCTCCACCAGCTGTATTTGGTTTAGAACTATGAATCCCCCCACTAATATAGCCATGATCGGGATTAATTCTATCAACAACTCCACTACCATCTGTTACAAATCCTTTTCCTGTCAAACCATCTTTATCAAATTCCAGAACCCAACCCTTCCCATTTTTCCAGGTTCCTGCAATACTTGAAAAATCACCGTTCTGAATTTCTTGAATATTCATTCCGCTGCTTTTCTTACTTGAACTTGCTGATTTAGAACCATCCACACGCGTTGTGAAGTCAAGGGCGATCCAGCCTTGTCCAGATTCCAATTTGCCCCAAGTATGACCATCCGCCTCTACGGTTTCCGTAATGGTATGAGTTCCTTTTGCGATCATTCCTGCAGATGGAGCTGAAGTAGACGGTTCTTTTCGAATACGGAGATCCGACACACTGACTTGTACTTGGAAGCTTTCCGATTTTTTCTCTTCTGCTTTCGCTGTTGATTTGGAATCTCCTGAACCATTAAACGTTTTCCAGTCTAGCTTAGTGAGGTCCAACTGCTTGGCTGAAATTCCAAGAGCCTGCTCTGCTGTTTGATCCCCACCAATTTGAATGGTCGCTTTCTTTTCTTCCTTGGTTTCCCCTTTTCCTAGTGCATAGAGAGTCAATTCCTGGTCCGGATTCACAGATTGCCAAGTGGCATAGACGATTTGCCCATTGTCAAAAATATCTAAACTGGAGCGATAACCGCCCACCGCAGCTGTATAAGCTGTATGGAGCAATTCGGCTTTTTGACCCTTGAGGTAATAGATGGCAGAAACATATTGTTTGTTTCCAGTGTATTGATTGGACACCAAGAGCTCATCCACACCATCTTTGTTCAAGTCTGTAAAAGCGTATTGGAAGGTTACCGGAGTTCCTAAGCGCTCCAAAGCATCTAAATAGATGCTTTCTTCTGAACCCGATTGTATTTTACCTAATTCCGCAAACAGGCCTGACTTATCGCCATTTTTAAGAGCTGTATCATACTTAGCATACCGCTCCAAAACCTCTTGATAATACTTTTGACCCGTATCCTTCTTTTCTTTTTTAACCGATGATGACGTTGCTGTCTTTGGTTTACTTTGGCGTTCATAGCGTTTGGGCGTACAAGCCACCAGAGCTAGAACGGACGCACCCGCCAGTAGTGAAATCATAACCTTTTTCATAAAAACCTCCTCATTTCTATCCTAGTATATCAAAAATGGTCAATTTTTCCAGCTCTTTCAAGATTTTCAAACAAGCATTTTCCCCTCTCCCTCTATGTTTCTGTCCTATTTTCTGCTATACTTAAGGAAGAATACCGATCAAAAGGAGAACATTATGGAATTAAAAAAACGTTCTGAATTTCCTGAGAACGAACTCTGGGACCTCACAGCCCTCTACCAAGACCAGGAAGACTTCTTGCGTGCCATTGAAAAAACACGTGAAGAAATCAATGAATTTGTCCGTAACTACAAGGGTAACCTCCACACCTTTGAAGACTTCGAAGCTGCCTTTGCCATCTTTGAACAGATTCAGATTCAACTCAGCCACATTGGTAACTACAGCTTTATGCCCCAAACGACTGACTTTGGCGACGAAGCTTTCGCAGAGATTGCCCAAGCAGGGATGGATTTCGAAACTTGGGCCAGCGTCGAACTTTCCTTCTTTGATGATGCTTTGGTCGAAGCAGATGAAGATGTCCTCGAACGCCTGGGACAACTTCCTCACCTAACTTTTGCCATTCGCCAAGCCAAAATCAAGAAAGCTCACTACTTGGGAGCTGATGTGGAAAAGACCTTGACCAACCTGGGTGAAGTCTTCTACGGACCACAAGACATCTATACCAAGATGCGGGCAGGCGACTTTGAAATGGCTGATTTCGAAGTGGATGGAAAAGTCTACAAAAATAGTTTTGTCACCTATGAAAACTTCTACCAAAACCATGAGAATGCGGAAGTTCGTGAAAAAGCCTTTCGTTCCTTCTCAGAAGGTCTCCGCAAGCACCAAAACACGGCTGCTGCTACCTATCTAGCTCAAGTTAAGTCTGAAAAACTGATCGCAGATATGCGGGGCTACGACTCCGTCTTTGACTATCTCCTAGCTGAGCAGGAAGTGGATCGTGCTATGTTTGATCGTCAGATTGACCTGATTATGAAGGACTTCGCTCCGGTCGCTCAAAAATTCCTCAAACACGTGGCCAAGGTCAACGGCCTTGAGAAAATGACCTTTGCTGATTGGAAGTTGGACTTGGACAGTGCGCTCAACCCAGATGTCACCATTGATGACGCTTATGACTTGGTCATGAAATCCGTGGCACCTCTTGGCGAAGAATATTCTCGCGAAATTGCCCGCTACCAAACCGAACGTTGGGTCGACTTTGCTGCTAATGAAGGCAAGGATTCCGGTGGTTATGCAGCCGATCCTTACCGTGTCCATCCTTATGTCCTGATGAGCTGGACAGGACGGATGAGCGATGTTTATACCCTGATCCATGAGATCGGACATTCTGGTCAATTCATCTTCTCAGACAACAACCAAAGCTACTTCAACGCCCACATGTCGACCTACTATGTGGAAGCTCCTTCTACCTTTAACGAGCTCCTCCTTAGCGACTACTTGGAACACCAGTTTGACGATCCTCGTCAAAAACGCTTTGCCCTAGCTCACCGTTTGACAGACACCTACTTCCACAACTTCATCACCCACTTGTTGGAAGCAGCCTTCCAACGCAAGGTCTACACCTTGATCGAAGAAGGTGGCACCTTCGGCGCTAGCAAGCTCAACAGCATCATGAAGGAAGTCTTAACCGAATTCTGGGGAGACGCTGTTGAAATCGATGACGATGCAGCATTGACCTGGATGCGTCAAAGCCACTACTACATGGGGCTTTACAGCTATACCTACTCAGCTGGCTTGGTTATCTCAACAGCGGGATACCTACATTTGAAGAACTCCGAAAACGGAGCCAAAGATTGGCTAGACCTCCTTAAATCAGGTGGCAGCAAGACCCCACTTGAGTCAGCTATGATCATCGGAGCAGATATCTCAACTGACAAACCACTCCGCGATACCATCCAATTCCTTTCAGACACTGTCGATCAAATTATTGCCTACAGTGCAGAATTGGGAGAATAAGAGGATAAGAAAAAATATTTAATAATAAAGTTGACCTTTTGAATATACTATATACGATATGTTATTATTGATTTAATATTTACAGAAGATGATGGGAGAATATTATGCCAGTTACTAGTGAAAAATCTATTACAAATGCATTAGTAAAAATCCTTCCTAAATTATGGTCGAGGAGTAAAAAAGTTTATAATGATAAACAGTTTAAAGTTGAAAGTGAATTAGGAGTTCTTTTCAAAGATTACTTGGAATATTCATATGAAAAATATTCTACTGTAAAGACTTTATTGTACAAAAATGAAGGTAAATTTTTATACAATTTTTACGAACCACAGTTTTTAGAATCTGAAAATGGGGAGGTTATTGATACTACAAATTCAAGTTTGATTTTTCAGAAAAATAATAAAATAATTGTTACTGGAACTGGTGGGGTAGGTAAATCTATGCTAATGAAGCATATCTTTATTAACCAAATAGACACTGCAAGCAGTATTCCAATTTTTATAGAATTAAAATCTATAAACGAGAAGCCGTTAGATGATTTTGATTTTGAATTATTTATTTTTGAAGAGATTAAATGTCATCATTTGAATATAGAGAGAGAGCATTTTCAAGAAACTCTAAAATCAGGTGTATACACTATAATATTTGACGGACTTGATGAAATTATATCTACTCATAGAAATGTGTTAGATAAATCCTTAAAAGAATTTGTAGATAGATATAATAAAAACAGATATATTCTTAGCTCTCGTCCTTCAGATGATTTTATAGGTTGGTCTAATTTTTTAGAATATGAGATTAAGTTACTGACGAAGGAGCAAGCTGTTTCTCTTATTTTAAAATTAGAGTATGAATCAAAGTTAAAAAACAAGTTTGCAAAAGAATTAAAGGACATATTATATGATAACCATGAATCTTTTGCTTCAATCCCTCTGTTGTTAACTATTATGTTAATGACATATGAAGATGGTGCATCTATACCAAATAATCTAACTGATTTTTACAATCTAGCATTCTATACTCTTTATCAAAAACATGATGCATCAAAATCTGGATATAAAAGAGAATTGAAAGCTAATTTATCTCCTGAACAATTTAAAGAAGCTTTATCTTATCTAGCAATGAAAACTTTTTTCAAAGGACAGATAACCTTTAATTCTGACAGTTTTAATTCTTACCTTGATTCTTTCAAAGAAAAAAATACTATGAAGTTTGTAAATTCAGATTTCATTAGAGATTCTATTTCTAATGTTTGTATGATTTTACAAGATGGTATTTCTTATAAGTTTTCTCATAGATCATTTCAAGAATATTTTGCTGGTGTCGGGGTTAGTAAATTAGATGATCAAACACAAAAGAAACTTTTAACTTCATGGGCCATTGAAGACGGAAATCACATTTTATATAATAAAACCTTTCTTACAACTTTATTAACAGTTCAAAAAAATCGAACTTACTTAAATTTATATGTCGAATTGATAAAAAGAGTAAAAGTATTATATGAGAGTTCACAAGATTTAGGAGAATTTATAAGTATTTTCTTTAGAATGTTTAAGTTGGGTAAGAATTCATTTGAAAAAAATTCAGAAAGAATAGCTTTTATTATCAACGAAGATCACAGAGCGTTCTATCATATACATTTTAAGATTATTGAAGAATCTGATTTGAACATAGATGATATAGATGATATGGAAATAGGAGACGAGTATTCTAAAAAATTAATTAAATTCTTAGAAAAAAAAGGAGATGTAAATTATACTCAATTTCCAGAAGAATATAAAGAATCCTTATGTAAGTGGATTGAATCATGGTTTATTCAAAGATTGAATTTTATCTTTGATTGGTCCTCTAAGATTATCGAAAACAATAAAACCAAGAAGAGAACAACAGCTTCTATAATTGATGATATTTGATTTTTAGCAAATTTTTGATTTGTAAAAGGAAAAATTTGAGAATAGGCCTAGGGGTTGAACTATTCTCCTTGAGTCAGCCATGATCATCGGAGCAGATATCTCGACTGATAAACCACTCCGCGATACCATCCAATTCCTTTCAGACACGGTTGATCAGATTATTGCCTACAGTGCAGAATTGGGAGAATAAACTCCTCTACAGCCAACTCTAAAATATACTAGTAGAAATGCAGAGGTGCTTATGATGGATCAAGAACTACAAAGTAAAGTTACAGAAGAAAAACCAAGTTATAGCCGAGAAGAAATCCAGTGGTTGCTGGAACATTTGGGAGACCCCTCGCCAGAAATTCGCGATGATATCGTTTTTACAAGCTTGGCTAGAGGGATTCAAGAAGAACTCTTTACGCAAGAACAATTTCATTTCATTTCTGAGACGATTTTATCCGATGAAGGAGTAGAAAAAGAGATTGACAAGATTGGGCTATCGACACTTGATCGTTCTTTTAGAGCGCTTATTTATGCTAATCTCTTGTCTGCAGATGCCAACCAACAATCGATTTTTTATCAAAGATTAAAAGCTGATATAAGATATATTTTAATGGATCAAGGCTTACACTATCTTTTAAAAGAAAAGGATACAACAGGTTTTTCCAGCCAGTATGGCTGGGTTCACGCTTTTGCGCATGGAGCTGATCTTTTGACAGAAGTAGTTTGTCATCCGGACTTTCCTAATGACAAAGTTCATGAAGGATTGAACATACTTGGCCAAGTCTTTAGAAGAATTTCAATTCGTTTTACCGATGATGAGGATTGGCGTTTAGCTAGAGTGCTCTATGAACCTATTTTGCAAGGGAAAATCGAGCAAGAACAAATAGCTTCTTGGATAAAAACGCTTGACTTTCCAATAGAAGAAAGGGAAGATTTTTATAAATTTTCCAACCTTAGATCCTGTCTGTTAGAAGTCTATATTCAACTTGATCAGAGAGACTTTTTACAAGATGAGTTGAAAGAGACCATTCAGTCTTTTCAATACTAACTGTTGCACTTATTCTTGCAATTTATCATATAAAAAAGCACTCCCATTTTATTAATGGGAGTGCTTATGCTTTTAACTCAACTCAGCAATAATTGCCTTGATTTGGTCTGCGGTGTGCACTCCTGCTACTTGTTTAACAACCTGCCCATCTTTTTTAAAGAGCAAGGTTGGGATAGACATAATGCCGAAAGCACGTGCTGTTTCTGGATTTTCGTCCACATCCATTTTTAGGATTTTTAACTCATCTTCCGAAAGTTCTTCCGATAATTTTTCTAAAATAGGAGCTTGCATACGACATGGACCACACCAGGTTGCCCAAAAATCTACCAAGACCAAGCCTTCTTTTGTTTCTGCTTCAAATGTTGCGTCTGTAATTGCTTTTGCCATTTTCTTTCTCCTTTAGTTTTGGTACTGGGTCAAATCTTGCTTCATCAGATAGAAGAAGACATCTCCGTAAGTCCCTTGGTAATCCAACTCATGCCCATTATAGGTCAGTTTCACAACAGGATAAAAATCTGCTACCCCAATTAAGCAAGCTTGTTGGGAGCGTTCAAACTCATCGTAGGAATCAAAATGCATGACTCTTTCTTGTTTTGCACCGTCTAGATATGTAATATCAATCATATCGATAACCTCTATTTCTTATGATGTATCAATTGTAACTCTAGACATTACATCTGTCAAACAAAACGACTTCCTCAGAATAATGGATCTCGTTCGATAAGGAAAAGACAAGAAAAAGCCCTCTGAATTCAGAGGGCTCCATTCTTGCTGGATAAAACGTTTCTAGACAAGGCGACGAACCGAAGATTGTACCGGATTTCTTCTGAAAACAAAAAATCTCCCCGAAGGGAGATAGATCTGGTCTATTTTACCTTACGATGCTAGGAACCGAAGCCGAAGATTATACTCGAGTATATCGAGGCAAGGTGACAACGCAGCGTAAGTGGAAAATAGAGCAGATTAACGACGAAGTCCAAGAGAGTTGATCAACTCACGGTAACGGTTAACGTCGTTTGTACGAAGGTAAGCCAACAAGTTACGACGGCGACCGATTTTCTTCATCAAACCACGGTAAGTAGCGTGGTCTTTTTTGTGTTGTTTGATGTGTTCGTTCAAGTGGTTGATTTCCCAAGTAAGGACAGCAACTTGTACTTCTACTGAACCAGTGTCACCTTCGTGACGTGCGTATTGTGCAATGATTTCATTTTTTTTCTCTTTTGAGATTGCCATGATAAGCTCCTTTTCTTTATGCTCTATCCGAGTGGCAGGTTTGGCATATCCTGCTACCAAGAAAGAGTTAGTTGTCTATTCGACCTTCTTATTCTACCAAGATTTCATCTTTCTGTCAAACACTTATGTTTCCTTTGAGAGGAGCTTTTCTCATTTCTAAAAAGAACCTTGGGAATTTGAACAGTTTGATGGATCATTCTTCAAGCAACTTATTCAAAAAGACAAATATCTCTAGGATATTTGTCTTTTATCGGTATGAAGCTTATTTCTCTTTCCGTTTACCACGCAAGAGCAAAGCCAAAGCAAAAATTGCTAAGAGGGCACCGAGTATGGTCAACCCGTAAGCAACAACTTCACCAGTTGATGGAAGAATTTTTTTCTTTCCTTCTTTTGGTGTAGTTGGAATTTCTGGTTTTTCCGGTGTGCTTGGCGGAGTCGTTGGTGGAGTTGTAGGAGGAGTCGTTGGCGGTGTGCTTGGTGGTGTGGTAGGAGGTGTTGTTGGTGGTGTATGACGATTGGTTACCGTGAAACCATCAATGTTGCTTGTATAACCTGCTACTGGATCCTCTGTAATCGTGTAGGCAATCTTCTTGCCTTCCTTGTATACAGGTAGATCCGTAAAGCTTGCCTGCCAATTATCAGTAGCTGTGATTTCTTTTACAGCCACTTCTTGACCATCCGCAAGGAGACGAACGGTGATTTTTTCAGGACGAAGACCATCTTTATTGTCTGCATCATCCCAGATCTTCTTGACCGCTACTTCCGTTACTTCTGGTGTGCGGCTATTAGTGATTACTACATTTCCCTTGTTACTATCATCGACCGTACTAGTATAGCCTTTGACTGTCCCAACTTCTTTCACTTGGTACTGAATCTCTTTGCCTTTCGCTTTTAGAGGCAAATTGCTAAAGGTATGAGTCCAGTTATTTTTAGCAGAAAGTTCCACTTCTTTTCCTTGAGCTTTGCCATCTGCATAGAGCTGTACCTTAATGGCGCTTGGACGTTTGCCATCTTGGTCATTGTTGTCTTCCCAACGTTTTGTAACAGTGACGCTGGTTTTACCTGGCTTGTAGCTATTGGTAATGGTTGTTCCATCAATCGCAGCAGAGTAATTGGCTACTGTGTCTTCTGTGACTGTGTAGACAATTTGTTTGCCGTGATTGTATTTTGGAAGATTGGTAAAGACTATCTTCCAATCAGTCGCTGCACTTAGCTCTTGGCTAGCTACTTCTGTACCATCTGCAAGGAGACGAACAGTGACCTTGTCAGGACGAACGCCATCTTGGTTATCATTGTCTTTCCAAACTTTCGTTACTGGAATCTCAACAACTTCTGGTGTCCGACTGTTGGTAATATTGGTTCCTTCAATAGTCGCTTCATAGCCTTCAACAGGTTCTTCTGAAACAGTGTAGGCAATGACATTGCCAGCATCATCGACCACATCGAGATTATCAAAATGATAAGCCCAAGTTCCTGTAGCATCTGCTTTCACTTCTTTAGAAGCGACTTTGACACCATTTGCTAGGAGATTGACTGTGATTTTTGATGGACGCTTGCCATCTTGGTTGTCATTGTCATTCCATGTCTTTTGGCCAGAGACACTTGTTTTTTCTTTTTGGTTCACAACATCACGAGAAAGTGCAAGGTCATTCCCAAAATCGTCCTTGCTGATCTTGATAGGTTCTTCAGAGAGAACATAGCCTGTTGGGGCTTGAATTTCTTGAACCGTATAAGCTTGTTTGATCAAGCCCGTAATGGTACCAACACCATTCTCATCTGTCGTGATGGTTCCCACTTGCTCACCAGTATCATCTGCTATCACAGCAAAGACGGCACCGGCAAGCGCTTGACCATTTTCACCTTTTTTGTGAATGGTGAAGGAATATTTCTCACCATTGAAGTCTCCATCAAGGAACTGATACAGAATGTCTGCAACCTTATTTTGTTCCTTGATTTCTGTAGCTGTCATGCTAGCATTGTTTTTAAAGGATGTATTGATGGCTGGGACCTTGTCCAGATAGACATCATAGCGAACAGTCATCCCTTGTTCAGGAGCTAGATCTCCAATATGAACTGTTAGAGAACGACCATCAGCGCTGACAACAGGGGAATAATTTTTAGTGACGTTTGTGGTATCTTTTAAATGATAAGCCCCATCTTCGTCACTAACCTGCCAAGTTCCTGTATGGATGTTGACAGAATCTGCTTTGATCTTCCCATCTGTAAAGGCCAATTGGTCTTTAATGTCAATATTATGAAGGGCTGTGTGGCCTTGATTGATGTTCAAGGTATAGGTCAATTTTAATTTATCGTCTGAGTTGGTCCACCCCCACTTGCTAAAGACTTCTGGAGTAGGAGGATTCTCACCTGGATTGACCCCTTTGTAATCGACATTCCCACCTGAAATCACATTTTCACCGATTTCAAGTTTGAAATCAAGTGTCTTTTGTCCTTTGACGACTTGGTGGTCAACACGCGCAAAGAAACGCAGTTTCCCTGTCACATTGGCCATTCTTTCAGGATAGTCTGTATAGGTTACTGTGATGACCTTTCTTTGATCGTCTACCGTTGCTGTCGCAACTTTTTGACCACTTGGATCCAGCAGGTCAATGGTGTCCGTTTCAAAGACCTTAAAGTCATCTCCAAGTTGGATAACAGTCTGATCTCCCTTTTTTACACGTCCATTCGGCAACACAAATTTTGCTTCAACTTGAAAACTCTCCCAAACACCGAGTGGATCTGTAATCGCTCCACCAGTTGATTTCGAGATGTTTACAGATGTCACAACATCATTGATCGTATCTGCATGGACTTTAGCTGGACTATTGGGTTTGGCAAATCCTAAAGCCGCTAATAAAAATAGGGCAACTGTTGTCACAACAGAATAGAGCCACTTTTTCATAAACGATTTTTCTCCTTTTTCTACGTTTACTAGATAAGGTATGTGAGTCGAAAAATTATCACTACATATTGTGATTTTATACACAACCTATCTTTTTTCATTATAAACAATTTGCTTTGATAGTACAAGCAATTAAATTCATTTTTTTGTCTTTTCAGTTCATTTTCTTGATACAAATAAAAAATAGAGAGTGGGACAGAAATCGGTAATTCGTTAGAATTCGATTTCGTCGTCCCACCTCCGCACAGTTGAGTAGGGCTGTAAAAGCTGATGAAATCAGCGTAGTAGAGCCCACTCAACCACTGCGTCTT